>Ga0224558_1002926_pt1 | contig 14950 bp, 11 predicted proteins | sample 714S32024metaG_FD_180682 | JGI IMG/M metagenome (GOLD analysis project Ga0224558, IMG submission 180682) | Peat soil microbial communities from Stordalen Mire, Sweden - 717 S3 20-24 | ecosystem: Environmental > Terrestrial > Soil > Wetlands > Peat | place: Sweden: Norrbotten County, Stordalen... | reverse complement strand
CCAGATCCAGGCCGAGTCCTCCCAAGCTGCTTAGACACACTCAACAGGTGTCCACTTAAAAACAAGTGGACACTTCGAGCTTAGACACTCTCCTCTGGTCAAGAGGGGAACTTCGGACGCTTACTGTGAGTGTGAGTGTGAGTGTGAATGTGAGTGTGAGTGTGAGTGTGAATGTGAGTGTGAGTGTGCGAGTATGCGAGTATGCGAGAGATCCTTCGACTCACCACCCCCAGGCTGAAGAGTACGCCTGGGGCCCCGTTCGCTCAGGATGACAGCAATTCTTGTGCTGCGTATTTCTGTCTCAGGACACTAGAAGCTGTTTCATTACCGAATGCTGACCTTCTTTGCGCTTTCCCTCAGGGGCTAAAGCCCGCGATTTTATTGGGCAGTTTGCGGCACGACTGAAGAGGCTGCGGAAAAAGTCGGAGTTTCGGGCGAAATCGGCAAAAAACATCCCTCAGGGGCTAAAGCCCTGCTTTGTTATGAATCATTTACGGCACGACTGAAGTCGTGCCCTTTCAAAACAATGTGTTTTTCCGCAGCCTCTGAAGTCGTGCCTTGACGCTTCTTGCGACTCCGTTGGCATTTTTCCGCAAGCTGTAAAGCCCCAATTTTTCTGCCCTGTCAGCGGCACGGCTAAAGCCGTATTCTTTCAAAACCAGGTGATGAAATAGCTTCTAGTTCATAACCTTCCTAGTCCCAGGCGTCGAGGGTGACGAACTGGTGGGTGGGCTGGTAGCGGGCGATTAGCTGGGCGGCGGCGGCGATGGAGGGGGCGCGGTCGGCGGCGGGGTCTGAGTGGCTGCCGTCGTGGAGGACGATGTTGGCGGAGAGGCCGCAGCGGTAGAGGCGGTCTATTTTATTGGTGAGGCGGCTGGCGATGGCGTCGGCGGAGGGATTTTTCCAGTCGGAGGTCATGGCGTTCCAGAGGACGGGAGTGAGGCCGAGGCGTCGTGCGATGCCGAGCGTGGCTGGGCGGCGGCCTCCGAAGGGCGGACGAAAGTAGCGCGGGGGCGCGCCGGTAATCTGGGCCAGAGTATCGCTGGAGCGGGAGAGCTGCTCTTCGATGCGGCGGGAGGAGGCCAGGGCCAGGTTGAGATGAGTCCAGGAGTGGTTGCCGATGAGGTGGCCGGCGTCGGCGATCTGGCGAACGAGCTCCGGATTGGATTGAGCGCGGCTGCCTACGAGAAAGAAGGTGGCGCGGACGTCGCGGCGGGAGAGCAGATCGAGCAGGCGCGGCGTCCAGGCGGGGTTGGGGCCGTCGTCGAAGGTGAGGGCGAGTTCGCCGGGGCGCGGCGGAGCGATGAGCGAGGAACCGAAGAGCTGGGAGGCGGGCCAGAGGGAGGCATAGGCAAAGCCGCCCGCAGCCAGACCGAGTCCGGCGGTTGCGCCAAGACCGGCGGAAAGTCCTATTGCCATGGGGGAGATCATGTTGTGTTTCAGTGTGACGCGTCGAGGGCCGAAAGAGCAAGGGGAAAAGCGCGCACGGACCGCGCGAAATAAGATAAGTTTTGACAAAGGCAGCAAGTTAACACCCGCCCTTCGACTTTGCTCAGGGCAGGTTTTCGCGGAGTTAGCGGGTTAGCGGTTGAGAATTGTGGTATCCCACCCTTGCGACAAATTGTCGAAACGCAGATCCTTCGACTTCGCTCAGGACGGCAAGGATGGGCACGGAAGATTTGTTGCTGCGAGATTGAAAAACCAAGTGCTGCTGCCTACAATTAAGGACATGCTCAAACACGTTATCGCAACCAATAAAGCTCCCGCGGCGATAGGGCCATATTCGCAGGCAGTGCGCGTGGGGAATCTCATCTTCACAGCCGGGCAGGTGGGCGTGGACCCGAAGACGCGGGAGGCGGTGCCGGGCGGGATTGCCGAACAGACCGCACGCGCAATGGAAAACCTGAAAGCGATTCTGGAAAAGGCGGGCACGAGCCTGGACAATGCCGTGAAGGCGACCGTCTATCTGATTGATATGAAGGATTTTGCGGCCATGAACGCGGTGTATGAAATGTATATGGGCAGGAAGAGCATGTCGCCGCCGGCGCGAACGACCGTGGAGGTCTCGCGACTGCCCAAGGATATGCTGGTGGAGATAGAGTTGGTGGCGGAGGTTTGAAAAACAGGGAACAGGGAACAGGGAACAGGAAACAGGGAACAGGGAACAGGGAACAGGGAACAGGGAACAGGGAACAGGAAACAGGGAACAGGGAACAGGGAACAGGGAACAGGAAACAGGGAACAGGGAACAGGGAACAGGGAATAGGGAACAGGGAATAGGGAATAGCACACCAGCAAAGCCGCGCCCGTGCAGAACACTGACTATTTCAGAGGTTCTTCGGCATCCAATCAAAGAGAAGTCGAGGAGGATGGCATGAGCGAGACGCCCGAAGAAGTTGTTCGCACGGAAGCAGAGTGGCGGGCGCGGCTGACGCCGGAGCAGTACCGTGTGCTGCGCGAGAAAGGGACGGAGCGTCCGTTCAGCGGCGCGCTGACGGAGAATCACGAGAGCGGAAACTACCACTGCGCGGGGTGCGGCGCGCTGCTGTTTCTTAGCGGGGCGAAGTTCGACTCGGGATGCGGGTGGCCGAGCTTCATGCTGCCGGCGAATTCGAAGACCGTGGCGGAGCATGAAGACTCGAGCCTGGGAATGCGGCGGGTTGAGGTTACGTGCGCGCGATGCGGCGGGCATCTGGGGCATGTTTTTCCGGACGGACCGCGGCCTACCGGGCTGCGCTACTGCATCAACTCGGCATCGCTGAGTTTTGAACGAGGATAATATTTCAGTTGCATATTCTTCAAATCCTGAAATAGCAGCAACGGCCCGAGCCTAAAGGCGCGGACATATTAGCACTCATTCAGGGGGCTGAAGAGGCTGCGGAAAAACTCTAAATTTCAGGCGAAATTGACGAAAACATCCCTCAGGGGCTAAAGCCCTGCTTTATTATGAGTTTACGGCACGACTGAAGTCGTGCCCTTTCAAGACAATGTGTTTTTCCGCAGCCTGTGAAGCCCCCTGCTCCCTCCGTATAAAAACGGCGAGACGAAGCAAATACATAAATAAACGCAGGTCCTTCGACTCCCTTCGCTACGCTACGGTCGCTCAGTATGACAGTGCAAATAAGTTTAGAGCGGGAAGAGGGAGCCTGATTTGGGGGGCATGGTGGTCAGGCGGGCGCGACGGCGGGGAGGCTGTGGCTGCGGTTCAGGCGAGGCGAGTATGCTGGCAATTTCGCGCAGTTCGGCGCGGGCATGGGCGATGGTTGCGCCGAGATCCTCTTGAGATTGGCCGGAGAGGGTCTGGGCGGAGACGGCGGAGGGCAGAAGCAGCCGGGAGATTGACTCAAGTTTGGCCTGAGGCTGGGGGGTCTTGCGGGCGTGGGCCTGCTCCAGGGCCTGACGAGCGCCGGAGAGGGTGTAGCCCTCGGTGTGAACCAGTTGCTTGATCTTGAGAGCCAATTCAACATCATTGCGACGGTAGAGCCGCTGGCCGGTGCCGCTCTTGTTGGGCTTGAGCTGGGGAAACTGCGTCTCCCAAAAGCGCAGGACATAGGTTTCGACGCCGCAGATGCGGGCCACATCGCCAATCTTGAAGTAGAGGCGGTCGGGGATCAGGGGCGATCCGGGAGCGCGATCTTGTGTAAGTTGCATGGCCATAGCAAGACGAGGAGGAGACAGCAACCGGGGAGAAACTCCTTCTCTAGAAGAAGTATAGGCCCAGCTTTGCACTAAATGCGATGCAAAAATAGCGGAGTGTGCAGAATCAGGTACGGGACTGGTTGGCGGAGAGGACTGTTTGCAGGACGCGGTCGGTCCAGAGGGCTTGCTCACCGGGGCAGGCGAGGGGCGCTGCGTCGAGGATGGCGGAGACGAAGTTTTCTATGCAGGGATAGTGGAGGTTGGCGTGCGCGGGGAGCGATTCTTCCAGGTTTCCGACGCGGAGGATGGGGCCGCTGAGAGAATCGAGATTGATTTCGCCTTCGGTTCCGATGACGCGAAACTGGTCGCGTTTAATGCGCGAGTTCCAGCGGACATCGACAACGGCGTGGATGCCGGGAGGGTATTGGATGAGGACGGTGGCGGAGTCCTCGACGGCTGTTTGGTGGACGGCGTTGGAGAGCAGGCCGGTGGAGCGGGCCGGTTCGCCGAAGAGGAAGTTTAGGGCGTCGATGCGATGGCAGGCGGTGTCGAAGAGCGGGCCTCCGCCGGCCATGGCGGGATTGAAGAGCCAGCTTCTTGCTCCGTCCGGAGCGTCGTTGCTGCGCCATTCATGACAATTGGCCTCGGCGAGGAGGGGCTGGCCGATGGCGCCTTCGGCGATGAGCTGACGGGTGCGGAGGAGCTTGGGAAAGAGACGGCGGTAATAGGCGACGGCGAAGAGGCGCTGATGAGCGCGCGCGGCGGCGAGCATGGATTGCGCGGCGGAGAGGTTGAGGGCAGTGGGTTTCTCGCAGAGGACGTGCTTGCCGGCGTGCAGGCAGGCGATGGTTTGTGGCGCATGGAGCGCGACCGGCGAGGCCACGTAGACGACGTCGATGGGGGTGGTCTGTAGTGCGACTTCGAGGTTGGTGAAGACCTCAGCGCCAGGGTATGCGGCGGCCTTTTCAGGGTCGCGTGTGACGAGCGCCTGCAGGCGGCTGCGCGGCTCGGCAAGAATGGCGGGGATGACGCGGCGGCGGGCGATGTCGCCGATTCCGATGACCAGCCAGCGAATCATGACTTGATTAGCGTAAATGATTTTTTGAGAGAGCGCCTCAGGGGCTATTGGGCCATGTAAAAGAAATGTCCTTGCACCGTCCCTACGGGACTCCTGAGTGAATCTGTGGAATCCGCTTTCCCCACGCTAAAGCGCGGGGCTAACAAACACTGCGCCTACGGCGCGGCGGCCAGGACATTTCTTATGCAACTTTGGATAAAGCCCAACGATTGTAAGGTCGCGATTACTGTTTCTTGAGGACGGCGGCGTTTTTTTCGTCGGAGAGGATGACGGATTCAAGGTGGCGGAAGTCGGCGGCTCTGGCGGGAGGAATCTCGACCTGACGGACGACGTATTCGCGATCGTAGTGGAGGAGATTTCCTTTGGCGGAGACCGAGGAGTGGTAGCTGGCGAAGTCGAGGTCGAGCGAGACGGGGTCGGGAGTCTCATCGACGACGTAGCCGGGCGGGATGGTGATGTCGAAGGTAGTGTGCCAATGGCCGGTGGCGCCTAGATCAATGGGATAGACGCGCGGCTTGTCGTCGAAGTACAAGGCATCGGAACCGATTACGCGGGGACGAACGAGCAGGAGCGGACCGGCCTGATGGGAGTATTGGCGCGCGGTCACTTTGTAGTGAAACTCGAGGGGCTTGTCGAGGCTGGACGGCTCGATGAATGAAAAAGCGTCGAGGGTGACGCCGGGAAGGGATGCAGCCACGGACTTCTCCCAGAATTCGCGCCGTTCCTTCTCGTCGGTGTGCTTGAGAAACCAGCGCAAATCGGCTCCTGTGGGGCCAAAGTGGGAGCTATCGACCGAGCCGGTTAAAGTTCCATCGAGCGCGAGGGAGAAGACGCCTTTGCGTTCAGTGCCGTTGGCATCGGGATCGAGGACCGGGAGGGCGATGATCTGGCTGGATGCGCCGGCGGCAAGGGTGCCGTAGCTGCCTTGCTCTTCCGAGGGCAGATTGCCGACGGGAGTTCGCTCGTCGGTGGGGTCAAAGATGAGATAGCGCTTGCCGTCGTTTGCTTTGACAATGGCTTTGAGTCGCGGGTCCTTCACGTCTGCCGGAATCTCGATGGCGGTAATCATGTGGTTGCCGTAAATGGATGGAACATCGGGATCGACGACATCGCGGCGATCATCCACGGGCATATAGTAGGCGTGGATTCCGGCCACCTGAAGCATGGAGATGAGCAGGGTGGTTTTGTCTTTGCAGTCGCCGTAGCGATTGCGGAAGATGTCGGCGGCATGGTTGGATTGGTAGCCTCCAATGCCGCGCTCGACGATAAAGTAGCGGATGTTCTTCTGGATGTACTCGGTGATGCGGCTGAGCTTGGCGTAGAAGTCGGGCGCTCCGGCGATGAGGGTTTGGGTTTGGGCGGTGATTTCGGGCGAGGGGTCGGGACGATGCTCTTGCAGCGTTGTTGTCCACTGGCCGATGGCGCGCCACTGATTATCCTTGCCATCCACGGCGGCATCGCCCCACATCACGGACATGCGCGCGGCCAATGCCTCCCAGACGGGACGGGATTTTACATCGCGCAGGTTGAGGGCGGGCATATCTTTGATCTCCCAGCGCCAGTGGTTGGGAGCGACCTCGACGGGTTTGACGGGCGGGAATTTGTGCCATGCCTCGGTGTGAGCGCGTCCAGCGGACAGATCCACTTCGAGGGCCTGGAAGACCACGGGAACATCATCCTGGATGTGCCATACCTTCTCCTGGCGATAGGGCGCGATTAACTTCTCAGACTCGCAGATGATGGTGGCGCCGACATCGGCGGCGGGAGGATTTACGCCGCGGACCTTCTGCGTGGAGAGCATGGTGGAATGACCGGGGTCTCCCACATCGACGAAATCTGTGTCTTGGGCCTGGTACTGCTTCTGGTCGGCGGCGATGGTCCACTCGCGGAAGTAGTTGATTTTTTCGTCCACGTCGAAGGGGACCAAGCAGAATGCATCTCCGCGTCCCTGGGGCTTGAGGATGCGCCGGACCTCACGCTCGCGCTCGACGGCGCGGCCCTGGGCGTCAAAGGTCTCGAGGTACTCGTCATAGAGGATGACGGAGGCGGCATCCTTGACGTAGGCGGGAGTGGGGGTCTTGGCGGCGTCGAGTCCCCACTGCGGGGGATCCTGCTTGCCGCCGAACCAATTGGCGGGGCAGGGCGAGCAGAGGACAAGAAGCAGAGCGGCGGCGGAGAAACGAGCAGGACGAGAAGAGAGCGAAATTTTCATGGTTGGTTACCTTTATCGGCGGGGGCACGGGTGAGGACGAGTTGCGCCTGGTCGGCGGCGGCGACTTTCTGGTAGAAGCCGCGCAGGTCTTGGTACTGCTCGGGCTTGACGAGGGTGAAAGCGCGGGAGAGGAGCCGGCCGATGGTGATCTGGCCGGGGTCGGTCTTGGACTTGGTGACCAGGACAGCGTAGCCCACCCAGGGGATCTTCGAGTCCTGGGGCGCTCCTTCAACGGCGAAACCGGTAGGCAGGTGATAGACGATCTGGTCGGTGACGACTTCACCAAACTGCATATCGACAGGTTCCAGCCTCTTGGCTTGATCGACAAAAGGATGCGCTCCGCGGGTCTCGAAGAAGAAGGCGGGCAGTAGGAGGCGCTTGGAGGTTGCCGCGCCGAGATTGCCATTTGCCTTGACGCTGGCGATGAGGGGGATGTCCGGGTTGTCGAGACCGGTGAAGCTATCGATGTGAGCCTCGACGCCGTCGGGGACCATGGACTCCAGCCAATGGTCGAACTGCTTCTTGACCTCATCCTCGTCATTTCTGAGGGCAGCCTGACGCCAGCGGAGGGCTCGCTGGCCGGTCATGGCGAGGTTGAGGACACCGGTTACGGCGCCATGTCCGTCGAGGATGAGGTCGCCGGCGCGCTGGAGGGTGTTGACGGTATAGAGGCCAGGCGGCGAACCGGCGGCCGCGCTGCCGCCGGGACTCTGACGGATTCCGGCGGCGCCTTCATGCTTCCAATGCACGGTCTGGAAGGGGCACATCTTCTGGCCGGGATCGAGAAGGATTTCCTTGCCCGCGATGCTGATAATAACGATGATGTCGTCGAGCTGATCAGCGTCGAGATAGGCGGGATCGAAGATGCTGTCGTCGCGGTTGACCACCTTCATGGCGAATACGTTGAGGCCGGCGGCGCGCAGCATGGCCAGATAGAGCAGGGCGATGTCGTTGCCGGAACCGCTTTTCTGAGACCAGGTGTCCTCGGCGCGCTTGACGGGCTTCAGCTTCAGCTCCTTCATCTCGGTTTCAGTTTTCTTGCGGGAGAAGTCGGTGTTATCGAGGGCCTGCACGGCCTTGTAAAGTTTCTTTGCTTTATCGAGTTCGCTATCGCCGGGGGCAATGAGTCCGTTCACTGCTTCATGGATGGATTTGGAGGGTTCGGCGAAGTGATCCACGTCCCTGGACCATCGTTTGGCTTCGGATTGCCAGAAGCCGACGTTGTCATTTGCGTCCTTGTAATAAAACTTCACATTGAAAAGAAAGCTGTGGATGGGCGGCATCCACTCTTCAGTTGGAATAGGCGGAACGTCCGCTACGTCGACTGCGTAATGCCCTAAGCGGTCGGATTTTACGGACATGCCTGGAGGAAGAAGCGCCGTCCAGAGGAGAAAAGTCGCCACTTTTCCATCTTTATCCATCGCCAAGGCCGTCGTTCCAGTGAGCAAGCTGTCTGAATACATCGCCAACGGCTTGAAGCTGTAATGCGCCTGATGGACGAAGTAAGGCTGCTGGATCTGCCAGTACGGAGTCGATACGTGTTTGTCGTCGTAGTGAATTTGATAGCGATATTCGAGGATGCTTCCGACCTCGACACTGGGCAGGTTAAAGACCTTGCGGTTGAATTGGAGCTTCTCGCCTTCCTTGGTGGTTGTCTTGGCGACCAGCAGGTCTTCGGGTTTTCCGGTGAGCGGAATGACGGCGCCGTCGGCGTGAATAGTGCGGGCCTTGATGTCGGAAATCTTGAAGTTGCCGCTCTCATAGGGAATCTCGACGGTGGCCAGCTCCTTGCCCTTCTCGGTGAGCACCTTGATGCGCGCGTAAAAGCTCCTGTAATGGACCTGGTCGTCGGCCATTTCCTCAATGTTGAGGTAGACGGCGGCTGCGCCGGGAGCTTTGGGGTCGGCGGTCATCTTGAGTTCTTCGTCGGTGGGCTGATGAAACTGTGCTAGCAGAAGAGCCGGCGAGATGAATAAGAAGAGCAGGAGCGCGAGGCATCCCACCCTTTCGCGAGAAGACAAGAAGCAGGTCCTTCGACTGCACTGCGCTTCGCTCAGGATGACAGGGGCACGGAGCGCCTCACGAAACCGAAGCCGGGAGAGATTCGTGGTCTCCCACCCATTTCGCAACGAACGCGAAATGGATGGGGCACGTAGCCTTCTTGGGGCATCAGGCCCGTTCATCTCCTGCTGTAACTCGTCAACAAAGGGCTGCGAGATCATCAGTTTCCTTTCGGCGCGGGCTGCGTTGTGTCCGGCGTGGGAACGGATGCGGGAGCCGGAGCGGGAGCAGGAGCGGCAGTGGAGCGGGTGAGGACGAGTTGCGCCTGATCGGAGCCGGCGACTTTCTGGTAGAAGCCGCGCAGGTCCTGGTACTCCTCTGGCTTGGCGAATGTGAAGGCGCTGGCCAGAGAGTGGGCGATGGTGATCTGGCCGGGCGCGGAGACAGATTTGACGGTCAGGATGGCGTGTTGGGGCCAGGAGATCTTGTTGTCCTGAGAGGCGCCCTCGACGGTGAATCCGGCGGGAAGATGATAGGTGACCTGGTCGGTAACGAGATCGCCATAGTGCATATCGACGGGCTGGGTGCGCTTTTCCTGAGCGACGAAGGGCTGCGTGCCGCGGGTCTCGAAGAAGAAGGCGGGGAGCATGAGGCGTTTGGAGGTAGCGGCGCCGATGGCTCCTTTTGCATTGATGACGGCGATCAGGTTTACATTGGGATCGTCGAGTCCGGTGAAGTGGTCGATGTGGGCCTCGACACCGTCGGGAAAGATGGACTCAAGTCTGTTATGGTCGAATTGCTTTTTGAGTTCCTCGGGATCATTTCTGAGGGCAGTTTGCCGCCAGTAGAGGGCCTCCTGGCCGGTCATGACAAATTGGAAATTGCCGGTGAGGGCGCCGTTGCCGTCGAGGGTGACGTCGCCGATGCGAAGGGTTTTGTTATCGGGATATTGCTGGGCGGCGGTTGTAACGGCTCCGACGCCTTTAGCGGACTGCGTAAGGCCGCCAGCGCTGGAGTGCCTCCAGTTGACAGTCTGGAAGGGGCACATCTTTTCGCCGGGGTCTAGCTCGATATCCTTGCCGCCGGTGCTGAGAATGACGAGGGAATCGTCGATCTGGGACAAGGATAAGTAGGAGATATCGAAGACACCCTGCTGGCGATTCACGACCTTGTTGGCGTAAGCGGTGAGGCCGGCGGCGCGCAGCATGGCCAGATAGAGCAGGGCGATGTCCTCACTGTCGCCGCTCTTCTGCGCCCAGACATCCTCAGCGTGCTTGGCGGCCTTCAAGTGAAGCTGCTTCATCTCGGCTTCAGATTTTTTGCGGGAATAGTCGGTGTTATCGAGTGCCTGAACGGCTTTATAGAGCTTTTTGGCCTTGTCGAGCTCGCTGTCGGCGGGGGCAATCAGACCGGCAACCGCTTCCTTGATAGATTTGGAGGGTTCGGCGAAGCGATCCAAGTCCTTGGACCAGAGCTTGGCGTCGTTAATCCAAAACTCGGCCGCGCTGCTGGCAGCTTTGTAATAGAAGAAGACTCTATAACGAATGCTCTCGATGGGCGGCATCCACTCCTCGTCGGGAGTGGGGGGAACGTCGGAGACATCAACGGTGTGACGGCCATCAGCGTCTTCTATCACTCCTACCCCCTGGGGAAGCCTCGGCCACCAGATGAGGGAGTTGACCACGCGTCCGTGTTCATCCTCCATGTACGTACTGTCTGAGTGCTGGCTGCCGTGCAGGAACATCTTGGAGGGCGTGAAGAGGTAATGGGCCTTGTGGACGAAGTAGGGGCGCTGAATCTCCCAGTGCGGCTCTGAGGAGATATTGTCGTCATTCTGGATTTGATAGCTGTATTCGAGGATGCTGCCGACCTCGACGCTGGGCAGTGTGAAGACCTTGCGGTTGACCTGCAACTGCTCGCCTCCCTTGTTTTTTACCTTGGCGACCAACAGGTCGGCGGGCTTGCCGACGAGGGGAATGACGGTTCCGTCGGAGTGGATGGTGCGGCCCTTGATATCGACGATCTTGGATGTGCCGCGCAGGTAGGGGGGGACATCGACCGTGGCCAGCTCCTTGCCCTTCTCGGTGAGCACCTTGATGCGGGCGTAAAAGCTTTGGTAGTGGAGCGGATCGTTGGTGATTTCCTCGACATTAAGGTAGACGGCGGCGGCTCCGGGAGCTTTGGGGTCGGCGGTCATCTTGAGTTCTTCGGCGGTGGGCTGCTGGAACTGGGCGAGCACGAGGGCCGGCGACGTGAGGGCAAGAAGAAGGGGGAGATGACGCACAAGAGCAGTAATCCGCATGAGACGTTCCTTTGGCAGCAGAAAATTAGAGGCCTGTAGCGAGACGGTGGAAAGATTGCAAGGATTCTACATCGGAGGCGGGGCGGAGTCGAGAAGAATGTCAGCGGGAGTCGAGGAGGGGACTGGCCGTCCAGGCGTACGGCGCTTGCGCGCCACGGAATTTGTCGAATCCCATCTTAAATCACCCTAAAGTGTCAGCGGGAGTCGAGGAGGGCGGAGACGAGGGCGATGGGGAGGCCGACGACGTTGAAGTAGTCGCCTTCAATGCGTGGAATCCAGCGGGCGGCGCGGCCCTGGATGGCGTAGGCTCCGGCTTTGTCCATGGGTTCGCCAGTGGCGATGTAGGCGGCTATGTCTTTGTCGGTGAGGGGGAGGAAGGTGACGGTGGTGGTCTCGGAGGCGATTTGTGTGGAGGTTGCGGTGATGAGGGCGATGCCGGTGATCACCTGATGGGTTCGGCCGGAGAGGAGGCGGAGCATTCGGGCGGCGTCGGCGGGGTCGGAAGGCTTGCCGAGGGTTTGGTTGTCGAGGGTTACGGTGGTGTCGGCGGCCAGGACGGTGAGGGTTTCAGAAAGGACTCCCTCAGGGGCTAAAGCCCCGGCTTTTTTTGAATCGCTTTCGGCACGGCTAAAGTCGTGCCCTTTCAAAGCCAGTTCGTGGAAGACGGCTTCAGCTTTTTCGCGGGCGAGGCGGGTGACGTAGGCTGTGGGGTCTTCGTTGGGAAGCGGGTCCTCGGGGATGTCGGCGGGATGGACCTCGAAGGAGTAGCCGGCCTGTGTGAGGAGTTCGCGGCGGCGAGGGGAGGCGGAGGCGAGGACGAGCATAGGGAAATTATTGCAGAGGCAGCGGAGTTAGCAAGTTAGCCCGCTTCGCGAGTTAGCAGGTTAGCGAGTTAGCCCCGCTTCGCGGGTTAGCAAGTTAGCAAATCCCACCCTAGCGACAAAAACAAAAGTGTCGCGAGGGTGGGGCACCCAATTTGTGGAGGGTTATACGGTGAGGCCGGTTTGGAGGGTGGTGGGAGTGGCGAGGCCCCAGGCCATGGCGGGGGTGTTGTGGGCGAGTCCGAAGCGGCCGTCGGGGCCTAACAAGATGATGCCGCCGTGGCCGCCGAGACGATTAAAGAGGTAGGCGATGGCTTCGTGGGCGGCTGTTTCGGGGGCTGTGCCCGCGGCGACGCGGTCGGTGGCCCACTTGCCGAGAACCAGCTTCATGATGGGTTCGCCCCAGCCGGTGAGGGAGACGGCGGCGGAGAGATTGTCAGCGTAGCAGCCGCAACCAATGAGAGAGGAGTCGCCGACGCGGCCGGGAGTTTTGTTGAGGGTGCCACCGGTGGAGGTGGCGGCGGCGAGATTGCCTTGGGAGTCGAGGGCGACGGCGCCGACGGTGTCGTGGCTGTTCAGATGAGGCAGGAAGGCTGTTTCAGGACTTTTGTCGTCGTGGAGAACGGGGAGCGGTAAGGATTCGGGGCCGGAGAATGTGTCGTCACTGAGGCCGGCGGACTCACGGAGCTTGGCATGGGCGAGGCGCTCGCGTTCGCGGTCGAGAACCAGTTCGGCGTTGTCGATGAGGGTCATGCCGTGGGCTTGGGCGAAGTTCTCCGCGCCGTCGCCTACGAAATAGACGTGAGGACTTTTTTCCAGGACCAGACGGGCGGCCTGAATGGGGTTGCGGAGTCGCTCGACGCAGGCCACGCCGCCAGCCTTCATGCGCCCGCCGTCCATGAGGAGGGCATCGAGCTGGACGCGGCCGTCGGAGGTGAGAAAGCTGCCGCGGCCGGCGTCGAAGGTGGGGTCGTCTTCAAGGACGGTGACAGCGGCTTCGACGGCATCGAGGGCGGATGCGCCGCGGGAAAGGATTGCGTAGCCGGTTTCAAGGGCTTTGCGGACTCCGGCCAGGTGGGCGGCCGCGGCGTCGGCGGGGATGGCCCATGCGCCACCGTGAACGAGGAGAGTGGGGGAGTGCGCGGCTGCGGAGTTCACTTGGCTATCGTAGAACATTCGGCGGACAACCGGCAGGGAGCGCGCTCGCCTGGTTCGAGAACGCAAGAAACAGCTCGCCGCGCAGGTAAAAGGTCATTAGAAAGCTCTAGGTGAGGGTTTGTTGCGCCGATAGGTTCGTTAGAGGCTGTTTCATAACCGAATGCTGGCCGTCTTTGAGCTTTCCCTCAGGGGCTAAAGCCCGCGATTTTTATGCTCTGTCAGCGGCACGGCTCAAGTTCACCCCATCGACGAAGACCTGTCGATGGGGGCCCCGAAAAAGCCGTGCCCTTTCAAAACCAGGTTATGAAACAGCTTCCAGGTGCAACTCATGATCAGACCCCTCGCACTCTCTCTTGCTGCCGGAATAGCTCTGCTGACCGCAACCCTATGCGGCGCGGCGGAGATTTTTCCGGTAGTCCACAACGAGCCCATCACCGTTCGTATCCTTGGCGGGAAGGACGGCCAGCCGCTCGCTCATTTGCATCTGGTTCTGCTTGCCGGCTATGACCGGAGCGATTTGCACGGCCAACTCTATCGCGCGGAATTGCTCACCGACGCGCATGGTCAGGCGCATCTGCCCAAGCAGTTGGCAAATCTTCCCTGGCTGCAGGTCTGGGTCGCCAAAAAGCCGCTCTGCCAGGTCAAGCCGCGTGGGGACAGCTTCAGCGTGGAGCTGATTCGCCGCGATGGGGTGAGCGCGCCGAATCTCTGCGGAACGGCCACGGTCGAGGACGCGCCCGGCGTCTTCACGGTTTTTGTGAAGAGCAAGGAGAGGAACGCACCGGCGGAAACGCTCGTGACAAGAGCGGAGGCTCCAGTGGCGGTTGCAATAGCTCAGCCAGCGGTTGTGGCTCCAGCGCGGAAGCCAGACGAGGCGGAGACTCATCTGCCCGCCGCGCAGATTCCAGCATTTGCGGTTGCGGCTGCATTGCCGGTTGCGCCAGCGCCAGTTCCGGCGGAAAAGGTGCTCAAGTCCGCAGAACCAGCGCGGCCTGTAGTTGCTGCTCCGGCGGCAGTTCCCACTCTCGTTCAAGCGGCAGCTCCCGCTCCTACTCCGGCGGTTGTTCCCACTCTCGTTCAAGCGGCAGCTCCCGCTCCTACTCCGGCGGTTGTTGCGGCAAAAGATTCACACAGCGGCAAAGCAAGAGTTGCGGCGTACCGCAGGGCCAGGCGGGTTGCCATGAGGCCGGCATCGCATAGAGCAACACCTGTCTCACACAGCGCAAGGCCGGTTTCGCACCGAGCCAGGCCTGTGTTGACCTCGTGCGAGGTGCGGAAACCACGTGCAAAGGCAGCGCCAGCGGCCTTCTCCGCGAGAAGCGAGGACAAGCCGGCAACGGCGATCAACGCAATCCTCAAATCCAAGCCGGCGGCTGGGAGCAGGCTGGAGGCCGCAATTCCTGGCAAGCCAAAAGCTCAGCTCAAGTAGATTCCTTGCGCACTCCGGGCTGGCTGCGGTAGCGTGAGCTTAATACGAGCCTCTTGCAAAATTACCAAGAAACTGGCATTACAGATTCAGTTGCCTCTCCGGGACTTTGGTTTGTTCCGACGGCAAAGCTGGTGCAGCATTGTATGGTACCCCTCCACCCGTACTTTGGATGCAAGTGCGTTATTTTCTTGATGTTACAGACAGGGTTGCGCTGTAAAGTCGTCAAAACAAAGGAGTTATTTGCAAAGTCGTCCAGGATAAGGAGTTAGCGGCACATTTGGAGGACGATTGAAGGAAAAGCACCTGAGAA
>Ga0224558_1002922_pt1 | contig 14973 bp, 19 predicted proteins | sample 714S32024metaG_FD_180682 | JGI IMG/M metagenome (GOLD analysis project Ga0224558, IMG submission 180682) | Peat soil microbial communities from Stordalen Mire, Sweden - 717 S3 20-24 | ecosystem: Environmental > Terrestrial > Soil > Wetlands > Peat | place: Sweden: Norrbotten County, Stordalen... | reverse complement strand
CGCACATGCGCGTAGGGTCTGACTCCACAGGGGCTCTCCAGTCTGAAGGCGTAGAACACCGTCAGATTGGCAGGGCCCCTGTTCTATGCCGGGGATGCCCTACACCCCACTCAGATCCGAAGAGCCCTTTTTGCCCCGTCTGAACTGGGAGTTCTCCTGGAGAAGGCCCATTCTCGGCCTTCTGGGTGACCGGACGGGCACCCTCGAGGAGTGCTCGGGCCTGAACCGTCGGCCTGCGGCCACTTGCCCGCAGTCATTGCAGCACGCAGCACACGAAGGAACAACTGGACGCCAGCTTCACCACGGTCGTCCATCCTGGACTGTCCCCCGGATTTCGATATCCTATACATCGAAATGCCGACAGCGTCCTCGTTCCAGGAGCCGAGAGCCGGTCGACCACGTGACGTCCGCCTGGACGAGGCGATCGTGCAGGCCACCATCGACCTGATCGCGGAACGTGGCTTCGGCGAGCTCACCTTTGCGGCCATCGCGGACCGGTCCGGCACCACGACGCCGGCCATATACCGTCGCTGGTCATCGAAGGCGGACCTCGTCCTCCATGCCGTGTTCCGCACCGAGGGCCCCGACGTCGTCGCGGACACCGGTGACCTCGAGGAGGACCTGCGCACGATGATCCGATGGACGCTCGAGAAGTTCGGTCGGCCGATCGGACGGGCCGCCCTGGCCGGACTCCTGAGCGAGCCCCTCGGCGAGCGGTCCGAGAAGCTGGCGCAGCTCGGCGTCGTGTGGACACGGATCGGCGGACGCCTGGCCCGGGCCATCAGTGCGGGCGAGATCCGCCCTGACGTGGACACCGAGGCCGTGATCGGCGTCACCGCCGGCGCTGCCATGCTGGTGGCGCTGCTGCACGGCGAGGAGGCGATCGATGAGGCGCGGGTCGACTCCCTCTTGTCCCTCGTGATGGACGGCGTCCGGCCACGCAGCGGTTCGGCCGCCCGGCCATCGACAGGGGTCGGCCGGTGAGCGAGGTCCGCATCGATGACCTGCGCGAGCCCCGGCGCGATGATGCGGAGCGATCGCTGTACGAGTACGCGGTCGCCATGACGGTCGACCTCGACGTCGACGGGCTGGTCGCCGAGGCGCGGGCCGACACCGGGCTGTCGGACTTCGGTGACGCCACCCTGGTCGAACGGCTGGCGGCCCAGGTGGACGCGGTGGAGGCCGACACCGGGCTGTCCGGACTGGGTCGGTACATCGTGCGGGACCGACTCGTCGGGCTGCTCACGGCACGACTGCGCTTCGAGGACTTCCTGGCTCGTCACCCCGAGGCCCGTGACGTGGTGCTCGAGCCACCGGTCATCGTGGTCGGGCTCCCGAGGTCAGGCACCACACACCTGGTCAACCTCCTGGCCGCTGACTCCCGTTTCCGGTCGATGCCGTGGTGGGAGGTGGCCGAGCCGACGCCTGTCCTCGGTGACGGACCCGGACGCGACGGCCTGGACCTCCGGTACCTCCGGTGCCTCGCCTCCTACGAGATGTCCCGGAAGGTCGCCCCACTGACATCGTTGATGCACGACCGTCCACCGTGGAGCATCGAGGAGGAGTGCGAGCTCATCGACCTCGACCTGTGCTCGTACGTGCTCGAGTGGCACGCACGGGTCCCCACCTGGCGTGACCACTACCTTGGCCTGGACCACCGGGCCCATTACGCGTTCATGCGGCGGGAGCTGCAGGTGCTGACGTACCTCCGGGGCCCGAACCGCTGGGTCCTGAAGACCCCCCAGCACCTCGAGCACCTGGGACCGCTGATGGAGACGTTCCCGGACGCGACCATCGCCTTCACGCTGCGGGACCCCGTCGCCGTGCTGCAGTCGGCGATCACCATGCTCGCCTACGGCGATCGACTCCGGCGGGTGCGGATCGAGCCGGACGAGCTGGCCGCCTACTGGATCGACCGGATCGAGCGGTTGCTGCGTGCGGCCGTCCGCGACGCGCACCTCATCCCTGCCGGCCAGCGGGTCGACGTCGAGTTCGGAGAGTTCATGGCCGACGACCGTGCCATGGCGACGACGATTATTACCGCTGCCAGCCTCGAAGTCACCGACCGATGCCGTTCCGAGCTGACGACGTACCTCGCGGGAAACCCCCGGGGCAAGGAGGGCCGCGTGGTCTACGACCTCCGGGGCGACTTCGGAATCGATCCCGACGACCTCTACCGCCGGTTCGCCTTCTACTTCGAGGCATTCCCACAGATCAGCAAGGAGGTGAGCTGACCATGACCGGCATCCACAGAGGACGGCCCGGCGCGGACGCCATCGCGCCGTCGACCGGGGAACCCGCGGTCGACCTGGGCGACGGCATTTGGATGTCGCCGGGACTGTCGAACAGCTACCTGCTCCAGACCGACGACGGCCGTGTCGTCGTCAACACCGGTATGGGATTTGAAGGCCCTCTCCACCGCCGAGCCTATGACGCGATCGGCGCGCCACCAACTCGGGCGATCGTGTTCACCCAAGGCCACTACGACCATGTGGGCGGCACGGACAGCCTGCGCGACGAGGGCACGGAGTTGATCGCCCAGGCGAACTTCTCCTCGTGGCGGGCCGACAACGAGCGCCTGGGCGCGTTCCGGTCGCGCAATGCCGCCTTCGCGTGGATTCGGGCAATCCTCGCCGCCATGGAGCACGCCGAGTCGCTGGGTGCGGGCGCGACCGCCCAGGCGCGGCCGGAACCGACGACCACCTTCGACGACCGACTGGAGCTGTCGATCGGTGGACGCGAGTTCGTGCTCCTCTCGACCCCCGGGGGCGAGACGACCGATTCGCTCGTCATCTGGCTCCCCGAGAACCGGACGGCGTTCACCGGCAACCTGTTCGGACCGCTCTTCGGGCATGTCCCCAACCTCGTCACGATGCGGGGCGACCGCTACCGCGACGCCCTGACGTACATCGAGTCGCTCGATCTGGTCCTCGACCTCGGGCCGGATCGGCTCCTCACGGGCCACTTCGACCCCATCGAGAGTGCCGACCGGATCGCCACCGAGGTGACGGCGACGCGTGACGCCATGCAGTGGGTCCATGACCGGGCCGTCGACGGCATGAACGCCGGGACCGACGTCCACACCCTCATGCACGAGATCCGCACGCCCGACCACCTGGACATCGGCGAGGGCTACGGCAAGACGTCCTGGAACGTGCGGGCCATCTGGGAGAACTACGCAGGCTGGTTCCACCACCGTTCCACCACCGAGCTCTACGACGTGCCGCCCGGGGCGGTGGCCACCGACCTGGTGGCCGCCGCCGGTGCGGACGCCCTCGTCGGAGTGGCACGGGCACGGCTCGACGCAGGCGAACCGGTAGTGGCACTCCACCTGACCGACATTGTCCTCGCCGCGGACCCGGCCGACGCCGATGCACGGGCAGTGGCCGCCGCAGCCTCCCGCTCGCTGCTCGACGCCAGTTCGAACTTCTGGGAACGAGCCTGGCTCACCCGGTCGATCGATCGACTGGAGGGCAAGTGACGAACCAGGTCAGCTTCGACTTCTCCGACGCCGCCGTCTTGGTCACCGGCGGCACCAGCGGGATCGGCCACGCGGTCGCCACCGCGTTCGCCCAAGCGGGGGCCGCGGTGACGATCACCGGCACCCGAAGTGGGCCCGGCGACTACGACACCGACCTCGGCCGGTTCTCGTATCAGCAGGTGGAGATGGCCGACCCGGGCTCGATCGACGCTCTGGTCGCCTCGCTCGACATGCTCGACGTGCTCGTCAACAACGCTGGTGCCAACTTTCCCGGAGGAAGGGACGAGTGGGAGCCGGATACGTTCGCCGCTGCCCTCACATTGAACCTCGTCGGCCCGATGCGTCTCACGACCGGCGTCCGGGACCGACTGGCAGCCAGCACCATGGACGGGGGGGCGAGCGTCGTCAACATGGCCTCGCTCTCGGCGTTCCGGTCCGTTCCCATCGTCCCCGGCTATTCGTCTGCGAAGGCAGGGCTCGTGACGCTCACGCACAACCTCGCACGCCTGTGGGTCGACGACGGCATCCGGGTCAACGCCGTGGCCCCTGGCGTCATCGACACCCCGATGACTGCACCGATGGCGCAGTTCCCCGAGCTTCTCGAAAGCGAGCTCGCGCACACGCCGATGGGTCGGCTGGGCACGCCCGAGGAGATCGCGGGTGCGGCGCAGTTCCTGGCCAGCTCAGCGGCCAGCTACATCACCGGCCACATCCTCGTCGTCGACGGCGGCTACCTGCTCCCATGAGCAACCGACCGCTGTCACCGCACTACCACGTCGGCATCGTCGTCCCGGACCTGGCTGCGGCGCGGGTGGACCTGAGCGAGCAGATCGGCGTCGCCTGGGGGCCGATCCTCCACCTCGACGTGGCCGACTACCGCGACGGCTCCGGCCGTGACCTCGTGCTGCCCACCACGATGTGTTATTCGCTCGACGCGCCGCACCTGGAGCTGATCGAGGAGGTGCCCGGTTCGGTGTGGGTCTGCAACGAGTATTCGAACCTCCACCACATCGGCTTCTGGAGCGACGATCTGACCGCCGACAGCGCCGATCTGACCGGTTCCGGATGCCCACTGCTTCTCAGTGGGCGCGCTGGTGATCACGTACCCGTGTCATTCGCCTACCACCGTAACGGCCTCGGCGTCCGCATCGAAATCGTGGATTCGGCCATGCGCGAGGCCATGGGGTTCCTTTTTCGCGTTGACGAGAGCTGAGGGAGGTCTCCTCGATGCTGCAGGTCCGAGTCCACGGGCCCGGGGACGTCCGGGTCGACGACGTCCCTGAACCCGACCCCGGACCCCGCGACGTCGTGGTCCGAGTCGCCGCCTGCGGCATCTGCGGCAGCGACCTCTCCTACATCAAGATGGGCGGCGTCGCCGGACCTGGACGTGAGCCGCTTTGTCTCGGTCACGAGATGTCTGGTGTCGTTGAGTCGACGGGGGCAGAGGTCGTCTCGGCGCGTGCCGGCGACCGGGTGGTGGTGCAGCCGGGCACAGAGGAGCTCGGACGCATCGGGAACGGCGCCCCCGAGGGCGGGCTGACACCGCTGCTGCTGGTGACCGACGCCGACGCGGGTCGGCTGCACCATGTGCCGTACGACCTGCCTCTGGATGTCGCCGCCCTTTCCGAGCCGCTGGCAGTCGGCATGCACGCCGCGAACCAGGCCGATGTGCATCCCGGTGATGGAGTCGCGGTGTTCGGCTGCGGGCCGATCGGCCTGTCCACGCTCGCGACCCTGGTCGATCGGGGCCACGAGCGCGTCGTCACGGTCGACCTCAACTCGACGCGACTCGAGCTTGCGTTGGGCCTGGGTGCGCAGGCCGCGTTGAACCCGACCGAGACGGATGTCTGGGACGAGCTGGCCCGGCTACATGGCACAACCCCCTTCTTGTTCGGACCGACTCCGGGCACTGCGGCGTTCATCGAGGCGTCTGGCTCGGCCCAGGTCATCACCGACGTGATCGAGCGAGGACGGGTTGGTGGGCGGCTCTCGGTCGTGGCGCTGCACTACGAGCCGATCCCGACGAATTATCTGATGGTCCTCATGAAGCAGTTCACCATCAGGGGTTCGATGGAGTACCCAGCCCGATTCTCGGACGCGATCGACCTACTTGCCCGGACCGATGTCTCGTCGATGATCACCCACCGAGTACCGCTCGAGCAGTTCGACGAGGCACTGGCGGTGCTGGAGAGTTCAAGAGAGTGCGGAAAGGTCCTGGTCACTGTCGATCCGTCGCTTCGGTGAGCGGGGATCCCCCAGTGATGAGCTCCGCCTCCGCGAAGCAGGACGAGATGGCGTCATGCCCAGGGGGGTCGGACCCCGGACTCGAGGGGCAATGAGCCGCGAGACGTACGCGCCGCAACTGGAGAGAAGCGCAGCAGGGATGTTCCGGAGACCGGTCAGGTGCAGCGCTGCTGAATGGGTGACCAGGCCTTCAATATGCGTCTGAGCAGGTAGAACGTCGTGATTCTGACCACGAGTGGAGATGATGGGACTATATTCGACGCCCTTCTGGCCCGCTGGCCTGGGGCAATGTGGCGTGCAAGTCTGGGCTGAGGCGAGAAACGAGCGCCGAAGGCTCGCTGCGAGGTTGGTTGCGGAAACAATGGGACGATGCTCGAACTCCCATCGAAATCATTCAATTCCAGGCTCGAATCCGGCAAGTACCTGACGGGTTGGGTTCGCGTGGCCAAGCTCCCAGTCGTAACAATGGGCTGCGGAGACGCATGCCCGCTGTTCCCGGAGGAGATGTACGAGGACTGGGACGTGGAAGATCCGGCGGGTGGGACGCTCGAGGAGGTGCGTGCCATCCGTCACCAGATCGGGCTTCGGGTCCTCGACCTGATGGCCGAACTCGAGATCGCTCCCGACCTAAGCGGGCCGACGAACTGGGCGCCCCGCCGAGCGGTGGCGTCTTGATCAGGCGGGCTGCCGCCTATTGCACGGCCTCAGGCTATTGGCACCGCCCCTGATCCCGAGTTGACGCGATGCCGGTCTGCTCACGAATCGATCGCTGCCCGAAGCTCGGAAAGTCGCTCCCGGTTGAGCGAGTACCAGACCCACTTGCCCCGGCGGTCGCCTTGGACGAGTCCCGCTTCGCTCAAGATCTTCAGATGGTGGGAGACCGTGGGCTGGCTCTTTCCGACGGGCCCGACGAAATCGCAGACACACACCTCGCCATCGGGGGACGACGCGAGGATGCTCAGGACCCTCAGGCGGACAGGGTCGGCCAGCGCATGAAATCCCCTGGCCAACTCCCCGGCGTCGTCGGTGTCGATCGGTGCGGCCAGCACCGAGGCGCAGCAGTGGTCGGCTGTCTCCGGTTCGATCGTGGAGGTCTGCTTCGCCATGGTCCGATCCTCCTATTGACGAGAGTGAATGTATCTATCATAATCGATCAATCGACATTCGTAAATGACAACGGAGGCTGCTCATGTCCCGCGTGCAACTCGCTCTCAACGTGTCCAACCTCGACGAGGCCATCGCCTTCTACTCGAAGCTCTTCGGTACGGAGCCGGCCAAGCTTCGCCCCGGCTATGCCAACTTCGCCATCGCCAACCCGCCGCTCAAGCTGGTCCTGATGGAGGATGCCACTGCACGTGGGCACGGTGTCGGAGGCGCACTCAATCACCTGGGCATCGAGGTCGAAACCACCGACGAGGTTGCTGCGGCCACCGGGCGCCTGACCGACGAGGGATTGAAGACCGAAGTCCAGGAGCAGACGACGTGCTGCTTCGCCGTCCAGGACAAGGTCTGGGTGAACGATCCCGACGGTGCGCCGTGGGAGGTCTACACGGTCTTGGGGGATGCGCCGGTAGAGAGCGGCATCGCTGGGGACGGCACGTGCTGCATCCCCGAGGCGATCCAAGGTGTGCCGGTGACCGTGGGCGAAGGCCAGCCCGATCCCTCGTCCTGCTGCTGAGCAGCGGGACGGATCGGGGGGACCGTCGTGCGGGACACCGTGCTGTGGAGACGCCTGCTGGCCGAGTTCCTGGGGAGCGCCCTGCTCGCCGCCATCGTGATCGGCTCTGGGGTCGCGGCACAGACGCTGTCGCCGAGCAATGTGGGGCTCCAGCTCTTCGAGAACGCGGCGGCTACGGCCACCGGCCTGTTCGCCATCATCTTGATGTTCGGCCCGATCTCCGGTGCCCACTTCAATCCGGTGGTGTCCTTCGTGGATGCTGCCTTCGGCGGGCTGAAGTGGCGTGACGCGGCTGCCTACCTTCCGTTCCAGACGGTGGGGTGCATCGGCGGGGCCATCCTGGCCAATGTGATGTTTTCCCAGGCGGCGATCTCGATCTCCACCAAGCACCGGGCCTCGGGGCCTCACTGGATATCTGAGGTCGTCGCCACGATCGGCCTGATCCTGGTCATCTTCGCGCTTGCCCGGTCCGGGCGATCCCATCTGGCCCCCGCGGCCGTCGGTGCCTACATCGGCGCTGCGTACTTCTTCACCAGCTCCACCAGCTTCGCCAACCCCGCCATCACCGTCGGCCGAATGTTCTCCAACACGTTTGCCGGTATCGCCCCCTCCTCGGTGCCGAGCTTCATCTCTGCCCAGATCGTCGGCGGCATCCTGGCCTTCGGACTGGTTAGAAGCTTGTACCCGGGCATCACCAAGGCCGAAGCGGCCGACATCATCGAACCGCACCTGCGGGCTGAAAGCGACCTCGAGACGCGCTGATCCGGTTGGTCATCTCTCCGCCTTGACGTCCCCCCACCGTTCGAAAGGAACACCCTCGTGCACCTCGTCGCCATCGGAGGCAGCGACGCCGGAATCAGTGCAGCGCTACGCGCCCGAGAGCTCGACCCCAGCGTTGAGGTCACTGTCGTCGTCGCTGACGCCTATCCGAACTTCTCCATCTGCGGGATCCCGTACTACGTATCCGGCGAGGTCAGCCATTGGCACAACCTGGCCCACCGCACCTACGCCGACCTCGAGGCCACCGGCATGCAGCTCAAGGTCGACACGCTGGCCAAACAGATCAACGTCGAGGACCGGACCCTGCTCGTCACGGACGCCTCGGGCACCGACGAGCTGCTTGCCTACGACGAGCTCGTGGTCGGCACTGGGGCCGTGTCCCAGGTCCCGCCGATCGAAGGGGTCTCGGGGGAAGGAGCCCTTGGCTGGGGCGACGGTGTGCATCTGCTCCACTCGATGGGTGACACCTTCGCCATCATGCGCTCGCTCGAAGAGGCCAGGCCGTCGAGCGCGGTCATCGTGGGGGCGGGCTACATCGGGCTCGAGATGGCCGAGGGCCTTACTGCCCGTGGCCTCAAGGTCACCCAGATGGAGCGCCTCGACGAGGTACTTCCGACGGTGGACCCCGAGCTCGGCGCGCTCGTCCATCACCAGCTGTCCGACCACGGCGTGGAGGTCCTGACCGGCACGACCGTGCACAAGGTCAGCCGCAACCCACGAGGGGTCAGCCGCCTAGTCGTCGATGCGTCGGACGCCACGGGACCCGTGCGTCGGGAGGTGGACATGGTCTTGGTCGTCGTCGGGGTCCGACCCGACACCGAGCTTGCCGCCGCAGCGGGTGCCAAGCTGGGTATTGCCGGCGCCATCAAGGTGGACCGCCATATGTGCACCAACCTGCCGCACGTTTTCGCGGCGGGCGACTGCGTGGTCACTCACCACCGTCTTCTCGGCACCACCTACCTCCCACTCGGCACCACGGCCCACAAGCAGGGACGCGTTGCCGGCGAGAACGCCATCGGCGGGGACCGGGAGTTCGCGGGCAGCCTTGGGACCCAGGTCGTCAAGATCTTCGAGCACGCCATCTCCCGCACCGGCTTGCGGGACCACGAGGCGGTGGCGGCCGGATTCGACCCGGTGACGATCGGCTTCGAGGCCGACGACCACAAGGCGTATTACCCGGGGAGCCACAAGATCTCTATGCGCTACACCGGTGACCGCATCACGGGGCGCCTCCTCGGCGTCCAACTCTTCGGACACAAGAACGCGGAGATCGCCAAGCGGGTTGACATCGCCGCCACTGCCATCTTCCACGGTATCGCTGTCGATGGCATGAGCGAACTGGACCTCTCCTACACCCCGCCGCTCGGCAGCCCCTGGGACGCCGTGCAGATGGGTGCCCAAGCGTGGGTCCGGGCGTCATGGGCGTGCGCGCAGCCGGATTCACATCAGCGCAAGCTATGAATACCCGTCCAGGTAAATGACAAAAATTCATTCAGTTGACATCACTATAAACTGATGTTTCAATGGAGTCATGGACGAGGCCCCGATCACGCTGGAAAGGCAGGCCACTGGTGGCACCGCAGGGGACGACCCGACCGAGGGCCCCGTGGCCACCGCCCGGCGACTCGCCCCTTTGCTGAAGGCCATCGCCGATGAGCACCGGCTGGCGATCCTGCTGCTGCTGGCCGAGCGTCCCTATGCGGTAGTGGAGCTGACCGCCGAGTTGGGCATCGGCCAGACGCTGGTGAGTCACCACCTAAAGGCGCTGCGCGACGCCGGGCTCGTCGCTGCCACCCCAGTCGGGCGCAGCAACGTGTACGCCATGTGCTGTGAGGCCGTCGCCGAACCGGTCCGTTACCTGGCCGGCATCGCGACCGCTGCCCAAGTTGCCAGCGAACAAGGATGACATGAGCAAACCCACGCCAGAAGTGATCCGCCAGGCTGTCCGGGAACGGTACGCCTCGGCGGCTACCGCCGTGCAGGAGTCGTCGTGTTGCGCCGAAGTCAGGGCCGGAGCGGGCTTCGGTTCGGAGCTCTACGGCGAGGGCCAATCCGAGGGCCTCCCTGCGGGGGCCGTCGCCGCTTCGCTCGGGTGTGGGAACCCGACGATGCTGGCTGCGCTCGAGCCGGGTCAGGTGGTACTTGACCTCGGCTCTGGCGGCGGCATCGACGTACTGCTCTCGGCCCGGCGGGTCGGGCCGACCGGGAAGGTCTACGGGCTCGACATGACCCCGGAGATGCTCGAGTTGGCCCGCATGAATCAAGCGGAAGCTGGAGTCGAGAACGCCGAGTTCCTGCTCGGGACGATCGAGGACATCCCGTTTCCGGATCAGTCGGTCGACGTCATCATCTCCAATTGTGTCATCAACCTCTCGGCCGACAAGGACCGTGTGCTGGCCGAGGCCCACCGGGTACTCCGCCCGGGTGGGATGTTCGCCGTTTCCGACGTCGTCCTCAGCCGCCCGATCTCCGAGAAGTTGCAGGGACTGATGGCGCTCTGGACCGGGTGCATCGCCGGGGCACTGGTAGACGCGGACTACAGGGTCAAGCTCAGCACTGCCGGATTCACGGACATCGAGATTCAGCCCACACTGATCCACGATCGGGCAGCGATAGAACGCTGGGCCGAAGACCTGGAGATTCCGGAGGGCATCGACCAGGAGACAACGCTCGAGGAAATGGACGGAGTGGTGGTCAACGCCTTCATTCGGGCCATGGCCTGAGTCAGACATCTCGTCCGTGTCATCCGAAAAGGAGCGCTTCCGGGAAGTCAGTGGGTCTGAGGGTAGAGAGCCAGACCTCCGAGATGGAAGTGGATGGCGGTCTTGAAGTGCTCGCGGTTGCGGTAGCGACGGGCGGAGACCCGGAGCGCCTGTATGCGTGAGTTGAGGCCCTCCGCGCCGGCGTTCGTGATGGGATGGGCGAAGTAGAAGAGCAGCCCAGCCTCGTGACGCTTGAGCGTGTGGGCCGCCTCGATGATGGGCTGGAGACGGGAGTGGGTGGCCCAGAAGTACCAGCTCTTCCAGTGGCGCTCCGCCCATCCTCTGCGCTTGTACTCCCAGAAGTGGCGGAGGGTCACCTTGATCGCCCATGCCCGTGCCGTCTTGAGGTCGGTGTCGCGGAGGGAGGCGAAGCGTCCACGGTGACGGTTGGGCAGGTTCTCTCGTGAGTACAGCCACAGGTACTTCGAGCCGGCGAGAGACTTGTCGGCCTCGGCCATGAGGGCCCGGTTCTCCTGATTGCACAGTGTCGACGGACTTGCCCACACGTGCTGGCTCTGGAGATGGACCGCAACGCGTCCCCGACCCGGCAGCACAAGGGACGACCACGAAGCCCGGGCGGGCTTCGCATTCCATGATGTGAAGAGCAACTGACCGGGCCCTCAAGGCTTCCCCTGCGGGCGGCCTGTGGCCGGCCTTGACCGCCCTCACCGGTTCTCGGTTTCCCGAGGATCCACTTCGGCGCGCACGTCGATCGGATCCTTGAAGCAGTCGCGGTCCGAGATCCGTGGTCGATGACAACCGAGCGGGTGGTTGGTTTGACCGCGTTTGGGCAGGTAGGCGGCAAAAGATTGCCAGACGGCGTCGACGACGATGGGATTGAGTGCAAGCATGGGACCTCCACTGGTTCGTTGGTGTTGGGGCGCAGCCGGATCATGTCCGGTCCGACACAACGACCGGTGGACCTTTCTCCCTGGTGAACGGTGGTCCACCCCTGACGCAGGTCTGACCGTGACAATGGCCTCCAACAGGAGGTGACCATGGCCAAGATCAGACGAAACGAACCCTGTCCCTGTGGGAGCGGATCCAAGGCGAAGCGGTGCTGCGAAGTGCCACACGCCTACGTTGATATCCGCGTTCTTCCCCTCGACCTTTGCCAGAGCGTCGCCAACGACCTGCCGGGAAGCACGCAGGCCGAGATGCGAGCCCTGTTCGACCAGCTCGTCTACCTGCCCGCGCTCGACGCGTCACTGCAGGTGTCCTTGCCCGGAGTCATCACCGCCGACATGGACCGCGCCATCGACGCCCTCCGGAACGATCAAGGCACGGTATTCGACGAGGCCCTCGGCAGAGTCGTGCCCGCCGTCGACACGCTGGAACGTCGGATCGAGCTTGCTCAGGGGGTCATCGCACTCCGGGACCAGGGCCGCATACCAGCGAAGCTTGCCGCCGTGGCCGTCCTCGAACTCGACCGCGAGGAGTCAGTGCTCTTTCTCTCCGCCGTGGCCGAGTCGCTCGCTGCACTTGCCGGTAGCGAGCCAACACCTGCTGGGATGCTCACAGCCACGAGATAGCGCCTCGCCAGGCGTCAATCGGCCACCTATTGGCGCGCGCTCTTAGCTTGGAATTAAACCCACGCGGCCAGCTCATGCAGCCTTCTTGACTGCGGGATAACGGGTTCTGGGGGGTCTTCGGGTTCCCTTGGGCCGCCCCGGGCCGGGCGTGTTGGATTTCGATGGATGGGCGGGTGTGCCGATGGTCGCACGCAGTCGACGAAACCCTCTGCGCACTCGCACGGGGGTCAGCTTCTTCGGGTCGGATCTCCGTTCCCAGGGGAGCCGGAGATCGTCGACGAGTTGGCGGGCGAGCCGGAGCTGTGTGTAGGCGGAGATCACCAGCCAGGTCCATCGGTCGGCCTGTTCGGGCATCTGCAGCGACGGCGTGGTCCATCCCAATGTTCCCTTCACGAACCGGAAGGTGTGTTCAATGTCGAACCTCCGGAGGTAGGCCCGCCAGCACAGATCGAGATCGGGTTCACCGGTGCCTGACCACCACAGCCACAAGGTCTTCTTGATTCGTCCGGTCGGCTTGGGGAGGTGCTCGACCTCGACCCTGATCACACTGCCCTTGATGATCGGTGGTTCGTCGTAGTCCTTCCACTTGCCCCGGCCGTGCAGCTTCGGATGCAGGTTGTGCCAGGCGGTCACCGTCACGTTCCCGTAGCGACGGACGGAGGTGGTGAGCTCGGCGTCCGGCACCGGCCAGGTCTTCTCGTCGGTGAGCACGAAGCGTGGCCCGTGGCGTCGTGGACGACCCATGGTGCCCGACGGACGTGGTGCTGGATCGGGATGGAACACCCGGGTCGAGGCGATCCGCACCAATACCTCTGCTCTGGTGTCCGCCAGCCCATGGCCGAGGGCCACGCCGTCATACCCGGCGTCGAAGACGAACAGGGGCACCTCGCGGTCCCTGGGCAGCAGGCCGACCAGTCGCTTCACCTGGTCGACCGTGGCAGCTCCGGCGTCCATGGCCGGGGTGATGCGCAGGGCATCCAAGGGGGCGGTCCAGCTGTCGGGGGCCCAGTTCAGCTGGCTGATCCACTGATAGGACCACCCGGCCACGATGGGCTGTCCGGCCGAGTGCTTGGACGCCGAGTAGTGGAAGCCCCGCTCCGGACTGCACTCGGCGTCGCACCTGTCCCAGGTCGAGGCGTCGACGGCAAACACCAGGGGCCACGCCTTCGGTCGGTGCTCGACTAACAGTTCCCGCAACCGGCCGTCGTCCACGTCTCCACCGGCCAGGGCCTTGTAGAGACTGCCGTGCGATCGGCGGAACTCCGGCTCGAGACTGAGCGAAGGCACCGATCCGACCGGTGCCGGCGAGCACAGCACCGCATCGGTCAGTTCGAACAGGGCGTCTCCCCAAGGAGAGAGGCAGCGGTGGAACGAGGAGCGGAACGAGATCAGCTCGTCGGTGGCAGTACCGATGTGTCCCATACAGACAGTATGCTTACTGTCTGCCATCTGATGAGGGATGCTGGACGTCGACGCAAGGAGTGGAATGGCAAGGACAACCGTCGAGGAGCGACTGGCGGAGTACGACCGGCGCCACCGGGAGCTGGCTGCCCAGATCGCCGAGGTCGGGATCGTCGCGGCCGGGAGTGTGACTCGCCGATTCACTCGCTGCACGTCGGTCGGATGCCGGTGCAACGCAGACCCGCCCACGCCACACGGCCCCTACTGGCAGTGGACCGCGAAGGTGAATGGCAAGACCGTGACCAAGCGGTTGACCACCAAGGAAGCGCAGCTCTACCAGGAGTGGATCAGCAACGACCGCCGCATCCGTGCCCTGCTGGATCAGATCCGCAAGGTGGACGCCAAGGCCGCCGAGCTCCTCTTGAAGGAAGCCGCCAGCGGGTAGGGCGGAGGTTTAATTCCAAGCTTAGAGAAGTCCAGAAACTTCGTGCACATCGCCGCATGGCACGCCAAGGGCCGCATGGTGCTTCCGCACGGCCTCAGCATCCGGTGCCTCTAGTAGGCAGTAGACCTTGCCCTCGGGGTTGTGGAACAACTCGACCTGCCGAACGCCGAACTCGTCGGCCTTCTCATCCTTCGTGTCCTTCGCAATCTGCTGGATGGCTTCATCCGGCAGCTTCAAGTCATCGTGGAAGTCCATGAACTGAGGCATCGCTCCATCTCCTCTGATACGTAGTCCCCAAAAGGCGCTCTCGGAATGTCCCCATCATGATATTTAGGAGTGGAGGCTTACGCTCTGCCTCTCGATCAACGCCGGTGGCGGCGAGAGCCTGCCCCTGATCGCCGGATGGGTGGGGCACTGTCCGGCGAGGAATGTTGACATCCGCTTGCCGGCGCGAGCAGTCCCTCATGCTTCCTTGCACCGCGACGGGAGGATTCGAGCGCCCGGATCTTCCGCGGTTGGGAAGCGCCAATGAAATACTGGTCGTGACCAGGGAAAACGTTCCCGAGAGAACGTTGTATTTCCTACAACATCGGTGGAGATGATGGGACTCGAACCCACGACCCCCTGCTTGCAAAGCAGGTGCTCTAGCC
>Ga0224558_1002919_pt1 | contig 14984 bp, 8 predicted proteins | sample 714S32024metaG_FD_180682 | JGI IMG/M metagenome (GOLD analysis project Ga0224558, IMG submission 180682) | Peat soil microbial communities from Stordalen Mire, Sweden - 717 S3 20-24 | ecosystem: Environmental > Terrestrial > Soil > Wetlands > Peat | place: Sweden: Norrbotten County, Stordalen... | reverse complement strand
CTGAAGAACTACGAGGTCATGAAGATGCTGATGGACCGTTGGATCGATCTGGCCACCGAACTATCCAACCTCCGCCTGGCCAACAAGCGCTCCTGATCCCAACCGAGAACTTGGCACTGTCCAGTTATCTAACAACTCTCTCATTTAATGGTATCTACCGGCAGAATCTAAAGGGGAAACACAACGTCCCTTACGGATACAAGTATCACCTCGTGCTTCCTGACCAAGATCTCATCGGCAAATATAGCGCGCTCCTTAGGGGAAGCGAACTGCACGCAGATGACTTTGAAAAGACTGCGGGAGACGCACGGCGCGGCGATGTTGTGTATTTCGACCCTCCCTACACTGTCGCACACAACAATAACGGGTTTGTGAAGTATAACGATAGGATCTTCTCATGGGCGGATCAGAAGCGCCTCGCGCAGTTCGCGGCAAAGCTTCAAAAGAGGGGATGCAAGGTTCTCGTAAGCAATGCGGACCATCGCAGCATCCGCGAGATGTATCCAGCATTTGGCGAAGTCATAATGAGACGGAGTTCTGTTATCGCCGCGTCGTCGGCCCACCGGGGACCAATTACAGAGTCCTTGTTCGTTAGCCAGTGATCCGGCGGGCGGCACAGGCCCACGGGCGGGGAAGGAGCCAGAATCGGGGCGCCCCAGGCTCGGACTCTCGACATGGGAGGGTCACCAAGTCGATTGGCGCCAACCCAATGCACTCATTGAGCCTCGGTTACGGGCAATTCTCAGGATCACTCCCGGAAAACGCCCTTGCGTGAACTGATTCGACGGCCCTCCGAAGCACCCCAACCCGGAAACCGGAGCACCAGACAACATCCCCTGTCTCTGTTCCCTGGTCCCTGCTCCATCGCCTCTCTCATCCACCCACCGGTGGATGGCCGCAAAGACGATCAAAAGTAGGGGCAAACCCGATCAAAAATAGGGGCAAAAACGATCGAAAACGGGGCAAAAACCATCAATTTTGAGCTGTTTTACGCGCTTTATGTCAGGTTCCAGCCGGACACTCTGCGGTTTTTTGCACCCATGGAATAGGACGTTTTTGCGGCTTCGCATGAGGCCCTTCCGTTTGTAGGCTTAAAGGCCGACATTTTCCTTCTTTTTGTAGGCTTATAGCAGGATACAGCCATACAGCGCGCTGAATTTCTCTGTGGCCCGCCGATCCCTGCCCCCTGCTCCCTATTCGCTACTCCCTGTTCCCTGTTCCCTATTCCCTGTTCCTTCACACCGCGGGCGCAACGGAAGGCTCGCGCGATGGAGCCGCCAGGCCGTTCGTCTCCTGCTCCTTGTACTGCAACTGGTAGAGCTTCCAGTAGAGGCCGCGGTTGGCCAGCAGTTGCTGGTGCGAGCCCATCTCGCGCAACTGGCCCTTGTGCATCACCAGGATGGTCTCGGCGCGCTGCACGGTGGAGAGCCGGTGGGCGATGAGCACGCTGGTGCGGCCTTCGACCATGCGCTCCAGCGCGCCGCGGATGCGCAGTTCGGTATCCGTATCGACACTGGAAGTGGCCTCGTCCAGGATCAGGATGCGCGGGTTGTAGGCCAGCGCGCGGGCGAAGTTGATGAGCTGCTTCTGGCCGGTGGAGAGCGAGTTGCCGCGCTCCTGTACCGGCTCGTCAAACCTGCCGGGCAGGTTCTCGATAAAATCCAGGACGTTCACGTCGTGCGCCGCCTGGCGCAAATCGGCGTCGGTGATGCGCTCGTTGCCCAGGCGAATGTTCTCGGCCAGCGTGCCGGTAAAGAGGAATGGATCCTGGAGGACGACGGCGAAGTGCTGGCGCAGCGTGGTCAGGTCCTGCTGGCGCAGGTCCACGCCGTCCACCAGGATGTTGCCCGCGGTCACGTCGTAGAAGCGCATCATGAGACTGGTTAGGGTCGTCTTTCCCGCTCCCGTGTGACCTACGATGGCCACAGTTTGGCCCGGCTCGACGGTGAAGGAAACATCCTTGAGAATCCACTCGATGCCGTCGATCGCGGCCAACTGCGCGGCAGGGGATGCACTTGCGGCTGACTGATCCACGGCGGCTTTCTGCGCATCTGTCAGTTTCCGGTAGGTGAACCAGACGTGGCGGAATTCGATGCGGTTCGACCCGTCGCCCTGCACTGGATTGGCCGGGTTCACAATCTCCGGGGCAGTGTCGAGCAGCTTGAAGATGCGCTCGCAGGCGGCCATGGCGGCCTGCAGAATGTTGTACTTATCGCTCAGGTCCTGGATGGGCCGCCAGAAGCGCATCGAGTACTGGATGAACATGCTGAGAGTGCCGATGGTCACCGTGCCCAGGAGCACGCCGAAGCCGCCCCGCCAGATGACCAGCGCAATGGCGACGGAGGAGAGCAGGTCGACGGCGGGGTAATAAAGCGCGTAGGCGAAGATGGTGTCTTTGAAGGCGATCATGTGCAGGCGGTTGACGGCCTCGAAGTCGTTATAGGCGCGCTGTTCGCGGTTGAAGAGCTGCACCACGCTCATGCCGCTGATGTATTCCTGGATAAAGCTGTTGATGCGGGCGATGGCGGCGCGGACGCGGCGGAAGCTCTCCCGGACGTGGTCGCGGAAGATGCGGGTGACGATGAGGATGAGGGGCAGGATGGAGAAGGCGGTGAGCGCCAGCCACCAGTTGATGGTGAGCATGAGGGCGGCCATGATGCTGAGGTTGAGAAAGTCGTCCACGATGGCCAGCACGCCGGCGGTGAACATGTCGTTGATGGCGTCCACGTCGGAGGTGAGGCGGGTGACGAGGCGGCCGACGGCGTGGGTGTCAAAGAAGCCGATGTGCATGCGCTGCATGTGGCGGAAGATGTCGCGGCGCAAGTCGAACATGATCTTCTGGCCGGTCCACTGCATGAGGTAAGTCTGAATGAATTGAAAGAGATAGGCGCAGAGCAGGGCGCCCAGATAGATGGCGGCCAACTGGGTGATTCCGTGGTAAGGGTCGGCCGGGAGACGGCGGGTGAGCCAGTTGGTGGCGGGGCTGGGCCTGCCGGTGAGGTAGCGGTCGATGGCCACCTTGACCAGGTAGGGGCCGGCGACGTCGGAGAGGGATTTGAGGGTGACGGCGAGGGAGGAGACGGTGGCCTGAATCCAGTAAGGGCGCAGGTAATGGCCGAGGCGGCGGATCAGGCGGGAGTCATAGACCTTGCCGACCGGGTCCTCGTCCCGCTTGTGGGATTCGGGCTTTTTTTTCTCTTCATCCGCCATGGGTTCTGGTGGGGTTCGGGCTTCCGATTCCATTGTACCGGCAGGGGTCAGAGAACTGGGAACAGGGATCAGGGATCAGAGATCAGAGATCAGAGATCAGAGAACAGCGAGCAGGGAGTAGGGAGTAGGGAATAGGGAATATGGAGCAGGGAGTAGGGAGCGGCGGGCCAGCGAGCGATGCAGCGCGCTGTATGGCTGTATCCTGCTATAAGCCTACAAAAAGAAGGAAAATGCCGACCTTTAAGCCTACAAACGGAAGGGCCTCATGCGAAGTGGCAAAAACGTCCTGTTCCATGGGTGCAAAAAACCGAAGAGGGTCCGGCTGGAACCCAACATAAAGCGCGTAAAACAGCTCAAAATTGATGGTTTTTGCCCCATTTTCGATCGTTTTTGCCCCCTTTTCGATGCTCTTTTGTCGCCATCAAGCAGGACTGTGTGTTCACAAGGGGAGGGGAATCAGAGGTACTTCGACATGCGCCTGCCGGCTGCGGCGACGCTGGGATCGGAGGGGTTTTGGGCTTGGGACAGGGAGCTGGGCATGGCGGCTGAGGAGCTTGGGGTGCTTTATGAACTGGCGGGGCGGCGAGTCAGCGGGTCGGCGGAGAGGGAAGGCCGGCGGCGGTGGGGAGGATGGCGCGGTAGCTGGCGTCGAGAGCGGGACCGAGGAGGAGAATGGCGGCGATGCGGCGAACGACCTGAGCGAAGTAGGCGGCTTCTTCGGGGCGGAGGGGACGGTGCAGGAGGGGCGATGCGGGCTCCGAAGTGAACTCGCGGTAGCTGAGCCATTTCTTCAGGACCTGATAGCCGCCAAGGGTGTAATTCCAGACGTTGACGGGGACGGCGGACCAGTGGGCGTCGCCGTTGAGATGGACATCGACACACGTTTCTCCGAGGAGGGTGGGGGCGGATTGAAGGGATGTCTCCCCGGTCCCCAAATGCGAGGTACAGGGGGCACCCAGATTGGTGGGGGATTGGGCAGACGCGAGGGCGAAGAGTTTCTCGCGCTCGGCTTCGGTCCAGGGGCGTTCGGGGGCGAGGCCGCGACCGGGCATGACGGTGGCGCCCTGCCCCTTGTGGCCCCAGCCCGCCGTGAGCTTGAGGGCTTCATCGAGGTTGGGGTCGAGGGGGAGCTTGAGGACGGCAAGGAACGACCACTCGGCGGTGAGGTTGACCGTGGATTCGGCATCGAGAAGTTCGGCGAGGCGACGGCCGAGGTTGGCGGAGTGGGCCAGCAGGTCGGCTGTGGCAGGGAGCGGGATGCGGGGCCAATCGCCCAGCAAGGCTCCGGCGTTTTCGGTGCGGTATTGCGGGGTGTGGAGCGTGGCGACAACGTGGAGATGGAGATATGTGTGAGCGTCTCCATCTTCGATCAGGTCTCGCGGGTATAGCTTGTACAGATATTCCCATCCGATGCCGACATTGGGCATTCCGACATGCCCGAATTCCTTACCATCCATCACCCCCCATACTGAGCGGTTGAATGGGAAAAAAGTTGATAGTCCGTTCCCGAAGTTGTCGGGTAGGCTTGAAGTAAGTGACCCCCTTGTAAATGTGGTTCCCGATTCGTGTTGCCGAGCTTCCAGAAAGCGATTTCCGGGGAAGATATCGGGCAGTGCTTCGGACCTCTTTCGATCCAATAGCTCAGTTTCTGGTTCCCAATATATCCAGCGGAGGTCGAATGGCCTGTATGTATATCGTCTGATCTGCCAGGGGCGAAAGGCGGCTGCAAGGAGACGCTTCCTCTCTTCTTCCGTAACTTGGCCTTGGAACTTCCGCAAAACTCTTGTCTGAAGGAAATTCCGCACGGCGTGCGCGTCATAGCTTTTCGTGCTTTCCATAGAGTCCGTAACGATCTCTTTGAATGCCTCGTCTGAGACCTCTGGGTCTAGATACTTGCGCATTCTCTCTTCCAACCGCTCGAAATCTATGTCTACGACAAGGGAATCGCGGCTTGTTTTGACGCCAGCAAAAGATACGTCAAAGAAATCGGGCAAGCGGGGCCAGTCCAGGTAGGCGGTTTCAACAGTTCTCGGCCTGAAGGGAAGGCCCAATGTGCGATTCGGAGCGAGGGGTGCGTAGCCTGGGTCATGCTCGGCAATTGACCGCAACAGTGCCCCGCGCCTTTCTGAGGCGCGAGCGTCTTCAAAATCTCTGTAGTGGACCTCGGCCTCGGTGTTGGGCTTTGCTTTGCGGACCAGTGTGCTGATCGCGGTACCGATTTTAATGCCAACGCTCGTGCCTGTGACGGCGAAGACGGTTTCGCTGGTCCTCCCGTCCGGGGCGTATTCGCTAATTCTGCGGTCGCCGTGCAGGTTGTCGATGTAGATATCGTTAAAGGTCTTCAGATAGCGGTCGCGCATCGTGGTGTGCGAGAGGCCGTCGAGCCATGAGTAATTCGAGATGAAGGAGACGATGCCGCAGCCGCCCTGGTTGCCGTGAACGTTGGCGTCGCCGACGATGCGGCGTTCGGCGATGCGGAAGAAACGGACATAGAGATCGTTAAGGCCCTGGCCCTGCGGAGCGGGCAGGCCAGGGATGGCTTCGCGGTAGGCGGTGGTGAGGTCGCGCTCTTCGTCGATGGTGGCTATGCCGGCGTAGCCGTTGTACGGCTTGCCGAGAATCACCAGGATGGTGTCCTGCTGCTTGATGTGCTCGGAGTCTTCGCGCTCGCGGCGGAACTCCTCAAAGATGACGGACTGGGGGTGGCGCTCGGGAACCCAGCCGGTGAGGGCGTTGGTGAGGAAGACTCCGGCGCGGTGTTGGTCGGTGAGGGGAGCGCGCGCGGTCTCCAGCAGCGATGCGATCTGGAGGTGGGCGATGACGAAGGGCGCGGGCATGATCTCGAAGCCGAAGACGCGCGTTAGTGCCGCGGTGCGGAGCGTGTTGGGGACGAGGGCGGTGTCGTCGCCTGCGTTTTCAAGCAGGGTTCGATGGATGCGATGGAGGACGGCTGTGAGATAGGCTCCGGTCCCACAGCAGGGATCGAGAATGCGGACGGCGGGGCTGGCGAGGCCAAGGGACTGATTGAGCTGAGTGCGGAGGAGACGATCGACGCGCTCGACCATGTATTCGACGATTGGCTTGGGCGTGTACCAGACGCCGAGGTCTTTGCGGAGTTGGGGATCGAAGGCTTCAAGAAAGGGCTCGTAGAAGTAGGCGACGGCCTCGTCTTCGCGGAATGTATCGAAGAAGGCGGGCTGGACGCGGTTGAGGGCTTCTCCGGCGAGATGGAGGACCTCCTGAAGCTGGATGGAGTCGAGAGCGCCGAATTCCGAGACCTCGCCGAAAAGCTTGCGAAGGACGGGGACGCGGAGATAGTAGGCGGAGAGACGCCAGTCGAAGCGCGCGCCAAGTGCGCGGCCTTCGGGTTCGCGACGCCAGAGGACCCAGGCGGAGAAGATTCCGTAAAAGAGGGTTTGAACGAGGGTGGAGCGGAAGAAATGCTCGCCTCTTTCGCCTTCAAACCTCATGCCGAGCGATTCCTGAAGAGCCTTTTTGACGGCGTCGAAGCTGGCGAGCGGATGGTCCTCGGCGCGGGCGCGGGCTTCGCGGGCGTAGGAGGCGAGGAGCCAGGCAACGTCCCTGGGCTGGACGAGCGGGGCGCGGTAAAGCATGACGCGGGCGAGGAAGTCGGGGAGCAGGTCTTTGTGTTTGGAAAAGGTTGAGAGCGGGGCGTGCCAGAGATCGGCTGGGGTTGTGGCGAGGATGTAACGTTCGAGCGCCTGGGCCGTTCCCGAGGGCGAGAGTTTGAGAAGGCGGAACTCGCGGAGGTTGGTGATGAGGACGAGGCCGTAATGGCGGAGGTAGCCGAGGACTTGCGGTTCGGCGGTGAGGGTGTCGAGGTTGTAATCCGCGGGTTTAATCTCTGCGACGCCGCGTTCGGGGTTCTGGAGCGGGTCGGGCTCGGAGCTGCGGCGCTGGCGTTTGGGTTGAGGGAAGAAACCACCGTCGGGGATGCCTGCTCCGGAATCGCGGAGTTGGGTGGAAAAGAGGACGGTTGGCGCGAGGGTTTGGCCGACGGAGTTGAGGAGCGCCGTAATCGGAGGGTAATAGGAGGTCTCGGCGGTTGCGGAGCCGGTAGAACGGATGGCTCGTAGATCGGTGAGGTAAGCGGCGACGGTGTAGGCGGGAGGCACGTTACCTCATGATTGCACGGAGTCGGGTTGGGGATGGGTGCGGACTTTGGTTCCGGGGGCTGGGGATTTGAGCGCGGCTTGCGCCGCGCTGGTTGATTTCAGAAATATGTGGGTTGGTTGATTTGTCAGGGCTAAAGCCCTGACCTACCAGCCCGTATCCTTCAAGGGCGAGATTCTGAGCGCGGCGGCCACCATTTACACTGGAAGACGGAGATACCTGTGTTTTTCGATAAGATTCTTACCAAGATTTTTGGAACGGCGAACGAACGGATCATGAAACGGATGTGGCCGGTGGTGGCTACGATCAACGCTCTGGAGCCGGCTGTACAGCAGATGTCGGCCGAGGAGTTGCGGGCGAAGACCGTGGAGTTCCGGGCGCGGATTGCGGAGCGGGTTCAAGAGCGGCTGAAGGGGTTTGAGAGCCCCGCCGAGTTGAAGGCGGCCGAGCGGGAGGCTGAAGAGCGGGAGATTGCCGAGCGGAGGGCGGTTGAGCAGGCCGCGGCGGAGCGGGAGGCGCTGGACGAGATACTGCCCGAGGCGTTCGCCGTGGTGCGCGAGGCGGGGTGGCGCGCGGTGCAGATGCGGCACTTCGACGTGCAGTTGATCGGCGGCATGGTGCTGCACCAGGGCAAGATCAGCGAGATGAAGACCGGCGAGGGCAAGACGCTGGTGGCGACGCTGGCCTGCTATCTGAACGCGCTGGCGGGGCACGGGGTTCACGTGGTGACGGTGAACGACTACCTGGCCAAGCGCGACGCGGAGTGGATGGGCAAGATCTACGAGTACCTGGGGCTGACGGTGGGGGTGATCGTCCACGATTTGGACGACGGCGAGCGGAGAGCCGCTTACGCAGCGGACATTACCTACGGGACGAATAACGAGTTCGGGTTCGACTACCTGCGCGACAACATGAAGTTCGAGTTAAAAGATTGCGTGCAGCGGGGGCACTACTACGGGATCGTGGACGAGGTGGACTCGATCCTGATCGACGAGGCGCGGACGCCGCTGATTATTTCCGGACCGACGGACCAGACGACGGACAAGTACCAGCGGGTGGTGAAGATCATCCCGCAACTGGAGCTGGGCGAGGAGATTGAAGAGGGCGAGCACAAGTATTTGACCGGCGACTACATTGTGGACGAGAAACAGCGGACCATCGGAGTGACGGACGAGGGGTGGGTGACGATCGAGGGGCTGCTGGGGATCGGCAACATTGCCGATGCGGAGAACTGGGAACTGAAGCACTATGTGGAGACGGCGATCAAGGCGCACGCGCTCTACAAGCGGGACGTGGAGTACGTGGTGAAGGACGGCGAGGTGATCATCGTGGACACCTTCACCGGGCGGCTGATGCCGGGACGGCGCTGGAGCGACGGGCTGCACCAGTCGATCGAGGCCAAGGAGGGCGTGAACATCCGCAAGGAAGACCAGACGCTGGCGACGATCACGTTCCAGAACTACTTCAGGCTGTACAAGAAGTTGAGCGGGATGACGGGCACGGCGGAGACGGAGGCGGCGGAGTTCGAGAAGATCTACAAGCTGGAGATCGTGGTGATTCCGACCAACATGCCGCTGCGGCGGCTGGAGAATCCGGACGTGGTGTACCGGACGGAGAAGGAGAAGTACAAGGCGGCGGCCGACGACATCGCGATGCTGCACGAGCGGAAACAGCCGGTGCTGGTGGGGACTACGTCGATCGAGAAGAGCGAGCGGCTTTCGGGGATTTTGCAGCGGAAGGGCGTGCGGCACGTGGTGCTGAACGCGAAGTTCCACGAGCGCGAGGCGGAGATTGTGGCGCAGGCGGGACGGCTGGGGATGGTGACCATCTCGACCAATATGGCCGGGCGCGGGACCGATATTCTGCTGGGCGGCAATCCGGACTTCATGGCGCGGCAGGAGCTGGTGAAGAAGGGCAAGGCGCGGGCGATCAGCGCCAACGAGGGAGCGATCAACCCGATGGCGCCGGCGGGGTTTCTGCGGTTCTACTACCAGGGGCAGGAGTTCGAGGTTGCCGATGCCGATTGGGCGGAGGCGCTGAAGGGCCATGCGGAGGCGGCGCAAGCGGATCACGAGCAGGTGATCGCGGCCGGAGGGCTGTTCATTCTGGGGACGGAGAGACATGAGTCGCGGCGCATCGACAACCAGCTCAGGGGACGCGCGGGAAGGCAGGGCGATCCGGGCGAGTCGAGGTTCTATCTGTCGCTCGAAGACGACCTGATGCGGATCTTCGCCAAGCAGTGGGTGAGCACGCTGCTGGAGCGGCTGGGGATGGAAGAAGGCGTGCCGATCGAGTCGAAGATGATCTCGAATCGCATCGAGGGGGCGCAGAAGGCGGTGGAGGCGCAGAACTTCGAGTCGCGCAAACACCTGCTGGAATACGACGACGTGATGAACAAGCAGCGCGAGGCCGTATACGGGGTGCGGCGTCAACTGCTGGAGGAAGCGGACCAGCGGGAGCTGATTCTGGAGGAGTATGTCGGCGGGATTCTGAGCGACCTGCTGGACGAGTATGCGGCGGAGAAGCTGCACCCGGACCAATGGAACGTGAAGGGGCTGGAGGAGGCGCTGGTTGGGCAGTTCGGACTGAACCTCAAGGCGGCGGGGATCAAGCCGTTGGAACTGGGGCGGCACGACCTGGGCGAGGCGATCTTTGAGAGGCTGAAAAAGGATTACGAGGTCAAGGAGAAGATCCTCAGCAGCGAGACCATGCGCTACCACGAGCGGATGGTGATGCTGAGCGTGATCGACGGGCTTTGGAAGGATCACCTGCTGAGCATGGATCACCTGAAGGAGGGGATCAGTTTACGCGGCTATGCGCAGCGGGATCCGCTGGTGGAATACAAGCGCGAGTCCTTCGACATGTTCGAGGCCATGATGCTCAAGTTCCATGAAGACACGGTCCGGTTCCTGTTCCGGATGCAGATTCTGGGGCCGGATGGGCAGCCGGTGAATGCGGCGCCAGAGGTGCGGCGGGAGGTTCCGAAGGCTCCGCCAGTGGCCAGCGCGGCGCAGCCATTGACGCTGGATGCGGCGCCGCGAGAGATCTTGATTCCCACCCGGCAGGCCTCGACGACGATCGATGCGCTGGAGAAGGAGTTCACGCGCAAGAAGCAGCGGGAGCTGGCGGCGGCCAGCTTTGCGGGCGCCGGGGACGCGAGCCAACCGACGCAGCGCAGGACGGGGGAAAAGGTGGGGCGCAACGACCCCTGCCCCTGCGGATCGGGCAAGAAGTACAAGAAGTGCCACGGGGCGGAGAAGTAGCCGGGTCCGGCGGGGTCAGAATTTGGCGTGGCCGGGGCCAAGAGTGGCGGGGGCGGAAATGGAGGGCAAAGGATCATCCTGTGCTTCTCCAGATTTGGGAGTTGTGCTGGGTATCTTCCAAAGATGCAGCGCCCGTCCCAGGAAGCCGGCGTGTTTTTTCGTATCCTGGTCTTCGGACAAGCCGCAGGCTCTTCGGGCCATGCGGCGAATCTCCATGGAGATGGGCGAGTCTTCCATGGCGAGGGGGGTGGCCGTGTTCTGTGTCCGCCGGGCAGTGGCGTAATCGTCGGGAATCTTCCAGTCGACAGGCCTGGTGAGCGCCTTGGCAATTTGCTTGTCATCGAGGACCACAGACTGAGGTGAATAGCGGTTGAGAACGGTCTGGAGTCTGGGGCCACGGGAGGCGAAGAAGTGGCCGATGAGGCGATTTGCGTTGCGCAGTTCGGAGATACCGGCCTGGGTGACCAGGTAGACGTTGGCGGAATCGTCGAAGAGAGCCGAATTCTTCAAATCGAGTCTCGATCCGGCATCGACCACCACGAAATCGAAGTTCTGGCGCGCGATAGCCAGCAGTTTGTCGATGGCGTCAAGAGGGGCCTGGCCTGAGGGGAAATCGCCTGGAGCGGCGAGTACGGATAGTCCCGAGCTATGCCTGGCCAGGAGCGTGGAAAGGAAACTAGCATCCAGGCGGCTGTGATTCTCAAGAGCGTTGACGGTGGAGTACTCAGTGACCATCCCGAGGTTGAGGGCCGCGTCACCAAGGGGGAGACCGAGGTCGATCAACAAGGTGCCCTGGCAAGACTCCTGGGCCAGCGATACGGCAAAATTGGAGGCAATGGTGGTGACTCCGCAGCCGCCTTTGGCGCCGAGAAACACGAATAGCTTTCTGGCCGTCTTTCTCGCCTGGTGAGTTGCCGGACCGCGGATCGAGATGCGCGCCAGGGCATCGGCTATGGCGGCGGGGACGAGGGGAAGAGTGAGGAATTCGCGGGCGCCCGCGCGCATGCAGCGGACCGCCAGTTCCAGATTGGCCTGGGCCGAATAGACGATCACGGTTGCGGAGCCATTTGCGTAGATGCTCTCCACGACCTCGAGGGCATATTCCGGGTCGCTGTCGAGGTCAACGATGACCACGTCGCAATTATGCTCCAACATGCGGGACAGATTGTCCAGGTGGGGAGGGTAGGAAGAAAACTCCCGTATCACCCCGCCCGGGTATCCGGCCAGAGCGCCGGCTACTGCGTTGCGGCGCTGCTCATCCGGGCCGATGAGCACAATGTGCAACACGCCAGCGCCGGGAGCGTCGGGGTTCTGGGAAAATGAGGACATAGTTATTCCGCCTCAGCTTAACCATGGATCAGTGGATCGTCCATGTGTTTCCTCGGAAAGAGGTACTTTCGGCGTTATCAGGGAGATTGGGCTTTTTTCAACCCGGACGGCGCCGACATTCATGGTTGCGATTGCATCGATCATGGGGATACGCGTTGACCGCCTTGGGGGATATCGGGCCCCCGGCACCGATCGAGTGGATGCGCTTTCCACCGCTTCCCTCATGGCCCGAGATTGAAGTTGATTTCCACTTCGACCGTCGACGGACCGGCGCCGGGGACAAATTTCCCTTTTCCGACCGCATCCCCGGCGGCAGGGGACAGCACGCGGCTGCCGCTGAGAGTCCTGACGGCGGTCACCTTGCCCGCGGCATCCACGGTGGCCTCGATCTTGACCAAGCCGAAGAGTCTCATGCGCTTGGCGAGTTCCGGGTAGACGGGCGCGATGCGGGACTTGACGGCGCGGTCGTCGGCCGCCCTGGCGGGGATGGCAAGTGCGACGACGAGCGCCAGCCCGGCGGCCTGAAAACAGCCTGATTCCGGCGCGGCGCAAGCGGCGGGGATGGATGGAAAAGTGATTCCTGAACATGGGCCCCCTGCTGTGAACTGCTCTCTGGGGTTATCGGCGGGGGAGGGGAATTATTCCTAAGAACTTTTGAAGATCTAATTACCAAGGGAATTTGAAGGGCCTTTGGATGGGAAAGCGTGGCAGGGCTGGGCTATTGCGGGAGGATGCCGGCGACGGCGGCGAAGGTGAGGTCCTGGGCATCGGAGCGGTGCTCGTCGCGCCAGAGGTCGAAGAGGCGGCCGTAGCTGAGGGTGATGTACTGGGAGGGGTCGATTCCGAGGCGGACAGCGGCGCGATCAATCCACTTGGCGGGGCCTTCGAGTTCGGCGTAGTTGCCGATGGGGGTTTCGTCGACGACGCAGTGGCCCTGGCCGTCTTGCCACTCGGTGCGCCATTTTTCATAGCGGAAGGCGGCGACGAGGCCGAGGGAGAGAAAGACCTGGGCGAGGGCCGCGCCGTCGGAGACCTCGGTTTCGGTTTCGATGCGGTGCTTGTGAGTGTCTTCGCCGGGGCCCAAGTCGGGGAGGCGCTTGTGGGTGAGGAGGCAGCGGCCGGCATAGGTGCGGATGCGGAGGATTTCAGTGCGGGCGCGCATCTGGCGGTCCGGGGTGTCGTAGAGGACGTTGGACTCGAAGGAGCGGGGGGTTTGAAGACGAAAGCCAGCGGCTTCGAGGCGGCGGGTGAGGCCGGGAAGGTCGTCGACGCGGAATTTGATTTCGGTTTCGACGGACATGGTCAAAAGGCAGCTTTTCAGCTCTTAGCTTTGCTTGTGCGGCAGCGCGGTGTTCCCCAAGCCGGCTGCGCACAAAACCAGCTAGAGGCTGGAAGCTGGTAGCCAGAGGCTATGACGGTGAGTATACGGCAGGTGGCCTCAGCCCGTTCGAAAGGGCGAGAATAGGAGGGTGAAGACGCTGCGATTGGTGGTGGACCCGTCGAATTTGGAGAATGCCGAGGCCGAGGAGGCGCTGGGGCGGGCGGCGGAGATTGTGCGCGCTGGGGGATTGGTGGCGCTGCCTACGGAGACGGTTTACGGGCTGGGGGCGAATGCGCTGGATGGGGCGGCGGTGAAGCGGATTTTTGAGGCCAAGCAGAGGCCGGCGTGGGACCCGATAATTGTGCATATTTCGAGCCTGAAGATGCTGGAGGGGCTGGTCGAGGAGGTTCCGGAGGCGGCGCGGCGGCTGATGGAGGCGTTCTGGCCGGGGCCGCTGACGCTGCTGCTGAGGCGGACCAGAGCGGTGCCGGATGCGGTGACGGCGGGACGGGCGCTGGTGGGGGTAAGGATGCCGGCGCACGCGGTGGCGTTGGAGGTGATTCGACGGGCGGGGGTTCCGGTGGCGGCGCCGAGCGCGAATATGTTTGGGCACACGAGCCCGACGACGGCGCAGCACGTGCTGGATGATCTGGACGGGCGGATCGATGCGGTGGTGGACGCGGGGGCGACGGCGCACGGGGTGGAGTCGACGGTGCTGGACTGTTGCCAGAGCCCGATGGCGATCTACCGGCCGGGGGCGGTGACGGCGGAACAGATTCAGGCGGTGGCCGGTGCGGCGGAGGTTCTAAGGAGCGGCGGGGGGTCGGAGGAGACGCCGCGGGAGGCGCTGCCGTCGCCGGGGGTGGGGATGCGGCATTATGCGCCGCGGGCGCGGCTGGTGCTGGTGGAGGGGCAACTGGGCGAACTGGCGGCGCGGCTGGGCGAGGCGGCGCGGGGTTGGGACAGGGAGCGGGTGGGGGTGATGCTGCCTGGCGAGCTTTCTGGGCTGGGTTTGGGTGCGGTGGAATTTACTTGGGGGCGATGGGCTGCGCCGGAGGAGATGGCACGAGAGCTTTATGCGGGGTTAAGGACGCTGGATGCACAGGGGTGCACAGTAATTGTTTGTCCCATGCCGCCGGCGGAGGGGATTGGGGCGGCAATCCGGGACAGGCTGCGAAAAGCAGGGAATAGGGAGTAGGGAATAGGGAATAGGGAATAGGGAATAGGGAATAGGGAGTGGGGAGTGGGGAGTGGGGACAGTTGGCCAGCGAGTCAGCAGTGGCGTGGCGAGCTGGATCAGCTTTGGAGCCCGCGGTTGCAGACAAAAGGCGGCAGGTTAGCCTCGCTTCGCGGAGTTAGCGAGTTAGCAGGTCAGCGGGCTTGGTGGAGATGCGGGCTGTTATTCCCTTTTCCCCAGTCCCTAGGTCTCTGACCGTGTGATTTCGTATACGTGATTGAGTGTCGTGGCCCCCCACCCTAGGCGCAAAAACAGAGACGCGCTGCCCAAAGGGCACCCAGGTGGGGCACCCAGCTTTGGTACAAAATTATGCGGTCAAAGGCCTAGGTCTTAGGACTTTCACCACAGGCTTCCAGGTCTTAGCCCCTGTGCGGTTCCCTGTTTTCTATTTGCTATTCCCTGTTCGCTGCAGAACGATCTTAATGGCCGGAGTCGCCCACTTTGTACATGTACTTGATAGCGGATTTGTAGACGAGGGTCTTGTGGCGGC
>Ga0224558_1002917_pt1 | contig 14993 bp, 9 predicted proteins | sample 714S32024metaG_FD_180682 | JGI IMG/M metagenome (GOLD analysis project Ga0224558, IMG submission 180682) | Peat soil microbial communities from Stordalen Mire, Sweden - 717 S3 20-24 | ecosystem: Environmental > Terrestrial > Soil > Wetlands > Peat | place: Sweden: Norrbotten County, Stordalen... | reverse complement strand
TTAAAAGAGTTCCAAGAAGAACTTGCCGTGCATACCGAGTCGGCCAAACAAATTGAGTCGGCTTTGACCGACATTAAGGAGACGGTGTTGGATTTAATGGCCGAAGCACCAGAACCGGATTATGACGACGATTATCGGGGCAGTTCGTTCGGAAGCGACGATGATTCGCGGTCTATATTTGACGATGTAGATCATTAACACGCGGGGCAATTTTTACATATGAGCAACCCCGCACCGCAACTCGTCCAGAAACTTTGGAATTATTGCAACATTCTCCGCGACGATGGTTTGTCCTATGGCGATTACGTGGAGCAGTTGACGTTTCTGCTGTTCCTGAAAATGGCGGACGAGCAGGCGAAGCCGCCGTTCAACAAGCCATCGCCCATCCCCAAAGGTTTCAGTTGGGACGCGCTGCCGAAGCAGGAAGCGGTGGTGTCCGCCAACCTCCAGCGCGCGGCGCGCCTCCGCCAGTCCATCCTCCAAAAGGCATTTTCGGGAAGGCTGGCAACTGCGGAGGTTTCCGGTTAAATTCTCTTCGTCATGCCGAGCAATCAGGCCATAGCAGTCAATCCGTCGCTTCTCGCGTGGGCACGCGAGGAGAGCGGCTATGCCACGGACCGGATTGCCAAGCGGCTTCAGGTGAAGGAAGAACGCGTCGAAGCGTGGGAAAAGGGTGAGCGTCAGCCAACACTGCGGCAGGTGGAGGAACTGGCGCGTTTCTTCCATCGGCCTTTGAGCGTTTTCTTCATGCCGCGTCCGCCGCAACTGCCGCCCCTCGCGGCGGAGTATCGGCGCTTGCCGGATGTTGAGCCGGGGCATGAGTCGCCCGAGCTGCGGCTGGCCCTGCGGCAGATGCTTACGCGGCGGGAAAACGCACTGAATTTGATGGGCGAGTTGGGTGAACCGGTTCCCGAGTTTTCGTTGCGCGCTCACTTGCGGGAATCGCCCGCTGAGGTCGGCCAGCGATTACGGCTCGCGATGGGCGTGACCGTGGCGGCTCAACTTGACTGGGCCAATGAGTGGGAAGCGTGGCGAGCATGGCGGTCGGCGGTCGAGCAGATGGGCGTGCTGGTTTTTCAGTTCACCAAGGTCTCGCTAAGCGAGGTGCGCGGCCTGGCGTTGTTGCGGACACCGATGCCGGTGGCGGCAGTCAACGGGAAGGAAATGCCGGAGGCGAAGGCGTTCACTCTTTGTCACGAGGTTGTGCATCTCATGCTGGCAGCGGGGAACGAGGAAGCGCCTGCCGCCCGTGAACGGCGCAGAGGCAGCGAATGGCTTGAAGTGGAGCGTTTCGCCGAGGTTGCTGCGAGTCACGCGCTTGTCCCGGAGGACGCGTTGCGCGGTGTGATTGGCCAACTGGGATTGCAATGGGCGGAATGGGGCATCGAGAACGTCCGCCGCGTCGCAAAGAGATTCCGGCTGACACCGCTGGCGACGGCTACACGGCTGCGGGAGTCCGGCTTCATGACGTGGGCGCAATACAATCAATGGCGTGAGCAATGGCAGGCTTATGTGGAAACGCTCCCGCCGCGCCGGGGTGGTTTCGCCACACCAATGGAAAAAGCAGTGAGCCGGGCCGGAAGACCATTCGCGCAATTGGTGCTCGAAGCGTTGTCCGCCAATCGAATCACGTCGGTGGACGCATCGCGGTATCTCGATCTGAAGTTCGAGCATTTCGACAAGCTTCGAGTGCATCTGGCACGAGGGCCGGGCGAAACCTCTCTTGATGAGTAATCCAGCACCCCCGCCAATCTACTCGGTGGACTCCAGTTCCTTGATGGATTGGCAAGGGCGCTATTTCCCGACCGACGTTTTCACCGGACTGGTCGAGCGCGTCGAGGAGCTGATAGCTGCCGGGCGATTCATTGCGCCAGCCTTGGTGAAGGAGGAAGTTGGTGCGGTCGGAACAGCGGGTTTGATTGCGTGGACGGAGAATCACGCCGGCATTTTTATTCCAACCGCTGAGGTCCTCGCCGAAGCGCAGGAGATTCAAAACCAGTTCGTCGGCTTGCGAGACCCAAAGGCTGAATACGAAGAGGCCGATGCCTACGTCATCGCATTGGCAAGAATGCGCGGCGGGACTGTGGTGACTCAGGAAACCCCAGCGGCGGAGAAACGCAATCCGAAGCGCACTCATTTCATTCCCGATGTTTGCCGTGAGTTGGGCATTTCGTGCATCAGCCTGCTTGGTTTGATGCGCCGCGAGGGATGGAAGTTTTGATTCTTCGCTGATCATGAGCACACCCGGCGCCCTCGTCCAAAAGCTCTGGAACTACTGCAACATCCTCCGCGATGACGGACTGTCCTACGGCGATTACGTCGAGCAGTTGACGTTTCTGCTCTTCCTGAAAATGGCGGATGAGCAGGCGAAGCCGCCGTTCAACAAACCGTCCGCGGTGCCTAAGGGCCAGGACTGGCCGAGCCTGCTGGCCAGGGATGGCGACGAGCTGGAGACGCATTACCGGCACGTGCTCGAAACGCTCGGCAAACAGCCCGGCATGTTGGGCGTTATCTTCCGCAAGGCGCAGAACAAGATTCAAGACCCGGCCAAGCTCCGCCGGCTCATCGCGGACCTGATAGACAAGGAGCAGTGGTCCAGCCTCTCCGCCGACGTGAAGGGCGACGCCTACGAGGGGTTGCTGCAAAAGAACGCCGAGGACGTGAAAGGCGGCGCGGGCCAATACTTCACGACGCGCCCGCTGATTTCGGCGGTGGTCGAAGTGATGGTGCCCCGGCCCGGCCAAACGATGTGCGATCCGGCGGGCGGCACGGGCGGCTTTATGCTGGCCACCCATGACTACCTCGCGGGTCATTATGCGCTGGACCGCGCGCAGAAGAAGCTGCTCAGGAGCGGGACGCTGTTCGTGGTGGAGTTGGTGGACAGCGTCGCCCGGCTTTGTTGCATGAACCTGCTCCTGCACGGAATCGGGGGCGATGGCACGGATGAGGTGCCCGTGCTCGTGCGGGACGCACTGGCCGGCAAGCATGGGGAATACGACCTGGTGATGACCAATCCGCCCTTCGGCAAGAAGAGCAGCGTCACCATCGTCAACGAAGCGGGTGACACGTCCAAGGAATCGCTCATCATCAACCGGGACGACTTCTGGGCCAGTACGAGCAACAAGCAGCTTAACTTCCTCCAGCACGTGTTCACCATTCTCAAGCAGCATGGCCGGGCGGCGGTGGTGGTGCCGGACAACGTGCTGTTCGAAGGCGGCGCGGGCGAGACCGTCCGGCGCGAGTTGCTCAAGCAGGCAGACGTGCACACGTTGCTGCGCCTGCCCACCGGCATCTTCTACGCGCAGGGGGTGAAGGCGAACGTCCTGTTCTTCGACCGCAAGCCCGCCCAGGAAAAGCCGTGGACGGACAAGCTCTGGATTTACGACCTGCGCACCAACCGGCATTTCACGCTCAAGGAAAACACCCTCAAGCGCAGTGACTTGGATGATTTTGTCGCCTGCTATTTCGGGACGCCGGGTGGGGGCACCCGGCCTACAGGGGCGGAGGTTGTAGGCCGGGTGCCCCCACCCGGCGCCTCCCCCATGCCCTCGCCCGGCGCGAGCCGGCACAACCGCGTCGAGACTGAGCGCTTCAAATCCTTCACCTATGAGGAGCTGTTGAAGCGCGACAAGGTGAACCTGGACATCTTCTGGCTGAAGGACGAAGCGCTGGAAGAATCGTCCAATCTACCCGCGCCAGGCATCATCGCCCAGGAAATCGCGGATGATCTTGAGGCCGCCCTGGAGCAGTTCGCCACGATTGCAGAAGATCTCAAGTAGATCACTTCTGGGCGCGAAGAGGTTGGCGTGGCTGAAGGCAACTCGGGTTCTGCGGGAGACTTGAAAGAGTCTTGAGGCCAAAGTCTAAAGTCAGGGAGTGGTGGGGGGCATAGCAGAAAGCTGAAATCGGAAGCCGGCGGACTGGGGACTACGGGACCACTGACAATGGGGCGAGCCTCCATCCTCCGGCCCTGGCTCTCCGAAAAGCCAGGCCACTCGTGCCACGACCCTCTCTATTCTGGCGGCCCACTCCTGCCTACATGCCCGCAGCCTCGCCGTAGCCTCACCGTAGATAACAATGTTATCTACGGTGAGGGTACGGTGTGCCTGCGGCGAGGCTAGGGTGTGGCCACGGGGACAGCCTGGACGGTCCTGCTGGCAGCAGCCGAAACCAGTAGCGAGGGGCCAAAATGCCCCTCTTCTCGTGTTCTTCATGGTTTGGGCGCGTTGGCAAAGCCGGGTGCCAAGCGCCAGACCCAATAAAGGGTCGCCGGATGGCCCGACTTTGACCCAGACTTTGCGGAAGAACCTGGTCTTATTGAGACTTATCTAAGCGCCATTCAGGCCAGAGGCTCGGCTTTTGGGAAGCCATGACCGGTGGCCCGTTTATTGGGCACCCGGCTCAAGACCAGCGGCGGTGGCACGCTTGATTCAGTGTGGCCGATTGGAGTTGCCGTCCGTCAGGCTCGTCTGGCCTGAAATCGAGGTTAATGGGCCAAGACCGAACAGGAGCGAACGGAGCTATTCAACCTAACGAGAAGAGTCCAACTCCTGCCGCGTGGCGATGGGCACGTAGCCAATTTTAAACCTCTTCGGTGGCGTGACGATCTGCGCGGGGTCGAGGTCCGCGAGTTTGCCGACGGTGGGCGGCGCGAGGTAGTCATGGTCCTTCGTCCAAGCGCGGTGAAGCTTTTCCACCTTCGCCTGCATCTGCTCGCGTTCCTCCTTCGTCAAATCGGCATTCAGCAACGCGGGCTGGTCGGCGAAGCGATACCAATAATACGTCACCACGCTGCCATCGCCGAGATGCGCCTTGAACGGTCCGGCGACCGGACCGGGTTTCTTGAACGAACTTCCCGGGGCTTCAGGCGTGTCGTAAGGTTCCGGGGCTTCCTCCTTGGGGCGATCAAATTTCAGTTCGGCCAATCCTGTCTTGGCCGGCACTTCGCCGCCCTTGGCCGCGACCCACTGCTGCTTCTTCCCGTCGTTCCGGAGATGATAATACTCGGGCAGCACCACGCGCGCGCCGTTTGCATCCTTGACCTTCGTTACGAGCTGCTCGTTCCACTTGTAACCGTAGGTGGCCGGGTCCGGCGCAAACGGCGTGGCAAACGAACTCCACGCTATCGCCACTTTTTGTTCATTCGGGGTGTTCTCCGCGTAGATTTCCCACGTCGAGCCGCCGCCGGCGCGGAGGGTCTGCATCTGGGCACCGGCGGGATTGATCGCGCCGCTTGCCGCCGGGCCGCCCGCGAACCACGCCTTGACCTCGTCCCACAGCGCCTTCTTGTTGTAGGACGTGAGGCGGTGCAGGACAACCGTGTTGCCATCTGGGCCCACGGGAAACGAAGCCGGCGCCACCCGCGCGTAGGTCTCAGCGCTCTCGTCCTCCGCCAAGGCGCCCGGCACATACTGCGTCTCCATCTGGAAGGGCTTGTTCGGAGTTGATGGACGCGAATCCAGCAGCAGACCCGCGAGTTCCGGATTCAACTCCGCGGAGTGCGACCAGAAGTAAGGCGTGAAGAAACACACCGGGCCTTTGAAGTTTTTCGTGTTGAGGAAAAGCGTCCAGCAGTTGTCCCCGGTCGCGACATTCTTTCCGCCGGTGGTCAGCCTGGCCTTGGTCAGCGGCAGCGGCAGATACCCATAGCCGAACAACTCACCGCAAGTGCCCTGCTTCAAGTTCAGGCCGTCAATCGGGAACAGCAGCCACGGACTCAACTGCGCCACGCCATACAACCCGCGCGGCTTCTCCCAATCTCCCGCTCCATGCGCCGGGCCGTTGGCGATCTCCGAGAAATTCACCGCCACGCCGCCCATGATGAACTTCGGCGTCTCCGTCGGGAACCGCGTGTCGCGCCACCAGCCCAGGCCGCCTTCGATGTCCGAGTAAAGATTCGTGGGCGCTTTGCCTTCATACTGCGCATGCATCCAAGTGCCGACGAGTCCCGTCTGGAAGCGATGACCCGGATACCGCTCCAGCAGCGGCCAGGCCGCGGTGTAGAGCGAGAACCCGGCATTGAATTCATCCGGGACCTTGTCCGCCGAAACCAGCAGGTAGCCCGCCATCTCGGCCTTCTGAACTTCGGCGGAGACGGCGCCCGGCAGAGCGATTGTCAGGGCGGCGAGGAGAAGGATGATGAGTTTCATATTGTTCGGTGAGTCCGCGCCTTCACAGTTGGAACTTGAGCGATGGGTTTTTGAACTATCTCCCGCTGGCTGTCATGAGCTGAAGCGTAACTTCCGCGAATGCCTGTCCCATCAGCGCGAAAGTCTTTGCGCAACCGAGGTAGTGGTATCCGGCATTCGAGGCTCCGCGTTTCCACATCGCGGCTTCCTCGGGCGAAATCAGCTTCGCCTCGAACTGCTCCAGATACTCGCGCTGCTGCTGTTCGCTCATCGAGCCGTCGGCATTGGCATATTTCTTGTTCTTGGTTTTCAACTCATAAGCCATCTGTCCGACCTGATCATGTTTGTCCGCGATGGCACCCAGTTTCTCATCCCAAAATGCAGCGGTCTGCACGGCGACGACGTTGCCCTTGAACTCTAGCAGCGATGCCGGGGCCGCCATCGCTTCGCGAAACTCGGACACCTCCTTGCTGGACTTCATTCCGCCGACACCCATCACACCGATGACAAATGGCATCTTCGGCACTTTCAGGTCCTTTCTCACATCGCGGATGAAATCGGCCATCCAGCGGCTGTAGTTGGCATAGCGCGGCTCTTTGCTCTCCTTCTTCGGAACAGGATAAACTTCGCCATTCACCATGTCGTTCCAGCCTTGCAGCCAGACAAAGCCGGCGACTTCAAATCCCTGCTTCTCATCATAAGCCGGGCATACGCGTTTGATGTCGCCAAGCACGCGCCTCACGTGCTCCATCATAAGCCGGTAGTATTGGCCGGACTGCGCCTCGGGATTGCGCCCTTTCTCGATATCGGCCTGCGAGCGTGGAAACGGCCCCGCGCTCGGCGGCCGAAAATCATAGTAGAGCGACTTGCCGCCCCACGCGGTCTTGATGAGGAGCACCGGCTCTTCGAGCGCCCGATCCATCCTGAGGCCAAAGGTGAACTCCGGACCGATATTGCCGCCATCCTCGGCGGGATTCTGCCTCGAACCATATCCCGCCGTCAGCTTGCCAAAGCCTTCACCGTTCGCATCTCCGCTTCCTGTGAAATACGAAATCCACACGTGATCACACATCCGCGCGTTGCCATCCGCGCCGCGCATCTGCTGCAGCAACGGCGCAGTCGCCGGATCATCACCGATGTAGTCAAACGTCTCCACGTTCGCATGCCCCTCCATGTTCGACTGCCCGGCCATGATGAAGACCCTCAGCGGCTTGGCCGAGGCGGGGGTTGCGGTCACGCTGAGCGCCGAGGCGGTAAGGAGTGCGAGGATGCGTCTCATAGGGCGCGACAAAATAATATCGCTCCCTCGACCAACGCAAGTCATTTCAATGAAGCACCTCCTCTGGGTCGGGAGGGTTGAGCGAAACGCGGGAGAAGGGCGAGAACCCATGCGCGGCACGTTACACCCAACAACGGCAGGTTATCGGGCACCCTGCTCAAGACCAGCGGCGGTGGCATGCTCGATTCAGCGTGGCCGATTGAATTTGCCACTCGCGGTTGCGTCTGGCATGGAACTGATGCTCATGCCACAAACACCTGAGTCTAAGCTGTGTCAACCTGCGATGATCGGCCTGGCGGCATCCGCGCTTCTCGCCGTCCTTGGCTTCACTGACGCCCTGGCCGAGCCGGGGCCGGAGCCAGCAAGGGCGGCGGTGTTTTCCGACCACCTGCCGGGCTTCGATGAGACCCTCGCGCGGGAGATCAGCGGCCAGGCGCAGGCCGCCGGGTACGCGACCGAGATCATCAGCGCAACCGTTTTGACCAACCCGGCGCTGCTGACGGCCAAGCGTTACGACTTGCTGGTCCTGCCCGGGGCGCGCGCGTTGCCGATGGCGGCCGCGCCGGCGATTACGGGATACTTGCAGGAGGGTGGTGATCTGCTAGCGCTGGGGCTGCCAGCGTGGCAGTCGCCGCTTTACCGGATCAAGGGCAAGTGGGTGTCGCGGGAGAGTTACGAGGCGGAAATCGCCGCCCAACGGCCGCAGCATATTGTCGAGGATTTCGACCGGGCGGATTTGTCGCGCTGGTCGCGGAGTGCGGGTGACGCGAGCGGGAAAGCAGAGTATGAACTGGCAGACGTGGATCATGGCAAGGCGCTGCATGTGAGGATCGGGCATCTGGGCGGATGGGAGACGCTAACCTCTCCCGCGCTGGCGCAGCCGTTTCCGCCGGGCCACACGCTGACCTGTTTTCGCGCGAAGGGCGGGCCGCGCACCCGCCAACTGGCGCTCGAATGGAGAGAAGCGGGCGGATCGCGCTGGATTGCGACGGTGGATTTGACGGCAGAGTGGAAGGATTACACGTTGCTGCCGGATCGGTTCAAGGCCTGGCCGGTGCCCGCGCCGGGCGAGAACCGGGGCGGTTTCCATCCAGACAAAGCCGTGAGCTGCTGTGTCGGGCTCGCGATGTCGCACACGGCGGTCGAAGGGGACCAGCATGAGTATTGGTTCGACGATTTGGGCACGGCACCGAGTCCGTTCGGGGATGACCTAGTGCCGACGGAATCGCAGGTGCCGGTGCTGGAGTCGATCTCGCCAAGCTACCAGTGTTATCCGATTACCACACCGGTGGTGGTGCGAGCGGATCATAAGAAGGTGGCGCTGGAGGAGTGGGAAGGGATGCGAGACCCCATCTCGGGAGGGCGAGCGTCCTCGCGAGCCCAAGCCTCTTTGGAATTCACCGGAAATCAGGGCTCGCGAGGACGCTCGCCCTCCCAAGACTTCGTTGGCCTCCAGCCGCGGGCGCGGGGGGTGGGGTTCAACCAGGAGCGGCCGTATCGGTGGGAGCCGTTGCTGGGAGCTTACGATGCGGCTACGCAAGATTATCGCGGGGCCTTGGGGGCGCTGGTGGTGAATGTCGAGGCGCCCCTGCGCGGCAGCGTGTGGGCGGTGTTCACGCCGGCGGAGGCGGGCTTCTATCGGCACCCGGTCGTGACCAATTGTCTGCATCAGGTGCTGACGCGGATGAAGCGGGGCGTCTTCCTCAGCGAAGGCGGGAGCGAGTTCTTCACTGTCTTTGCGGGGCAGCAGTTCAAGGCGGGCGCACGCGTAGTGAATTTCGGGAAAAAGCCGGTCAGCAACCTCCAGGTTTCCGTGAAGTTCCTGGATGCGAAAGGCGTGCCGCGCAGGACGGTGGTTGCGGGCGAGATTGCGCTCGCGCCCGGCGAGGCGAAGGCGCTGGAGCAGGATGGCCTTGCCCGCAATCGCGGTGAAGAGGGAGTCTCGGCGAGCTTGACGTTGGCAGGGGCGCAGATTGACGGCCTGCGCCATGAGCTGGGCGTGTGGGAACCCAAAGCGAAGCCGGAGTTCATCGAGGCGCGTGATGGCGGGTTCTGGTTGCGCGGCAAGACGTGGAAGGTGCATGGAGTGAACTACATGCCTTCAAGCGGGATCGGCTTGGCCAACGGGCATTATTTCGAAGAGTGGCTGGGACGAGGCGCGTATGATCCCGAGGTGATCGAGCGGGATTTGCGGCGGGTCAAAGCTATGAATCTGAATGCGGTGAGCGTGTTCATTAGCCACGAATCGCTCGGGGCGCAGCACCTGCTCGATTTCCTGCGCCGCTGCGAGGCGCTCGGGCTGCATGTCAACCAGTCGCTGCGGCCCGGCACACCCATGGACTTCCAATGGCGGCAGATGAAGGAACTGATCGAGTTCTACCGGCTGGCGCAGAACGATACGGTATTCGCCTACGACCTGGCCTGGGAGCCGAGCCATGGCAGTCATGAGCAGCAGCAGCACGCCTATGCCCAGCTCTGGACCGATTGGGTCCTCAAGCGTTACGGCACCCTGGCCGCAGCCGAAAAAACTTGGGGCCAGCCTGCTCCGCACTCCGCACTCGACACGTCGCACTTAGATGTGCCTTCGATGGCGCAGCTCACGCGCGACGGCGGGTGGCGCAGGCTCGTCGCCGACTACCGCCTCTTCCTCGATGACCTCCTGCGCGAGAAGTATTCCGCCGCGCGACAACTCATGAAGTCGATTGACCCGCATCATGCGGTCAGCTTCCGCATGTCGAACGCCGGCGACCCCACCTACAACTGGGACGCCGCCCTGCCCTACGATTTCTATGGGCTCGCTGAGGCCGTGGACATCTGGGCGCCCGAGGCTTATGGCCGCATCGGTGATTGGGAGCGAGTCCGAGCGGGCGAATTCACCGCCGCCTATGCCCGACTGTGCGATTCGCGCAAGCCGTTGATGTGGGCAGAAATGGGCCACACGGTCTGGAACATGAATCGCATGGCCCCGGATCCGGAGAAGCTCGCCTTCGAGGGACGCTACTACGCGGACTTCTACCGGATGATGATCGAGTCGGGGGCGGACGGTATCTTCTTCTGGTGGTATCCCGGCGGGTTCCGGCTGTGGGAGAACAGCGACTTTGGCATCATTAACCCCGACGGCACGGATCGGCCGGTGACGAAAGTCATCCGCACCGAGGGGCCGAGGTTTCTCAAAGCCCCCAAGCCGGGCCAGCCGGACTATTGGATCGCCGTGGACCGTGATCGGGATGCGCGCGGGCTCTTCGGAATGCACGAGGCCACCCAAGTCGAATTCTGGAAAGCCAAGACCGAGGGCCGCCGACCCGCGCTGAAGTGGGTGCGCAGGCCGGGCGCGACAACGCTGCCTTGAGCCCTAAGTTCCCGGTAGAGAACGGGGATGCCGAAGCGACGAACAGCAACCGCGAGCGCGTTAGAAAGTTGGGAACAGTCTCAAGAATGGAGTGCAGCGGCACGTTTGCCGGCGGCCTCAACCTCAGCATCTACCAGTGTATCCAGTTCGGCTTGCTCAGCGGGTGTGAGCGAGGCGCCCGCTTCCCTTGCTGCACGCCATCGCGCCATCAGCCCTAGGAGGCGCTCTTGCTGTTCTGCTGTAAAGAACTCATCGGGCTGCTGGGACTGGACGATGACCAATGTTCCAGCCTGTTCGGCGGGCAGTTGAGCGGTCAGGGCATCCAAAGCTGCCCCGGCTGTTCTTGCAAGCGATTGACGCCCGCCCGCCATGGCCCGATAAGCCATTTCACCCTGTTCAGACCGCTCCGGCAAGATAGCTACCTTAGTCATATTCTCGATTGTCTGGAGTAACTATGGCACGACAGCCAAGGAACATGAAGCGGAATCTTGAGACGGCAAAGCCGGAATCCTCGAAGCTCACCGCACACCATGTCGGGTTGAGCAAGCTCGCCACCGCTCGTCTGCTACAGGTGCCAGGGCACCCGCATGTTGCGGCCGAGCAGCCGGAGGTTAGCTCCCTCGTCGCCAATGAAGTGCTCCTTTTTCGGGTCCCAGACCACCTTCCGATTCATGCGAATGGCGATGTCGCTGATGTGACACAGCGAGTCGGAGTGCACGGATTCGTCAATCGGGCAGACCGTTTCCGCGCGGCTCTTCACACAGTCCAGGAAGTTACGCGTATGGTCGGGGCTTCTGATGAGCTGGACCTTGAGGGAGTCTTCGCTCCGATCAATCAGATTTTCGGGCTGGAGGTTGATGCCGCTGCGGTCAACGTGGACCCAGCCGTCAGTGCCCTCGAACGCCGTGCCGTGGTCGCTGATCCGGCGGTAGCGCTGCTTCCATTCGGCCTCATGTGCCCAGATGTCGCACCTCGGCGTTGCTTCGTCCGGCCAATTGGGCGTGCCTTCGAACCGCAAGGTCACACCGCTGCCGAATTTCATGTCCACGTTCCAGGCCGTGGCCGTGTCGCATGCCCCCTCGGCATGGAATGTGCCCCGGCCTTCCACTTCCACCGGCCCGCTTAACAAATCGCCGCCGCCCCAGACGGCAATGTCCATCGGGTGAATGCCCCAGCCGGCGATGAATCCGAGCGCATATTGAGTGTTGTACCACCACGTCTTCTTTGTCCCCGGCGCCTCGCAGAGGTCCTGCACGTGCGGCCTGAAGGGCGCCGGCCCGAGCCACATGTCGTAATTAAACCCCGGGGGCACCGGAACGACCCGGGTTGAGCCACCCGCCGCGCTGGCCTGCGACCAGACATTGATGTGCTGGAGCTTGCCGATGCAGCCGTTGCGGACCAATGCGCAGGCGATCCGGAAGGTGCGCGACGAGCGTTGCTGGGTGCCGAATTGAAAGACGCGTTTGTGGCGATGCACTTCCTTCCGCAGCGCCCAGTCCTCGGTCAAGTTGAGGCCCATCGGCTTCTCCACGTAAACGTCTTTGCCGGCGCGGACGGCCGCGATTGCCGTGAGGACGTGCCAATGATCGGGTGTGGCGATGAGGCAAGCATCGATGTCCTTGCGGGCAACCAACTCGCGGAAGTCGCCATAAGTGGCGCAATCCTTGTTTTGGTAATGCTGGTTGACCCCATTGCGCGCCTGCTCGAGGTGGCTGGTCATGACATCGCACACCGCGACGACCTGGGCGTCCTTCTGATTGAGGAAGTTGCCCATATCACCTTGTCCCTGCGGGCCGACGCCGATGCAGCCGATCGCAATGCGGTTGCTGGGCGCGACACCGCCCGACTTGCCCAGGGCGGAAGCGGGAATGATGGAAGGAAAAGCCGCGGCTGAGAGCGCCAGCCCGGTGGTTTGCTTGAGGAATTGCCGTCGTGTGGATGAGGTGTTGTTCATATTGAGTTGAATGGTCTGGTCAGTGTTTCAGATCCGCTCGCGGCGGGTTCATCCACGCCGCATCCGCAGCATGGCACGATTGGCGGACGCCAGGAAGCGCAAAATACATGGCGCAGAGTATATGGTTGTTCGGCTTGCGGCTGACGATAAGGTCCTCGCACGCTCGTCGAGCGTCAAACCCCAGGCGCAGAACGTGCGGGGTGCGATCGTCCCCTTTCCCCTCCGCTCGGTCCTCTCCTTTGGGAAGAGGGAGAATCGGATCCCGTCCAGCGAAGGATCGGAACCCTTCGGCATGGTGGCCTATATCAGCTACAGCGTGCGCTGGAGCAAACTGGCCCAGCCACCGCCTCGAACCTGATGCAACCCTTATGCCGAGCTCGGCATAAGCCGGATGCCTGTTTCCCGCCAAAGGTCCGTGCCATGACCGCGTAGAACTACAGTGAGTTGCCCACTCGCAGCCGGTGGCATTTCCAAAAACTCTGTCGGATTTCTCTGGGCACGGGTATTCAATAGGTGAGATGCAGTCAAAGTCCGACGCCCAACTTCTTCACGAATACGCCGATGACGGCATCGAACCCGCCTTCACCGAGATCGTCATCCGATACACCAACCTCGTATATTCCGCCGCCGCGCGGCAGACGGACTCGGCGGACATTGCCGCCGAAATTGCCCAAAGCGTCTTCATCACTTTGGCGCGTGGGGCACGGGCGTTATCGCCGCGGCTAGCCGAAGATGCCTCGCTGGCGGGTTGGTTATGCCGTAGCGCCCGCAATATCTCCCTGAATCTGCGGCGCAACGAATTGCGCCGACATTCCCGTGAAAGGCAGGCTATGGAACATCTCGACTCAACTTCGGAAACCACGCCTGATTGGGAACGCCTCCGCCCCGTTCTCGATGAAGCCATGTCCGAATTAAGTGGACCCGACTACGACGCAGTGGTGATGCGTTTTTTCAACAATCAGGATCTGCGCTCGGTTGGGCGGGCACTCGGCGTGACTGACGACACGGCTCAGAAGCGGGTCTCGCGCGCGCTCGACAAACTGCGAGAACACTTGTCCCGGCGCGGAATCAACACCACGGCGGCCGCATTGACGATCGTTCTGTCCGCCAATGCCGTCCAGGCTGCGCCGGTCGGATTAGCGGTTACGATTTCCAGCGCCGCCACTCTTGCCGGAACAACGATTACCACCACAGCAACCGCAACCGCCGCCAAAGCCATCGCCATGACTACACTCCAAAAAACACTTATCGCCATTACCGTCGCCGCCGGCGTGGCGACTCCTTTGATGATTCAACACAATGCCCAGGTCAAGCTGCGTGCGGAAAACCAATCTTTGCACCAGCAGCTTGATCAGGTGGCGCAACTCACAACGGAGAACGAGCGCCTTTCGAATTTGGTCACCCAATCAAGGCAGCCCACGTCTCCGCCAAGCGAATCATCACGTGAGCTGTTGCGCTTGCGCGGCGCAGTTGGTTTGCTGCGGCAACAGAACCAGGGACTCGCCCAACTCCTCTCGGACAGGCAACAGACCGCATCCGCCCCGGATTTTCAGCCCAGCAGCTCATGGACCGATTCCGGCAATGCAACGCCCGAGGCTGCAGCCGACACCTTCGCGTGGGCCATCAAGACCGGAAACAAGGAGAAGCTCGCGGAAGTCCTGGTGTTCGAGGCGGGCCAAGCGAATACGAATCAGGCGCCTACTGTCGAGGACGTGGCCAAAGATTTTCAATCTTTGATGTCAGAGATTGACGCGTCCAGGCTCGTATTGACGGATAATAGCGCGCCGGATCAGGTAACTTTCTGGTATCAAAGCCGGTTTAAGGACGGACACACCCTGGTGTCGCCACTAACGCTCCAGCGCTTCGGCAATAGTTGGAGAGTGAAGCTGATTCTTGGAGGTGACGAGGCAGGGCAATGAGGTCAATTTGGTAGTGCGCGCGCCGTCGAGCTGACTCTTGGCGTTTCTTCTCAGCCTATAACAATGCCGGACTGCAAACACGAAAAAGGGGTGAATCCAACTTCCAAGAGAATCACCACATCAACTCGGCATTATCCGCTACGCGGCACAATAACCCATCTAACTCAGTCAACCTCATTGGCTGATGTCCCGGTTGTGGCTGGTATTCAACTGCAATCGCATTTCTCCATGAGCCCGTTCCCTTCGGCTGTCCGCTGCCCTCGCCAGACGCTCCGCCGTGCGCCAAAAGTAACTGTTACCCGAGAACGGGTATCGTTGTGCCAGAAGGGTGTTACCCTCTGGCTCTTGTTCATGGTTAACTGAT
>Ga0224558_1002916_pt1 | contig 14995 bp, 15 predicted proteins | sample 714S32024metaG_FD_180682 | JGI IMG/M metagenome (GOLD analysis project Ga0224558, IMG submission 180682) | Peat soil microbial communities from Stordalen Mire, Sweden - 717 S3 20-24 | ecosystem: Environmental > Terrestrial > Soil > Wetlands > Peat | place: Sweden: Norrbotten County, Stordalen... | reverse complement strand
CCGCCGCACCGTTCCCACCGGGCGGATGCGGCGGGCCGTTGTATCTTTTGAGCTGTATAAAACCGCTGGACACCTTTACTTCCAGCGCGGAGCGGTTGCAATCAAAACTTGTTCAGACGTTCCTTAGTCACCAATCGTCCGCTAAACATTTCGGCCGAGCGCGTTCGCCTGTTTGGGAGGCTCGTCCTGAGGTCGCTGTCAGGCACGCTTCGGGAAATCCTGTTTGCAGTGACCATATCCACCATCAAAGGTTGACGGCAGTTCCGCGGATCCCGAAGTTCTGCGAAGAAAGTCTCGGAGAATTCTTCTATGACAAGAATAGTGACGAAGTTAGGCTGGTGGAGCGCCGTGCTTGGAATTGCGCTCGCCACGATCATTCTACCCACACAAGCATCAGCTCAAGATCAACAGGATGATCCTCCCGGCCGTGTCGCTCGCCTCGGCTACATGCAGGGTTCGGTTTCATTCCAGCCGGCCGGTGAAACGGATTGGGTGCAAGCTGTTCCCAACCGTCCCATGAGCACGGGCGACCAACTCTGGACCGATCCGGATTCGCGCGCCGAAGTGCAACTGGGATCGGCTGTGATTCGATTGGGGGCCAATACGGGCTTCGCTTTCCTGGATCTGGATGACCATACGGTTCAGATCCAACTTACGTCCGGCGCGATTAACATTACCGTGCGCCGGCTGGGTGACGGCGATGACTTCGAAGTCGATACTCCCAACCAGGCGTTTACGATTTTCCAGCCAGGGCATTATCGCGTGGAGGCGAGTGCCGACGGAAGCTACACGGTGATCGGTGTGCGCGCAGGCGAAGGCGAGGCGACCGGCAACGGTGAGACCTACACGCTGCGCAGCGGGCAGAGAGGCACCTTCAGCGGAACGGATTCGCTGTACGTCGATGTGGTTGACATCGGCGCCCCGGACGATTTCGACACGTGGTCTTACAACCGTGATCACCGCTACGACTACTCGCGTTCGGCCGAATATCTGTCGCACGATGTGGTGGGCTATGAGGATCTCGATGACTACGGCGACTGGCGCGACGATCCGAACTACGGACATGTCTGGTTCCCCAACCAGGTCGCTTTCGGTTGGGCACCCTATCATGAGGGCCATTGGGATTGGATTTCTCCCTGGGGATGGACGTGGGTCGATGACTCTTCGTGGGGCTACGCACCCTTCCACTACGGACGCTGGGTGAGTGTGGGCGGACGTTGGGGCTGGGTGGCCGGGCCGGTGGCAGTACAGGCAGTGTATGCACCCGCGCTGGTGGTCTTCATCGGCGGGGGGCCCGGGGGCTTCGGCGGCAATGTGGGATGGTTCCCACTGGGTCCGCGGGAAGTCTATGTGCCGTCGTATCCCGTCAGCCAGGCGTACGTGACCAGGGTGAATATCAGCAATACGACCGTCACCAACGTCACAATCACGAACGTCTACAACACGACCATCATCCACAACACAACGAATATCACGAACATTACGTACGCAAACCGGAATGTCCAAGGCGCGGTGATGGTGGTTCCGCAGCACGCGTTCGTGAGCGCGCAACCGGTGGCGAAAGTGGCGGTTGCAGTGAGCGCGCGCGATATCGCTTCGGCGCCGATGACTTCTCGGGTTGCAGTGGCTCCGACAAGAGAGAGCGTTCTCGGCGCGAAGGCTGCGACCGCGAATCGCGTGGCTGCGCCGCCCGCGGCCGTAGCGAACCGGCAGGTAGTCGCCAAGAAGACGCCGCCCCCGCCGCCTGTGCCTTTTGCCAAACAGCAGCAGGCTCTGGCAGCTCATCCCGGACAACCATTAGCCAGGAGCGAGGTGCAGACCCTGCGCCCGGCCAATGCCGCGGCGGCGCGGCCAATGGTGAAGCAGGCGCCTCCAGGGAAACCGGCCACGCCAAACGCTGCACGTCCGGGGCAACCCGTACCGCCCGCGAATCAGCCGATGAATCGGCCGGGCAATCAACCTGCTCCGAACGAGCGGCCCGCTGCGGCGAATCCGGCGCAACCGAATCGTCCATCCCCACCGCCGAATCAGCCCGCGCCGGCACAACCGAACAATCGTCCAGCAATGAATGAGCCAAATAATCGTCCGGAGCCAACAGAACCGAGCAATCGGACGGAAACAAACCGTCCGCCTGCGGCTCAGCCGGACCGGAATCAACCGGTTCCGCATCCGCAAACGCCTCCACCGGTCGAGCGTCCGCTGCAGCGCACGCCTCCTCCGGCAGTGGAGAAACCAGCGTCTCCGCCGCAGAAGCAGGAGCCGAAGCCGCAAACGCCTCCACCGGTCGAGCGTCCGCAGCAGCGCACGCCTCCTCCGGCAGCGGAGAAACCGGCGTCTCCGCCGCAGAAGCAGCAACCGAAGCCGCAAACGCCGGAGGAGAAAAAGCAGGAAGAGGAACGGCAAAAGCGGGAACAGCAGAAGCCTCCGGGCGAGTAAAGGCTCAGCTTCTAAATCGTCGGACGTGAAGAGTACCGGGCATCCTGAGTCTTCTCAGGGTGCCCTTTCACCAGGTGCTTCTGAATCTGCTCCTGAACGCAGTCCAGGCGATGGAGGGCGCGGGCACAGTGCTTGTCGAGATCGGTTCACGAGACGATTGCGCCCTTTTGTGCGACCGTCTCCACCATCGGGTGGGTGCTCCGCGAAGGTCTGAAACTTCGACCTAGATTGCTACGCCTGAAAAACTTTCAAGGTAAGTTTTCGGCAGTGCTGATTTCACAGAATCGCGGCCAGCAAATCGGCTGTCGGAGCGTTGTCTCCGAAAGTCTGGCTGACGTGCATGTACAAGTCGACATTACCGGGGCCGAAAACGAGGCTTCCCCCGAGCTGAAACGGATTCTTGCCCAGTTTGTGTTGCCGGTGTCCGGCTGTACGGGCTCTTTTCCGTGCCAGTGAATTATCTCGGCGGAAAATATGAAAGAGCGAGCCGTTCAGGAGACCCACAGCACGATATGCCTGCCGCTCGGCATCAACCAGAAGTGGGAACGTGATTCCAGTCTCATCGCGAAAAACTTGGGCGTAGTGTGCGTCGCCCAAGCCGATGGCGGCCAGCTGAGCGCCTTTATCGCGGAATGCCTTTTCGTGGTCACGCAACTGCGCGATGTGCTCGCGGCAGAAGATTCATCCGTAGTGGCGAAGGAAGGCGATCACTGCGGGGTGGTTGGTCCAGAGCGAGCCGAGTCTCACAGGCTGTCCTCCAGAGTCGGGCAAGACTATTCCCGCGAGCTTCTCACTCATTGACTGCGGCACGACTTCATTCTCAAGTGACTCTTCAGGGCTGTCAAGCAAAGCAGTCGTTTACGCTAATGACCAAGTTGTTAGTGCGACGGCGATAATGAGATGGTCCGCCGCCTAGCAAGTCAACCTGCGTAATGATTGCAGTTGGCAAAAGGCCAGACGGAGGATCATCGCCATGCAGATTAAGACGCAGATTAAGTCGATTGGAATCGATCTGGGCAAGACCACCTTCCACCTCGTCGCACTGGGCGTCCATTCGCAGGTGGTAATTCGGAAGAAGTTTTCTCGTCAACAACTATTGGCCTACACGGCGAATCTGCCTTCCTGCCTGATAGGGGGAATGTGTTCCCATCACACACCCGAGGAATACAGCCATCCCTTAGACCAGCTTCTGGAGGACACACTCCAGTATTTGAGGCATTTTCGCGGCCAGCGCGGGTGAAAGCTCAGGTTGCATGGGCGCTGAATCGATACAGATGGCAACCAGACTGAGGCGAGCCGTCTCCAAGGACGGTGACACAATCCTAAGTATGTGAATGGCTTGGGTCAGGGAAAGATGGTGGACATGCCACTGTCGATCCTCCAGACCCCGCAGGCCATTTCCATCTCCAAAAACTGCCACGCTGCCCACTTGAGAGGGGTCGAGCAGGGCGTCAACGAGAGTGACCCGGCTCCGACCTTCGATTTGGTCAGCGCAGGCGAGGAGATCTGTGCCGCACCAGAGCAGCTCCGTGTCCTCAGGCAGTCTCGGGTCACAAGCGAGCCGGTTAATAACGTGCCAGCCGACTCCTTCATCACCCATGAGGCGATTGCCAATACCAATGACCAAATGGGATTTCACGAGGGTCGACCTGTGGCGACGGCGGAAGCAATCGGCAATCGGATCTTAAAGGTGCTACCTTTGCCGACCTCACTCTCCACGGAGATACTTCCGTGATGCGAGGTGATGATTCCATAAGCAATGGACAAGCCGAGACCCGTCCCCTGACCGCTCTCCTTGGTGGTGAAAAAGGGGTGGAAGAGCTTGTCAATCTTATCTGGAGGCACGCCGCATCCCGTGTCCGAAATCAGGACCTCGACGGAATTGTCGGCCGCGCTGTGGCGGGTGGTAATGGTGATAGTACCTCTCTCTCGCATGGCCTGAGCGGCATTTATGAGGATGTTCATGAACACTTCCTCAAGCTCGGATTTGTCAGCCATGACGGGAGGAAGCTGCGGATCGTAGTTGACGGCCACGGTGATGTTCAGGAATTGTGCTTGTTTGGTAACAAGAGACAGCGTGTCTTGGAGGATCCTGTTGAGGTCGGCAAGTTCGGGGTTGACCTTGGAATGGCGGGAGAATTGGAGCAAACCCTTGACGATATCGCGGCAGCGCTCGCTCTGCCGGACGACCTCCTGGAGGTTTTCCCGGTTGGGATCATCTTCCTTGAGGTCCTCGAGGGTGAGCGCGGTCAGCGCCATGACCGCGCCCAGGGGATTGTTGATCTCATGGGCAACGCCCGCCGCCAGGATACCTAACGAAGCCAGCCTTTCCGACTGGGCGACCCTCGCCTGCATCGCGAACAATTCTTCGCTGCGCTGATGGACCTTTTCCTCGAGAGTTCGTCCCCACTCCTCGAGGTCGCCCCGCATCTGCCGCAGACTTTTCAGCATGGTGTTGAAGGAATCGGCCAGAAGGGCGATTTCACCATGCTGTGGACTCGACTGAACTTCCAGATCGAAGTGGCCCGCGGCGATGTTTCGGGTGGCAGCTACCATCTTGCCCACAGGAAGCATAACTTTGCCAATCTCGCGATAAGTCACTCCGAGAATAACAATGAAGCCAATTGTGGCAATGCCGAAAAACGATAGGATGACCCGGTTGCGTGTGGAAGTGTATGCCCTTTCCAAGCGCCCGACGGCGAGCATCCCGATGATTCGCCCCTCGTAACTACGTAGGGGGGCATATGCGCTGACGTACCATTCCCCAGACGCCAACATCCGGCCGCGAAAACTCCGCCCCTGCTCGAGAACATCCTCACGGACTTCTGCCGGGGATGGCGTGCCCACCCAACGCACGCTACCGGTCGCTTTGACGGTGGTCGAGACACGCATATCGTCCTGGAAGATCGTAACCACTCCAATATCTTGGTTGCCCAATCGGTCTCCCTGAAATACCACCTTCCAGATGCGGTCCACGATTTCGTAATTCTGGTTCAAGAGGATGCCCCCATACAACACGCCCACGATTCTGCCGTCGGTTCCGACCACTGGGGCGCTGGCAATCATAACCAGGCCCGATGGGCCCGCCGTCTTGTCCGGCGGCTCGGCTCGGGGAGATTCCCCCGCAGGCAGGTAGGCTCTGGAAGCGAAGAGAGGATCCGTGTTGTGGAGGACCTCGGCAGACAGGACTTCTGTAGCCGCGGCTACCTTCCCTGAAAGTGCCGCTCTGACGACGCCAATCGAGGAGACGTCACTCATCGCACCATGAGGTTCAGAGACCCGCATAGATACGTGTCCCTTCGGGTCAGTGAGGGTGAGGAAATCAAAGCTGTTGTCTTTCCGTATCGAATCCAGATAGGCCAAGAGGGAGCTTCCATTCCCTGCTGCCAGGTGTTGTTGCAGGTGCTGTTGAATGACCGTTCCGGACGCAATCAACTGAACCGTTTGCTCCACGTTCCCAAGCTTTTGGTCATACAACGAGCGAGCCATAGCCAAGTCGTGGTCTACAGCGCGGTGGGGCTGCATCATGATCGTCGAACTCACGATCCACGAGCCCAGCAGCGATGTGGCCAGCCCGCCGATTCCCAGAATGACCAGGTAGTCGGAGATCAACTTCGTCCTGAGCGAGAGCCTCCGAAATGAGAAGTCGAGCCTCATGGCATTTCTCTAACGTGCCGGCCGCGGAGTCTGCGATACCCAAACTCAGGTGGGCGATCCGCTCCTCGTCCTGCCACATCGGGCGCTCTTACCCGTCAACCGATGGGCGTTTCTGAAGAAGGTGCACGGAGCACGAGATGCACGGATCGTAAGCCCGGGCGACCATTTCTAGCTTCTTCGTGAGAACGGGCACATCCTTGCTCGCGCTTTGCTCGACGGTAGAGCGGAAGTGGTTTTCAATGCTGGCGACGTTAAATGCCGTCGGGGTGATAACGTCTGCCGCGATGATTCGACCATCGTCGTCGTAAGTATAGCTGTGAACAAGTAGTCCTCGCGGCGCTTCGGTAACCCCCGTGCCGGTACCCGCCTGGGGGCGCACGGCAACACATTCTTCGTCTTTAATGCCGTCGCGAAGCAGGCGGTCCACAATCGCGAGTGCAGAATGTACATCATGAACCAATTCGACCCCTTGGGCTTTGTTGTTGTCCATGGGGTTGTCACTCGGTAGCCGCAGTCCCAAATCGTCCATGGCCACTCGGGCGCGCTCCGTCAGTCCCTGCGTGTTGGTGGTGAGTCGAGCCAGGGATCCCACCATGAACGGCTTTCCATTAAACGAACTGTGCTTGGCGTGGGAGCCGGGAACGGACTTTTCATTACTCAGGGAGCGGTAGTCGGCGGCGGACACGCTCTGCCGCTGCCCGTTCGAGGAGACGATGATTTTGTCACCCGAATAATAACCATGATTCTCAGGGGAGGAGAGCGCGGCGAAGACGGTGTCAGCATGGCAGAAGTCGCTGACGGGCAAGGAGGCCAACACCTTTATAGTCGTCTCGCAATCCGCCACGCCCTGGATGAGGGCCGCGCGCAACGCCACCAGCGAGTCCGCGCTGGGAAGTTTCCCAAACCCTCCCACAATCGCGTTGACCGGGTGGACGGCTCGGCCCCCGAGGGTTTCCTGGATGGAGTTCCCCAACTTCTTCAAGCGCAGGCCTAGCTTCACCGCATCCAGATGGTCCGCGGCAAGCGCGGTCACACTCGGATAACCCAGATAGTCCGGCACGGCCAGGCAGAAAAGATGTAACGCATGGCTCTGGATGCTTTCGCCCCGGTACAAGAGATCCCGCAGCAACTCCGTTTGGGGTGTGACCTTGACTCCCAGAGCGTTTTCGGTGGCTTTGAGCGAGGTCAAGGAATGAGCGACGGAACAGATCGAACAAATCCTGGACAGGATCGGAGATATATCCTCGTAACTCCTGCCCCGTACCAGCCCTTCCAGGAGGCGCGCTCCTTCAAAAATGTCGAAGCGGAACGCCGAGACAGTGCCGTCGTCGTTCAACTCCACCGTAATCCCACCATGACCTTCGACCCGAGCCAGATGCTCGACCTGAATCTTTGTGCTCATGAGTGATCTCCTGATATGGGCGCGAAGGTACGCAACTTGGCGGCGATCCTCTCGCGAGGGATGCCCTTCTCCCCGAACATGGCCAGCGCCGAGGAGAAGTTCGCCTCATCGACCGGGCCGCGGCAACCCACGCACGGGATGCCCAGCTCCGGGCAGCGGGCGTCACACCCGGCCACCGTAAGCGGACCGCAGCAGACTTGCGACTTTTCGATGAGGAGGCAATTGTTCTCGAGCATCCTGCACTCCGTGCAGACGGGATACTCCGGGAAAATGGGCGGGTCACCGTTCAACAGGCTGGACACGGCCGACAGAAACTGCCCTTTTTCGATGGGGCAACCCGTGAGGTTCAGATCGACTTTGACCACTTCCCGCAGGGAACGCGGGGGCAGGCTGTCATACCGGGCCCCCTGATTGCCATAGATCTCCTCGAGAAGCTTGGCCCGGTCTGCCTCGGGGTTCAGCGCTGCAACTCCACCCCAGACCGCGCAGGTTCCAACCGCCATCAGCGCTTTCGAGCGTGCGCGAATCTGCTTGAGCTTTTCCTCGTCGCGTTTGCTCAACACCGCGCCTTCCACCAGCGCCAGGTCGAGTTCACAATTTTCATCATTCGCAGATGACGCCATGAGGAAATCCCGGATATCGATGGCATTCACCAGATCCAGGAGTTGATCTTCGCAATTGAGAATGACAAGTTGATCCCCCGCGCACCCGGTGAGACCGAATAATCCGACGGTAGTTTTGCTCATTAGATCATCTCCGGAAGATTGATCGCGTCCCAATACGTAAAAATGGGGCCGTGCAAGCACGTATACTTGTAACCTACCGCGCAATGCCCGCACTTTCCCACCCCACACTTCATTCGCCGTTCGAGAGACATCAGGATGCGGTCCTTGGGAAAGCCCAGAGCCAACAGGCGCTCAAGAATGAATTTGTAAACCACCGGCGGACCGCACACTGCGGCGTAGGTTCGGGCCGGATCAATCTCCGCGCGGTCAAACAGCTTCGGCAATAGCCCAACATGGTTCTTCCAGGTTCCCGTCGGGTCCCTGTCCACGGTCAGCAAGCACGTCATGTCTTTACGATCCACGAGCGAGACGAGTTCTTCCCGGAAGAGCATTTCTGCGGGGGTTTTGCTGCCGTACATCAAGGTGATCCGGTTGAATTTATCCCGGTTGTCGAGGGCGTACCAGAGGAACGAGCGCAGGGGCGCCATCCCCAAGCCACCAGCGGCGAGCAGCAGGTCGTTGCCCATGACCTCTTGGACGGGAAAGCCATTCCCGTAAGGGCCGCGGATCCCCACCACGTCGTTGGTATGCATGCGGTAGAGAGCTTTCGTCACGCGCCCCGCTCGACGCACGCACAATTCCAGAATTCCCGGCCGAGTGGGCGAGGAGGAAATGGAGATGGGCGCCTCGCCGGTGCCTGGCACACTCAGCATCACGAATTGGCCGGGCTGATGCCGGAACGTCGTGGCCAGATGATCCTCGAAGAAGCGCAGAGTGAACAGATAGTTGTCCTCAACCATCCTGTATATACGTACGATCCGTGCCAAGTGCGGCTGGTAAGGATTCCGGTTAAGCACGGCGTCATAACTGGGAACTCTATCGACAAGGAGCATTTTGGATTCCCCGCAGTTTATCGATGACTTCGATAACGTCGATCTTCACCGGGCACGCGCTGATGCAGCGCCCGCACCCGACACAGCTTGGCCGGCCGTATTCGGCCACGAACCCTCGCTGTTTGTGGTAAAAGCGGTACTTGATGCGGCTGGCCCGGCCTTTCCGGAAGTTCTCTCCGCCGGCTACCAAGGCGTGGGTGGCAAACAGACAGGAATCCCAAGAGCGATTGCGTCGTCCTTCACGGGAACCTAACTGCGTGTCATCCACTACGTCGTAGCAGTAACATGTCGGACAAACCATGCTGCAGCTTCCACAGGACAAGCATTTGTCTCCCAACTCATCCCAGATCTCGCTCCGGTACTCCATCTCGAAGATTTCCGGAAGGTCGCGAATCTCAACGTCCAGCTTGAAACCCTGACGCTTACCGGTCGAACGACGCTTGTATTCGTCGATGTCCTCCTGACTTACATCCTGGAATAGAGGCCCAGTAGCCAGGACCATGTCGTCGCCCAAAGCGGTCCCGACAAAGGTCAGGTAATGATCCCCCAGTTCGCCTAGGAAGAGATCGAAGCCCTTGTCGACGAAATCAGCGCGCATGGACCGGCAGAAACAATGTTCATCGGGCCAGCAGTCGATCCCGATGATCGCCACGTTCTTCCTGCGAGCCTGGTAGTAAGGGTCGTCGTATTTTCCGGAAAAAACCTGGTCGAGGATGTTGAGGGCATAGATGTCGCAAGCGTGCACGCCAAAAAGAATGACCCGTTTGTCCAACCCCTCGGTGCAGGGAGCGTAGCCCTCACCCTCCCGAAAGCGGAAAAGCGCTTCCTGCGGAGGGAAACAGTACTTTTTGGGTGGCAGGATCGTCCGAGGGTAGTCGAGGCGAGCCTCTGACCACCTGCTGAGGCGCTTGAATACGTACTTGCCATCCTGCTCGACGGGCGCATGCACTTCCCCGAACTGCTGGACGACCGAAGCAAAAAAGTCCAGCTTGTCTTTGGGCAGTTTCCGAATCTTCACGTTTCCGCCTTTCTCCCGACCAGAGATTCAAGGTTCCGGTGACGCTCTTCCATGCAGCGTTGGATTTTCTCGAGCAGCTCCGGCATGTTTACCGGCTTGGACAAGAACTCGTCATGCGCAAGCCAACTGCTGTTCGGAGGGATTCCAAAATCCGTGACCTGCGAGTACAGAGAACTCAGGATGAAGATGGGCACGGCCTTCAGCTCGACAGTCCGGCGCATTTCCTGGACGGTAAAAAATCCCTCCGTCCTTTCGTTCATGATGACGTCCATAATGATGAGATCCGGATGCTGCATCTTCGCCAGCTTCAGCCCTTCTCTGCCGTCGTGCGCTCTCAGGACTACGTAATCGTGTGCTTCCAAGAACGCCGACAGGGCCTCGACAAAGTCACGGTCGTCGTCCACAATTAGTATCTTTTCCGCTTCTGAGGTCATCCTGAACTCCCCGTTTTTTCTTCCTCTTCCGCGTGTGCGCGGCATTCCAGCAAGCGCACGCGGAAGGTGGATCCGACATTAACCTCGCTGTCAACGCTTATGCTTCCTCCCATTTCAGAGACAAGTCTTCGGCAAATGGAGAGCCCCAGACCGGTGCCGGGAGTCTTCTTGTCCCCTTCCCCTTGTATGCGAAAGAACTCCTGGAAGAGGAGGGGACGATACTTATCAGGAATTCCCACCCCTGTGTCGGCCACCGCAATCTCAACTTCGCCGCCCAAGGCCTCGGCGGACAAAGTGAGCTTGCCACCCGGCTTGTTGTACTTGATGGCATTCACGATCAAGTTGTCGAAGAGAACCGTCAGACAGTTTTGATCACCCCTCACAAAGTACGTGTTTTCGGGTATCCGGCTTTCGAGGGAAACGCCGTTCGTAGCGGCCATTTCTCCGTATGTCTTCAGGATGTCGGCAATGATCCGTTGGAGATCGACTTTGGCCCACTGTCGGGAAAAGGATTCCCCTTCGATCCTGGCCAAGCTAAGCCAGTCCTTGATGAGCGCCTGCAGCTCATCGGTCCTTTTGAGGCAGCGGTCGAGCCACTCCTGCCGCTTGGCCGCGGCGCCTTCCGTGTTATCGAGGTGTTTCAGAACATCCAAATACTGGTGGACTGCCACCAGCGGGGTCTGCAGTTGGTGGGAGACAAAGGTAATAAAGCGGCGCTTGAGAAGCGCTCGCTCCATTTCGCCTCGCTGCATCTCCAGCGAGAGCCGGTGGTGTTCCAAGCCGCGGTTAACGATCAACCGCAGCTCGTCTGGAGAGAAAGGCTTGGGGAGGAAGTCATAGGCGCCACGCTGCATTGCACCCACGGCGGTATCGATCGTCGGGTACCCCGTAATGACCACGAGGACGACTTCCGGACGCACCTCGTGGATCCGGGCAACGACCTCCATGCCGCTGATGCCTGGCATCTTGAGATCAACCAGGACTAGACTGGGCTTCAACGTCGTTACACCTTCCAGCCCCTGGCCTCCGTCCTCGAATGCTTCCACCCGGAATCCCATTTTGGACAGGATCTTCCGGCAGGACAGCCGCATGGCGTAATCATCGTCTATGACAACGATTGTCTCTTGCTCCGCCGTTTCGCTCATGCTACTTTCTCCGACCCGGGTTGGGTGAGAAAAGTATCGAGGATCAGGACTATGCTTCCCTATGCGAGGGGCAATGCGCCGCAGCCCTTTGCACAACCTCCAGAAACTTGGGGATGTCGAGTGGCTTGGTTAAGTAGAAGTCAGGGCGGATCATGTCTAACTCGCCGGCCATTGGAAATCGTTCATCCGGGGTTAGATCAATGGAAGAAACCATTACAATCGGAATATTCCGATAGTCAGCGTACGCATCCTGGTACTTAATCGCCTGAGTGACTCCGTACCCTTCCGTGTCGCACTCCATCATTATGTCGAGGACGATGATATCCGGCTTTTGCTCAACCACTTTGCGCAAGCCCTCTCTTCCGGAGTCCGCCTCGACCACCACATAGCCGTGGCTCTCAAGAAGAGATCTGGCCGATGCTCTGTAGTCCTGATCATCATCGATTATGAGTATCTTCAAGTTGTCGGACATGCTCGCCTCCTCCACCGAGAGTCTGGTTGGAAAGTCGTCTCGGTTTGGTCAGTTATCCGGAGCGGAGTGGGTATTGTGTGCGGAGGCTTCATTGTAGTGTCCTCCGTGTAGGCAATGATTGATGGCCTGAAATCGCTGCCATTGTGAACTCGTTCTCGGAGCCCTACTGGAATCATGCTGCCGTCTCCGGTGAGATGCAATGTCATCGTTGACGAGCAGCAGTGGCCCAGCCAGGAATGCTCCGCAGCCGCGGCGTTGGACGACCTGAACGTCAGGTCATTTTCGAAACGAAAGAGTCTACTCGCTTTGAGAGGGCGTAACGATGAGGAACGCGATGGATTGCCTTTGGCGACCATAACACCACCAATCGCCCACACTACAGGTATAAAGTTACCCCTCATTCCCCGGCGATGCGATGACGCACGTCACACATCAACGTGACGGGGCCAGATGTGGTTGTTCGCTTCCGCGAGTAGACGATCCTCGTCCGGTCGCCACCCATCGCTTAGGGCCGGATAAGCATCCGGAGCCCAGCCAAAGATGACATCGCGATGTTGCAACAGGTGGGCAACAGTGGGGAGCATAATCGGCCCGAGAGGCGACTGGACCATCAGAATGCTATGATTTCGGCTATCCTGAATGAAGGCGCCTTTTTCAACGGCCAACCCTTTTTACATCAACAAGTTATGCGCAGCTACTAATTTGCGCTCGACACCCGCAAAAAGCGCGCATCCCCATCCTGAAGGAAGCCAAGGCGGAGTACGCGAAGCTGCAACGCGGCTTCTCTGCCCGGATGCGTCGTGTGTCATAGCAATCATGGCATCAAACGCCCAACCGACGCGTATCTTGGGTATCCCCATGTGGTCCTCAAACTCTATCTGGCCGCCCCGGCCATCCGCAATCACTACAAGGTGGAAACCTCCCTTTGCCAGCACTTCGCAGAAGCCCTGACGGCCTGATCGTTTCCCACCCAGGGATAAAGCGGGAACAACTGATAGATCACATGGACCGTCAGATACCAGCCGATCCGGCCTCCTAATTCGCTAGCCGGAAGTCTACAGCCACGGTGGTCTCAACTGTCGCTGGTTGACCATGATATGAATTGACGCTCGTGACGCCAGCAAGCCTGTGAGCGCAGTCTCGTCATCGTTGAGCGCGGTTGGCGCCGGGAGTGTCAGCGGCGAAGTTCCGACATCGGTTCCAGCGCTGGTTGCATGGCTCTGAGACGGTTCACAACAGACTCGAGAAGCTTCTCCCGCTTAAGCAGTAAAAGCTTGAATTCGCGATGGTCCGTATGTGAGATCTCTCTCAGCAGTGCACGATGCCTTTCACCAAGAATCTCCAACAAAAACTCCCACTCCTCTATGGTTAACTTGAGTTCCATAATTCCTCCTAATGGTGTTAGCGCGACGGTGGCAGATCGCTGGACCATGCGTCCGCAGCAATCAGCCATTTCTTTCCTACGCGGCTCCACACAGTAAGATACTTGCCGTGATCTTCTTTTCTCGTTCCGTCATTCACTGGCACGTTCATGCGATACGTGCCCACGTCCCAGGCAACGGGCCCCTGTTGCTTGATATAAGTGACGTCAAAGGTAAGGTCGGACACACCATGGCCGAGCGGCGCCTTCAGATACTCTCGAATCGAATCGCGTCCGTGAACCGCTGGGTGGTGTGGTGGAAGGTAAACGGCGTCGGCGGCATAGGCAGCAGCTACTTCGTCCAACTCCCCTGTGTTCCAATGGCGAGCCCAATCCTTGCCGATCTGGCGAATCATGCTAGCCGCATCGACGGCTCTGGTTTGGGCAGTAATGCGGTCTCGTTTCGTTTTAGCGCCCTGGGCTCGCTTCTTCGCAGTCCTTTGCATGGTAACCCTCCTTCCTCTCCATTCAGACACTCGTTGAAACAAACTCTAGCAGCGCAGGGTATCGAAGCGGCACTTCGGTCCAGCAGCGACCGCACATCTTCATCGCTGATCTGGCTGAAATCCTGATACCACTGTGACACAGCCAAGAAAAGTTTTGGTTCTGCCACGCTGATGACTTCGTCTGCTTCCATTCTGATAGCGCTGCAGCCGGAGGCTGGAGCGACCTGAACGGCCACCACAACTCGCGCGGCATTTTCGCTGACGGATAGCTGCGACCGCCGCCAGAAAGCTGCATCCTGTCGCGATGCCATCATCCACGAGAATGACCGCTTGGTAAGCGCCTTACCCGGCAGAACAGTCAAATGAACGGTCGCGGCCGCACCCAAGATGGCGGGCACTACGTATACGTTCTCAATCTTCCACAGCCAGTGTCCGAAAACAGGTGGGCCCAACCATGCTCCAAGCCAGCCGACGATCAGCTTCCCAAACAGAGCGTCGTTGCCCTCCAGAAATCGATAACGAACAACGTTGTGGTAGGCAACAGCAACGACTGCTCCGATGAGAGTGAGAACCAGGAAGGAAAGCAAGCTCATCCCCAGCATAACCACACCTCCTGGGGACCACGGGAGACCAAGGTTGGTCTTCGAAGAACGAGGTCCAGAACTGGGTCCAATAAACATTGCCAGTCGAGGTCCCGAATCGAGACTCGATCGCAAATTGACCTTTTCATCTTTATTCTAGGCCTGCGCGATCGCAGACTCAATACTTCTGCAAAGTGATCATTAGGGATTACGTCGCCAAAACGGGATTCCACCCAGTTCCCAGCCTGTTTTCGTGGCCGCTATCGACCTAGCAGGCTGCTGAAAAATTGACGCGCACGACGTATTTCTTGTGCCTCTCGGGTGTTTCTTCATGAGCAGGAGACTTTAGGCTATGTCGGAAGATTT
>Ga0224558_1002915_pt1 | contig 14995 bp, 11 predicted proteins | sample 714S32024metaG_FD_180682 | JGI IMG/M metagenome (GOLD analysis project Ga0224558, IMG submission 180682) | Peat soil microbial communities from Stordalen Mire, Sweden - 717 S3 20-24 | ecosystem: Environmental > Terrestrial > Soil > Wetlands > Peat | place: Sweden: Norrbotten County, Stordalen... | reverse complement strand
GCCCCAGTTCCTCGATTTCATGATGGCCGATTTCGGCATCCCTTGCGATACCAAGTCGAAGAGCCAGCTCCTGCAGCGCCTCTACAACTGGCTGCTCGATCGCTATCGCGCCGGTGAAACTGCCGTGCTGGTCATCGACGAGGCCCAAAGCCTCTCCGACGAAGTGCTCGAAGAAATCCGCATGCTCACCAATCTCGAGACCTTCACCGAAAAGCTCCTGCAGATCGTTCTGGTGGGACAGCCGGAACTCGAACAGCGCCTGAAGCAGCCCCAGTTACGCCAGTTGCGTCAGCGCTTGACGCTGCGCGCCAAAACCCATCCGCTCAATCTCGAGGAAACCAAGTCCTATATCAACCAGCGTCTCCGCATCGCGGGGTCGAACGGTGAGCCGATCTTCGATTCCGACGCCACCGTCGCCATTTTCCGTTACGCGCTGGGCATTCCACGCATCATCAACCTGCTCTGCGAGCACTGCCTGGTCAGCGCGTTTGTCGATCAGACAAGGACGGTCTCGGTCGAAGTCGTCGATTCCGTCGCCCGCGATTTCGATCTGGCCAACGGCAACGCCGCCTCCGCCATGATTGCGTCGGCTCCTCCGTCATCCGAAAAGTTTGATCTGGTCGAAGCCCTGCGCACCTTGGCGACACTGGCCGACCGGCTGCGCCAATCCGAACAACAAGATCTTCCCAAGGAAAGGAAACTATGAGCCGCATCCATGACGCTTTGAAACGCGCCGAGCAGGAAAGAGCAAGCTCCGCGGGCACGTACGTCGAGCCCATCTTCCAGCAACCGCCGGCCTTCCCGCAACCCGAAGAGCAACGCGAAAATATGCCTTCGCCGCCTTCGCCGCAACGGTCGAGTGCCGTCGCCATGCCAACCATGGCCTCCGGGTTGAATTACGAATCGCTGCTCGCCCGCTGCCCCCAGACCGAATGGAATCCGGATTCGCGCACCATGCTCTTCTTCCAGGAAGACGACACTCGCGTCGGCGCGGAAGAGTTCCGCACCCTGCGCAACCGTCTCTACCAGATCCGCGAGAAAATGCCGCTGAAACGGCTGCTGGTAACCAGCGCGCTTCCCAAAGAAGGGAAGTCTTTCGTGGCGGCCAATCTAGCCCAGGTCATGGTGCGGCAGCACGGGCGCCGCGCCCTCGTCGTCGACGCCGATCTGCGCAACCCCGGCATGCACCGCCATTTCGGAGCGAGACAATCGCCCGGATTGGCCGAATACCTGTTGGGCGAATGCGATGAGTTCGCCGCCCTGCAACGCGGGCCCATGGAAAACCTGTTCTTCCTGCCCGCCGGCCGGGCCGTTCCCAGCGCCCCTGAGCTGCTCTCCAACGGCCGTCTGAAGCTGTTCCTGCAGCGCGTCGAGCCCTTGTTTGACTGGATCATTATGGACACATCCCCCGTGATCCCCGTTTCGGATGCCACGCTGGTCGCCGGTTGCTGCGACGGCGTCCTCATGGTCGTGCGCTCCAATGCTACGCCCTCCGATTTGGCTCGCCGTGCCCGGGAAGAATTCCCCGACAAGCTGCTGCTCGGAGTTGTGCTGAACGGAGCCCCCAAAGATCATGCACGTTCGAAGTACTACTATGGCGAGGCTGTGAACAGCCAAACCTGAGAGGAACCGAGGCAAGTTGATCCGGCTTTTCAATGTTCGCACGCTGATCCTGCTGGTCGGAGAGGCCCTGATCGTCTGGACCTCGTTCCTGCTCGGGGCCGTGCTGGTGCTCGGCGAAGACAGCTACATTGCGCTCAACTACGAAGGTGGCTACCTCAAGCTCTTCGCGGTCACGGCGCTGGTATTGCTGTGTTCGCACTGGCTCGACCTGTACGACAGCGCGCGCCTCCATACCAAAAGCGAGCTTTATTTCCGCTTGCTCCTGGTTCCCGGCCTGCTGGCCTTCATTCTGGCGGCCGTCGCCTACGTGCGGCCGAGTTACTTGTTGGGAAGAAATTCTTCGGAGATCGGGCTGCTCATCCTCACCTTCGCCCTCTTCGGATGGCGGATCGGCTTCAGTTGGCTCGTCCAGTTGCCCATTCTGGTCGAGCGCGTCTACGTCCTGGGTACCGGCGACCGTGCCCAGCGCCTGGTGCAAGGCCTGCGCCAGAATCCTGAACCCGGCGTCGAGATCGCCAGTTGGACGGGCAAGATGGAAGGCGCTGTAACCCGCGAATCGGTCGCTGCGCACCTCATGGAAATCGTCCACACACAAAAAGTCCATCGCGTCATCGTCGCCATGCCCGATCGCCGCGGTACCATCCCCATGCGGGAACTGCTCGACCTGCGCCTGGACGGAGTCAAGATCGAGGAAGCTACTTCCTGGCTGGAAAAAATCTCCGGCAAGATCGAGGTCGATGATCTGTATCCCAGTTGGCTGGTATATGGCCAGGGCTTTCGCCGCAGCACCGTCGTCAAGGTGATTCGCCGCGCGATCTCCGTCATCATCTCGCTGATTGGTCTCATCCTCGCCCTGCCGTTGCTTCCGTTCATCATCCTTGCCATCCGCTTGGATTCCAAGGGCCCTGTGTTCTATACCCAGACGCGAGTGGGCAAGCGTGGCCGCTTATTCAAGGTCGTGAAGTTCCGCACCATGCGCCAGGACGCCGAAGCCGCGAACGGCCCGCAGTGGGCGGGCAATCACGATCCCCGCGTTACCCGCGTCGGCAAGTTTCTCCGCGCCTCGCGCCTCGATGAGATTCCCCAGATGTGGTGTGTGCTCAAGGGCGAGATGGCGTTCGTCGGCCCACGTCCCGAGCGGCCGGAATTCGTCGAGCTGCTTTCAAAAGAGATTCCCTATTACGGCGACGTGCGCCACATAGTGCGGCCTGGCCTCACCGGATGGGCTCAGATCAAGTACAAGTACGGCAACACCGTCGCTGATGCGCGCGAAAAACTTCAGTACGACCTTTTCTACATCAAGAACGCCTCCATCGGTCTGGATCTGCTGATCATGTTCCAGACGGTCAAAACCGTCCTATTGGGCAGGGGTGCGCAATAGATGTGCGCAACCATGAGCGCAATAATGATAAGGATGAAGATGAAATACGTCTTCTGGATCGCGGCTGCGCTCATCGGATACTCCTACCTGGGCTATCCCGCGTGGTTGTGGCTGCGCAGCCGATGGTCGCCGCGGCCAGTGCGCCGGGGTTTTGTCGAGAGCACCGCTGCGCCGGCGGTTTCGGCGGTGATGGTCGTACGCAATGAGGAAGCCGTGATCGCTCGCAAGCTCGAAAACCTGCTGACGCTCGACTATCCTGAGGCGAAGCTCGATGTCATCGTCGTCTCCGACGGTTCCAGCGATCGCACGCCCGCCATTCTGGCCGATTATGCCCGCGATCCCCGGTTGCGAGTCGACGCACGAACCAGGGTTCGAACTCTGCTGAAACCTGTATCCCAGGGCAAGGCCGCTGGCCTCAATGATGGGATCAAACTGGCGGCCGGGGAAGTGCTGCTATTTACCGATGCCCGTCAGCAGATCGAATCCGGTGCCCTGCGTTTGCTGATCGAGAATTTCGCCGACTCCGAGGTTGGCGCCGCCAGCGGCGAATTGATGCTGGGCGATCGCGCCAGCGGAGAGACCGGGAAGGGAATGGGGTTGTACTGGCGCATGGAAAAAAAAATTCGTGAACTGGAGTCCGCCTCCGGTTCGGTCGCCGGCGCCACCGGCGCCATCTACTGCGCCCGCCGCAGCTTGCTCGACGCGTCGCCATTGCCCGAGGGCACCATCCTCGACGACGTCCTCTTGCCCATGCAGATCGTGCGCAAAGGATTTCGCGTTATCTTTGACGCTCGCGCCCGCGCCTGGGACTCGCCCGACCTGGGTGAGAGCCGTGAATTTTCCCGCAAGGTTCGCACCCTGAGCGGCAACTATCAGCTCCTGCAACTTGCTCCCTGGCTGTTGAGCTCGCAAAACGCGATTCGATTTGAATTCGCAAGCCACAAGCTCTCGCGATTGGCCGTGCCTTTTGCTTTAATGGCGCTTCTGATCGCCTCCATGTTCCTGCCCCAGCCGCTCTATCGCGCGGCGCTCGTGGCGCAGCTTGCATTTTACGCGCTCAGCCTGGTCGCGCTTGCGGGCCTCAAGATCGGCCCGCTCTCGCGCATTGCCGATCCCGCCCGCACTTTCGTTGTCCTCAATTTCGCCGCCATGGTCGCCTTCATCAACTTTGTCGCCGGCAGAAAGGCAGTGTGGGTTCGCTGAATCGAGTGTAGCGCCGGCGTCTCGCCGGCAAATGACCGCTGATCTCTCATGAGATACTCTGGGTCAAAGCCGATAAGCTCCTACCCGTGCAGCGCGCGCTTCCGGCGCACTTAGCGGAAACGAAAGCTTGAAAGAAGAAGAGGAATTTGTGGCCATCCGTGATAATGCCAACGGCAATATAGCACCGGCGGAAGTCTCTGGAAGGCGCACATCCTTTCGGGCCGCGGACCCGACCAGGAACGCGTTCTTCTGGCTCAGCGCTTTCTTCGTGGTCTATTGCGCCCGCCCGGAAGACTGGGTTCCCGGTCTCAAGTATTTCCCGCTCGCCAAGATCACCGCGATCCTGGCCATGTGGGGTCTGTTCACCGCCCTGGGCAAAACCAAACGCACATTGAAGGATTTGCCCAAGGAGGCGAACCTCCTCCTGATCATGATCGGCCTTCTCTACATTGGAGCATTTCTGTCTCCTGTGTGGAGGGGCGGCGCCTTGACGCGCACCATGGATTTTTCCAAGATTTACATCGCATGGGTGCTGGTTTTCCTGTTGATTACCACCTTCGACCGCTTGCGGAGAATCATCTTTATCCAGGCATTTTCGGTGGTCGTCGCTTGTGCCGTCGCCATCGTCAAGGGCCACGACGCGCCCCGCCTCGAAAGTGTGTTGGGTGGAATCTATTCCAACCCGAACGATCTCGCATTCGCCATCGTGTTATCGCTGCCGTTTGCGCTGGCCTTCATGGTCACCGCCAGGAATGCCCTCGTCAAAGTGTTTTGGCTCTTCGGAATGCTGGTGATGTTGGTCGCCATTTTTATGACCGCGTCCCGGGCCGGTTTCATCGATCTCATCATCTCCGGATGTGTCACCCTCTACTTCTTCGCCATCAAGGGAAAGCGCCTTTACCTGATTGTGGCTGCTTTCCTTGTCGGCGCCGTGGTGATGGGTGCCTTCGGCGGAAAACTCTACGATCGCTTTGCCGCCTTGTCGGGCAACAGCGCGACCGAAGCATCCGCCTACGGCTCCTACCAGGATCGCAAGTACCTCATGGTGCGCGCCCTCGAGGCCATCGAAACCTATCCCATCCTTGGCATTGGCGTGCGCAACTTCCCCACCTGGTCGCTCATCTGGCACGACGTGCACATGACCTACCTCCAGGTCTGCGCCGAAGGCGGCATCGCCGTGCTGATTATCTACCTCATGTTTTTCTGGCGCGCTTTCAAGAATCTGAAAGTCCTGCGACAAACCAAGAATCTCGATCCCGACATCGTTTTGTTCGTCGGAGCATTGCAAAGTTCGCTGGTCGGCTTCGTGGTGGGTGCGCTGTTTGCGCCCGAAGCCTACCAGTTCTTCCCGTATTTTGCCGTGGCCTTTACCTCAACATTGTTGTGGACGATCAGAGAGCAAGAACAAGAACCCGGCACGGCGCTCCCGCCGCCGAAAAAGCCGCGTCATTTCCTGGAGGTTTATGCCGACCGCGGAACCACCGGTGCAGTCTCCCCTGTCCGCTGACTTGCAGGCAATTTTGCGCTGCCTGAGTTGCGGCTCGAAACTTGAAAGCGACCAGGCCGCGGGCTTTCTCTGTCCCGCCTGCAAGCGCGTCTATCCCAATGCGCAGGGCATCGCGCGCTTTGTCGACGCCCAACACTACACCGCCAGTTTCGGCTTTCAGTGGCACCGCTATCAGAAGACACAGCTCGACCACGACGAACTGCGCGAATCCGAGCGCCATTTCCTCATGAAGACCGCGCTCCGCCCCGAAGATCTCAAAGGCAAACTGGTCCTGGACGTCGGTTGCGGCATGGGACGCTTCGCCGAAGTCGCGACCCGCTGGGGCGCGCGCGTGGTCGGCATTGACTTGAGCGCCGCCGCCGAAGTCGCCGCCAGGAATCTTGCCGGCCGGGACTTTGTCGCTTTTCAGGCCGATGTCTTCGCCATGCCCTTCGCTCCCGAAAGCTTCGACGTCATCTATAGCATCGGTGTGCTCCACCATACGCCGGATTGCGAAGCCGCCGTCAAAGCGCTGGATAAATTTCTAAAGCCCGGTGGCCTGCTCGTTGTTTGGCTCTACAGCGGATACAACAAGTGGTACCGCTTCAGCGATGTCTGGCGCCGCTATACCCACAAGATGAAGCCGGAGACCCTGCACCGCATTCTGAAAGTTGCGGTCCCGTTCTTCTACAACTTGCAACAGGGCTTGAAGCGCGTGCCCCTCGTAGGTCGTCCAGCCGCGGGCATTGTTCATCACCTGTTTCCGGTGAACCGCCAGAAAGATCCGGAAGCCCGCATGCTCGACACCTTCGACTGGTATTCTCCGAAGTATCAGTCCAAGCACACCTACGAACAGGTGTTCAAATGGTATCAAGCGATGGGCATGGAAGACATGCGCGTGGGCGAGATCTCCATCGCCGTCCGTGGCCGCAAACCGGCAAGAGGAAACTAGCCGGCTGCCTTTAGGGGCGGCTCATCGAGGTAAGCGCAGTCCAGATTTCAACATGGGTCTCGAAAACCAACTCGCGTATGCAAAAAAGGTCCTGCCGTCCGCGACCTGGCGGGCGCTGAAATCGCCCGCCCGCGGCCCCGTGCACCTGATCTTTGCCTTGGCCGATCATTTCGAACCGGCCATTGATCCCGAAGACGGCCAGAAGCGTGTTCCTCGTTCCGAGCAGGAGCGCCGCCTGGAATGGTGGGCGCGCGAATATCCCAAAATCGTCGACGGCTGGCGAGACCACGATGGCCGGCCACTTGTCCACACCTACTTCTATCCCGCCGAGCAGTACGACGAGGGCTTGCTCGAGATGCTCGCCGAGCATTGCCATGCCGGCTGGGGAGAAGTTGAGGTTCATCTGCACCACGGAACTTCGCATCCCGACACCGCCGAAAACACTCGCCGGCTGCTCACGGAATACCGCGACCGGCTGGCTTTCCGCCATCGCTGCCTCGCGGTTGAAGCAGGTTCCACCCGTCCCGGCTACGCTTTTGTGCACGGCAATTTCGCGCTCGCCAACTCCGCCGCGGGACGCTTCTGCGGCGTCGATTCGGAAATGCAGATTCTGGCCGAGACCGGTTGCTATGCCGACTTGACCATGCCGAGCGGGCTCTGGCATCCGGCGCAGATCAGAAAAACGAATTCCGTTTACGAATGCGCTCTTCCGCTCGATCAGGCAGCACCGCACCGCCAGGGGCACGACTTGGTGGCAGGACGCGCGCCCAGGGCTTTTCCTCTTATCGTGCAAGGCCCGCTCGTAACCGATCTCCGGCGGAGCTTAAGTTCTGCCCGGCCCGTTTTCGAAAACGGCGCCATCAACGGAGCCAATCCCCCGACCATGCACCGGCTGTCCCTCTGGAAACAGGCGCAAGTCCGCGTGCTCGGACGTCCCGACTGGCTGTTCATCAAAGTGTTTTGCCACAGCATGAACCCGACCCAGAAAGACGCCGTTATCGGCGACAGTTTCCGCAACTTTCTTGCCGCGATGGTCGGCGGCGCGGCTGGCAGGAAGGAAACGCTGCACTTTGTTGCCGCGCGCGAGATGGCCAACATCCTGCTCGCCGCCTGCGATGGCCGCGAAGGCAATCCCGGTGACTACCGCGATTATCGTTTCAAACGCCTTGCCGACGTGCCGCTGTCGGCCGAGAAATCCATTTCTGTCCCCGTGAGCTTGAAAGGATAATAAGGATAGAAAAGACCATGTGTGGAATCGCTGGCGTGGTGAGCACAACTCGCGAGAGCAACATCACCGAAGCTCTCGTGCACCATATGTGCGAGCAGATCGTGTACCGCGGCCCCGACGATGAGGGACTTTATGTCGCCGACGGCGCTGGTCTCGGCATGCGCCGCCTCAGCATCATCGATCTCTCCGGAGGCCATCAGCCCGTCTTCAACGAAGACCGCAGCGCATGGATCGTTTTCAACGGCGAGATTTACAATTTCCCCGATCTCCGCCCCGAGCTCGAAAGCCGCGGCCATCGCTTCTACACCAACACCGATACCGAAGTCATTATTCATCTCTACGAAGAAATGGGCGCCGACTGCGTCAAGAAACTGCGTGGCATGTTCGCGCTCGCCATCTACGACAAGACCAAGCGCAAATTGACCCTCGCCCGCGATCGCCTCGGCAAGAAGCCGCTTCACTATGCGTTCCACAACGGAAATCTCTATTTCGCTTCCGAAATCAAAGCGATTCTCGCCGTCGCTCCCGAACTCGCCGTGGTCAACTCCCAGGGCCTCCTCGAATATCTTTATTACGGATACGTCCCCGATCCCATTACCGCGTTCACCGGAATTCATAAGCTCCCTCCCGGACACCTCCTCGAATTTCAGGACGGCGAGATCCGAATCCGTCAGTACTGGGATCTCCCCGAATACAACACGCACTCGCCCAGGAACGAAGAAGAATGTCTGGAAGAGTTAGAGCAGCGTCTGTTTGAGGCGACCAGAATCCGCTTGATCTCCGACGTGCCTCTCGGCGCCTTTCTCAGCGGCGGCACCGATTCCTCCACCATCGTTGCCTTGATGGCGCGCGCCAGTTCCGGCCCGGTAAAGACTTTCTCCATCGGTTTCAAGAAAGACGATTTCAACGAGGCGCATTACGCTCGCATCGTCGCCAAGAAATTCGGCACCGATCATCACGAGATGATCCTTGAGCCCGACGTCGTCCAGACCGTCGAGCATCTCACCGCCTCGCTCGAAGAGCCTTTCGGCGACTCCTCCATGCTGCCCACCTACTACGTGTCGCAGATGGCGCGCCAGCACGTGACGGTGGCGCTCTCCGGCGACGGCGGCGACGAAATCTTCGCCGGATACGATCGCTACCGCATTCACGCGGATCGCCAGGTCTTCGAGCACATCCCCGGCTGGGTGCGCAGTTTTTATCGCAACCAGATCTTTCCGCGCTTGCCCAACCGCATGCAGGGCCGCAAATTCAGCTACAACGTTTCGCTGCCGTGGCAGGAGCGCTACGTCGACGGCCTTTCTTTTCTGCCCGCGTTCGAGCGCGATACTCCGCTCCTCTCGTACGATTTTCGCCAGATCCTGAACCGCAGCGACGATCCCGGCAATGTTCTCCGCCGTTGCTTTGCTCAGGCGCCCGCCAAAGATCCCGTCGACCAGCTCCTCTACGTCGACACCAAAACCTATATGGTCGGCGACATCCTCACCAAGGTTGACCGCATGAGCATGTTGAATTCGCTCGAGGTCCGCGTCCCCATCCTCGATCATGTCTTCGTCGAGTGGGTCGCCGGCCTGCCGTCCCAGTGGAAACTGCGCGGCAATCGGCAAAAATACATCCTGCGAAAGCTGGCGGAACGAGTCGGCGTGCCCCGCGAAGCGCTCTATCGTCAGAAACAGGGATTCACGCTCCCGCTCGTCCACTGGATGCGCCACGAACTCAAAGACATGCTCATGATCCTGGTCGAGCCCCGCACCCTCGAGCGCGGCTACTTCCAGGCCAGCGGCGTGCGCCAGTTGATGGACGATCACCTGCTCCGTGGCAAGACCATGACGAGCCGCCTCTGGCGTCTGCTGATGTTCGAGCTCTGGCATCGCAACTTCCTCGAAAAATACATCAAGCCCGCCGGGTTGTTTTCTCTTCCCGTGGTTGCCGACTCCCGGAGAAAAGCGCCGAGCGCTCCCGTGTTAGCATCTGCCCCGGTGGGAGAATGACCGGGTGGGCGCCACGAACGCTGCCAGCATAAACACAATCCGTCCCGGCGATCCGCCGATCAGCCTGTTTCTGATGATCAACACCTTCGAGACAGGCGGGTCGGAGCGCCAGTTCACCGTGCTCGCGCAAAATATGGACGCGCCGGCATTCCAGCTTCATTTGGGATGCGTGAGCCACCGCGGTCCTTTGGCCAGGCATTTCGCAGACGTTCCTCAGTTTCCCCTCGGCGGCAGCCTCTTCGGATGGCAGTCGCTGCGCTCTCGCCTCAACCTGAGCCGCCATCTGCGCCATCATCGGGTGCAAGTCGCCCACGCCTTCGATTTCTACGCCAATCTCACGCTGATCCCCGCCGCCCGTTTCGCCCGCGTACCCGTCGTTATCGGCAGCCATCGCCAACTCGGAGACCTGATGACACCCGCGCAGTTTCGCGCTCAGGCCGCCGCTTTTCGCTGGTGTGACGCCGTGGTCTGCAATTCGCAAGCTGCCGCCGATCGCCTCATCGCCACCGGCCTTGCACCCGATAAAATCGCACTCATCGGAAACGCTCTGCCGGCCGAGGCTTTCACCGCAGTGCCCGCAGCTCTGCCGAAGCGTCCCGGTGTCGCCCGTGTGGGCATGGTCGCGCGCATGAATCATCGCTATAAGAACCACTCTGGATTTCTGCGTATCGCCGCACAGCTCCACCAGCGCATGCCCGACGCTGAATTTGTTCTCATCGGCGATGGCCCGCTGCGTCAGCAACTGGAGAACGAAGCGTCGAGCCTCGGCCTCGGCGCCTCCGCGATTTTTCTCGGTGACCGCCAGGATATGCCCGCCGTCCTCGCTGCACTCGACGTCGCTGTCCTCACCTCCGACTCCGAGAGCCTATCCAACGCCATTCTCGAAGCCATGGCCGCTGGTTTGCCCGTGGTCGCCTATCGTGTCGGCGGCAACTCCGAGTTAGTTGACGATCAGCGCGGAGCGCTCATTGCCGCGGGAAATGAAAACGACTTCGCCAATGCGATCCAAAGCCTTCTTTCCGACGCCCAGTTGCGCGAGCGGCAAGGCAACAACGCCCGCCGCTTCGTGGAACAAAACTTCAGCCTTGATCGTGTGCGCCGCCGCTACGAAGATCTCTACCTGACTCTTCTCGAAAAGAAAGGCCGGCGAAAGCCCACCGCATGAGCGCGGCGCCCAATCCGCAGACGAGCAAGGTGAAGGTTTCCATTGTCGCGCCCAGCCTGCGTTATGTCGGAGGACAATCCGTCCAGGCCGACTTGCTCCTGCGGCTCTGGCAGCACGATCCCGCCGTCGCCGTCAGCTTCCTCGCCGTCGATCCGCCGTTGCCTCGCGCCTTCGCCTGGGCGGAAGGCATTCCCGGCTTGCGCACCATTCTGCGCGAGCCCATCTACTTCTGGCATCTCTGGCGCGGCCTCAAAGACGTCGACGTTGCCCACATCTTTTCCGCATCCTACTGGTCGTTCCTGCTCGCGCCCGCGCCCGCCTGGTTCTTCGCAAAACTGCGCGGCTGCAAGAGCCTGATCAACTACCACAGTGGCGAAGCCCGCGACCACCTCCAGCGCTTCCGCTCGGCCGCGTTCGTTCTCTCCCGTGTCGATAAGATTGTCGTTCCCTCCGGCTATCTCGTCGAGGTCTTCCGCGAATTCGGATTGCCCGCATCGGTTGTGCCTAACCTTGTCGATCTCGCGCAGTTCCGCTATCGTGAGCGCACTCCGCTGCGCCCGCACCTGGTCTGCACCCGCGGCTTCTCTACTTACTACAGCGTGGATGTCATTGTCCGGGCATTTGCCGAAGTAAGAAAAGAATTTCCCGAAGTGCAGCTCGACCTGGTCGGCGGCGGCCCGCTCGAAGCCGATGTCCGCAGGCTGGTTACGGACTTGAATCTCGCCGGAGTCACCTTTACCGGCGTGGCATCGCATCAGGAAATCGGCAAGTATTACGAGCGGGCTGACATCTTCATCAACGCCTCATGGCTCGACAATATGCCGGTTTCGATCATCGAAGCCTTTGCGTCGGGCACTGCCGTGGTCACCACCTCGCCGGATTGCATGCCCTATCTGGTGGAGCACGAGCGCACCGGATTGCTCTCACCCGTGGGCGACGAAAAAGCCCTCTCCGCAAATGTCATCCGTTTATTGCGCGACCCCGAGCTCGCCGCGCGCCTCGCGCGGAACGCCCACCATGAAGCGCGAAACTACACTTGGGAAGCCGTCCGCGAACAATGGCTAAACACCTATAGTGGACTGACCGCTGGCCACTGCGGTCCAGGCCGATAACAGGCCTGGATCGTTCCGGGCGGAAGGGTTTCGTCGCTGCGGTCATTTTCATTCTCATTCTCTTTGTCTTTATCTTTGTCTTCGCCGGTTTTGGTTGAGGCGTTGACTGCACTCGCGTTCCAATCATGTTGCGCGCTTGCCGGGGTTTCGCGGGCGGTTTCTTCTTCAATAAGGGCAGCCATGGGAGTTTGCGATTTCGTTTCGAGATCGATGACAACCTGCTCTGGTTGCGGCTTTTCGAGTTCCATACGCTTGAGATTCGACGAGGCGATCTGGAGCGCGTAAAGCAGGAGGCTGGCGTTTTTCCGTTCCAGTCTTTTTTGCATGACCATCTGCACGACCTGGCGAAGGACGGCCTGAATGGAGTGCGCATCTTCAAAAAGGGGTAAGTCAATTTCGCCGAGGGGATATTCTTGCTCGTAGTAGCACGGGACGCTCATGGGACGATTCTGCTGGTGGTAGAAACAGAAATTCTTGTTGCGGAGGGCGGGCGAACCGCATTGGGTTCCGTTGACCTTGATGTGCCGGCAACGTGGTGCTGCAAGGGATGACATAGTTGCTCCTATTTATTTTATGGCTGCTTTTATTGGCTGCGATCTGCTCGCTGGCCAAGGTTAGTAAGGGGTACCCCCCATGTGGTCCGGTATATTAGAATCATCGACTTAGCTCGCGCTGTGCGGCAAAGTCTTGAAAAGAAGATAGTTATAGGTAAAGTCTTGATTGTGGGCCAGTTAAGGTTGTTACATCCTTATCTGCCGGATCGGTCACGGCTGGCGCGGGAGTTATAAGTGGAGAGAACCGCGCGTATCTAGTGTCGTTTTCTTCTATTTCTATTATAGGGCAGGTTGTCAAGTGTTATTGGGGCTGGATGATGTTCGGCAAATCAAGCCGCAGCGTTAGCCCGAATCTGCTTGAGCTTTATCTGTGCCTCAGCTCCCAAGAGGTCGGCATATAGGAGCAGGCGGGCTACACTTAGAGTGGAAAGTTTGCCGCGAGTGAGTTCGCTCACGCGCGGTTGCTGTATCTGCAGGATTCGTTCCAAATCGCGGGCGCTGCACCGGCGGCGTTTGATCAACTCCAAAATTCTTTGATGCAGCGACGCCTTCAGCTTCAGCTCCAGCGCGCCCTGACGATCCAACCCGAGTTCGTCCAAGACACTCCCGCTTACCCTGTATTCACCTTCGACGGAGCGCTTGTTTGGCAATTCTTTTCTCCTCGCGTTTCGCTTCCAGCACGCGTTTTAGGCGCGTCCTGGCAGTTTCGATGTCTTTCTGCTCGATCGCGTTCGAGCGCTTTTCAAAGCAGTGGAGGACGTGGATTGTTCCGCCCTCGCGTGCATACAAAACTCTGTACCACTTCTCTGCATCCTGCTCGCGCAGTTCGCAGACTCCCGGGCCTACGGTGCGAACCGGCTTTCTGTCCAACGGAGTTTGCCCGAGTTGCAACTGGTAAAGAGCATATCCGAGATCTTGCCGGACGCCAGCCGGAAACCCGCGCAACGCCCTTATCGAGTCGGCTTGAAAAGCGAGCGGAACAAGCGGCTTGTCATCGTCTGGCAGGACATCGGATTTCTTGTTACTTGTATACACGTTGCGCGTATGTCTTGTCACGTGACCTCGGTACCGCCATGGTAACCGACGGAGAGACGGTTCGTAGTCGCGAAACTCTGTAGGATGGGTCCCTGATTCTCCGGGGCGGTCCGACGGCCACTTCTCGAAAAGCGCGAGAAGTGGCGCACCCCGGTTATTTGGTGTCAACGTTTTGGAGACAGCCGCGCCATACTTGCCGTGTTGAAGTGGCCCACCCGCCGCCCCCGGCGCTGGTCGTGCAGGCGGGTAAAGCGTCGGCCACGCGGCCCCTAAAGGGGCCTCTGATTGTGAATAACTTATGGTATCGCTAAAGCGATACCCTGATACGAAGCCTAAAAAAAGCCCCGCTCTCGCGAGCGGGGCTACGATTCAGGCTAACAGCTAAGAGCTAAGAGCTAATAGCTGGTCTTAGTACATGTCGCCCATGCCGCCACCGTGGCCGCCGGGCATCGGAGCGTTCTTCTTTTCTTCCGGGATCTCCGCTACCAGGGCTTCGGTCGTCAGCATCAGCGCCGCGATCGAGCCCGCGTTGGTTAGTGCCGTGCGCACCACCTTCGTCGGATCGAGCACGCCCGCCTTTACCAGGTCTTCATACTCGCTGGTCAGAGCGTTGAAGCCATAGTTGTTGTCCTTGGAATCGTTGATCTTTCCCAGGACGATCGCGCCTTCTTCGCCGGCATTCTCGGCGATTTGGCGTAACGGCTCGACCAGGGCGCGCTTCACGATGTTTACACCGATCTGCTCGTCCCCTTCCAGCTTCAGTTTGTCGAGCGCTTGAACGCAACGCGCCAGAGCCACGCCGCCGCCGGGGACAATGCCTTCCTCGACTGCTGCACGGGTTGCGTGCATGGCGTCTTCCACGCGCGCCTTCTTTTCTTTCATTTCGGTTTCGGTCGCGGCTCCTACTTTGATCACGGCCACGCCGCCTACCAGCTTCGCCAACCGCTCCTGCAATTTCTCGCGGTCGTAGTCGCTGGTGGTCTTATCGATCTGGCCGCGAATTTCTTTCACGCGACCCTGCACGTCACCCGGCTTGCCTTTGCCTTCGACGATGGTGGTGTTGTCCTTGTCGATGGTGATTTTCTTGGCTTGTCCGAGATCGGCTACCTGCACGTTCTCCAGCTTGATGCCCAGATCTTCCGTGATGGCCTTGCCGCCGGTCAGAATCGCGATGTCCTGCAGCATAGCCTTGCGGCGATCGCCGAAGCCTGGAGCCTTAACGGCCGAGACTTGCAGCGTGCCACGAAGTTTGTTCACGACCAGAG
>Ga0224558_1002914_pt1 | contig 14998 bp, 15 predicted proteins | sample 714S32024metaG_FD_180682 | JGI IMG/M metagenome (GOLD analysis project Ga0224558, IMG submission 180682) | Peat soil microbial communities from Stordalen Mire, Sweden - 717 S3 20-24 | ecosystem: Environmental > Terrestrial > Soil > Wetlands > Peat | place: Sweden: Norrbotten County, Stordalen... | reverse complement strand
ATCCCTCCAGCTGGAAACCGAGTATGGCCTCGTCGCCGACAGCGCGAGGCGGCAATGCGTCCGGGTAAAAGAAGACGTGATGCCCTACCTTACGATACTCGCGGTTGATTGCCCATCCAAGAAACGCGAGCGTGCGCCACCCCTGCTCTTTTTGTGCAATCTCTAGCGTGACATACCACGTTCCTTCTGGCCACTTCCCGCGGTCACGTTCGCCGGGATGCCCACCACAGCAGCATACCGTGGTAACACACGGAAGGCTGTTGAGTACTTTGACGAGAGGCACAAGGTTCGCATCTATTTCCTCCTCTGGCACGGCATCGCCCTCAGCAGTAGTATGAGTCATGCATAAAGTGTCTAATCTTTACTTAAGTTACAGCGTTAGTGACCCGCTTTATGCACAGACGAAGAGCCTACAGAATGAGCATCTCTCTGCAACGGCCATCGGCTGCGTGTTCTAAGAAGCCTGACCTATGCCCGCACTCTTTGTGATACGTCATTTTTCACCACGTCCGCTATCGCACAGTCTACGTCTTCTTCTTTGGCAATTCGCATCTGATACGAAGGCGGTGGATTTCAAGGAGTTGTACTCTGCTTGGCAAATATGACTTCTTGCTCGTCGCTGAAGCGCAACAACAAAACTTTGATGCGGGTGACTTATGCTCAGGAATGGCGCGGGCCGAGACGGCGACGCTTCGCAGTAAGCATCTTTGTCAGCACAAATGCTGTTTTTGTGCAAGCAAAATATCCCCAGACCCACCCAGACGACAAGAAACAAGCCCTCTGCAATCTCTTTGCCGCTTATGTCCACACAGTGTCGCTCGAACAGCTGACAGAGAGCTTGGAGTGCGCTCAGTGAATCCTCGAAAGCAACCCGAGATGAGGTGTCCGACCACTATGTCTCCAAGAGACTTTGGTGAGGCGCACTTCGCACGAGATCACTTCACGCGCTGGAACAGGAAGTCTGTTATTGCCTCGAATGGTTTTACCACTACGTATGCGTGTTTTCCGAGCCTCTTTTTCATGAAGAACATCATCTGGCCCTTGACGATAGCGAATTTCATCTTGGTCTCGGAGAATTCTGCATCAAAGATACAGATGTGCTCTAGAAAACCGCTTTCGGGCGGCCTCCATGACTTATTCATCCTCTCCTTTACTCGTTCGTGCAGCGCCGTGTTTGGAAGCGGATAGGGCATGGTGAAGGAGAGGTAGTCGAGCTGAAGCGAGGAGGCAAAGCGCAGCGTATCAAGCACCGTTTCGTTCGTCTCTCCTGGATCACACACGATGCGCAAACTTAGCGACGGGCACATCTAACCCAATGCATTCTCCAGACAAGTCGGTAGATCCACGCACGAGCACAGGCCCTTTCTGGATTCTGCTTGTTGGATACGGGCCATTGCTGCTCGGCGCCTGAAGCGATATGCACAAACCCTCTGACAGCGCGGTGTGCGCTAAAGGAAGGTCTTTTAGCACGTTGAAACCTCGCGATAAAGTTCTGTGGTTTAGATCCGGGTCGAACTCAGTAAGATGATCCTGCGCTTACCCGTAGTAGAGGGTGAGATAGATGTTAATTCCAAGAACGATGGTGATCAGCCACACGACGAGAGCGGTCCGCATAGCGGTCTTGCGTTTGATGAGCGGCGGGATGACGCGGCCCACTTCGAGGTTGACGTAGACGAAAATCGCAATCAGCACAAGCCCTAAAATGTGATGGATGAGGAGCTCAGGGTAGAGGAAGGGAATTGGCGGTACGTTTTCAATGTATCCGAGCAGAGAGGGTAGCATCACTGCGAATATTGTAATAACCTGAACGACGACGGCTCCTCGCACAATAATGCAGTGTCGCGTTACCCGTCCCCTGCGCGCAAGATAAACGGCACCGAGCACGAGCGCGATGAGCACGAGCTGAACAACAAGATTTGTCGTCGCCAACGTTCGAATATCAATCGCCATGGGGCCCCCTCTATTCTTATCCCGCCCCTATGAAAGTATTGCGTTTCCTTCGCAGAGCTAATAGCAAGCACGGAACGCGCCTAGCGAGACGCGCAGCTCAGACGAGTATCCACACGAACGCGACGAAAACGAAGTAGAAAATGCCATTAAAGATGAGCGATCGTGCGGTAACCGTTCCCTCGTCGCTTGAATGTAGAGTGTTAGGGCCGCGATGAACGTCAGCAGGACACTTACAAGTTCAAGGTCCCCTAACGCCCACGGCGTAAAGGCAATGCCGAAGGCAACCGGTATGCACGTTTGAAAGACCATCGCGCCGGTTATGTTCCCTAGTGCCAGCGTAGCTTTCCTTGTCGCACCCAGATGACGCTGTTAAATTTTTCAGGAAGCTCCGTAGCAAACGGTGAGATGATGAGCGCGAGCGCGGTCGCATTGATGCCCAAACTCGCGGAGAGATCAATGATTTGCCCGACGAAGATTTGGGCGCCGATAATTATCAGCACGAGCGCGAGGAGCGTTTGGAGCGTTGCGCCCCATGTAGAGGGGTCAGCCGCTGCCGCCTGACGTCGCACGCGCGCAACGAGTGAGCCAAGCGTGAGCGGCGCAATATCCGCTTCGCGGTTCTGCTCTTCGAACCTGATTACGATCACGAGATATACGACGTAGACGGCGATGAACAAAGGAGCGACCGCCGACCGCACGCTGGAACTCCGGACGAGTGTCAGCGCGATCGCCATGACAAAGACAACAAGGAAGAAGCTGAGGTCACGCCTCACCGCAGACCGTCTGAGAATAAGGGCTGTGCCTTGCTCCCGCCGCTTATGAAAAAAATGGCGACGATGGGCATGAACGTCTCAGGGAGGGCCGTGCCGATTGCAGCCAGTATACTTCCCACCACACTCTCCGAGAGCTTGAATTTGCGACCGATCCACTCGATCCCGTTGGTGAAGAGATCACAGCCGATGAAGATGATGAGAATGCTGATGAGGAAGAGTGCAATATTCATGCGTGCCCCTCCTATGACGTAAACCCCAGGTAAATAGGTTCTCGCCTCTGAACTGAAATTAAGAGCGGTAGTGTAGACTAACGATGATCCCCGGGCAAACTTGATAAAAACAGCAATGCATGACAGAGCATTCGAAAGTTTGTGCAAGAAACCTCTGTTGGAGAAAGAAAAATGAAAAAATACAACATATTGGCGCTCGTTGCTCTGGCGGGTGTCATGGTAATGGTTGCCGGATGCACATCGTCTTCAAGTCCGAGCCCCAGTCCGGCTAGCAGTGCCGTTACGAGCACTACGACCCAAAATTCAGTCGCTATCCAGAATTACGCCTTCAACCCGTCGACGCTCACGATTCAAAAAGGGGCGAATGTGACGTGGAAAAATTATGATTCGGTCCAACATACGGTTACTTCGGATTCAGGGGCGTTTTCATCGCCACTGCTCAGCACCGGCGACACATACACGTATCAGTTTAACAACACCGGGACGTATCCCTACCACTGTTCCATCCATACGTACATGAAAGGAACCATTACGGTTGTTTAGAACGCTTAAAAAAGGTCGAGAGTCAAAGGGAGAGTTTGCTGCTAGTCGCAAAAAACAAAACGGGCCAGACTCCGCCTCCGTTCTTCTGGCTGGGTGGCTTCTGAGCTGAACTGGGATGCCAGCGCAGTCCTCCTCGGCGGGGGTAAAAAGAAGGAAGACTAAGGCGGTCGCCGACAATTGCTAGACGCCCTCTTTTTTATAGCGCTTCATTTTTTCTTTCACTTTCAGCACGAGCTTGCAGTTGGGTTATCCCTGTCAGCACAAATGCTGTCTTTGTGCAAGCAATCCATCCTCAGATCCATACAGGCGATAAGAAACAAGCCATCTACAACCTCTTTGCTGCTTATGTTCACACAATGCCTCTCGAAGAGCTGATAGAGAGCGTCGATCGGGCCCGGCGAGACGCCCAACTAAGGTGCGTCGTAATATACGGGCTGCCTGCAGCTACTGCCTCGGCAGGGCCGGACGGCTTGAAGGGTCGCATCTTCGAACGTTTGCGCTTGAGTTAAAAGAACAGCTTGCCCAGACCCTCGCCGCTTTTGTCTCATCGATTTTAGCACGGCCGTGCTGACTGCTGGTTCAGCTGAAGAAGTGAGATGCGACGTTACATGCGCAGTTTCCACCTACCCTAACCGCTTGAAAGCCTTACGCGTCCCCCTAACGCGGATGCTACGGCGCGAGATTTCATGCCGTCCCGCCTAACCAATCCGAGCTGATTTGCACTCAGAAATACCTAAACAGCTTGTTCGGCAAACTGAGGAGATCCTGCCGCATAACCAACGTCCTTCTCTAAAAGGATCATGTTCGCGGAAATTTTTAAAAACTACGCGATTTTGAGTGTGCGCCTGGATCATGGGTCTTGCCTGCACGGCCTCAGATGCGCTTCGTTGTGCCAAAACGAACGGTATTTATACGAAGGGTGAAATGAGGGGCAACAGGATTCCGCCTTCCGACTCGCGAGCTACGGGCTCTCGGTCGTTAGAGACTTGGAGGATATTATGGTCATAGCAGTCTTGAATTCTGGTGATACTGCCTGGATGCTCATCTCGACGGCACTTGTCATCCTGATGACCATCCCGGGGCTCGCCCTGTTCTATTCCGGGTTGGTAAAAAAAGAAAACGTGCTAAATACGCTATTTTTATCGTTTGTAGCTTATGCAGTTGTGAGCGTAATTTGGTTTATCTATGGTTACGGGGCCGTCTTTGGGAGTGACATTCACGGACTTATTGGGATACCGACCAATCCGTTCTTCCAAGGCGTCATCGAGTCGCACGCATTGTACGGCACGATCCCGCTAGGGCTCTACGCAGTATTTGAGATGGCGTTTGCCGCGATTACGGTCGCTCTTATCTCTGGCGCACTTGTCGAGCGCATGAAGTTCGGTGCGTGGATGCTTTTCATTCCGCTGTGGCTCACGCTCGTTTACCTGCCGGTCGCGCACTGGGTCTGGGGAGGCGGATGGCTCGCACAACTCGGCGTTCTCGACTTTGCAGGAGGCATCGTCGTCCATATAAACAGTGGGGTCGCGGCTCTTGCCCTCGTCCTCCTGCTTGGGCCACGGCAGGACAAGAGAATGTTCCCACAACAGCTCGCCTATTCCATCCTCGGCGCCGGGCTCCTCTGGATAGGCTGGTTTGGATTTAACGCCGGCTCGGCTCTCGCCGCTGGACAGCTCGCGACTTCGGCCTTTATTGTAACAAACACCTCAGCTGCCGTCGGCTTGCTCGTGTGGATGCTCATCGAGTACCTTCGCTTCGGCAAAGTCACGCTGCTCGGCGCGGCGTCAGGCGCCATCGCCGGACTTGCTGCGATCACACCTGCGGCCGGGTTCGTCAACGTGATGAGCGCCATGGTTATCGGATTCGGTGCGGCGGTCGTTTCGTATACCGCCATCTCATACATCAAGCCACGGCTCGGCTACGACGATGCGCTTGATGTTTTCGGCATTCACGGGTTCTCAGGAATCTGGGGCGTGCTGGCTGTTGGGCTCTTTGCGAGCCCGTTCATCAACGCGGCCGGAACCGGCTTACTCTACGGCAACGCGCATCAACTCGCGGTGCAAGCGTTGGGGATTGCCGTCACATTTGCGTACTCGTTTGTCGTAACTCTGGTCATCGCCAAATCGATAGACTTAACAATTGGCCTGCGTGTAAGTTCTGACGATGAACAGCAAGGGCTTGATTTAGCAACGCACGACGAAATCGCGTATCGCATCTAGACCGGAAAGCGGTACGTTCGCGCTCATATGACACAAATCGAGCTAGCTGTATGCTGAGGTATATGTGAAGAAAATAGTGGCACTAATACGACGCACCAAGCTTGACGTGGTGAAGTCTGCGCTCGATGAGGTCGGACACCACAGCATGACTATCACAGAAGTGAAGGGTCGAGGCAAACAAAAAGGAATCACAGAGATATATCGAGGACGAGAATATCAAATCGACCTGCTTCCGAAAGTTGAACTGATGATGGTCGTAGATGACGCCGACGTTGAGAGAGTTGTTGACACGATAATGCACGGCGCCCGCACCGGGGAGATCGGAGACGGAAAGATCTTCGTTCTGCCTGTCGACGATGTAATCAGGATTCGCACGGGTGAGCGAGGATCCGATGCGCTTTGAGGCAGCAGCCTACTCTTGATCTGATTCAGAGACTCTCAAATTTTGTCTTGCAGCAGGGACACGTTAGCGATATAGGTATAGGTAATGTCATGCTTCGCTACCCAATTTCGTTGCATCCAGAAATGGCTATCATTTTTTAGCTTAGTCTGTGCCTCGGATTTTAGTTCGAATATCACCGTTACAGCACTATCTCTAGTCCTTTCTCAGGAGGAATCACATTGTCGTGGAGGGTCTGAAACACTTCAGGGTGCTGCGTGTGTAATGGAATCAGTGCATCCGGCTGCACGGTCTCAACTACGTCCTATATAGCGTCGTAATTCAAATGTCCTGACGCATGGATCTGCGTATAAGGATATAGCCCAAAATGTGCCAGCCAGTTCTCAGCCTTCTTTAAATCGAGTTCCATTTCAATGTCGAACGGCTCACACACGCTTCGAATGTAACTGCTGCCTACTTCGGGCTTAACTTCGATCAGCTCTTTTAGCTCAAAGAAGTCACAGCGGAAGATGTATTCGTCCTGATTCTCTCTGATATCTTTTGCTGCACTACACGGTGAGATTGCGTCGGTAAGACAGCTTACGCTTGACTATCAATCACAGTTGGAGACGTTGGTAGCGATTTCCTTGCCCGAACCAGACGAGGAGTCGCCCTCGCGATGGCAGCGTTTCAAGGATTGGCTGTGCAGCACTCCGAAAGAAGAAGAGCCCGCTAAGAAAGAAGAAACACCAGTTAAACGGTTGTAACTAAGAAGCTGATAAAAAAGTAGAAGCAAGAGATTGCCTATTTTGGTCTCGGTACTCTCAACGCTAGGCAAATGGCATACGCCGTAAACTCACTGATCTCTTTGTGTCGTGGAACCGATGCTACTTGCTTGTTTGCGGGGTTGTAATAGGGCGTATGTTTACCACCCTGTCGGTAGAGGTGCATGCGTGCGATTCGAGGTGCTAGATGAACTTCCGCCGTTTCATCTGGCGATGGCTAATTCTTTGCGGGTAACCTCTATACCTGAGAGACCGCTCTCAACCAGCTCTTTCTCGCTTAACTCCCGGTTGGCTTCCAAAACGAGTTCAATGGCTTCAATGAGGTTTTCCTGAGCCTCTTCAAGCGTCCTTCCCTGGGTGACCGCTCCGGGTAGTTCTTCTGCGTAGGCAGTGTAGCAGTCGCCAGATTTAACAAAGACGCCGGTAAATCAGAAGACTTCGCCACTAGCTCTAGATACTCGTATTTACACGGCGAAAATCGCCGATTCGAATTCGGCCGAGCCCATGGTCTCTTTTTTCAATCGGGCGCGAGAACGATGTTTGGCTCGGATCTGTGTTTCAACACTTCCGACCGTACCTCTTCAAATGCCGGATTGATCGTCGAATCGAAAGTGCCGCAACAAGTGAGAATTGCTGGGCTTGTGCAGCTTTGGTACTGGCTTCTCGTTTATTTTCGCGCGTCTTTGTCCAAATCCAAAACAAGGTCCCACCAATCATCGTCGCTTATAACGTTAAGGTCGGACAGCTTTTCACTGCTAGTTTCAGGCCTGAGCGGATGACTAAGAGCGTGAGGTTTGTAATCTTCAATGATTTCTCGTATAATCTGAACTTCTGAAATCCTGTCTTGGATGATGTCTTCTGTCACAACTACGGAGCCATTGACAGTAAAAAAGCTTTCCACGTGCCGCCATTTGCCTGTTTTTTGAGCTGCGAACGCGATTCTCTCTTCGTCTATGCTCGCTATCCCCTTACCCAAGCGGATGCCGCTTGAAGAGATGTCTGCGCTGAGGGTGTAATCGAATTCTAACCGCCCCTCAAAATAGACCTCGATTGAGCTGCGAACGCGATTCTCTCTAACTTCACCTGACGGGCTAAAAAATGCGTTCCGCCCGTGTCTCTTTAATTCTGTCGAGAATGCCTCACAAGCGGGGTTGACTCTCGTTTCATAGAACTTACTCGCAGCGGACGCATAGCGTTCAATGGCCGTTTGCGCTTCTGGGTCTTCGTGTTCTTTCTCCCTAAAGAATTCATTTAAGTCTTGTTTCCAATTGGTCACGCTATTCTCCTAAAGCCGCTCGGGATTTTTCAGCATGAGAAGTGCCTCCAAATGCATTAAAAAAAGAAGCGCTGGAGGCGCTAGGGTTACGCCTCGCCTTTGCTCAGGAGTTGATCGCGTCACTCTCGATACAACACCCGCATAAGACCGGCCATCTATTAGGATGGCCCTCTTTTTCAGGCATGCGGTAAACACGGTGACCGGCTCCGTTAGGGCGCTTTTGATACTGTTCGGTATCATCGGCTGCGGGGCATACTGTTAGCTCCTCAGAGCATGTTGTTAGCCCCTGAGAGCTTTTTTTTGCTCCAGTGTTCTTTTCTTTTTTTCCCATGCAAGTTCCCCTTGACGGAAAAATGAATCAAAAAGGTGAAACAGGCCGTGATAACTTAAGTGTTGTCTTTCAGCTTCTGGTCGCTGCTACACATAAGATGGCGAGTCGTTCGTGCGCCTGCAAAAAAATCATCAGAGGTGATCAATTAGGCTTGATCGAACGTAAATTGCTCGCCGATCTTCTTCAGAGCAGGGGTGGAGTATAATTTATTTGTGTAAGGAGCAACAGTGGCTAGCGAATGCTTGCCTATACTCTAGAGGTCAAATGATGAGTACGCGCACAAGATGGAGGGACTACCAGGATTATCACAGGCCACTCGCGACCTACTCAGAAAAAGAACGAAACCGGATTTTAGAAAGCAAAGCACAACGGAGGGCGAGGGTTCAACTACATAAGAAGCTCGGGGGTGCGATTTCTGGCGTTTTTAACGTGATGCAAGAAACCCCCTAGTAAGCTTACTTGTTTTAGAAGAAAGACACGCCACGTTTTTTTGCGGAAAACGCCATGATAGTTTAACTACGCTCGTTTGTAACTGACTGGAGCTGCCTAGCCGTTTTAAAAAAAATGCAAGACGCCGTGGGGAATGGGTCGCCGTTCTAACCACGCCCCCCTAACCGCTTCATCAATTCATCGTCAAAATGCATCAAAAAAAGATAAAGGGTAGTTTTTAAGAATAAAAAGCGTCACGCACGTTTTAGAGGGTGCAAAACGCTTAGATTGTTGCTTTGGCCGCAATTCCTTTTTGCGCTCTTGTCACAACTAGCTTTTGAAGTGTTTTAAACGTCTTCTCGAAAATATACGTTTCAAACAAAATTCCAACCACTATAACTGCGTCGAGAATCACAATTGTTGCAAGGACTTCTAAACCGTTCATTTTTACACCCCTTTCTAACCCCTCACTTCACATTGACCTCGTTCTGCTGTATGTAATCCTCAAGATGAGCTTTTGTGATTCGGTATCGGTTCCCTATCCGAATCGCTTTCAGCTGTCCTTTCTTGATATGCTCATATATTGTGGTTCGTTCAACCCGCAACATCTTCGCAACTTCGAGAGGTGTGTAAACCTCATCTATCATTTTATCTCAGTGCATGATGTTTTTATGAGTATATATAATTATAGTTAATTTTGTAATATTCTATTTTGTTTATTTTCAGTATTTAACTTTTTATTTAGTTTAGGTTCATTTTTTATTGGTACCATCAAACGGAAAAACATCCCATTCAATGCCTGTGCACCGTAAACGCGACCTCAAATTCTTTTTAGGTTTACAACCGGGCAGTTTGTCTTAGACAACCTTAGCAAGTTTATGTAGCGTTGGATCTCGACGTGCGATTTCCCCTTCGCCTTGCTAAGCCAGCTTTCAAAATCATCGGACGCACTGCTGTTCTGAATACATCAAGGGACGCCATCCTGGAAGAATAACTGGGATAGCCCCTGGAATCCCTGCTATTGTGCTTATGATTAAGGTCACGTGCTCGAGAGACCTGACCACTCAATGTTTATTCAATTCCAGCGAATCGGTATGATCGACACCGAGGACGACGGCGAAGGCGACGAATGACCGATGGTCGAAAACGGAACCCGAACAGTATCCCTCTACGGATTTGCTCACGTATGCGATCACCGCCGAGCAGGCAGGGTTCGACCACATTGTCGACTGTTCGCCAGCGAGTTAAAAAAATCGAAACCTTCTTTTAGATCTTGTAGTTAAGTTGGTGTTATGAGTCTGGGGAGCACAATAAGATATCTAGTAGTTAATTCGATATTTGGCCTCATCATTCTGGCTTTGGCGAAATTCCTTGGGTTTGCAGTGCCCATAAACCTCATCACTGTAATTATTTGTGCGCTGGCTGGGATCCCCGGAGCTTTGCTCGTGCTACTTTTATTCGTGCTCGGCTTCACCATCCCGTGAATAAAAAGGAGATTTATGGGACAAATGCCTCATCGCAAGTCTGGTATCTCTGGGTTAATCCACGTGCTCTCCCCTCTCTGTTCTGTTGGGGCTCCTCCGCTCCTCATGCTGTTCACATCTCCCTTTAGCGCGTTAATCCTGCGTTTAATCGCGAAATAAAACAGCCAGCTCTTGACAAAACCGCTGTTTGTTTCGTTAACCGCTCTCAGTATTTTTTCGGCGCGACGTTTAGATCGAGGCCTACTTCGGCATTAACACGGTGTCAATGATGTGAATAACACCGTTAGCACACTCAAGGTTGGCATCTTTTACCACAGCATCGTTTATCGTGATCCCGTGCCGCAGCCAATGATGTTCGTGAACCTCGAGCATACCACCTTCAACAGTCTTAAGAGTCTCCTGCTTGGCCAAATCAGCCGCAAAGTGCTTCCCGGCCACCACGTGATAGGTAAGAACGCCAGTCAGCTGTTCCATGTTATTGAGCAAGCTGTCGAGTGTGCCCGCTGGAACTTTACTGAACGCTTCATTATCAGGAGCGAAGATCGTCAAGGGGCTTTGCCCTTTGAGCGTTTCTACCAGATCTCCTGCGATCGCTGCCTTTAAAAAAGTGGACAAGTCATCAATTTCCGTTATTAAGGTCGCAATATCTACATTGAACTTCAATTTAGTCACCTGCTTTACGATTCAGCTTAGCCCCATTTTTGCTTGTGCAGTTATGATAGTTCAAGCTATCGCGCTGTACGCGCGAATACGCGCATGGGGGAGAATGCGCCGCTATAACTGCGCCGTTATGGCCTTCATGTACCGCTCGACGACGTCATTGATAATGTCGCTTTTTGAGCTTGTGTTGGACAGGAGGCTTTGCGCGAGGTCATGCCGGGCGGTTTCGTAGTTGTCTACCTGCACGCGCGTGTTTAAGCTGTACCCCGTCGGAGAGATACGAGCATAAATCTCATAACCGAACCGGGTGAACCCCTCGTCGATCTCAAGTGCACTGGCCAATCGGGAACCGGCTCTGGCCGACGGATGCGCGAGAACGATGTTCGGTTCGGATCTGTGTTTCAGCAGTTCCGACCGTACCTCTTCAAATGCCGGATTGATCGTCGAATCGAAGAGTGCCGCAACGAGTGAGAATTGCTGGGCGTGTGCGGAGACGGCTTTCTGTCTGTCTTCCGCTAATTTTTGTTCGTAGGCTGTCTTCTTTTGAAAGAAGTCATCGAGTCTTTTTTTCCAATCGTCCATACATATCACCAATCAGGTTCGTCCATAGAAGTGTGGCGAGACGTCTATTTAAAGCGAACCTGCTTTCGATGCCTCTACTGCGATCGTTATGCGGGGTTAACAAAAGCCGTGGCATCGACAGGCGGAGACCTGCTCAAATCAAAAGCAAAACTTTTTGCCGTTCCGTTCTGCGACCGTGCGCTACGGCGTCCGATAATGAGGTAGTCACGCTGGCTGCAGCGATGAGCCGCGACAGGGCCTGACGCAGGTCACGCGCTATGGCTGCGAGCCCTTTCCAAGCTCAATACTTCTTTGAGCCACGCAAACACCTGAGACCCACGGCGTGTTCCGAAAAGCTCAACGAACCTGTCGCTGATGAGTTCAGCGTCGTCGAGAGAGCTCAAATAGCAGACAAACCAGTACCTCCGGTCCCCAAAGCGGTAACTGAAAAAACGGTCAGCATAGATGAGATCGCTGCAGGCGTATTTAACAAAGCTTCGCCCCGTACAGACGCCGATGTCGTACCCCTTGCTCAATACGATCGACTTGATGTTGAGCTCTTCTTTCGTGCGGTCAAAGCGTTTTACATACGTACTACAGTGAAGCACTGCAACAGAGTCCGCAGGGATCGTTTTCACCATGCTGAGCGTTCCGTCTGAAGCCGACCACGTCGCTTCCAGCTCGGCATAGGCGTCAGAAGGCGCGTAATAGAGGTCGCTCAAATCAGCTGACTGGTGGATGCGGTCTTGGATCCGCTCGTGGATTGTTGACAGTTTGGGCTGACGGCGCTCGTGATCGCGCAGCGTGATGCGAAACTCAGCTATGCTACTTTGGGTTTCTGCCATTCCCCGTACACCAAACCTGACGGCTCGTACTTAAGTATGTGAGAAGAAAGAAAAGAAGGAGGGGGGGGCTCAGTCTTCATCGAGCGAGGCGAGGTCTCCCATAGGCAGTCCGAGCTCTTGTGCTTTGAGCACCCGGCGCATGATTTTGCCGCTTCGGGTCTTCGGGAGCTTTTCCATGAACTCAATCTCGCGCGGAAAGGCGTGGGCCGCCAAGTGCTTTTTGACAAACTGCGAGATATCCTGCTTGAGGTCTTCAGACGGCATCTGCCCTGCCCGGAGGCTCACGAACGCCTTGATAATCTCCCCGCGCAGCGCATCGGGCTTTCCGATAACGCCCGCTTCAGCGACGGCCGGGTGTTCGACAAGGGCGCTCTCCACCTCAAACGGGCCTACACGTTCACCAGAGGTTTTTATGACGTCGTCGACGCGCCCCATAAACCAGAAGTAGTTATCCTCGTCCCGAAACGCGCTGTCGCCCGTCTTAAACCAGCCTGGAATCTCAAAGTAGCTCTTGTACTTCTCCTCGTTTTTCCAGATGCCGCGTAAAAGCGCGGGCCACGGCGGCTTGATGACGAGATTCCCTGGCGTGTTCGGGGGGAGCTCATTGCCCGCGTCATCGACGATCGACGCCGTGATGCTCGGAAACGGGCGTCCCATCGAACCTTCCCGAATGGGCATGCACGGGTAGTTCGCGATGAGTATTTGACCCGTTTCGGTCATCCACCACGTGTCATGGATGGGCAGCCCGAACGCCTTGATCCCCCAGCGTATAACTTCGGGGTTGAGCGGCTCACCGACGCTCGTGATGTACCGGAGGCTGCCGAAATCGAACTTGCTCGCGACGTCAAGCCCGTCTTTCATGAGGAGTCTGAGCGCCGTCGGTGCGGTGTACCAGATGGTGACCTGATAGTTGTCGATGATGCCGTACCACGTGGCAGAGTCAAACCGACCGCTGTACGAGACCTGCGACGTGCCGTTCAGCCATGGACCCCAACACGCGTACGATGTGCCTGTGACCCATCCCGGATCTGCCGTGCACCAGTAGGTGTCAGACTCGGTGACGTCCTGCACGTACCGCGTCGTGATGTAGTGCCCGATCATCGCGTTGTGGGCGTGTATAACGCCTTTTGCCTTGCCGGTGGTTCCCGACGTGTAGTGCATCATTACGGGGTCTTCCCGGTTCATCCACTCGGTTTGATGCGTCGTTGAGGCGCCCTTCATCTCCTTTTCAAAGCTGATCGTACGGTCGCCCGTCAGCTCGGCACCGTCCGACTTTGCGACGATCACGTACTGGAGGTCAGGAAGGCTATCGACGATCTCATCGACGCTTGACGCCTTGAGATCGGGGGTGGTAACCAAGGCCTTAGCACCGCTGTCTTCCAGCCGGTCCATGACGGCCTCAGCCCTAAACCCTCCAAACAGCGGCCCCCAAACGGAACCGTTCTTGACCGTGCCGATGGCCGCGATGTAGAGCTCAGGGTAACGCCCCATGTACGTGAAGACACCGTCGCCCCGGGCGATGCCGAGACTCTTCAACACGTTGGCGAACTGGTTCGACAGCAGCTTTAAATCGAGAAACGTGTACTTACGTGCGCCGTCAGGACCATCAGAGTAGAGAGCTACCTTGTTCTTCCTCCACCCATCAGCGTGCCGGTCAATCGCTTCGTGCGCGAGGTTCACGCGGCCTGTATCGTACCAGCTAAACTCTTTTTCGACGTCTTCGAAGCGAAATTCGGCGCAGGCTTTTTCATAGCTCGGCATGTTGCCTGGCCACTGCTTTTCGATGATCTCTCGATCATTCACGGTCTTTATAGTCCATTCGTAATCCGCTCGGTTTGCCAATGTCCTACACCCCTTTTGAAGACCACCTTAGTTCAGCCTTAAAGGCTAAATCGTCCAAATATCATTATTAATGATGGCTTATGCTCGCGCTGTTTTTATTTATAATTTGTGATGTTAGTAGCAGACGCATTGACAGCCAGTCAGCACGCGCCGTGGGCCGCAATTGACGCCAATTACAGTCGACCTTAGCATCTGCGGAAAAATAACGTCGCCCAGGTGGAGCTTCACTGCACCGTGGTTGTAACTTGGTTCTGTGCGAGCGTTTTAGGCAGCTTTGTGATGCTATCCCCCGCGCTAAGGGTGTTCGAGGTGATGATGACCAGCAGGTCAAACTGCTCGTTATTGTTCCCATGCGTATTAAAATACACTTGGTCGACGTACGTACCATTGACGTAAGTGAGCGGGACCTGTTGCACAATCCACGTGTCGTTTCCGGTAGGTCTCACCAGCACGTAGAGGCCGCTGCCGCTGCTCATTCCTGAGAACGTGCCGGTAAGGATAGCGTACCCCGGTTGCACCGTGGAAGGCACGCTCAACGTCACTGATGCGTTTTCCTTCGTCACATTAGAAGAAGCGCTCGGGGTCGGAGTCGGAGCGATCTGCACCTGGAACGTCGCCGTTGCGTGCGACGGCGTGTAGTTAGCATCACCGTCAAAAGAAGCCGTGAGAACGTGCTTGCCGATCGATAAAC
>Ga0224558_1002913_pt1 | contig 14998 bp, 8 predicted proteins | sample 714S32024metaG_FD_180682 | JGI IMG/M metagenome (GOLD analysis project Ga0224558, IMG submission 180682) | Peat soil microbial communities from Stordalen Mire, Sweden - 717 S3 20-24 | ecosystem: Environmental > Terrestrial > Soil > Wetlands > Peat | place: Sweden: Norrbotten County, Stordalen... | reverse complement strand
ACAGAGGCCGGCAAACTGGTCTGCAACTGCGGCAGTAGCGCCTTGATGCGGTCCACTACAGCGATAATGTTCGCGCCCGGCTGGCGCTGAATGTTGACGATGACCGCGGGCTGGCGGTCCATCCAGGCCGCCTGCTGGGAGTTTTCCGCTGCATCGACAATGGTGGCCACGTCAGACGCACGCACCGCGGCCCCGTTGCGATAGGCCACAATCACCGGCTTGTAGTCGTTGCTGGAAAGCAACTGATCATTGGCGCCGATGGTGTAAGACTGACGCGCGCCGTTGAGCGTGCCTTTGGCCTGGTCCACGTTGGCCGCCGCCAATGCGGTACGCAGGTCTTCGAGGCTCAGGTTGTAAGCGGCCAGTTGGGCCGGGTTGGCCTGAATGCGCACGGACGGTTTCTGTCCACCGGCAATCGAAACCAATCCCACGCCGGTGACCTGCGAAATTTTCTGCGCCAGGTTGGTGTCGGCCGCGTCTTCAATCTTGTCCAGAGGAAGCGAGTCGGAGTAAAGCGCCAGCGTCATGACGGGCGCGTCAGCGGGGTTGACCTTGCTGTAAATGGGCGGATTGGGCAGATCTACGGGCAAGAAGCTGTTGGCCGCGTTGATGGCCGCTTGCACCTCCTGCTCGGCCACGTCGATGTTCTCGTCGAGGTTGAATTCGAGGGTAATTACCGAGCCGCCGCCACTGCTGACCGAGGTCATCTGTTTCAGTCCGGGCATTTGGCCGAACTGCCGCTCCAGAGGGGCGGTGACCGACGAGGCCATCACCTCTGGCCCGCCGCCGGGGTAGAAGGTGAGGATCTGGATAATCGGGTAGTCAACTTCGGGCAGGGCGGAGACCGGCAACTGCAAGTAACCCACTGCGCCTGCCAGCAGGATTGCAAACATCAGCAGCGACGTGGCTACCGGGCGCAGAATGAATGGCCGGGACGGGCTCACTGCTGATTCCCCTTGTTGTCGTTCTTGCCGTTGCCGCCGAAGCTTGCGCCCACCGCGCCTTGCCCGGCTGAACCTTGCCCAGCCGTCTTTGCGACGCGCTGTTTGGCTACGCTGGCGGTCACAATCTGTCCCGGGCGCAGCCGGTCCGCGCCGTCCACCACCACGTTCTGGCCCGGTTGCAGGCCGCCGTCCAGAATGGTCACTTGTCCTTCGGCCAGAGCGATCTTTACGAGTTGAATCCTGGCAGTCGACGTATGCTTTTCGGCGTCGGTATCCACTACCCATACATACGAGCCCTGGTTCCCGGACTGGATGGCCGCCGACGGCACCACCAGCGCGTTAAGCCGGTTTTCCATCACCAGATGAACGTTGACGAACTGATTGGGAAAGAGCGACTGGTCGCGGTTGTCGAAGACGGCCTTCAGCTTGTCGGTTCCCGTGGTGGTATCGATCTGGTTGTCCGCGGTGAGCAGATAGCCGCCGGCCAACTGCTGCGTGTCGCCCTGGTCGTATGCGTCCACCGGCAGGCGCTTGTCCGCCGCCAGTTTGTGCAGCACCTGGGGAAGCTGGTCTTCAGGCAGCGTAAAGTAAACGGCGATGGGCTGGAACTGATTGATGATGACCAGGTTGGTGGAGTTGGCTGTGATGATATTGCCGGGGTCCACCAGGCGCAGGCCGATGCGTCCGTTTATGGGCGACTGGATGGTGCACCAGCCAAGCTGCAATTGAGCTGTCTCGATGGCCGCCTTGTCGGCTGCGATGGCGCCCTGATACTGGCCCTGAGTGGCCTCGTCGGCGTCCAGCGTCTCTTTTGAAACCACCCCTGCCGCGTACAGCGCCTGATAGCGCTTGAACTCCGCCTGGGCGTCCTTGAGCAAAGCCTCATCGTGGGCCAGTGTGCCTTTGGCCTGGTCGAGAGCGGCTTGGTAGGGCCGGGGATCGATCACCATGATCGTCTCACCCTGCCTCACTTGTTGGCCCTCGGTAAACCGAACCGGTTCGAGCTCGCCGCTCACTCTGGCCTTCACGGTAACGCTCATGTAAGGGGTTACCGTGCCCAGCGCGGTCAAAAAGATCGGCATGGGCTTCTGTTCTGCTGCAGCCACCTGCACCGGAACCGGCCGATTCATCAGCGCCGCTGCCTGGCTGGCACTCGCAGCCGCTGTCTGCTTCTGGTTCTGATAGATCCGCCACACAACCAGCCCCAGGGCGGCTACCAGCACCACGTAAACGACAATGCGCACCCAGGAACTCTTGGGTGAATTGTGGCGCTGTTCAATGCCGTTCGCGGCCAGAGATGTCTCCGGAGTGCCTTCAGTGGACATAGTATCGATTCCTGCCAATTTCCTTTGAGTGATTGCCCGCATAATGAGCCCCGCGCAAAGGCATTGTTGTTACCGTTCCGGGCTGTGGACAAACCGCACGCGTATGTTTCTAAAGACGCAAGAGTTTCCTTAAAGGTTTCGTTCGCTCTGGCGACATGCATCGCGGGGCCGCGCGCCTTTCGCTACAGAGAAGCGCATCCCCGCGCATGCTAGACGCAACCATTGTAAGCGAATCGAGCAGGCCCGGAACATTTACGGCCCGCGCTGCCGGCTTCAGTTTGACGGTATACTTGTCCGTGAGTTTACCCGCAACTGCGTTTGGCCTTGAACAGCCGTCCCGCCGCGCCGCTTCCGAATGAGTTGGTACTCCGCGCCCCGGCTGGTTTCGCTGGCTCCATGAGGATGTTTTGTCCCAGAATTCCGTCCCAACTGAGCAAACCGATTTAACGCGCCCGCTGTGCGTCGATCTGGACGGCACGCTCATCAAATCCGACTCGCTTTTCGACGCGGTCTGCCAGTTCTTGCGCCGCAATCCCTTCCGATTCTGGCAACTGGAGCGCTGGCTGGCAGCAGGACGCGCCCGCCTGAAAGCCGAAGTGGCAAGCCGCGCCCCGCTCAATCCCGCCCAACTGCCTTACAACGCCGAGTTGCTCCTGTACCTGCATGCCGAACGGCGCCGGGGCCGACAAATCTACCTGACGACTGGCGCGGATGGCCCGCTGGCGGAGCGGGTCGCTGCGCACGTGGGCATCTTTGACGGCGTACTGGCCTCTGACGGCGTGACCAACCTGACCAGCGCACTGAAACTGAAGTGCCTGAAGGCTCGCTTCGGCGAATTCGACTACATCGGCAACTCCCGCGCCGACCTGCCTCTACTGGCCAGCGCGCGCCACGCGATGGTGGCTAACCCCACCCTCAGCCTGCGCCTCGCGTTGCATCTGGGACACATTCCGGTGGCACGGACGTTTCCGCATGAGCAGCCGTTGGCGCGCACGCTGTTGAAGGCGATCCGCATCCATCAGTGGGCCAAGAATATCCTCCTGTTCGTGCCACTGCTGCTCTCACACAAACTGCACTCTGAGGCTATCGGCGCGGTCATCGCCGCCTTCTTCTGTTTCAGTTTCATGGCCTCGGCCAACTATCTTTTCAACGACTTGCTCGACATTGAGAGCGACCGCCGTCATCCCGCCAAGCGCCTCCGGCCCTTCGCCGCCGGCGATCTTCCGGTCCTGGGCGGCGTTGCTCTGGCGCTCGTCCTCATTGCGGCCTCGCTCGCGCTTTTGCCCATTCTGCCCCATCAATTCCTGCTGTGGCTGGCGGTCTACATCGTGTCCACTACGGCTTACTCCTTTTATTTCAAGCAGGTGGCGCTGGTAGACGTGCTGATGCTCTCCGGGCTGTACACGCTGCGCCTACTGGCAGGCGGCGCGGCCACGCGGACTGAAATCTCCCCTTGGCTGGCAGCCTTTTCCATCTTCCTGTTTCTCTCTCTGGCCATGGTCAAGCGCTTCAGCGAGCTCGAAAACCTGCGCGACCGCGGCGCTTCCGAGACACATGGGCGCGGCTACCTGGCCAGCGACCTTGAGCAGATTCGCAGCTTCGGCACGGCCAGCGCCACAGCCGCCGTGCTGGTGTTCATGATGTATATAGCGCGCCCCGATGTGACGGTCCTCTATAAGCACGCAGGCCGGCTATGGCTCATCGTGCCGCTGATGCTCTTCTGGCTCTACCGGGTGTGGTTGCTGGGCTCGCGCGGCGAAATGGACGACGACCCGGTCATCTTCGCTCTTCGCGACCGGGTCAGCCTTGCGGTGGGAGCGTGCGTGCTGGCCGTGGCCATTCTCGCATTGTGAAAGCATCTTTTCAGCCCGCCGGCGCGTCTCATTAGTGTAAAGACAAATCCTTTTGCCTGCGTGCGCGCCAGGGGCGCGTTTCTTCGTCTACCATTGAACATAGAACAGGATATGGACCGGATCGAGCGGATGAGCACCGTCCGGTTCCGGAATCCGGCGCGTAGGTCATCACCAGACCAGCGCGCTTGTCGAGCCGCTCAACTGCGGCCTGGCGAACCAGCAACAACGGCCGAGAGCTCGCGGCTCAGGAACGAGTACCTACCCTATGTGGATTGTCCGGCTTGCGCTGCGGCGGCCTTACACCTTTGTCGTCTTTGCGTTCTTGATTCTGATTCTTGGTGTCTTCAGCATCCTGACGATGCCTACGGACATCTTTCCCAACATCGACATCCCGGTGGTGACGGTGGTGTGGAATTTCAACGGCCTCTCCGCGCCGGAGATGGCCAACCGCATCGTGACCAACAGCGAACGCGGCATGACCACCACGGTCAACGACATCGAGCACATCGAGTCGCAATCGCTCGACGGCGTGGCCATCATCAAGATTTTCTTCCAGCCGCACGTCAATGTCGGCAACGCCGTGGCCCAGGTAACGGCCATCAGTCAGGTGCAGTTGCGTAGTTTGCCGCCCGGCTCCACGCCGCCATTCATCATCCAGTACAACGCCTCCAGCGTGCCCATTCTGATGCTGGGTCTTTCCGGCAAAGGACTCAACGAGCAGCAGGTCTTCGACCTGGGCACGAATACGATTCGAACCCAGTTGGCAACCATCGAGGGAGCGCAGACGCCCTTCCCCTACGGCGGAAAGCAACGCCAGATTCAGGTGGACATTGACCTGCACGCGCTCCAGGCCAAGGGACTGTCGCCCACTGATGTGGTCAACGCTGTCTCCGCGCAAAACCTGATCGTGCCCTCCGGCACGATGAAGATCGACCGCTTCGAGTACGCCATCGAGACAAACTCCGCGCCGAGCGTGGTCAACGACCTGAACAATCTGCCCATCAAGGCCGTGAACGGCGCTGTGGTTTACATCCGCGACGTGGCCCATGTACGCGACGGCTACCCGCCGCAAACCAACATTGTGCGCGTTGACGGCAAGCGCGCCATCATGATGAGCGTGATGAAAACCGGTTCAGCCTCCACGCTCGATATCATCAAGGGCGTTCGCGAGAAGCTGGAGAGCATCAAAGGCCAGTTGCCGCCCCAGTTGCAGATCAACGCGCTCTCAGACCAGTCGATCTTTGTGCGCGGCGCTATCAACGGCGTGGTGCGCGAGGCCATCATTGCCGCCTGTCTCACCGCCATCATGATCCTGGTCTTCTTGGGCAGTTTCCGCTCCACGGTCATCATCGCGGTATCCATTCCGCTCTCCATCCTTTGCTCGCTCAGCGTGCTCGCCATGCTGCACGAGACCATCAACATCATGACCCTGGGAGGCATGGCTTTGGCCGTGGGCATTCTGGTGGATGACGCCACAGTTGCCATTGAAAACATCAATCGCAATCTTGAGGCGGGCAAAGAGCTGGAGCAATCCATCCTCGATGGCTCGGCGCAGATTGCCGTCCCCGCCCTGGTCTCTACTCTGGCCATCTGCATCGTCTTCGTGCCCATGTTCTTCTTGAGCGGCGTGGCGCGCTATCTCTTCGTTCCCATGGCTGAAGCCGTGGTCTTTGCCATGCTCGCCAGCTATCTGCTCTCGCGGACGCTGGTGCCCACCATGGCCAAGTACCTGCTGAAGGAACACGACGACGCCGCGGCGGCCAGGAAACTCAACAGCGGCAATCCCTTCATCCGTTTCCAGAGCGGCTTTGAATCTGGTTTTGAGAGCTTTCGCCACGGCTATTTGCGCCTGCTCACCCTGTGCATGGACAATGCGGCGGTTTTCCTTATCCTGTTCCTGTTATTTGCGGTAGGTTCGGTCGTCGTGTTGGAGCCATGGCTGGGCCAGGACTTTTTCCCCTCGGTGGACTCCGGCCAGTTCAAAATTCACGTGCGCGCTCACACCGGCACGCGCATCGAGGAAACGGCCGCGCTCTGCGACCAGATTGACTCCACCATACGGCAGCAGATTCCTGCCAAAGAGGTCGTGACGATCGTAGACAACGTCGGCCTGCCTTACTCCGGCCTGAACCTCTCTTACTCGACCTCGGCGCCCATTGGCCCGGCGGACGCCGACATCCAGGTGCAGTTGACCGAGGACCATCACCCTACCGCGGCCTACGTTGAGCGCCTGCGCGGTGTACTGGCCCGCCAGTATCCGGGTGTCACCTTCTATGTGCTGCCGGTGGACATTGTCACCCAGATTCTCAACTTTGGCCTTTCGGCGCCTATCGATATACAGGTCGTCGGCCCCAATATGTATAGCAATCACGCTCTCGCCGAACGCATGTTGGATGAAGTTCGCTATGTTCCCGGCGCCGCCGACGCGCGCATCCAGCAGCCCTTCAACTATCCCAATATGACGGTGAATGTTGACCGCACCCGCGCCCAGGAGATTGGCCTGACGCAGCAGAATGTGGCGCAGAGCATACTGGTTGCTCTCAGCGGCAGCTTCCAGACCGCGCCCAGCTTCTATCTCGATCCGCAGAACGGCGTCAGTTACAGCGTTGCTGTCCAGTCCCCGCAATACAAGGTTGATTCGCTTGCCGCGCTGGAGAGTTTGCCCATTACCGGCTCTGTCACTGCGCAGAAGAACAGCGCCGCAGCGCCCGGAGCCGCCCCCGCAGCTGTTCCCGGCGCCGCTTCATCCACCGCACCCGGAGCTGCATCCCAGGTTCAAGTGCTCGGGAACCTCGCCACCATCGTCCCCGGCGCAGAGTTGGGCACTGTAAGCCACTACAATGTGCAGCCGGTTATCGACATCTACGCCAACGTGGATGGAACCGATCTGGGCACAGTGACCCGCAGAATGGAAGGGATCATCAAAGAACACAAGGCCGACCTGCCGCGCGGCTCGCAATTCATCCTGCGCGGTCAGAGCGAGACCATGAGGAGCTCTTACATTGGCCTGCTGGGCGGCCTCGCGTTCTCCATTCTACTGGTTTACCTGTTGATTGTGGTCAACTTCCAATCCTGGCTCGATCCGTTTCTGATCATTGCGGCGCTGCCCGCTGCGCTCGCCGGCATCGTCTGGTTCCTCTTCCTCACTAACACGCGGCTCAGCGTGCCGGCGCTCACCGGCGCCATCATGTGCATGGGCGTGGCCACGGCCAACTCCATTCTGGTGGTCACCTTTGCCCGCGAGCAGTTGGAGATCCTGGTAGGCGACGCGCGCCGGGCAGCGCTCGACGCCGGCTTTGTCCGCTTGCGCCCGGTGCTGATGACCGCCCTGGCCATGATCATCGGCATGATCCCGATGGCGCTGGGCCTGGGCGACGGCGGCGAGCAGAACGCTCCGCTGGGCCGCGCCGTCATCGGCGGCCTGCTGCTGGCCACCGTGGCCACGCTGTTCTTTGTTCCCGCATTTTTCTATGTCGTCCACGGCTGGCTGGAAGCCCGCCGCAGAACGGCTCACGGCTTGGCAACGGCCGACACATTCGACGAGTTTGACAATATACCGGAGTAGTTTTTCATGACGAACGAATCCAATCCGAACCCCCAGCAGGCCAATCACCACGAGACCGCGCCGGAACAGAAGCCCATTGCGCCGCGCAAGGCCCTCGCAGGCGTGGCAATTGTGCTCATCGTAGCAGCCGTGCTGGCGGGCCTCGGCATGTTGCACCGCCATAATGCTGACAATGCGCTGGCCACCACAACCACCGAAATGGCCGCGCCCACGGTGATCGTCGCCACACCGAAGGCAGGCGCGCCCGTTGACAGCTTCATCCTCCCCGGCAACGTGACCTCTTACACCGATTCGCCCATCTACGCGCGCACAGCCGGCTACCTCACGCGCTGGTATTTCGACATCGGCGCCCGCGTGAAGAAGGGCGCCCTGCTGGCCGTGATTGCCACGCCCGAGGTGGACCAACAACTGGCCCAGGCCCAGGCCGACCTGAATACCGCTCAGGCCAACGCCAACAACGCGCGCATCCAGGCCGACCGCTATACCGGGCTCGTCCAATCCAACGCCGTCTCCCACCAGGACACTGACACGTTCGTGAATCAGGCTGCAGCCACCGCGGCCGCGGTCAAATCCGCGCAGGCAAACGTCGAGCGGCTGCGCCAGCTCCAATCGTTTGAAGAGGTCTATGCGCCCTTCGACGGCGTCATCACCGCGCGCAATATCGACACCGGCCAGCTCATCGACCCCGGCGCGGGCAAGGAGCTTTTTCACCTTCAGGCCATTCAGACTCTGCGCGTCTACGCCAACCTGCCGCAGATCTACTCGGCGAACGTGAAGCCCGGCGCGAAGATTGATCTCACCTTTACCGAGCACGGCGGAAAAATCTTTCAGGGCACGCTGGTGCGCACTGCGGAATCCATCGATCCCGCCAGCCGGACTTTGCTCGTGGAGGTGGACCTGGACAACCGCTCCGGCGAACTGCTACCCGGCTCGCTGGCCCAGGTTCACTTCAAGACACCTGCTGCTTCCACCTTCATCGTGCCCGCTGCCGCGATCATCTTCCGCAAGGAAGGCCTGCGCCTGGGTGTCGTCATCAACGGCAATGTTGCGCATCTGGTCCCGGTGGTTATCGGCGAAGACGATGGCGCTAACGTGCAGATCGTCACTGGCCTCAATATCGGCGACCAGGTGATCCAGGATCCGCCCGACTCGCTCATCGACGGCGAAAAAGTGCGGATAGTGACCCCCGGCAGCCAGCCCAATGCGGGAGGCAAGTAGCGATGCGGGAGCTTCCGCTTAATTACGACTATCGGCTGGGTGCCCCATCCTTGCGACGTTTTTGTTTTTGTCGCAAGGGTGGGATACCGCAACTCCTGACCGGAATCTGCTCTTCAACCGCTCTTCTCTTCCTCACCCTGCTCGCGGGTTGCAAGCCTGTCGGCCCCAACTACAGCCGCCCCGGCTACGATGCTCCCGCGGCCTATAAAGAGACTGGCGCAACCGCTGTCATCCCGCCGCCCGCACCTGCCGGAGGCAGTTGGCAGCCGGCTTCGCCCTCCGACGGAATGTTGCGCGGCAAATGGTGGGAGATCTACCAGGACCCGCAGCTCAACCAACTGGAAGAGCGCATCGCCGCCGAGAATCCGACCCTGCGCCAGGCGCTGGAAACTTATCTTGCCGCGCGCGACCAGGTCAGCGCCGCCAGGTCAGCTTTCTACCCCACGCTTTCAGCCGGTGCAGGTGCGACGCGCGAGGAGATTTCAGCCAACGGTCCCAACTACTCGCAGGGAAAATCCACCACATACAGTGACTTCACTCTCACCGGCGAGGCCAGTTGGGAGCCGGATTTCTGGGGCCGCATCCGCCGCACCGTCGAAGCCGCCCGTTCCAACGCCGAGGCCAGCGCCGCTGACCAGGCAAACATAGACCTCAGCCTTCATGCCGAGATGGCCGCCGACTACTTCCAACTGCGCGGCCTCGACGCGGAAATTGCGCTGCTCAACTCTACAGTCACCGACCTCGAAGGCCAGCTCGATCTGACTCAGCGCCGCCTTACCGGCGGAATCGGCACCGAGGCCGACGTTGCCCAGGCCCGCACCCAGCTCGAAACCGTGCGCGCCCAGCGCATCGACGTGGGCGTGGCTCGCGCCCAGTACGAGCACGCCATCGGCACAATCGCCAACTTGAAACTCTCTGACTTCAGCATTCCGTTTTCGCCGCTTGTTCAACCTCCGAATCTCGCCTTGCCCAAAGTTCCCGTCGGCATGCCCTCGCAACTGCTCGAGCGCCGCCCTGATATTGCAGCAGCCGAGCGCCGCGCCGCCGCCGCCAACGCGCAAATCGGCATCGCCGTCAGCGCCTTCTATCCCAACATCAACCTGACTGGAACCGGCGGCTTTGAGAGCATGAACGCCGCCACCTTGATTCAAGGCCCCAGCGCTCTATGGAGCCTCGGTGCACAAGCCACGCAGTTGCTCTTCGACGCCGGCCAGCGCCGCGCCCTTACCGACGCTGCCCGCCACACCTACGAAGCCCAGGCATCTGCGTACCGGAGCACCGTCCTCAGCGCCTTCAACGACGTTGAAGACCAGCTCTCCGGCCTGCGAATTCTCGAGGCTGAATCCACTGTCGAGCAGAGAGCCGTCGATGCGGCTCAACATTCCTATGACATCTCCAACCAGCGCTACAAGGGCGGCGTCACCAGCTACCTTGAAGTGCTGACGGCAGAGGCCACGCTCCTCCTGAACCAGCGCACCGCCATCGATCTCCAAACTCGGCAGTTTGTTTCGAGCGTCGGCCTCGTCCGCTCTCTCGGCGGCGGCTGGGATGCAAGCAAGTTGCCGAAGTAAGTAATCAAATGAACGGACTTTCAGCGCGCTTCGCTTCGCGGCAGACCGGGCAGCTTCCAGTCCCTTCTCAGCTTCTTGTACTGCGCCTTCGGCAACTGCACAAGCAAAGGATTTTTCGCGGGATCAAGCCACGCAAGCACGCCTTCAAGATGCTCTTGTGTCATCGCCGTGCATCCTGTGGTTCCCTGCCCCGGCCCCATCCAGATGTGCATGAAGATGCACGATCCAGTGCCGGGAGTCACCGGATCTGTGTTGTGATCGACCACCAGTCCCCACCGGTACAGCCCATCGGTGCGCAACATATGTTCAGAGCTATTCCAGTCAGGCGCCACTGTCGCGCGGTCCAACACGCGGTTATAAAACTCTGAACTCGCGTCATCCACACATTCCACTGACGGCGTAAGGCTCACATAAGGCATCTTCCATCCCGCCTGCCCCTGAGCTGCGTAGCCAAAGGAAGTGCTCAGGCGAAAGATTCCCGCCGGCGACTTGCCATCGCCTTCGTGCTTCACTGGATCGCTAGCCTTACGCGACTTCTCATCGCTCGCCGATGCCAGCCCCACGCCCCAACCAAGCCCGTTATGGCCTACCACAATGGGAATCGGCTCTCCGACCGCTTTCCATTTCTTGCGCGCGCGCGGCCGCTCATACGCCTGCAAGACCCCATCGACCGCATTCCAATCCTGAGTCGTAACCACCAGGATTTGCATGGATGAGTGCAGCGCAGCTGGCTCCTCGCATTGAGCCGGAGCAAACGACGCCACGCTAACAGCAATAATGCAACTGGAAAACCATCCAACCTTCATCGATTCCTAGACCCCGAAGACAATTCTGAGTTCATCACAAGCCGACCGCCAAGGCAACTGCCATCGGCCCTATTCCCTATTCCCTGGTCCAAGCTTCACCACATCCTGTCTCGGATGGCTGTAAGCCGCCGGAGGCACGTCAGTCAGCGGCAGCGCGGGGCCTTCCCAGAGTAGCCGTGGTGATCCCTGGCTGGCCGAGTGCAAGCCTTCCAGATGAAAAGTGTGCTTGCCGGCGCGCAACCCCAGCGAGCCGCGATCGTAACGGATCGCGTTGCCCGGCGAGCCGCAGACCTGCGCAAACGGCGGGCCGGTCTTGGCCACTTCCACGCCGTCGATCACCAGCCGCGCGCCGTCGCGGGCCAGCAAATAGAAGGTATACCCGCCGTCCGCGGGAATGTCGATCTGGCCGTCCCACGCCACAGCGTAATGCGTATAGCCCTGCGAATCCGCGTGCACGTTGGGGCTCTCGCCGGAGAAGACCGCGCGTTCGGCGGCGAGATTTGGCAACTCGGTCCACGCGCCGGTGTAGAGCTGCCACGCGAGGCCGGGCAGCATGGGACCCGCCGCGCTTGCGGCTTCATGCCAATGAGCTACGGCCACCACTCCTTGCGCGGCCCAGTCCTGATTGGTCGAATCAGGGCGGCTCGCGCGCTCGTCAACATGCAGCAAAACCCTGAAGCGGCCAGCGCCGTTTCCTGTCCCGTCGAGTTCTGTTCCCTCCGCGTCAGGGAAGCGGTGAGTCACGCGGCGGCCGCTTGCCACAATAATCTTCGTCCCGTCGCCAAACAGCCATGTGTACCTCGCGCCGGGCGAGGCTTGCGCGGTAAATGTGACCTTCTCTCCCGGCGCAAAAACCGGCGGATCCACCGTGAACGCCGCCACGGGGCCGTGCTGCGCGGGAAACTTCGCCTGCTGCGCCCCGTCCGCCGTCGAGAGCGGCAGATCCGCATTGTCGGCCGCGCGCTTCTGGCCGTACTTCACGTTGTCAAAGGTCACGCCCGCCACGTCACCAACCATCGTGGAATCGGCCAGCGGCGGCTGGTCCAGCGCCCAGATGTTATGAAAGGTGAACCCCAACAGCCCTGGATACTTCTGATCCATTTGCTCCAGCGAATACCAGTTATCCAGAAATAGATTTTCGAAAGTGAAGTTAACGTGGCTGCCTTTGGCTCCGTTTGCGCCCCAAAAGCCGAGCAGGCCAAAAGTTTGCCCGCATGCCCCAATGCCGCCGTGCAAAATGTCCGAGTCGCGCAGCGTAAAGTTGCGCGAGTTATACGTCTTCCGCGGCCAGCCCGCGCGCACAATATTCGAGATGCTCGTTGATAGCACGCTGTGTTCGATAAGAATGTTCTGCACATCGTGCCCAGGGCGCACCATCTCCTCATCCGTGTAGCCGTCCCAGTTGCCCTGCATGGCAAACACGTCATCAGACGAACGGATGAACGCGTTGCGCACAACGGAGTCGCCGCCGCCCAGCCAATCCATGCCGTCCTGGTTGGCGTTTCCGGGGTTACCGCCAATCACGCGCAGATCGTCGTACACAAATCCACTGGTATCTTTCATCTGAATCGACCAGGTGCGCGACCGCACAATGCAGGTCAGCCCGTCGATCTCCACGTTGCGGGCTTCCAGCGCGCCCACGCAGTGCCAGTCCGGCTTTTGCATCCAGCCTTCGTCGCTGTTGGGGTCCTGTGGCCCGTCATACACAATCGTTCCCCGGCCCAGAATCTTTACGTTGTCCACTTTCCAAAGGTTGAGGCTGCCGAAAAAATACGAGCCGGGCGCCAGGTAATAGGTCTCGCCGCTTTTGGGATTGAGGCTCTGGTGGTAGACCCCCGGCTTGTAGGCGTGCGTCTTCGCATCAATCGGCATGGGCGGCGGCGGCGCGCCGGCAAAGAGAAACAGCATTTTAGCGTGATTCAGAAAGTCGCCGGGCCGCGAGATGGAAAGCTTGGCCGGCCCGGCGAGTTTGAAACGAATCGTCTGGGACTTTTGCTGGCCTCCGGGTCGCGCCGCCCGCAAACCCAGCCGCCATGGCTGAATGTCCACGCCTTTGTCCCAGAAGCCCGGCTCGGCTGCGGTAATCTCCACGTCGAACGGTCCGCGCCCATCGAAGCTGACGTAATCGTAACTCGCCGCGGCATGAGCCACATCCACCGTCTGCCCATTCACGCGGACAGCGAACTCAGTAGCCCGCATCTCTGGCGGAACCTGCGCGGACTGAACGCGAGTAGCCGCATGAGCGACTGTTGGAAGCGCGAGAATAGCCAAGAGCAGCGAACGAAATCCCGGCAAGAAGCGGACCCCGGCAAGAAAGTGAGAACGAAACCACTGTAGCACCGAGGGCGGAACAGAGACCGGCCCGAAAGCCTCAACCCTCAACAGGGGATCTTGAAGAATTCGAGAAACACTCCAAGCGATATGGGCGTTTCTCCGTCCCGAATTAGCGTGGTCCGATCGACAAACATCGTCGAGTGATGTACGCTAGAATCATGCGGTCACCAAAAGTCATAGACCTATTTTGTGGGGCCGGGGGGTTCACCCTCGGAGCCTATAGTGCCGGTCTCAGGGTCATCGCATCCGTCGACATCGACGACAAGCTAACGAGTTCCTACAAAAGCAACTTCCCGCACGCAAACCTGCTGCTTGCGGACATATCAACGCTGCGGATCGATTCGCTGCTTAAAGCCGCCGATGCTGCCGCCGGGGATGTCGATGGAATCATCGGCGGGCCGCCTTGCCAGGGGTTCAGTACCATCGGAAAACGCAGCGCGACCGATCCAAGAAACGACCTTTTGCGCCACTTTTTTCGGATAGTGGCTGAAGTACGTCCAAAATTCTTCCTGATGGAGAACGTACCCGGCCTCATTGCTGGCGCGGCAAAGGAGATCCTCGACAAGGCCGTTTCCGATCTCGACGGCTATAAGCTTATTGGTCCTATATGCCTCGACGCGCACGATCTTGGAGCGCCTACGCAACGAAAGCGAATTGTCGTCCTCGGATATGACCCCAGCAGAGTTGAACCGATTACCGAAGCTGAAATAAAATCACTTTCGTGTTCCGAAAAGCTGACTGTTAGAGATGCCATAGCCGATCTTCCGGAACCCTCCCGCCACTCTGCAGGCCCGTACCGCAATCTCAAAACGGTTTCTAAGTATGCTATGCGAGCGCGGTCCACGCCTAGGCGAGGGCTGGGCTCAGCTTCCTCGCGAAATAGAATCGCCACCGGCCAGGTCAGCGGCATTCAGATCACCCAACACGCCGCGAAAGTAATTGAACGCTTCAGACGGGTTCCCCAAGGCAAGACAGATGAAGTCAGCAGATGCGTCCGCCTCAAGTGGGATTCCGCAGCTCCAACCCTGCGAGCCGGTACCGGGCCGGACAAGGGCAGCTTTCAATCCGTCAGGCCGCTGCACCCTGTGCGCCCCCGCGTGATTACGATTCGAGAGGCGGCGCGTCTTCAAGGATTCCCAGATTGGTTTGATTTCCACAAGACGAAATGGCATAGCTTTCGTATGATCGGAAATTCAGTTTCCCCAATCATGGCCGAGGTTCTGCTTAGATTCATCGCAACAAAGATTAAGAAGAGCTAAGGAGCCTCTGATCAGGTCCTGATATTTTCCGCGTTGAAGGTTGGAGGCTGTTTTCCTGGAGAAATTCCGTATCCCGACGGCGATTTCAAGGGTAAATGTGGTTTGCGCGTCCACGTTTTGCGT
>Ga0224558_1002912_pt1 | contig 15001 bp, 9 predicted proteins | sample 714S32024metaG_FD_180682 | JGI IMG/M metagenome (GOLD analysis project Ga0224558, IMG submission 180682) | Peat soil microbial communities from Stordalen Mire, Sweden - 717 S3 20-24 | ecosystem: Environmental > Terrestrial > Soil > Wetlands > Peat | place: Sweden: Norrbotten County, Stordalen... | reverse complement strand
GGTCGGCGACGGCGGACTCGGCCATGAGGAAACCGTCGCGTTCTGCAAGGCGCTCCAGCCGGATTGCTTCATCGGCTTTAATCACGGCCCGCCTGCTGGTGATATCCGCTTGGGCGAGATGGGTCATCCCGGCCCATTGGCGGACGAATCTGCTGCGGGCTTCAACGCCGGGCACATGAAAGGTTACACAGGCTACCGCCTGGCAGAATTCACTTACCCAATTCTGCCGGAGCACCAGGGCGGCGCAATGTGGTTTTATTCGCTGCCACAGCACGACTCGCTTTGCCTGCCAGCGGAAAAGATTTACAACGACTACCTTGGCGCAGTGAAATACGGTAACGTCTTTGCGCTCGACGTGGGCCCGGATTGCAACGGGAGGATACGGGAAATTGACGTGCAAACGCTCCGCAAAGTTGGCCAGATGATCAAGAACCCGCCAGAGGGTTCATCGGCTGCGCCCCCTAAGGAGGCGTGGAAAATTGACTTGTTAAAACAGCCGATCCGCGCTTTCTGCATAGATTTCAACTGGCAGATTAGAGGCGACAATCTGTGGTTTGCCGAGCCTGGTCACTGGGCTGATGCGGATCCGGCGGCGCACGCTAGATGGTATAAGGACGTCGGGGCGAACTGCATTCAGACGTTCGTTCTCTCCTGCAACGGTTATGCCTGGTACAAAGGCGGCCCGATTCCCGAACAGCCCGGACTCAAGAGCAATTTCCTGACCGATGTTGTCCGGCTGGGGCATGAGCAGCACTTGCTGGTTATGGGCTACTACTGCGTCGGAGCAAACTCGCTTTGGGGGCAGCGTCATCCCGATCAAAGCTACGGCACGCCCTCCGCCATGCACATCCCGCTGACCAAAGAATATGTGGCGTACCTTTGCGCGTCTGTCGAGGATGCGCTCAAGAGGACTGGCATTGACGGTTTCATGCTGGACTGGCTCGCGAACACCAGCGGCAAATGGCTGGATTGCGAGAAGGCCATGTACGTCGAGCTGATGGGGGGCCCCTTTCCTGGGGCCGACAAGATTTCCGCCACCGAGAAAGCAACCTTTGATCGCCGCGCCGTGGAACGCTGCTGGATCCGGATTCGCGATGCGGCCCGCAAGGTGAAGCCGGATTGTATTCTTTGGCCAAACGGACTTCAGCATATGGATCTGGCGGGTGTGGACTGGCTGCTGAACGAAAGTCCGGATGTTCATGCCACTGAGGCCGCGGCGCAGCAACTGGGCTATCGGAGTGTGCGCCTTATCCAGAATCAGGTCGGATGGGCGGAGCATGATGCGCGCAAGGTGTTTTCCAGGGTAAAATATCGCGCGCGGGATTTCTACGGATTTGCCGCGCCGTATGACAACTCACTGCCGCTGCCGGTGACCGAATATCTGCAGCGCCCGATCGACGATTTCAAGGGCACAAACCGCATGACGATCAACGACCGGAACATCGCTGCGCTCGCGCGCTTTTATCTGGGCAAGCCGGTGGAGCCGCCACCGGGGGTGGGCCTGGCGACTGATAAACCCGCGAAAGCCTCCAGCGTTTGGGGGTCGGGTTACGGGGCCGACAAGGCATTTGACGACGATGAATCAACGCGCTGGGGCGCGGCACCGGAATCCCGTAGCGGCTGGCTCGAAGTTGATCTCGGGAAGGACACCCAGGTCAGCCGGGCGGTGGTGAAAGAACTCAGTTTTCCCCGCACCCAGGAGTTTGCCATCGAGCACAAGGAGGGCGAAATCTGGAAACCGCTGGCGATCGGAACGACGATTGTCGGCACCAGGACATTCGACTTTCCAAAGGTCACAGCGCGATATTTCCGCCTGAATATAATCAAGGCCAGCGAAGTGCCGACCATCGAGGAATTCCAGTTGTTTGAATAACTCCTGCAAGCATGGCGGCGGCCGCTATGGTCACGCTGGCCACCGGCTCGCGGGCAAGGGGTACTGTTTGGAGTTGCACGGACAGCGAGAAAGCACTTGAATTCTCACCAGTGTAATGGCGGTATCATGAACTCGAAAACTAATTCATCGTCCACCTCAAGCCGGGCCGCCACCCTAGGCTCAATCACTGATCCTTAGGCACGACGACCAGACCAAACCGCAACCACAGGAAATTCCCGACCATGACCACGAGACTTCATCGTTATTCCTTCCTACTGCTCATGCCTTTGCTCGCCTCCGGCGCTTCGCCTGAGCTTCCGGGCGTGAGCGCGGCCATGAGGAAGGCAGTCGAGAAGGGCGACATCTCTGGTGCCGTCACCGTGGTCCTCACCAAGGACAAAGTTCTCCACTGCGATGCAACTGGCCTGGCTGACATCAGCCGCAAGGAGCCGATGACCCCGGACTCGCTCTTCTGGATCGCCTCGATGACGAAACCCGTTACTGCCGTCGCGGTGCTCATGCTTCAAGATGAGGGTAAACTCAAAGTCGCGGACCCGGTTGCGAAGTACATCCCCGATTTCGCCCGACTTAGAACGCCCTCGGGCCAAGCCGCCGATCTTACCATCGCGCAGATGCTGACTCACACATCGGGCTTGGGCGAAGCCCCAAGGGAAGCGGCTGCCAAAGCGCGGACTCTAGCTGATCTCATCCCGCTATTTCTGGCCGCGCCGATGCAGTATGAGCCAGGCGCGAAATGGAGCTACACGCAATCAGGCATCAATGTGGCCAGCCGGATCGTTGAGATTGTCAGCGGCCTGCCTTTCGATGTCTTTGTTCAGCAGCGCATACTCGATCCGCTCGGAATGAACAACACGACCTTTTATCCCTCTCAAAAACCGACGGCGCACCAGGTTGTTGCCTATAGAAAGAACCCAACCACGGGCGCGTTGGAGGCCGCGCCGCCACCTGGCAACTTCGGTGTCGAAGGCCATCCGCCCTTGGGCAATGGCGGCCTTTTCTCCACTGGCCCCGACTACGCGCGTTTCTGCCAGATGCTTCTGGCGGGAGGATCGTGGGGCGGCAAACGCTATCTCAGCTCCAAGGCAATGAAGCTGTTGATGACGGTCCAGACCGGCGACCTGCCGACCGGCTTTTTCCAGTCGGCTGAGTTCGGCAATCATGGTACCAATTACGGCTGGGGGATCGGCACCTGCATCTTGCGTGCCTCGCACTCCGGTGTGGCCGCCATGTTGTCGCCCGGCACCTTCGGCCACGGCGGCGCTTGGGGCACCCAGGCATGGATTGATCCCAGGCGTGGCGTTGCTTACATCCTTATGGTGCAGCGCACTGATTTCCCAAACAGCGATGCGAGCGAGGTCCGCCACGTCTTTCAAGAAACTGCCGCAGATGCGCTGAAGAAATAGTCGGCTTGACTCCGATGCTTCTCGAAGATCCGATGCTTTGCAGGGAAGGCCTGGTCCCGGAGGGACATGCGAGAATAGCCCGGCGTTTCAACGCCGGGAACATCGCGACCGAGCACCAAGTCCTGAAGGGACGGCTGAATTCGGAGGCTGGATTCCACCAATCGGCCGTCCCTTCGGGACTTGAACTGCGGCGCGTACCACTCCCAACGCTGAAGCGCTGGGCTATTCTCGCATGTCCCTCCGGGACAGGGCATCGCCGAATTCGCGAAAAGCATCGGCGTGAACACAGTTAGGACTGCAGATGCATATTATGAACGGCGAGAGCACAAGAAGTCACCTGGTCTTTATGAAAAAGAAACTGTCGTGGTGTTTAGCGTTGATGTTCGCGGCCGGAGCTGCTCAAGCCCAGCCCGCGGGATTCCTCCGGGCGAAGGGCGCACGGGTCGTGGATGGCCAGGGACGGGAGATAATTCTCCGGGGAATGGGACTCGGCGGCTGGATGTTGCAGGAAGGGTATATGCTGGGCATCAACAAAGAAGGGACGCAGCATTCCATCAAGTCGCGAATCACCGACCTCATTGGCAAGGAGGACTGCGACAAATTCTACCGACTTTGGCTCGAGAATCACATGAACCGTGCGGACGTGGATTTGCTCGCGAAGTCGGGCTTCAACTCGATACGCCTGCCGATGCACTACAATCTCTTCACCCTGCCGATCGAGGAGGAGCCGTTGAAAGGCCAGAACACCTGGCTCACCACGGGGTTCACCCTGACTGACAATTTGTTGGCTTGGTGCAAGGCAAACCGGATGTACTTGATTCTCGATTTACACGCCTCTCCCGGCGGGCAAGGGAAAGACGCCAACATCTCCGATGCCGATCCCAGCAAGCCTTCCCTCTGGGAGAACACTGCAAACCAACAGAAGGCCATCGCCCTCTGGCGAAAGCTCGCGGAGCGATATGCGAATGAACCGTGGATTGGCGGATATGACCTGCTCAATGAGCCGAATTGGACCTTTGAAGGAAAAGACAAGAACGGCAAGGAGGACATTTCGAACAAACCGATCTGGGATCTCTACCAGGCCATTACCAAGACCATTCGCGAGGTGGACGCCAATCATATGATCATCATCGAGGGAAATGGCTGGGGTAACAACTACAACGGCTTTCCCGGACCATGGGATGACAACATGGTGATGAGCTTCCATAAGTACTGGAATCCCAACACACAAGAAGCTGTCGCGCGCTTCCTCGCACTTCGGGAACAACATGGCCTGCCCCTCTGGTTGGGCGAGAGCGGGGAGAATAACAATCAATGGTTTAGTGAATGTGTCGCCTTGGTAGAGAAGAACCACATCGGCTGGGCCTGGTGGCCGTCCAAGAAGGTCAGTTCGGGTTCGTGCGTGCTCACGATCACCCGGCCAGACAACTTCAAGAAGGTCGTGGACTATTGGAACGGGAACGGAGAACGGCCTTCGCCGGAAATCGCTGCGAACGGATTGTTCGAATTGGCCAATGACGCTAAGGCTGCCAATTGCCGCTTCAATGCCGATGTGGCGCACGCATTGATCCCAACTGGTTCCGCAACTCCGGCCCCGGCGCGTTGAAGCCGCTCAGCCGGAAGCCTCCGGCACTAAAGCGGCTGCGAGTTGCCTCACAGCATAATATCCGAACATGCTACCAACCCCGCTAGGATTAGCTCTATTCTCACGACGAGTCCATTCTTCGTTCCCCCTGTTTCGGGGGCGAACGCCGGCTTTGCTCACGGCCTTTTGCGCCTCGATCCTGCTGCTAGCCCCGCCGGTCGCCAGCCCCCAACCAACCCAACCTCCCTCGCCAGCCAAACGCAGGTTCAAGGTATTGGCCTTGGCTGAGTCGGGAGGCCACCACATTGCCTTTACCGAGGCAGCCAGGCCCTGGCTCAAGAAATGCGGGGAAGAAGAGGGGTTTGACGTCGATTACATTAACAACACGGCCCCGGTGACCGAAACCTTGCTGGCCAAATACCAGCTTATCCTTCAATTGGACTTCGTCCCGTATGGCTGGAAGCCGGAAGCAATGGCGGCGTTTAAGTCTTACGTCGAGCACGGCAAAGGCGGCTGGGTAGGACTACATCACGCCACCCTCTTGGGCGAGTTCGATGGCTATCCCATGTGGCCTTGGTTTTCGGATTTCATGGGCAAAATCAGGTATAAGAACTACATCCCGAAGTTTGCCTCCGGAACGGTGCACGTCGAGGACAAGTCGCATCCGTGCATGAAAGATGTCCCGGAGTCCTTCGTCATCTCAAAGGAGGAGTGGTACACCTGGGATCGCAGCCCGCGGCAGAACGTCCGCGTCCTTGCGAGCGTAGATGAAGCCAGCTATTCACCTGCCTCCGATGTCAAAATGGGCGACCATCCTGTCATCTGGACCAACGAACGTGTTGCCGCGCGCAATGTGTATATCTTCATGGGCCACGGCCCTGATCTTTTTGAAAATAAAGCGTTCACCACGATCTTGCGCAACGCGGTCTTGTGGGCCGCGGGAAAGTAACTTACTGAGGCAATTCCATCATGATTGATTCCAGACCGAATCGCGCGGGGATAGGGTTGGCGGCATTCTTCCTGGCTTGCTTCTGCGCCGTCAGCATTTTTGCGCAGACGAATCCGCCCAGATTCAACGTTATCGCCTTCTATACTGGCAAGAGCGATAAAGCGCACATCAGCTTTGTGAGAGAAGCGAACCGGTGGTTTCCCAAAATGGCCGCTGAACACGGCTTTGCCTATGATGCCACCGACAATTGGGAGAACCTGAACCCGGGGTTTCTTGCCAAGTACCAGGTAGTTCTCTTCCTGGACACCCGGCCAGATGCGCCGGCTCAGCGCGAAGCATTCCAGAAGTATATTGAAAATGGCGGCGGATGGATGGGGTTCCATTTTGCGGCGTTCGCCTTGACGCCGTCCCAATTCCCACAGAACTGGGACTGGTATCACAACGAGTTCTTGGGAGCTGGCTCGTACGCGGGCAATACCTGGAGACCCACCTCCGCCATCCTCAAGGTGGAGGATGTGCTGCATCCGGCAATGAAAGGTCTGCCGGAAACCTTCAAGGCGTCCCCAAACGAATGGTACAAGTGGACCTCTGATCTGCGAACGAACCGCAACATCAGGATCCTGGCCTCGATCGATCCTGCCAGTTTTCCGCTGGGAACCGGGCCGAAGCAGCATGAAATCTGGCATAGCGGTTATTATCCCGTCGTCTGGACCAACCAAAAATACCGGATGATCTATTTCAATATGGGGCATAACGACCTTGATTATGAAAACAAGACCGACCGTGAGCTGTCATATACCTTCGACAATGAGGCGCAGAATAAGCTGATCCTCAATGCCCTGGAATGGCTCGGAAAAGGAAAGACGGCACCAACGAGGGACATGGTCCTATGGTATCGGCAGGCGGCGGAGAAGTGGCTCGAGGCGTCGCCCCTAGGTAATGGATTCATGGGGGCCATGGTCTTCGGCGGCATCGAGCAAGAACGCATCGCCCTCAACGAATCCAGCTTCTGGTCCGGACGGCCCCACGACTACGACGATCCCGAAGCCATCAAATACTTCCCCCAGGTGCGCGACCTGGTTTTTGACGGCAAGTTTCAGGAGGCCGAAAAGCTGGCCGACGAACACTTCTACGGCAAACCTGTCGCACAACAGGCTTATCAGCCGCTTGGTGACCTGCTGCTCTCATTCGACGGAATCGAGAAGGCAGACGACTACTACCGCGAACTGGATCTAGAGACTGGGGTGTCGAAGGTCCGGTATCGGTCCGGTGACGCTGTCTTCACAAGAGAGGCTTTTATCTCATATCCGGACCGCGTGATGGTCGTGCGGCTTACCTGCGACAAACCCGGGCGTGTTGCAGTGCAAGCTCAGTTGAAAAGCCCATACTCGGACAGTGTCAATGCCAAGCCGGGCAGACTGGTGATGGAGGGATGCTGGAAAGGCCCGATCACCAACAACTGGCTGATTGCTCAAGTGGAGGGTAAGGGTCTGCGCTTTCAAACCTCCCTTCTGGCGCTTCCCGAAGGCGGCCAATCCGAGGCCACTGATTCCAGTCTGCGTATTCGCAATGCGGATGCCGTTACCTTCATTCTGACCGCAGCGACGAGCTTTGTTAATTACCATGACATCAGCGGCGACCCTGCAGCGGTCTGCGGAAAGACTCTCACGGCGATCGCCGGCACAGATTACTCCATGCTGCGCCGTCGGCATGAAGCCGACTTCCGCGCCCTGATGAGCCGGGTACATCTCCAGGTCGGCGAGGCGGCCAGGAACAGCCTGTCCATTGACGAGCGGCTCAAAGCGGTCCGAGAGGGTAATGCCGATCCGAACCTGGAAGCCCTCTGCTTCCAGTTTGGCCGCTATCTACTGGTCTCCAGCAGCCGCGCCGGCGGTCAACCGGCCAACCTCCAAGGGATTTGGAATGACTCCATTTCCCCATCCTGGGGCAGCAAATACACGATCAACATTAACACGGAGATGAATTACTGGCCGGCTGAAGTGTGTAATCTCTCCGAATGCCATGAGCCATTGTTCGACCTCCTTCGAGACATCGCGACTACGGGTGCCAAGACAGCTAGAGCGTACTACGGCTGCGGCGGGTGGGTAGCTCACCACAACATCGATCTCTGGCGAGGGACGGCGCCCGTCGACGCGGCACGATTCGGGATGTGGCCTGTTGGTGGCGCCTGGCTTTGCCAGCATTTGTGGGAGCATTACGCTTTCAGCGGAGACCAGCGGTTCCTCAAGGAATGCTACCCGATCATGAAAGGCGCCGCCCAATTCCTGCTTGAAGTGATGGTGGAAGACCCCAGTCATCATTGGCTCGTGACTCCTTTTTCCATGTCACCGGAACACGGCTATCTCGACCACGACGGCAAACTGGCGTTCCTCTCGCCCTCGCCGACGCTAGACGTTGCGATCATGAAAGAACTATTCCCGCACTGCATCGCCGCGAGCCGGGTGCTCGGCGTGGACGAGGACTTCCGGGGCAAACTGGAAGCCGCGCTTAAGAGACTTCCACCGTATCAAATCAACAGCCGAGGCTGTCTGCAGGAGTGGATTGAAGACTGGAAGCCTGGCGATCAGGGCCACAATTGTTCACCCAACTTCACCATTTACCCCGGCAGCTCCATCACCCTGCGTGACACCCCCGAAATGGCGAGTGCGATCCTAAAATGGATGGACCCACGCCATAGCCGAGGCGGTTGGCCTTTAGCCTGGGACATTTGCGTCTGGGCGAGATTGGAGCGAGGCGACCGGGTTGCCGATTGCTTGCAGACGCTGGTGCGGAATTCGTTGGCGCCCAACCTCCACAATGCCGGGGCCAATCAATCGGACGCCAGCTTTGGACTCACGGCCGGGGTAGCGGAGGCGCTGCTGCAAAGCCACGCGGGCGAAATCAGCTTGTTGCCGGCCCTGCCTACCGATTGGGGCGATGGGGCCGTTACAGGGCTGCGGGCTCGCGGCGGTTTCGACGTCGATATTCAATGGCAGAAGGGCAAGCTGCGGTCAGCAGAATTGCGCAACCGTAACGCCGCTACCTGCAAGGTTCGCTATGGGGCGCGAACGGCGGAACTGTCGCTCCAACCCGGCCAGCCCATTCATATAAGCGCTGACCTCTCGACCTTGCCAGGGTCTCGGTGACAAGGGAGTTGGTCTGATTTCTAGCTGCACCCTGAAATGCCTTGGTAGAATGTTCCCATGCGAGTGAAATCGAGAGGAGTAATCTGACAAGAGTGGCACTGAGTTGAGGCCCGGCAAAAACGGGGGTGCTCGAAGAGTATTTGGGTCCAAAGCTGCGTCTTTACGGCGGCACCCACCAAACTGCTGAAAAACCGCGTGTCTTCCATTTGTCCTGCTTCGAGGCTCTTCCTCCCATCCCCCACCCGATCCTCGCGCGAGTCCCGCCGTCACCTCGCCGGAGCCTCGCCGTAGTACCCTCGATCCGGATCGAGGGTACTACGGCGAGGCTCCGGCGAGGTGACGGCGGGGCTACGGAGGTGTCACCGGGCGGTAGGGGACCTTGCTGCACCCATTTCAGCGAAAACAGCGAAAAGCCCGGCGCTGATCGGTAAGTCGCTGTGGTATCGAGATATACACCTTAACGGACTGCCATTCCAGTCAGACCATTCCTCGCGAATCTACTCCACCTTGGTCAGCTTCACGAAGCGCAGGTTCATGGCATGCCAGTGGGCTGCGTCTTTGGGGTGTATCTTCACGACTTGCTCACCCGGTTGTTTGATTTGGACTTGGCCGAGGCCGATCTCCTTGAACTGGTCCCAGCCCGCCGTCTGGTCGGCCTTGCCGCTGATTTGCTGGCCATCAATTTCCATCACAAACTCGGACGCGCCGGACGTGGACGCAAGGCTGGTGCTGACCTTGAATGCGCCGGCTTGCGGAAAACGCACCCTCCATGACGCCCATTCATTCCCATTGTCCCAAAAACCGATGTTCGACTGGCCGCCGTGGTCTTCAGTCTTGATCCCGTCGCCGTGCAGTTCGGCGTCGTTTGCACCCAAATCGAGGTCGCCGTTGGGTTTGGCGGTCAGGGCTGGCGCGGCTGCGGTGGTGAGCGGGATGTTCCTCAACCTCGTGCCAGTGATCTTTAGCGCGGCCGTAAACTCGGAGACTCTCTGTGGTGGGAGGGTCACGACGAGACCGTCGGCGGTTTGCTTCCAATGGATCTCGCCTTTGTAACCAAGCAGGCTGACCTTTGTGATATGGTTAACGTCTTCGCCAGCGGGGCTGGCGAGCGAGCGGACCACGAGCTGGCCATCTTCCGGCCAGCCGAGCGCGATGGCATAGAGTGTCGCGCCTTTGGTAGTGAAACGTATTTCCTTCGCGGTGTACTTGAAGTCCTCGTTGAAGCTGCCGCCTTTCACCTTCACTCCGCTTTCGCCGTAAACCAGCCAGGGCCGCGTGCCGAAGATGGCTTCGCCGTGGATCGCGTTCCAGGCGGCCAGTTGCTGCAGCATTGTTTCAACTTCGGGGTCCAACGAGCCGTCGGGGCGCTGCACGATATTGAGGAGAAGATTGCCGTTCTTGCTGACGTTATCCACAAGCATATGGATGACCCAGCTCACCGGGCGGAACTTCCAGTTGCGGTCGTAGAACCAGTCGCCGATCGATGTGTCGGTCTGCCAAGGATAAGGGTCGATCTTAGGCATGATCCCGCGTTCGAGATCTTCCACCCAGCGGCCCCCGGATTTCTGTTTGCAGTTGTAAATGACCTGAGGAGCGAGGTTGGGCTTGAGGTTAATGTCGCAGAGAAGCTCCGCGCCTTTGCGTGAGAGCGGATCGAAGGACTTCCGGGTGCGGTTCTGGATGTCGCTGTTGTATAGATGTGCAATCATGCTGAGGCCAACCTGGTTGCCGAAAGGCACTCCCCCATCACTGTAAAGTAAGTCGGGATGATAATTGTCCACCAACTCCCTTATTTCGTTATACCACTGCTGCTGCCACTTTGGGTTGTTGCTGTACCAGCCTGTGTCGCCGGGCTCGGCCGGGAAATGATAGAGGTCCCAGTAATTGGAATTTGCGCCGTCGTAAGGCACGCCCGCCTTCGGCCCTGTCTTGTCCGCGCGGTGGCTGCTCTGGAACCAGGTGAAGCTGGCGCCCAGGTGCTCCGACACGCCGAACTTCAAGCCGTATTTCTGAGCCGCCTGCTGCCACTCACCCACGACGTCGCGTTTCGGCCCCATGTTGGCGGCGTTCCATTTGTGCAGCTTGGAGTTCCAGAGAAAGAAGTTGTCGTGGTGCGTGCCCATGCTGACGAAATACTTCGCACCGGCGTTCTTATAGAGCTGCATCAGCCGGTCGGGGTTCCATTTCTCCGCCTTCCACAACGGGATGATGTCCTTGTAGCCGAACTCAGAAGGATGGCCGTAGTGGTTTGTGTGATAGGTGTAGTGCTTGTTGCCCGGCTCGTACATGCCGCGGGCATACCAGTCGCCGTCCATCGGGACGGCCTGCGGCCCCCAGTGGGCCCAGATGCCGAACTTGGCGTCGCGGAACCACTCAGGGTAGGAGTAGTTCGTGAGCGAGTCCATCGTCGGCTGGAACGGGCCGTGGGCCGTCGGGAGGTGAAGTGGCACGGCGGACTTTGTCTCCTGGGCGCAGGCGGTAGATGCCAGCGAGCCGGCCAAAAGTGCGGCCAACAAGATTTTCGGTGATAAGGTCTTCATAGAATGTGTCTAACTCAATGTGCTGCTATACTCAAGAAGATTGACGTCCCGCGCAATAAAGTAATCCATCCCGTAGAACCGAACCTCTTGCTTTTTTTGCTACACCGCGAAGGGAGTTGCCTCCAAAGGCGAATATCCTAGACTTCAACGCAAGCAGCCGAATTCAGTTCAAGAACGGAAAGATCTAAATCCATGAATGAGACCTCCAAGTTCAACCGCCGCCAGTTTCTGTGCGCTACCGGCCAAGTGGCCACGGCGCTCGCCGCCGCGTCCAGTTTCGCTCCCGCGGTTCTCTCCGCGCCCGCGCCCGGCAAGACGATTGGCGTGGGCTGCATCGGGCTGGGCACTCGCGGGGGAGACCTCATTAATGCGGTCGCTCAGGTCCCGAACGTCAAGGTAGTGGCGATCAGCGATGTTTACGGGCCGCATCGGCAAAAGGGGATCCAACGCAGCCTCAATCAGGAAGTGAAAGCGTACGTGGATTACCGCCAACTCCTGGCTGACCCAAATGTCGAAGCGGTGGTCATCGCGACGCCCGACCATTGGCACTGCCAGATGGTGCTCGACGCCGTGAAAGCGGGCAAAGACATTTATTGCGAAAAGGGGTTTTCGCGGACATTGGCCGAGGCCAAGCTGATGCGCGACGCGTTGAAGAAGAGCAAGGTTGTCTTCCAGCTTGGACACCACGCGCGGCAGGCGACCTGCGCCTTGCAGGCCAAGGAACTTATCGCTCAGGATATGCTCGGTCCGATCACCCTGGTGCGCACGGGCCGTTTCAAGTCCACGGAGCCTGAGCATCCCAATTGGCGTTGGTACGGCTACTACGATCAGTGGGAGCGGCCGGACCCGGCGAAAGTCTTCAAGGAGGTCAACTGGGACCTCTGGCTGGGGTCGGCGCCGAAAATCCCCTGGAACGAGCGCCATTTCTGGCATTGGCGTTGTTATTACGCCTACGGCACTGGTTATGCGGGCGACTTGGTCTCGCACGAGATGGATTTCGTGCAATACCTCCTTGGTCACGGTATTCCCGACAACTGCGTTTGCTCCGGGCTAAACGCTCTGCTGCGTGATGACCGCGAGGTGCCCGATACGTGGGTTGCGACCTACCAGTTCGAGAAACTGGGCCGGACGGTCACCTTCGCGGGGAGCATGAATACCACCGCGAGCCAGCCGGTCGAGATTTGCGGGCGGGATGCGACTTTGAGATTCGACGGCATTGCGCACGACGTCACGACTTTTGAGATTGAGCCAGCGGGCTATAATCGGAGATCCGATCTGCCCAAAGGCTACGAGCGGGGCAAGACGCCGGGGCAGCCTAATCACATGGTGGACTGGGTGAATTGCATTCGCAGCCGCAGCACGCCCAAGTGCTCGACCGACGAGGCCTTCGTCGAGACCGCGACCTTCCTCATGTCCCTGGTGTCCCAGCAGCAACACCGCATGGTGCGCTGGGACTCTGGCCGGGAGGAAATTGTGTGAAATGAAGTTCCGCTCTGATCTTCATGCGCATTAAGTCAAGGCCCCCGCGCCCTGCTTCCGCCTTTGGACGCTCTTTGCGTTCGCGCCTGGTGATCATCCAGCAAAGCTCAGTCAGCGCAACTCTTTCACTTTCAAATTCCGAAACTCGATGCGATAGCCTTCCCCCTCCAAGCCGAGGTAGCCCTTCGCCCGGCCACAATTCTCAAACTGACAGGTGACCGCGCCGTTGACCCAGAGCGTCAATACCTTGCCCACGGCGATCACTTCCAGCGTGTTCCATTCGCCCGCAGGCTTCACCCGCATGTCTGTCACCTGCTTGCTCAAATTGAACCAGGTCTTCTTACCGTCCGCTGCCAGCGTCTGGCCAAACAGGAAGCCGTCCTTGGCGTCTCCAAACTGCGCTTGATGCCAGATAGCGCCATCTTTGGAATTGCGGACGTAAGCGCCGCTGTTGTAGCCCGTCTTGCCCTCGATCCTGGTGTAGCAGAACTCGAAATGAAAGATGGCATCGCCGATTTCCTTGTCGAACAGTAGCATGTCATGCCCGCCATCCCCGTCGCAGATCAAAACCTTCTTCTCGGCGTCCACATGCCACTGTTCCCGGCCCAGTTGACCGGTGGGAGGCACGGGTACCCGATGCCAGCCTTTGAGGTCTGCCGGAGGAAGAATGTCCACCCAACCCGCCGAATCGCTTTGCAGAGCGCTCGTGGTTTCCGCCCCTCGGACATGGAGACTGCCGAGGAGATTTGAAGTTGCTACGATGAGGGAGACCATTATCGGGAATGGCTTGTGCAATTTGTTAAGCATCGCTGAGGCTAAGAAAATGACCCTCGCAAGGCAAGCCACGCTGCCCTGCCTCAAACCGAAACCGCGTGGGTGGTAAAGCGTTACGGCCTCCGCCTGCTGCCGGAATTGTATGCGCACCTGAACCCGATGTGATGCACAACCTCGCGTGGATTGCCCCGTTGGCGGTCGGACTCATTCTGGTGAGTGCGGCTATTTGGTTGGTCGTGATGTGGCTAAGCAGCCGGGGACGATTCATGTTTCTGCATTGCGTGGCGGCCAACGCCGCCGAGGTGCGGGTGCCCTGGGCCAGATTCGGTCCTGCGGCGAACAGCCTGTTCCTGTTCCGGCTGGTGATCTCGTTGATCGGTCTTGTGGTGATGCTTCCGCTTGTGGGTGGCCTGCTGCTGGATGTGATGCGGATGGTGTTCCGGGAAGCTGTCAGCCCTGGGGGCCTGCTCCTGGCCGTAGGGCTAGTGTTCGTGATCATAGCCGTCGGGATCGCGTTCTGGATCATCGGGCGGCTGACGAGGGATTTCGTGGTGCCGCTTCAGTTCTTGCGCCGCAGCCGGTGCCTCGACGCGTAGCGGGAGTTGGGCGGTTTGTTGCGGGGCAACCTCGGCAACCTCGTTCTCTATTTCCTTTTCCGGATCGTGCTGGCGATTGCCATTTGCGTCATTGTGGTGGGGGTAGTCCTGGTGACGTGTTGCATTGCCGGCTGTCTGTTTGCCCTGCCGTATCTCGGAACGGTCATTCTGCTGCCCATCCTGGTATTCGAGCGGGCCTACTCGCTCCATTACCTCGCGCAGTTCGGGCCGGATTACGACGTCTTCGCTCCGCCCGCAACGGGCGTTTCCGGGATGCCGTCCGCCTGATCCAGGAACTCAGCCGCGATTAGACGGTGGCAGGGCCCGCAACGAATCACCATGCCAGTCTCGCCCCCATTGCCCCTGTGGTGATTCTCGATCAAGCGCCTCCGCCTGGGGTGCGGCGTCGCCGCCGGATAGGAGCGTGGCGCACTTTCGGCGGGGTTGCGGGGGTTCGGCGCACGGCCGGTGTGGGGACGAGCTGGCACCGCATCCAATACTCGCCGACAGCTATCGCTCCTCCGACGAGCAGCAGGAGCAGGAGCGGCGACGCCAGACGAGGTCTCAAAGGCAGGATCGGCATCATGTGCCTACCCTACACTGGATGGCGTTCTGTCACCAGCAGGATTCGTTCT
>Ga0224558_1002911_pt1 | contig 15002 bp, 18 predicted proteins | sample 714S32024metaG_FD_180682 | JGI IMG/M metagenome (GOLD analysis project Ga0224558, IMG submission 180682) | Peat soil microbial communities from Stordalen Mire, Sweden - 717 S3 20-24 | ecosystem: Environmental > Terrestrial > Soil > Wetlands > Peat | place: Sweden: Norrbotten County, Stordalen... | reverse complement strand
TTTTCATTTGCCCACGGCGTCCGGTGGCCGAGCCCGCCCGGTTTATGAACGAGACACAAGCCAGCCTGGGAGAAGACTTGCGCGCCCTGCCGCGTGGGGCGTGGATTTTGTTCTTCGGCACCTTCCTGAACAAGTTCGGGACGTTCGTGATGCCGTTCCTGGCCATCTACATGACGCGTCTGGGCTTCTCTTCCCCGCAGGCGGGGCTGGCGATCGGCGCCTATGGCGTCGGCACGCTCGGCGCCTGCCTATTGGGCGGTTACCTGGCTGACCGGTTGGGCCGCCGCCGAACCATCGTGCTTTCGATGTGCTCAGGCGCGATCGCGTTGCTCATTCTCTCCCAGGTCCACACTCTGCCGCTGATTATCCTGTTTTCCGGGCTGGCGGGGTTGACCGCCGAGTTCTACCGTCCGGCCAGCACCGCGTTGCTGACCGACCTCGTTCCTGCCGGTCAACGGGTGACGGCGTTTGCCGGGTATCGGATGTCCCTGAATGCCGGGTTTGCGTTCGGCGCCGCCACGGCTGGGTTGCTGGCCAAATATTCCTTCCTCTGGCTATTCGTCGGGAATGCCGCCACCTCCCTCCTCTATGGGCTGGTAGCGTGGCTCGCGTTGCCGGCCGGCCGGCTTGGCACGCGGACCGACAACGGCCTATGGGGGACTTGGAACGTGCTTCGCATAGACCGGCAGTTTCGGCGAATGCTTTACGCATCCCTGGCTGTGGGTCTCGTATTCGTGCAGGTCTTTTCGACCATGAGCCTGGAGATCACCCGGAACGGGTTTGGGCCTTCGATTTATGGCCTGGTGATCTCTCTGAACGGCGTGTTGATCGTGTTATGCGAGCTGCCACTGACGATCTTCACCAAGCGCTATCCGGCGCGACAGATGATGGCGCTCGGTTACGCACTAGTTGGGGTGGGCTTTGCCTCGAATGCCCTGACGCGCACGCTGCCCCTGCTGGCGCTAACGGTCGCACTCTTTACCCTGGGCGAAATGATCTCCATGCCAATCTCCGGCGCCTATGTAGCCGACCTTGCTCCCGCTCATCAGCGTGGCCTCTACATGGGGACTTACGGGATGATGTGGTCCGTGGCCTTCATTTGCGGCCCCAGCCTCGGTATGCTCCTGTTCTCTGTCAGCCCGCTCGCCCTGTGGTGCGGATGCGGCCTTCTCGGCCTCCTGGCCGCCGCACTTATCCTGCCTGAGCCGCGCCGCCTTCCCGCACTCGGGGAGTTTCCGGAAACAGCTACCCGGGCTCTGGAATAGGTCAACGGATTACACAACCGCTGAAGCAAGCCTCAGAAGCGGGCTGAGGCTGGAACTCAGGCTGGGATTCTCGTTTCGGCAAATAGCTCAAAGCTATTACTGAAATGCAATCTATCAGATCGAGCATCACCTCTTTCCCAAGGTGTGCAGCGTGCATTATCCCGCGGTCAGCCGCGTGGTTCGGCAGGCCGCCGCCGCTCACGGCGTGCCTTACCATGAGCAGCCGACGCTGCGGCGGGCAATCCGTTCACACTACCGGATGCTCAAGCATTTCGGCCGCGATGCTGGTTCCGACGCCTCGGGCATAGAAGAGGCTTGCAGAGTTCTGCGCCCCGGCGTAACTCTCCCGGCATGAAACTTCAGCGAGGTTCTTGGGTTCTTTGCTTCTCCACCATATCACTCATGGCCGCAGTGGCCGGCGCCGCGGAGACATCCGCCCCGCTCAAACTCCGCTACGCGTTGCCGCCCGACAAGACCAACGCGTATAATTTCACCATCACCCAACAGGGCGAGTCAGGCCGGGAAACGATGACCGGCACGATGTTGGTCAGCGTTCGGAAGGAAGGTGGTTACATGGCGATCTCCGTCAAAGGCCAGTTGCGGCCCAAGATGACGCCCGGATCTCCCCCGATGATGATGGGCTATCGCCCGGATGGTCCGGTCTCGCTCAACACTTATCTAGGCTACGGCTACGGGCCGTACTCCGAGGCCCGGGAAATGGTGATTGATGAAACCGGTCGGATTCTGCGCCTGAGCGGTGACTCCGCCCTGCCGGTCCCGCTGGGCTCGCTGCTGACCTCCTTCCTGATTCGGGTTCCGGTCGAGCCGACCGCCGCGTGGGAAAAAGAGGAAGACGTATTCCTGCTGGATGAGCCTCTCCTGGCGGGGCCAGTCATAGCCTCGCAACAGAGCTCCCGTCCGATGTCTTATTACCCAGGCCGGCCCGCGCAAGCCACTACCGCCGCCCGCCAGAAACACAGCGTCAAAGTAACCGAATCCACGGCGGAGACCGTGACGCTTCAGGAGGAGACTGCTTTGGAGAGTCTCTTGCACACGGGGAATGAACCACGCATCAGCGGCAGCACCCAAGCCAAGGTCATCCTTGACCGCGCGGAGGGCTGGCCGCGTCTGGTGGAAATAGAGGGCAAAAACGCAGCCCTGACCGACAATCTAAGCCGCCGTTCCGTGCTGTCTCTGAAATGGCAGTTGCTGGAAGGAGCCGAGCGAGAGGCTGCGCTCACACCGCCTCCGCCACGCCCGCAGGAGATCCCTGCTCTGGACGTTACGAAGCTGATGGCGGAACTGGAATCCGACGACCAGTCGGCCCGCCAGAATGCCGCGCGGGAACTCACCATGAGCGGGCGCACCGTCAAGCCGACGCCGGAGCTGCTGGCGCTGGCGGTCAAGCTTTCGGGCGACCGCGATGATACGGTCCGGCACGCCGGCCAAACGCTGCTCGCCAGTTACGGCACGCGGGAGCAAGTGCCCCTGTTGTTGCGCGCGCTCAAAGAAGCCAACGACTCCTCCATGCGCATGACCCTGGCCAAAGGCTTGGGCCGGTTGGAGGATCCGCGCGCCGCCGAACCCCTCGCCGAGCTGATCGCCACCGGCCAGAGCGAACAAACCCCCTTCTTCCGTCACGACACACCGGTGGCCGAAGCGCTGATCAAAATCGGCCCTCCCGCCGAGGGCGCCGTGCTGGCTTTGCTCAAGGAGAAGCACACCGACACGCGGATCATCGCGTGCAACGTCCTCAAGCAAATCGGCACGAAGAAGAGCCTCTCCGTCCTCAAGGAACTGACCGGCAACCCGGTCAAAGAGTTAAGCGAAGCCGCCGCCGAAGCCGCCCGCTCCATCCAAGGGAGAGAAAAAGCAAGTTAGCCACCAGTAAGCGCGGCGCGGCGCCTTGCGATTTCAGGCTGCAAAGCTAGGGTGAAGGCATCGGGTTTATGCCAGACAATTCACATCCACACCTCTGCCCGGCGCAGAAGCAGGCGTTTGACTCCCTGGCGGCGGGCCTTCAACGCGGCTCCATCCTGCGGCTCTCGGGCGGGGTGGGCCGGGGCAAGACGCGCGCGCGGCACAGCAAACGGTTCGGCGCCGCGCGTGGCGCAGGGGGTGGACGAGGGCGTCCTGCTGTATGGTAGGCCCGAAACTGGAGCAGGACCCGGCAGGCCCTGGCAGAGCGTCCTCTGACTTCTTTGTGCCCAGCTGGCGCACCAGGCCCGCCTCTACCAATGGCAGCAGCAGCTTCATCGCCCCTGACGGGTGACGCCGAGCCCGTCCCAAATCTCCCTGGGCGTCATGCTCCTTTGGTCGCGTAGCATTTGACGCAGTTGTTCGAGGGACGCGGTGGAACGCGTCCTTACCAGAATCCTACTCTGCGGCGGCCGGTGGAACAAAATCCTTATCCGCGAGCTTCTGGTTTACCACGATGTTCTCATGCGTTTCAGTGGACGTGATGCCTTGAGGTTTGGATTTTAGCAGACGGGCGGCGATTTCAGGGTTGCGTTTGGCGGCCTCGGCCTGCGCAGCTTCCATGGCGGCGGCGCTCGTTACCGTTCGCACCTGGTGAATAAGCAAGTCCTCCTTGCCAATCCAATGTGTCCTCGTCTGACCTTTCAAGTCGCTGGTAAAGACATAGCAAACCACATCGCCCACTTTGTCGTTGGCTTGTCGCTTTGCGCTCGACGCTGAGCTGCCAAGCTGATTGCTCCAGTTCATGCTAAAGAAGGTCCCGGGGATGGACGCCGCTGCGCCGCCGGAAATGCCGGTGGCACTGGCCAAAGCAGTCTCCTGTTTGGCTTCCTTTCGGTCGCGGCTTCCCATTCGCAAAAAGTCGCCTTCGCCTGCCGACCACACCGCACCTTTGTTGGTATAGCTCGCATTGACCGGCTGTTCCCATTGGATCAGGTAGAAGCCCGGCCGCGCCAGTTTGATGCTGAATGTGGTGGTGAAGGTCCGGCCGTTTATGGTGGCAACGGTTTTCCCTTCATCGCTGTAGCTGGTCAGCGAGGCATATTTCTCCTGCGCTTGTTTGAGGATTTCGCCCGCCGCCAGATCGGTGCCGGTTCCGCCGCTCGAAAACACCACCGTGGTTGCGCCGCCCGCCAGAATGATTCCTGCACCGATACCGGCTGCCAATTTTAGTTTTGCGTATGTCATAATCTTGAGAGTCCCTTTTACAAGGGTTGTTATTGTTGCCGAAATCGCCGCGCCTTTTGCCGCCGCCGCCGTGACCGTCACTGCCAGGCCCGCCGGCGCGGCCTGCACCGAGTTTGCGGCCACCGCGCCGGCAATGGCCGCGGCGGAGAGCGTTACCCCGCGCTTCACAAAGTATTTCCGCAGCTTTTCCAGCGCCCGGCTCACCCGCTTGCGCGCCGCCCTGTGCGAGCAATTCATGGTCGTCCACTTGAGTCATCTACAAGTAAGATGTCCACGAACCACAAAACTGGACAGACTATTTCACTTTTTCGACCACGTGAGCAGTTGTCAATTGAATCACCGGATGTTAAACTAATCAACGACTGGTCAATTTGATAAGACATTATGGCAACTGTGACCGCATTCCAGGCAAAGACCCGGTTCGGCGAACTGCTTGACCGGGTGGTCCGCGGCGAGGAAATCGTCATCACCCGGCATGAAAAGGCCGTGGCTCGGCTGGTGCCGGAGGGCGGCGCGAACCTGGAGCATACCCGGCAGGCCGTTGCGGAACTCCGGGCAGGCCGCTCCTTGATCGCCAAACGCAGGGGGTTCAAACCGCTGACCGACCGGGATATCAAAGACTCCGTCGAGCAAGAACGTCCATGAGCGAGGGCTTCATCGCCGACGCTTCGGTGGGCGTGGCCTGGGCCGTGCCTTCCCAAGCCAGCAACTCCACGGACGACCTGCTCGACCAGGTGGCTGCGGGGACATCATTGATCGTGCCGACATTGTGGCCCTTTGAAGTCGCCAACTCCTTGTTGGTCCTGCTTCGGCGAAAGAAGATCCTCGCGCCGGAACGCGACCGGGCACTCGGGGCCTTGGCCCGGCTTCCGCTCGTGCTGGACGACGAAGGACCCCGGCTCGCCCTGGGGAGAATCTCCGCATTGGCCATTGAACACGGTCTGTCGGTGTATGATGCCACGTATCTGGAACTGGCCGTGCGCCAGACGCTCCCGCTGGCATCCCGGGACGAAGCGCTCTGCCAAGCGGCACAGTGCTGTCGCGTCAAACTCCTGCTGTAGCCGGCCGAGTTGAACGGAACCGCGTCATGACCACGTGGCGGCCGACGCCCAGTTCCCACCTCTGACCTACGCGCTCTGGCCTCTGGCTTCTGTCATCCGTCTTCCGCCCAGCGCCTTGCGATTTCGGGCTGCTGAGCTAGGGTGAAGGCATCGGGTCTATGCCAAGCAATTCACACACACCTCTGGCCGGCGCAGAAGCAGGCGTTTGACTTCCTGACAGCGGGCCTTCAACGCGGCTCCCTCCTGCGGCTCTCGGGCGGTGAGGGTCGGGGCAAGACCTGCGCGCGGTCGAGGTGGTGAAAGAAAACAAGCAGCACTACGAAGCCGCCCAAGCCCAGGCGCTCATGCAGCCCAAATCCCCCATGGCTGGCTTCATGCACTCCTTCGTCGCCTCCCGCGTGTTCAAGGCCGGGGGTGAGGACGAGTGATCTGTAACCGGGCTCGGCGCGAACCTGGAGCATATTGAAGAATGGAAAGCCTGTTGCCCGGCTGGTGCCGCAAAGTGAGAGAGTTTGCACCGGGCGGGACCTGGCGGAAGCATTGGGCAAAGCAGAGCTTTCCGCGGAGGAGGCGCGGGCCTGGCACAAAGACCTCGCCGTCGCTCGACACCGGCTCACCGCTCCGAAGGATAAATGGCAATAATGCTGGATGCGGAGGGCAAAACGCAGGAGAAAGGCAATAAGTCAATTCTGGCGGGGGCGCGCTGTTACGGGCCGCCGGAACGCCGGTTTCTGATCCGGTGTGTCGCACTCGCTTGAACCGCGCCGACTTGGAGCCGGGGCGCCGAGCCGCCCGTCAGGCGATACTTGCAGGCCGACCTGTCAAAAGTCAGGTGGTCGGCGACGGTGTCCAGTGCGATGGGCCAGCCGAGTTGATGCCGAAGGTGCGAGATGCGGTTGGGTAGCGGCTGGATCTGCTGGACCGGTTCGGGATTGGCGGCGTACTTTGGGCATATCAGTGCTTGGCTGATTTGCTGCATGCGCGCGGCACAAGCGCGGCGTGGGGGAGAGCGAGTTGGTAGAACTCATGCAGCTTCCGCTGGAGGAGTTGCTTGTCCGGCAGCGCTGTCTGGTATTCGGCAATGAGAGCGGGGGAGACGGAGCGGGCCAGGGCGTATTCGACGACTTCGTGATCCTTGGTTGCGCAGAGGAGGACGCCAATTGAGGGGCGTTCATGGGGCTTCTTCACGTCGCGGTCGAGGGCTTCGAGGTAGAATTCCATTTTCGCGCCAGTGGTGACACTTTTGGCGGGGAGAGGACCGTGCGTTCGAAAAGCGCGCCGGCAAGCTGACGATCGAGTTCATGGCTGGGCCACTTTTCGCGCGCGCAGAGTCGCAAGTAAAATTCCCGTTCTTCCGGGCGCTTGGCCCGCGCCAGGATAAGCAGGTTTTAGGTCCAGTTTAATTCTCGCAGCAGTGGTGCGAGTTTTGGCTGAGGCAAATACGTGTCATGGAACTGGCGCATGCGCCAGAGATTCGAGGCGGAGAATCCGCTGAGCCTCGCCGGGGCGGATGTCGGCGCTCCGTCACGTCGCCAAAGCAGAATGCAGCCACCCAAAACTGGGCGAAGGCGGCTCACAAGGCGCAGGCTTTCGCGAGGGCAATCTTGACAGCTTTCAATTCCGTTGCTGGCAAAGTCAAGGAAGGGCAGATGGCCAAGCGCCACTTCCAATTCACTGCCGCGGTTTTGCCGAGTGATGGGAATGTGAATGATGAGTGAGCGCGGCGCATCCAGGTTGTCCGCGATGAGCACGACGGTTGGCCGAGTTTTGGCCGCCATTCCCATGTCCACCAGCCAAATCTCGCCGTGGCGCGGAGTCATTTGCTGTCAAGGTGATCCAGAACTTCCTGTTCCACCTGGCGCGTCGGCAGCACGTCCGCCCACGCCTCTTCCTCGCGCTGGCGCGTGAGAAACCTCAAGTAATGCCAAACCTCGAGCAGCACAGTCTCGGGCTGACGCTTAATCTCTTCGAGCAGTAGTTCCTGCGTGCTCATGTGCGGAACGTATCTCGGTCGCGCTCGCCTGGCAAGTCCGGGGCGACAGGCAAGACGCTTGCCCTACTTTGCAGAAGAGCCCTCGCCATTTGGCGCTTGCAGCCAGAATGCAACAGCTCAGACACCGGTGGCGTCGTCAGAGGGCAGAATCGCAGGGCCAAGCCGCCCGAAGGACGAGTTTAGCGCTACAAGGTCCACAGAGCCGGAGGCTCCGAGCAACCGCCGACCAGAGGTGTAACGCAGCGAATTGTTTCGCGGGGGCGGAGTCGAGACGGCAGCGGATTTGCTCGTGGAAATACGTCCGTGGGCACGGAAGGATTCTGCAAATCTCAAATGACTCTCAACAGCAGACTTAGGTGGCTGCGGGCCACTCTTGGCCGTTTTCGATGGAACCGGCGGAATAGCGTGCCGAGCTGCCCCCGAAGCCACCCCAGACAGGGAATGCAGAAGGCTGAATGATGAATGATGAATCTCTTCAAGCCACCCTTAGGCTACCCTGAGGCTATCTGGTGGCCAACCGGTAGGCACCCCGAAGCCACCCTGAGGCTACCCGCAGGCTACCCGCAGGCTACCCCGGGGGGAAGGCAGAATGATGAATGAAGAATGCAGAATTCCGGCCAAGTTTATGAATTCCGCGTGGTTCTCGCCTGCCAAAGCAGTCGCAGCTTGGCAGAATGTCCCGTTTTTCGTAGTAAACGGCGCAGATGGACCATTACGAAAGGCGCTTTGGTGGCGTTGGCCGCCTGTATGGGAAGGAAGGGCTTGAGCGTATCCGGCGCGCGCATGTTTGCGTGGTCGGGCTGGGCGGGGTTGGCTCGTGGGCGGTCGAGGCGCTGGCCCGGTCGGGCATCGGGGCGCTGACGCTGGTTGATTTGGATGACGTCTGCATCAGCAACGTCAACCGGCAGCTTCACGCGCTGGATGGCGAACTGGGCAAGCCCAAGGTGGAAGTCATGGCGCGGCGCGTGCGGGCCATTAACCCCGATTGTGTGGTGCGTCCGGTGCAGGCGTTCTTCCTCAAATCCAATGCCCAGGAGATTCTTCAGGCCGGCTTCGATTATGTGCTCGATGCCTTCGACAGTCCTTCCAGGAAATGCGTGCTTATCGCCCAGTGCCGTGAAAGGGCCATACCGGTGATTACCAGCGGGGCCGCAGCCGGCCGACGCGATCCGACGGCGGTGGAGGTGATTGATCTGGCGTTTTCGAGCCATGACCGCCTGTTGCAGGAGGTCCGCAGCATGCTGCGCACGCGCCATGGTTTCCCGCGCGGAAAACACCCGTTTGGCGTCGAGTGCGTTCTTTCGCGCGAGCGGGTGGTCTATCCCAGGGAGGATGGTTTGGTCTGCGCGGCGCCGGGCACCGAGCAAGACCTGCGGATTGATTGCGATACCGGGTTCGGAACGGCCAGCTTTGTCACCGGCACCTTCGGCTTCGTGGCCGCAGGGCGCATTGTGCAAAGAATTGCGGGCGCAGGCAGCGACTGTGCCTCCCCCGAATAACGAATGGACACAGCGCAGCGAAGCCGCAACCCAAACGGCGTGCGGCAGCGGCGGTGCGAAAAGCTCCGTGAGGAGCGCCATGTTTGTAGCCGGACCTGTCGCAGGGTCTGCCAAGCTCCGTAGGAGCGGCATGTGTTTGAGTCGGCCTGGGCACTGTCGTCAATCCCATTCATGCCGCTCCTACGGAGCTTGGCCGGCGTCCTGGCGGGCAGCGACTATAAACATGGCGCTCCTAACGGAGCTGGCGCACCTGCGGTGCCGAAAGATGCGTGTAAGGTACGGAGTGCGGCGGCGGCTCAACCCTGCGTTACCGCGCCAAACAGTCTCTGGAAGTTCTCCTCCACCATCTGGGCCAGGGTTTCGAGCGGTTCGTTGCGCAGTTCGGAGGCGAAGCGATACACGGCGACCAGGTTCGCCGGGTGATTGATGGGCTTGCCTGAGGCCGCATCGGTGAGCGGATACTGGACGCGGTCGGGCGGCAGGAGCTGGTCGGGGGCGTCGGTCTCAATCAGCAGCCGGTCGGGGGGTACTTGTCGAAAAGCCTCGCGCTGGCGGGTCTTGCGCTCGTGCGCGAAGTAGCCGGGCAGGGAGAAATACGCGCCTAACTCGGCCAGCGGCACCACCAACTCCGCCGATCCGCCATACGAGTGCAGCAGGAAGCCACAGGCTGGGCGGGGCTCGGCGCGAAGGATGTCGAGCAGGGGGCCCCAGGCTTGAAGACAATGAACGCTCAGCGGCAGGTTCCGCTCCGCGGCCAAACGCAGTTGCCAAACGAACACCTCTTGCTGTTGATCGAGGTCGTAATCCTTTACCCAGCGGTCCAGGCCGACTTCGCCGACGGCAGATGGGGCCGCATCCAGATGGCGCAACAGCACCTGGTGCCAATCGGCTGACCGCTCCTTTACGTACCACGGGTGATAGCCGAACGAGGGGATCACCTGGGGATACCGGCGCGCGAGGTCCAGCACCGCCGGCCAGTCCTGTTCGCAAGAGCCGTTCACGACCATTTTGACGACGTTCTCGCGCTGCGCCGCGGCCAGTACCGCCTCTCGGTACGGCGCGAGCCGATCGTCCTGCAGGTGATTATGGGCGTCGTAAAGGCGCAGGCTCATGCCTCAATCTTCTTGCATCCCAGGTCTTACGGGCGTAGCATTTTTTCAGTACTCGCCCACGGGCGGGCCCGCGCAAGGCGAGCAACACCGGAGACAATCTTAGACTGATTTTATGCCAAATCCAGCAAACAAAGACTCAGCTCCATTTACCCGCCGGAATTTCCTCAAGACCAGCACTGTGGCGGTGGCGGGCCTGACCGTCGCCGACTACGGCTTTGCCACGCCGAAGACCGAAACGCTGGCGATGGCCGGCGGCGGAAAGACCGTCAATTGTCCCCCCGACCAGTTCGCCGCGCTTACCAAGTGGCCGCGCTACGGCGACGCCGAGAAGCAGACCCTGTGCAAGCTGCTCGATAACAATACGTTCTATGATGAGCTGCCGGCGTTCGAGAAGGAGTGGCAGGATTACACGGGGGCGACCTTCGTGAAGAACCACATTAATGGCACCAGCGCGCTGACGAGCATGTATTTCGCCCTCGACCTGCCTGCCGGCAGCGAGATCATGGTGCCGTCCTACACGTTCTTCGCGACTTGCCTGGCGATGCGGTTCTTCGGCTGCGTGCCCATCTTCATTGATATCAACCCGAAGACCGCAACGTTTGACCTGGAAGACGCCAAACGCAAGCTGACGCCCCAGACCCGAGCGGTGGTGCCGATGCACTCATGGGGGTTGCCTTGCGAGATGGACCGGATCAGCGATTGGGCCAAAGAAAAGGGGCTCATTGTGCTGGAGGACGCTGCCCACGCTCAGGGCGCGTCCATGCAGGGCAAGAAGATGGGGACGTGGGGGGCGATGGGCATCTTCAGTTTTCAGGCCTCCAAGGTCCTGCCCTGCATCGAGGGCGGGATGGGCATGTACCAGACGCGCGAGTATTATGAGCGCGCAACTGGGTTCGGCCATTACGATGTGCTGGCCAAATTCCCCAGCGGCAGCTCGGTGTCTCCGTATGATGGCACCGGATTTGGCCAGAAATACCGGATGCACCCGCTCGCCGCCGCCCTGGGCCGGCACCAGCTCAAGAAACTCGACGCCATGAACCAGCTCGTGGAGAAGAATGTCCGCGCCATGAACGATCCGTTGACCAGGCTGGTTGGGGTCTCCGAGCCGCTCTGCCGTGCCGACCAGAAGCGGGTTTATTACAACCGCAATATGCTGCTGGTTGACTTCAAGAAAGCCGGCTTCTCGCGCGATGCGCTGGTCAAGGCCCTCAAGGCTGAGGGCGTGGATGTGAACTTCTGGGATTACCCCGAGCAGCACAAGTTGAAGATTTACGCGGAGGCCAAGTGGTGGCATCACCCGCCGACGGTTCCGCCATCCATGCCGGGCAATGCCTACATCAACGGCAACCACATCTTCCTGCCGTTGTTCTACGGGGAGGCGCCGGAGTTGACCGCCCAGTATGTCCAGGCCTTCGAGAAAGTCTGGGCGCATCGCACGGACCTGGCGAAGGCGTAGAGAAAGAACGGGAGATGCTCTGACGGACCTGGCCGCCCTGGTGGAACCGGCTGGTCCTTTCCAACGTCGGCTGTAACCTGAAGGCCGGATCGGGCGTTATTAGATGGGTAAGCCGGCAATGCATGATTCATGGTGACCGACGAGTTCGACTGGCGGGAGTGCCTCGCGCGGGTGCGGCAGCGCGACGAGGATGCCGCGGCTGTTCTGGTCGAGCGTTTGTACCCGCTGGTCATCCGCATCGTGCGGAGCCATTTGCCCAGGCGCGCTGCCGAAGAGGACCTGGCGCAGGACGTATTTGTGAAGATGTTCACACGACTTGATCAATACCAAGCGCGACCGGGCACACCCTTCGAACATTGGGTCGCACGCCTGGCTGTCCGCACGTGCCTGGATGCGCTCAAGGCGGCGGACCGCCGGCCGGAGTTGCGCTGGGGGGATCTTTCCGAGGAACACGCGGCCTGGTTGGATTTCATGCTCGCCGACCAGTCGGCCACGCCGGATGCCTCTGCCGCCTCAGCGCGCGAGGTGATCGAGCAGCTCCTGTCCCAATTGCCGCCCGACGACCGGCTAGTGATCAGCCTGATTGATCTGGAGGAGAAAACGGTGCGGGAAGTCAGCGAGATGACGGGTTGGAGCGGGACGCTGGTGAAAGTGCGTGCCTTTCGGGCGCGCCGGAAGCTGCGAAAGCTCGCCCAGGACCTTTTGAGTCAGGATCGTTATGAATGACTTTGACAAACAATGGCAAACGGTGACGGGGCACGCCCGGCAGGCGCCCGGCCGCGACGAAACGGCGCCGTTTGGCTTTGCGCGGCGAGCCGTCGCGCTAGGCTGGCAACGTCCGACGCCGGGACCGGAGATTCTTTGGGTGCGGCTCACGCTGCGCGTACTGGCGGGCGCAGTGGGAGTGCTGATCCTCTGCGCGGCGCTGGAATTGCCTCATTTTCGCGATGCACGACCGCTGGAGCCGGGGCTCGAGAACACCGTGGCTCAGATCGTCTGGGCGCTATGAACCTCCGGCGTTATTCGCTAGTCATTCTCTGCCTGGCGGGCTTGTCTTTGGTCAGCGGGCTGGCCGGCGGGCTCATCGGCCACCGGGTGGCGCGCTGCCGACTGGAGGCCCGCAATAACCCGGAAAACTGGAACGAGCATGTGATCCAGGAATTTGATCGCATCGTCAAACCCACACCAGACCAGGCCCCGAAAATCCAGGCTCACCTCGACCGCGCCGTCCAGGAGTTGCTGGTAATCCGCGCCGACACCATCACGCGGACGACGAACGTCATTTGGCGGCTGGTGGCAGAAGTCGAGCAGGAACTGACGCCGGAACAGCGCCAGGCTTTCGAGATAATGAAGCCTAAGCCGGCGGACCTGACGCTGGATATGCTTAAAGTCGGCTCGAAGCCCCAATCCAAGTGACCAATGAAAAGCTGCGAACGCTCAGGTAGTGGGGCAGGCGTCTCGCCTGTCCTCCTCCGTGTGGCCATCGCCGAGGGCGGGACGCCCTTGCGACAGGCGAGACACCTGCCCCACTACCTGACCTCGTGCGCAGCAACGAAAGACTTTCGCTGCTTGTAACCTCTGATTGGTTGGGAGCGTTATGAATAGCGTAAACATAACAACCAAAACACAAACAAATGAAAAACACACTCCTAGCACTCACCTTGCTTAGCACGCTGGCCTTGGCCTCCGCCCAGGAAAAACTGTCACGGGAAGAAACCCTGCGCTACGCCTTTGTCGTGGCGGGCGATCTGAAACAGTTGCAGGCAACCCCCATCCCAACCGACGTTGATATAAAACAGCCCGTGGCCGTTCGCGATGGCGATTTCGGCGGGATGGTGCTGCCGGAAGCGAAGCTTAACGCCGAGGCAATCGCCAAAGCGGGAGAGAAAGTTGTCCCCGTCGGCCAGGTATGGCTGCGGAAGTTGACGCCCATGCAGGATGGAGACGCGGTCGGTGCGTCGAAGCTGCGCATGGTTACTTTGACCCACGAAGGCGACCAAGTGAAGGTCGCGCAGTGTGCTCTGGGCGTTCAACGGAATGGTTCGGGCTCCCTGGAATTGCTGGTGTTTGGGAAGGACAAGGAGCCAGTGGTCAAGGTCCCACTCAAGACCATGGACGCCAAACAGGACGTGCCGATAGATCTATCGGCCGAACGCGAATCCGATTCCGGGAAGGTCACGCTGAAGATTCTGGGCAAGTACACGGCCACCATTTCCGTGACCGCGTTGGAAGACTGATGTCAAGTTGCTTTCGGGCCGTCCTGGCCAAGGCTTGCGGCCTGGCCAGGGCGGCCTAGCCCCACTCGTCCTAACCGTTGTTTCGCATGAACGACCGTCACAGTGCGGTGCGAGTCTGCCGGCGGCGGGCGCTGGCGGCGGCCGGAGCTTTCACACTCATCGAGTTGCTGGTCGTGATTGCGATAATCGGGATCCTGGCGGCGCTGCTTCTGCCGGCGCTCAGCAAGGCAAAAGCCAAGGCGCAGGAGATCGCCTGCCTGAACAACCTCAAACAGCTCCAGGCTTGCTGGCATCTGTATATCGGGGATAACGAGGACAAGTTGCCGGGCAACACGGCGTTGAACGAGGGTGACATCGGCAACCGAGAGGCATGGACGGCTGACCCGCTCTCGTGGATGCAAGGCAATGCCTGGACAGACACTACGCCGACGAACCTGCAACGCGGGGTCTTGTACGCCTACAACCACTCCCTGGGCATCTACCACTGCCCGGCGGATCGAAGCACCGTGCGCGATCAAGGCGTCCTGCCCCGCAATCGCAGCGTCTCGATGAGCATGTACATGAACTTTCGAGCCGACCCCAGCACCGGCGGATATGAACTTTGCTGGCATCGCCTGACGCAAATCCAACGGCCCGGGACGAGCCGTGCGGCGGTGTTTATAGATGAGAACGAGAAGAGCATTCAGCAAAGCGCCTTTGGCATTAACGCGCCGGACAGCCTCACGATGTTTAACGGGCCACTTTGGACGTGGGTCAGTTTTCCCGCCACCCGCCATAATAACGCCGGAACTCTGAGCTTCGCCGATGGTCATGTCGAGGCGTGGCGCTGGCGCGAAGCCAATACGATGCAAATCGCCCAGCTTAATGATTGGACCGTCATGAAACCGGCCGTGCCCAACACCGATCGCGACCTCGGTCGTTTCTTTACTGCCGTCCCGGAGAAAGTCCCCGTTCAGTAGCTGGTTTAGCCTTACGGAATCGCAGACCACTGGCTCATCAGAAACTGTCCTCTTTTGGGACACCTCGCCAGAGACTGAGTTGCATAAGCTAAACCGAAGGCGGACTGACAGGGAGCCTCGCCGGAGCCTCGCCGGAGCCTCGCCGTAGTACCTCTGATAGCAGGCATCATTATGGCACGAGAACCATTGTCTATGCGTCAGATTAAAGAACTGCTTCGGCTCAAACATGAACACGGACTGTCGGTGCGCGAAATT
>Ga0224558_1002907_pt1 | contig 15012 bp, 11 predicted proteins | sample 714S32024metaG_FD_180682 | JGI IMG/M metagenome (GOLD analysis project Ga0224558, IMG submission 180682) | Peat soil microbial communities from Stordalen Mire, Sweden - 717 S3 20-24 | ecosystem: Environmental > Terrestrial > Soil > Wetlands > Peat | place: Sweden: Norrbotten County, Stordalen... | reverse complement strand
TGATTCCAGACCCGTTTCCACTCCGCGCGAGCCTCGGTATCTTGCGATGCCTGCGCTTGGCGTTCTTCCTTCCGTTGGTTTCCGCCATTCATGCGCTCGGAGCTTTTCGGGTCTCCTTGAAGAAATCGTCTGCCCAACTCCACGGCCGCGCAGGCCGGGTCGGGGATCAATAGGGGCCAGCCCCAAAGCAGGTTGCCCAGCTTGGAACTGTAAGCCGGGTTCACTTCTATGTGCCGAAGGCCGGCGGCCTCCAGCCGGCGGACCAGCGGCAAAACAAACCCCTTCCGGGTCCACTGGTTATTCACAGCTCGGTTAAAGGAGCGCCCCTTGCCGTGGTCTTGGGACTGGATGTTCAGATGCTCTGTGATGACGACACTGCACTGGAAGTGAACTGCTAAATTGGTGACTTCCCTGGCGATGCAGGACAATTCGTACACCCGCTTGTCACGCTGATAGATGGAGTCCGGATGATCGGATGCCTTCCTCAGCCTGCGATTCATCTCTGGATAATCATAAATCGACCAGTTGAGGGGCTTGCAGGCTTCACCCTCCCGCTCGAGTACCGCGACGCCAATCCGGTTGGGGTTCAAATCCAGAGCCAGTACCCGGCCGGGATTGGCTTTCCGCTTCAATGGCTCCACTTTTTCATCCCAAGAAATCGAGATGTGGGTGGCGGTCAAGGAAACCGTGAACGGAACATCCCGATGCCAAGTGCATCGGAACTGCAAGGCATCCAAAAGCTCCCGGTAATTGGACTTCTTGCCCAGTTTTATCTGGAGTGGCAGAGCCACTTTGGCCTTCGGGTAAAACCAGACGGTGTTGTGCTCGATGTCCAGCACGAAGCGATGGCTGCCTCCCTGTTCACCATGGCTCCTGGCGTGTCCCTCGAAGTACAGAGGCAACAGCCGTTTGGCTTTCCACTCCTGGGCCGTGAACCTTCCCTGGGCACGCAATTGCAGATTATGCCTGCCTCCGAAAACAACAGTTCGCTCTGGACTGGCACGGTGGAGAGCGCGGGCGCGTTTCAGGGCCGACAATGTTAACCATGAGTCCAACTTTCCTTGTGGCATGGTGCGAAGCAGATCAAGAATCTCCTTGTCTTTCTTGCCTTCTCGCACCCGGTTATAGGCAGTGCGGATGACGACAGACTGGGCTTTGCGCCACTGGGCTATGATCTCGATAGCCTGAGGCGACGTCGTATAAGATAATTTAACAGTTCGAACCATTCTGAACGACTATAACACTGCTTCACTTTGAACACATGCGCAAGTACTCATGACGCTGTGTATAGAGCCGGGGTTTTGGTTGTCCGGGGCGACCAGGCGCTTAATCTCATCGAGTGTCATTACTGGAGGGTGGATTGTAGGTGAAGGTGACGGACCGGCAGCCCAAACGGCGCGCGCGGCGGCGATGGTTTCCGGCGACGCCTCATCGGCCAGCCGGTCAAACTCGCGCGCCTCCCATAAGGATTTCCGTCCTAACCACACCCAACCATTTTTCGGTAAAATGCTGTTTCAACTGCGGCGACATTCCCACTACTCTTGCCAGAGCTTCCAACGAAACGAATTTGTCCAGCAGTCCTAATTCGCTTCCCGCTTTTACGGCGGCGCGATCGGACGCGCTGACATGCCAGACCGCGGCGGCCTTCTTCATGGCGTGCGCCAGCAAATGCTTCTCGCCGGGATCAATTCGGTCAGGCTCGGCCAACCGTGTTTCAAGCTCTGCCAGTTCCAAAAGAGTGACCGGATGAATCAAAACCGATTTTTTCATCGCCTCCACATTAATCACCACGTAATCCGCACGGCGCTTGTCGCCGGTCGCTGCCTCCTCGCAGCACTTCTCCACGGTTTCGACCTTGAAAGCGTTCACAACCGCTCCCCAGCACTTGGTGCGGTGCGCCTCGATGATTACGTTGGTGTCCATAAGGACTATGTCCCCTCTGGTCATGCTGTTTCCTCATCACAAGTCGAACGGAACGCGCAACTCGTAGCTCTTGAACAAATCTTCAAGGTCTTCCACCGTGCAATCCAGCAGTTCCGCCGCACGGCGAACAGACAACTCGCCTCTATCCAGGGCCCAGTGCATCCGTTCAACAAACCGACGGGAAAACAGCTTTGGAAGGGTCTGTGCCGACGGGGAACGACCGTTCCACGTCAGGCGATCTCTGTTGATGTCGAGTGAAGCGGTTGGAGTCAACAAGCTTAACTGACGCAACCGCCAGTAAAGCGCATCGGAAGTCACCTGAAACTCGGACGCGGTTTCGTTCAGCCAATCGTGCAGATCCTGGTCTCCTCGCTTCTCCCATCGGGGCTTTAAGCTTGCGGAGGGCATAAGGAGGGCGGCTGCGAAGTTATTGGCCAACTGCTCGATACGCTTCACTTTTGTGCCTTCAACCTTATCTGCCTGATCGTAAGGACGAGGCGGCATCGCGGTCCAGGTGAGGATGTGGAAAATCTCGTGGGCGAAATCGTAGTTGCGCCGGCCATCGGGCTCACGCCGGTTAATCAGGATCGTATTGAACTGTTGAAGTTGGCACGCGGCGCCGGAGATGCCACTGGGGGCATCCACGTTGAGGACGAGAATCTTGAGGCGATCCTCGACGAGCTTGCCCAGATTCGTCGCCGGAACTTCTCCAAGATCCCAATCCGCGACGAGTGCTTCCCCCGCCGCCTGCGCTTCCTCGAAAGAACTCCGTTCCGTCAGCGTCAATCGCTGCGAAAGCGCATTGAACGGCTCGCCCTTTATTTCGCCGAGGCGGCGGAATGTGCCGATCCACTTTCCTGCCTTGGACTCGAATTCGTCGAGCGAAGCGGGCGCAGCCCCGACTGCCCGCCAAGAGAACGCTCCTTCGCCAATCAGCGAAAAGGTGTCAGTAAAATATTCCAACTTTTTGCCGAGGGTCTGGATCAGCTTCACCAACTCCTCGGCGGTCAGCTTGCGCTTGCCTGCTTCGATGTTGGAAAGCGTTTGGCGATCATTCAAACCCAACTGGGAAGCCAATTCGTCTTGGCTCAAGTTCGCATCTTCTCGGGCGAGTTTCACCCTCTGGCCGACGATGCGTTGAAATTGCTCTTCTGAAATTTTGTTCATTTCTGGGACTAATATAATCCGCAATTTTATAGTTGCAAGAATTATTTGCATATACTATTTTGCGCATAAACAGATACGGCAATGGTCGATTCGAACCAACTAAACAAGGTCTTTCGCGGCAATGATGCTGCGAAGCTTCCCCAGCAATTTGGCATATGCCTGGTTAATCCTTTTCATCTTAGGCTGCCAGTTGGCGGCGAACGGCTTGGCGGTAACTTTCCGACTGGCGGGGCGACGGGTGTCGCCGAAGATTACGAGACGCAAGCAAAGCGGCACATTTAGGCCCCATCATGCCTCTCGCAGCATAGAATATGGGAGTATGGACACCGACAGAACGGTTCTAACCGATCATGTGGATATCGCCGAGGCAATCCGGCGCAGCGTTCCGAACCAGGTTCTGGTGGTGGATCCGCGTTTCATCGACCTGGCCGATCCCGGGTTCAATTCCGACTTCGTGCCGCAGTTCCGGATCATGAACCCCAAGGCGGAGAAGACCGTTCGCAGTCTGGGCGGCGAAGTCATCTGCGCCCTGCCGCCCCGCATTCCGATTTCGGCCAACATCTTGCTTTATACGGCAGCTTTTACGCTGCAAAGCCGCCCAGCCTCCTTGCTGTACGCCCCCCTTCACAGCCTTCAACCCGATGCGATAAAGCAAGCATTGGCGGACGCGGCCAAACCCGATCCCTGGTATATCACCGCGATGATTGCCCACCGGATCACCGAACGGCTCATTGGACTGAAGATAGTTCCGATTCTCAGGCGGGCGGGGATCATCCATTACACCGGGTGGATGAGCCTGTACTACCTGCATATCATGGCTTCCCTGGCACAGCCATATTGGACCAGGCACATCCTGTTCGGAGCCTGCCAGGCTGACGAAATCGATCCATTCGGCGGCGCCGTCTACCACCCCAGGCAACCTCCCCTATTCAAGGCGGAGTTTTCAGTGGTCGAGCGGGAGAAGGATTCGGAACTGCCCGACCCCAGGCATATCTTGAACCATATCCTCACCGACGTTACAGCGCCCCTGGTCGACGTGTTTCCACAGTTGGAGAAAGCATACCTGGACGGACATTGCAGCTGGCCCTTCTCCTATGGCGGGGAAGTCGGGGCCAAGATTGGGGAGCATCCGCTCAAAGTCATGGAGCAAATCGGGATGCTCCAGCGAGTTCCAAAAGGCACGCCAGCCAAGAGGGTCGTGCGCCTCTACGAGCAAGACCGCCACCTGTTCCGCAGCGTCAGCTACTACCCTGCCGACAAAGGCAAGCCGCCCGTAAATGAGATACCCAAGACGGCCAAGAAGGCGGACGTCCGGCTGGTGCGCACGGAGCACCGGCCAAACAGCACGCTGAACGAGCTGCTCGGCCGGTTAACCGGGCAGGACCGGAACCTGGACCATTCGGCGGTGCTGAAGCCGTTGCATAACGATTTCATAGCTCAGCGGGATCAAGCGATTGGACTGACGCCCAATGGGAGCAAAATCCTGGAGTGCTTGGTCAAGGCTGGCCTGACAAACCGGGTATTCTACCTCCTCCTTCGCGCTCTCGAAAACATTCATCTCAACGAGTCCAGTTACCCCGACGTCATGAGCCAGATCGCCGGGACGCTCAACTGCAACACGGACGCCGCAGCAAAGAAAGGAGTTTGAAGAATGACCAAAACCTGGCCCATTTCCGCAGGAATCCTGGCGGCTGCCTGCTTCGCCGCAGAGAGGCTGATCTCCTGTTACGCGCCAGATTCGATTCCAGCCGGCATGATCATGTGGCTGCAGTACGGGTTCTTCGCCTGGTTCTTTCTTCAGATCGTATTCACAGCCGCGCTGTTCTCAAAGGCGCCGGAGCACCACCTGGACGGCCTTACCTTGACAGCGATACAAGCGACCGTCTTGCTCTTCATCATCTCCATACCTCTTTACAATGTGATCCTCCGCTTGTGCAACTTCATCGTTCTTCTGGCGGACCGCATCTTGCCGTGAGATACGCAGCCCTCATTTTGTTGCTGGGCACCCTGGCCGCGCGCGCTGCCTCCGAAATCCAAGAGGGGGAGATGCCGCCTCTGCCGGTGATGGCTGCCCAGCTCCGCAATCCAGATAGTCAGCCTCTCGACTGGTCGGCGGTGAGGTCATTCCTGGAGAAGGACGACTCAAACAAGCACGTTTACAAGGAAAGCGCCTACGACTGCAAGCACTTCAGCCTGGAGCTGTACCGCCGCGCTCAGACGAACGGGATGGCCTGCCGCTTGGTTCTCGTTCAGTTTGCCGAAACGGAAATTGGCCACAGCGTCGTTTGCTTCCCCACGACGGACAAGGGGGACCTCTTCATCGATTTTACACCCCTTATCGTAAACGGGAAGCAAATCGCATCGAAGACCGTCGCCATGCTCGCTCCTGGCCGGGCGCGGATTCAAGTTCCTCTCAATCAGATCCCCGCCGACTTCACAAACAACACCGCCTTTTTTGACAGCTACATTGCCATGCAGCCGGAGCTCCAGGCGGCTGCGGCGCTGCTCAGCGACAGCACGGCGGACTTGGATGATCTGCAGGGTAAAATTCAAGGGCTCAAGCAAGCGGCGCCGATATCGGAGCGGCGGCAAAAGCAGATCGACAGCCTGGAGGCAGACTGCGCGGGAAAGTACCGACGGTATCAGGCAGCGCGCGCTATCTACGGGGAGTATGAGAAGCAGTGGAAGAGCCCGTTCGACCACGGTCATACCGACACGGTCGTCAACCTGATCCGCTTTTAGGTCCTGGGCTGAAATTCGAACTCGACCTTCCCCTGCTTCAGCACCAAGGCCGCCTTGAAAGTCTTCCCTGCCTTGGAGATGAAGCCATCCAGCAAACCAGTGCTCGCGCTGGAGAGCAGCTTCTTGACCTCCTCCAGCGACATCTGGCGCTGGCAGGTGCTCTTGCGCACATAAACTTTCTGCTTCCCCTTCTCCGCCACGTATAGCGCCGAGGTGATGCCAATCTTCCACCTCTCGTGGTTCACCACCTGGCTGGGCTTTTCGGCTTCCCCAAAATCGAAGACGATGCTCCCCTTCTCGCCGAAGCGGAGTTTTGCCGAAAAGGGCTTCCCCTCCTTGGATGTGAAGTTGGAGAGAGGACCCACGGAGCCATGCAGGAGGAGCGTCTTTACCTCATCATCGGTCAGCATCCGCTTGGCAACGGTTTTGCGGAACATGACATGCCTGTCTGGACACATGAGGGCGTCACCGCCGGGCGTCACCAGCGTCTTCTTGCACGTTGGGCACTGAAGCCCTGCGACGGGCGCTGCTTTGGGCGCCGCGCTCTTCACCTTCCCGACCATCATCGCCACGCTTCCATGTATATCGTGCATGAAGCCGTTGCGCGGGACCTTCCCCTGCTCCATCAGGCGCAGCTTCAGCTCCCACTCGCCAGTTAATTGCGGGGAGCAAAGGCTGTCCAACGAGAGACCCTTCAGCCTGGTGATGAGCGCGATTCCCTTGGGAGTCGCATGCAGGTCCTTTTTCTTGCGCTCCAGGTACTCAGAGTTGAGCAGGCCCTCGATGATGGCCGCCCTTGTGGCGGGGGTGCCCATGCCTCGATCCGACATGGCCTCGCGCAGTTCTTCCTCGCTGATGATCTTGCCGGCTCCCTCCATCGCGGACAGGAGGGTGGCCTCCGTATACGGCGGCGGGGGTTTGGTTTTCTCGGCCACCACCAGGACTTGAACGGCCGGAGGACGCTCTCCCGCTCCCACGGCAGGCACCGTTTGATCCTCCTTTTCTTTCTCGTCATCCTCTTGCGCGTCGGCCCCATAAACGACGGTCCAGCCCGGCTTGAGGACCACCCTGCCGCGGCTCTTGAAGTGATCGGCCTCAATCTTGGTGATGCGCTCCGTATCCAGGTATTCCGCAGGCGGGTAGAAGACGGCCACGAAGCGCTGTGCGACCATCTTGTAAAGGGCCGCCTCATCCGGCGGGAGGGACTCCGGCTCCTTGCCGGTGGGAATTATGGCAAAGTGGTCTGACATCTTGGCTGTGTTGAATATTCTCTTGTCCGGCTTTATCCAGCCGTTATCGAGGACCTTCTTGGCGTAACCCTGAACGGGAGGGCAGCGGCCGGCCAGCATCTCCATCGTCTTGATTGCCACCGGCACATAATCGTCAGGCAAGACGCGGGCATCCGTGCGAGGATAAGTCAACACCTTGTACGCCTCGTAGAGCTCTTGCGCCAACTTCAGCGTTTTGGCCGCCGAATATCCGAACTTCTTGTTGGCGTCACGCTGGAGCGATGTCAGGTCAAACAGCGCAGGACAGCCGCGGGTCACATTCTTGGACTGATCGGTTACAGTCCCCAATTTTCCCAGGCAACGAGCGCGAATCTGCTCGGCCTTGGGTTGATCCCATATCCTGTCGGCCTTCCCCTCCCCTTTGAAGCCAGGATCGAACCAGGTCCCCACATAGGCGCCGGCCTTCGCCATGAAGGTTGCCTTGACCAGCCAGTAGTTCTTTGGGACAAACTGCTGGATCTCGAGTTCGCGGGATACCACCATCGCCAAGGTGGGAGTCTGCACCCTTCCCACGGGCGTGAGACGGTTTCCCACATCCGTCAAGGTCAGCACCCGGCTGCCGTTAATCCCCACCAGCCAGTCCGATTCAGCACGGCTGGCGGCCGCATCGGCCAAGTTCTGCATCTCCGACCCGCGCCTGAGCTTCTTGAAGCTGTCCAGGATGGCCCCCGGTGTCATCGACTGGAGCCAAAGCCTTTCGACCGGTTTCGTACACCCGGCATAGCGAATAATGTAGTGGAAGATTAGCTCCCCCTCCCTTCCGGCGTCGCACGCGTTCACCAGACCGGTCACCTCGGCGCGCTTCAGCAGGGCCAGCAGCAGGTTGAGTTGCTGGCGGGAGTGGGAAAGAGGCAGCAGATCAAACCTCGCAGGGAGCAGAGGCAGGTCCCTCAGATTCCACTTGTCTTTGCAGGCCGCCAGTTCCGGCGGGAACGTCAGTTCAAAAAGGTGTCCGAGGGCGGACGAGACGATCCATTGTTCAGATTCGAAGCAGCTCTGCGTGCGGGGCACCGACAATGCGTGGGCGATGTCCTTCGCTACCGAAGGCTTTTCCGCTATAATTAATCGTCTGCCCATCTCCCATTATAATCATATGAGAGGGGGCGTGCGGGTAAAACAACGAAGGCCGCCCTGTGCGGGCGGCCTTTGTGGAGAGCGGCGGCCCCTTACTTCTTCACTGTGAACTTGTCGCCGTGCCGCTTGAAATACTTGCTGTAGAGGACCGTGTCCAACCTCTGGCGCAGGCTCCTGCCTCCCACGGGCTTCAACCCCCTCTTGCTTGCGAACGCGACGACTTCTTCCTTGGTTTTTGGACCCGAAGCGAGGCATTCTCTGGCGGTGGCAATCACCTCTCCCCGAGTCTTGCTCCAGGAGGATGCTCCTTTGCCCATTGGGCGACCCAGCCCAGAGCGGGAACGAGGCGCGGGGGCAGGTGGAACAGCAGCGTCAAGCACAGCTGGCTTCTTCAGGCTTTTCGACACCCCGGTGACTTCGTTAATGGCTGCATCGATCTGTTCAACGCGGTCCGCTAACTTCTTTCTTTCCTGCAGCAGTCCATTTTTTATATCGCGGAACTGCATTATTTTGTCTTTGCTTTTCATCGGACAGGTCCTTCTGTTTTTGTTCAGGTTTGTTACCCGCGGCGGTCAATCTTCTGGATGCCGGCCCTTCTCAAACTCCCGGCGCCCCATATATAACGATATTCCCGCCGCGCGGCAAAATTAGCGCCATTATACAGCAAGTCAAGCCGTTTTTCTTCGAAAAAGACCATATTTACAATGTGCCAGATTTAGCGGAATATGATTTCATTCTTGTAGCCTTTTCGGGGGGCAAGAACTCGACGGCCGCCTTCTTGTACTTACTCGACAGGGGGTTGCACCGGAACGCATTGAGATCTGGCACCACTCTGTCGACGGGCACGGCGGAAATGGGGCATCCAGCAGTTTGATGGATTGGCCGAGCACACCCGCATATTGCAGAGCCTTTGCCAGGGCCTTTCATGCGCCTTTATACTTCTCGCGGCGCCTTGGAGGGTTTGAGCGAGAGATGCTGAGGGACGGCACGGCAACGGCGCCCATTTCGTGGGAGAACCCCGATGGCTCGGCCGGCACCACCGGCGGCAAGGGGACCCAAGGGGACGCGCCTGAAGTTTCCCCAGGCCCGGCCGCGCGTCATCAGTGACCGCGGGCCGCAGTTCATCGCCAAGGATTTCAAGGAGTTCATCCGCCTCGCCACCGAAGTCGACCTCCATCAATGGCTCGCGGCTCGCTCATGGCGGCCCAGAAGCAAGCTGAAAAATGAAACCCCATCAGCCTGTAACATCTTGGCATTTTCTATTAAATTCTATGAAATATATCATAAATAACGTATAATTTAATGAAATATATCATTTTAGCCGCGCTGAGCCGCCTAATTTAATAAAAGCGATAGCCCCAGATCTTCGCCAACGCCTCAAAGAGTTAAAAAATGGAAAACCGCACCAGCCTATGGCATTTTCCACAATTTTCATTAAATTTGATGAAAAATGCCAAAAAGCCGTCTAATTTAATGGAAAATGTCTTTTTTGCCGCATTGATCTGTCTAGTTTAATAAAAATGGTATGGCCGTTATCTTTGCCAATGTCTCCAGAGCCCTCGAAGTCTCCCGCGCTGTAAAGGCGGGGAGGATGCGAAAACTCGCCTCAAAGATTTACACAGACGACTTAACTTCGCCACCAGAAGAAGTTGTAAGACGGCATCGCCTGGAAATCGCCGCTCATTTTTATCCTGGTGCATTGATAAGCCACCGCACGGCGCTGGAAGGCAGTAATATTTCGCCGGGCGGTAAATTTCATCTCACGGTGTCGCGAGCTGTGGCAACGGTGCGCAAACTTCCGGGATTGGAAATCCGTATTTGGCGAGGCCCCGCACCACAGGCGGACGACACTCGGACCCCCTTGGGCGATGGCAAAGAACTGTTCACTTCGAGCCAAGCCAGAGCCATCCTTGAAAACATGCAGATCGCGCGAGCACACGGCCACGACGAGCCCAAGACGCTTTCTCCAGAGGAACTGGAGCGCTGGATAGACCGATACCTTCGGATTTTTGGGGTCGGCTGGCTTGATAAACTCCGAGAGCAGGCGAATGATCTGGCTTCGCGATTTGGTTGGCTGCGCGAACAACAGGAACTCAACCATCTGGTGGCTGCGATCAAAGGCGAATCATCGAGCCACAGGCTCACCACCGACCTCGTGCGTTCCCGTGTCCAAGGGAAGCCATATGATCCAGAGCGGGTGACTCTTTTCGGAATGCTCCAGGCGCGTCTGGCAGCGGAGCGCTTCGTGGAATTGCCGAGGCCTCCGGCGAATGAACTGGAAAACCGCGCCTTCTGGGAAGCCTATTTTTCCAATTTCATCGAAGGCACCAAATTTACCGTCGAAGAAGCCAGGGTCATTGTCTATGACCGGGAAGGGGCCAAAGCCTTGGAAAAAAAGCGCCCCGATGACGCCCATGACATTCTCGAAACCTACCGGCTGATCGTTGACCCAAGAATCAGCGGGGAAGTACCACAGGATGCGCCACACCTGCTGGAAGTGCTCAAACGTAGACACGCTCGAATGATGGCCAGCCGCCTGAACATCGAGCCCGGCGTTTTCAAAAAGACCAACAACCAGTTCGGCTCCCGAGTGTTCGTTGCTCCCGAACTGGTATCCGAAACCTTGGTCCGTGGCTGGCCAGCCAGCCGGGAACTGCCTTCCGCCTCTGCCCGTGCCCTCTATGTCCTCTTCCTGATCGCGGAGGTGCATCCCTTCAATGATGGCAACGGTCGTATTTCCCGTTTGGGTATGAACGCGGAACTTGAAGTTTCCGGCTTGGCGCGGCTGATAATCCCAACGTCCCTTCGCAACGATTACCTCACGGTGCTCGAAGCTTTGACCGGGAACAGTAATGCCGCCCCATTCATTGCCTTTGCCCATAAGCTGACAGAGGTGAACAGCCGCATGCCTTTCGGTTCCTTCGAGCAATCGCAGGCATATTTCAAGCAGACTGGGGCGCTGGATGAGCAGCGACTGGGCTTCGGATTCTTGCCATCCATGCTTGAAGCCAAAATCTAGGATTATTCCTGTGCCTGCCATCGAATTCGTCACCGGAAGACGGCTGTCGGAGATCGCGCCGACGCCGGCAAGCCTTATGCAGGCTGCTCAGACCAGCCTTTGACCGCCGAGGCCATGAACCCGAACTGGAGCGGACCTATAATTCTTCCTGAGGATGAGTGGGTTATCCCCCCGGCGCCTTCGGCAAAGGAGGCGGACCCAGTTGATTGCCAAACACTATTTTGTGAAGAGACCGCTTGCCATGAGCTTTCTGTCACTGCTCGTCGCTTTGAGGGTTGTCCTCACCGCCTTCAGTGCGAAAGCCAGCACAGCAAGCTGGCGCGGGGATGAGCTTCGCGGACGGCGAATGGCCAACGACCGTCCATTTAACCCCGACAAACTTGCGGCCGCCTCCTGGTTTTATCCGCCGGGCAGCAGGGCCACGGTCACTGCAAGGAGCGTCATCAAGGTTGCAATAAAGCAGGCAAAGCAAGCAACATTCTGACATACAATTACAAGAAAAGCATGAACCCACGCATTCAGGAGCTGCAGGAAAAAATCGACAAGGCAGATGGCGCCTATTACACCACGGGGCACAGCGTGGTCGAGGACGCCCTGTACGATCAGTGGCGCGGCGAGCTGGCCAGGCTGGACCCGCAAAATGTGAGGATCACCCGGGTCGGCGCCCACATCCAGGAGACCATCCTCCAGAAGCGCAAGCACCGAATTCCGATGGGGTCACAATCCAAAGTCACCAGCGAAGAGGAGTACCGCAAGTGGATCGCAGGGGTTGGCGCCAACAAGATATACCACGCGAGCTACAAGATGGACGGAGGCTCCTTCTCGTTCGAGTATCAGGACGGCCGCATGATTTCCGGGATATCACGAGGGGACGGCTTTGAGGGCGAGGACATCACCGCCAACGCAGTCCGCTTTCAGGGCGTGCCTCCGGTTTGCAAGCTCCCCGATGGCAAACCCTTCAACGGCTTCATCCGGGGCGAGGTGGTCCTGCTCGATGAGGATTGGGAGCAGATCGATCCTGAAAGGCTCACGAACCCCCGCAACTGTGCCGTGGGCATCGCCCGGCGAAAGAACGGGGCGGAGAGCGAGTTCCTCACAGTTTATGCCTTCCGCGTATTCGACTCGGAGGGGGAACCCCTGGGCAGCACGGAAGAGGAGTCCTCCAACATCATGAAAAAGATGGGCTTCAATGCAGCCCCCTACTTTGTCGGCAATGCTGAGGCGATTTGGCGGTGGTTCCAGAAGGCCCACACGGAACGGCCCACCCTGCCCTACTGGATCGACGGGATCGTCGTCAAGATCAACAATGTCTCGGAGCAGCTCGCCCTGGGAGAATCTGATAATCGGCCGAAGGGTCAAGTCGCCGTGAAATTCGAGGCAGAGGGCGCAATCACCACCCTGCGGAGCGTCGACATCAGCGTCGGACACACGGGCGCCATTGTTCCGACAGGCACTTTCGATCCAGTACAGATAGGCGGAACCACCGTCACCTGCGCCACCCTCTGCAACTGGGACAACATCCGCGAGTTGGATATCCATGTCGGGGACAAAATTCGGGTCATCAAGGCGGGGGACATCATCCCGCGCGTGATGGAGGTCGTCGAGAAAACAGCTCATTCATCCAAGATCCCTGAACCCACGGAGTGCCCAGTCTGTAAAGAGCCCGTGGTGCGCCGCAGCAATGTTTCGGGAGAGGAAAGCGCCATCCTTTACTGTCTCAACCCTGGGTGCGCCGCAAAGGTGTACGGCAAAATCGAGAAATTTCTAAAATCGGTGAACGTCTTGGGAATTGGGGAAAACCTGATTCGAACCATGATTCAGGATCTGAAAGTGCAGGACGCCGCGGATATCTACAAGCTCCATACCGTCAGAGACGCCATGGCCTCTCTCAAGCTGAGCGGGAAGGTGAGGCTTGGCGAGAAGAGGGCGGACAACTGCTTGGCTGAAGTGGAAAAGGCCCGCAAACTGACGCTCAGCCAGTTTTTTGGGTCGCTCGGCATCTTCGGACTGGGCAAGCGCCGAATCGCCTTGATACAGGAAGCCATCCCGGGCGAGATGGATGCGCTCGACGACTGGCTGTCGGGCAAGCTCGTCAGGCTGGCCAAGGCCGCCGGCGTGCCGAACATGGCCGAGCGCATGCAGAAGGACCTGCTTGCCCAAAGGCCTTTGATCGAAAAGTTCCTCGCCAACGGCCTGGAGATCGTAAAGCCCGAACCGAAGGCGCAACCGAAGCCGGGGGCCTGCGTCATCTGCATCACGGGCGCCCTCTCGCAGCCCAAAGCTCATTATTGGAAGCTCATCTCAGACGCCGGCCACGTCGGCACGGATGACCTTTCCAAGACAGTCACGCACCTGGTCGCAGCCGATCCAAACGGGACCTCCAGCAAACTGCAAAAGGCCCGGAAAACTGGAATTCCAATCCTTTCGGAGTCTCAGTTGTTGGATCTGCTCAAAGGCTGATGAGCATAAAAGCGCTATAATCAAAACCATGAAACTTTTCGGCATCCATTTTGGATCCAGTTCCACCACGAATCTCAACCCCGACCAGGTTGTGTTGAAGCTAAACACAGAGTCATAAATCTTGCGCATATGTTCAAACTGAAGCAGTGTTATAGTTGTTCAGAATGGTTCGAGCTGCCAAATTATCCTATACGACCGCGCCTCAGGCTGTTGAGATCATAGCCCAGTGGCGCAAAGCCCAGTCTGTCGTGATCCGCACTGCCTATAACCGGGTGGGAGAGGGTAAGAAAGACAAGGAGATTCTTGATCTGCTCCGAGTCATGCCGCAAGGAAAGTTGGACTCATGGTTAACATTGTCGGCCCTGAAACGCGCCCGCGCTCTCCATCGTGCCAGTCCAGAGCGAACCGTTGTTTTCGGGGGCAAGCATAATCTGCAATTGCGGGCCCAGGGAAAAATCACGGTGGAGGAGTGGAAAGCCAAACGGCTGTTGCCTCTGTACTTTGAGGGACACGCCAGGAGCCATGGTGAACAGGGGGGCAACCATCGCTTCGTGCTGGACATCAAGCATAATACCGTCTGGTTTTACCCGAAGGCCAAAGTGGCTCTGCCACTCCAGATAAAACTGGGTAAGAAGTCCAATTACAGGGAGCTGTTGGATGCGTTGCAGTTTCGTTGCACCTGGCACCGGGACGTTCCGTTCACGGTTTCCTTGACCGCCACCCACATCTCGATTTCTTGGGATGAAAAAGTGGAGCCATTGAAGCGGAAAACCTATCCCGACCGGGTACTGGCTCTGGATTTGAACCCCAACCGGATTGGCGCCGCGGTACTCGAGCGGGAGGGTGAAGCCTGCAAGCCCCTCAACTGGTCGATTTATGATTATCCAGAGCTGAATGGCAAGGTGAAGAGGGCCTCCGATCATCCGGACTCCATCCATCAGCGTGACAAGCGGGTATACGAGTTGTCCTGCATCGCCAGGGAAGTCACCAATTTAGCAGTTCACTTTCGGTGCAGTGCCGTCATCACAGAGCATCTGAACATCCAGAGCCAGGACCACGGCAGGGGGCGCTCCTTTAACCGAGCTGTGAATAACCAGTGGACCCGGAAGGGATTCATCCTGCCGCTGGTCCGCCGGCTGGAGGCCGCCGGCCTTCGGCACATGGAAGTGAACCCGGCCTACAGTTCCAAAATGGGCAACCTGCTCTGGGGATGGCCCTTATTGATCCCCGACCCGGCCTGCGCGGCCGTGGAGTTGGGCAGACGATTTCTTCAAGGAGACCCGAAAAGCTCCGAGCGCATGAATGGCGGAAACCGACGGAAGGAAGAACGCCAAGCGC
>Ga0224558_1002906_pt1 | contig 15020 bp, 15 predicted proteins | sample 714S32024metaG_FD_180682 | JGI IMG/M metagenome (GOLD analysis project Ga0224558, IMG submission 180682) | Peat soil microbial communities from Stordalen Mire, Sweden - 717 S3 20-24 | ecosystem: Environmental > Terrestrial > Soil > Wetlands > Peat | place: Sweden: Norrbotten County, Stordalen... | reverse complement strand
AATTCGGACCACACCCCCCCATGCCGTTTTGTGAAACTGTGAATCTGTGAAACTGTGGAGCCCGCCGAATCAACAACTTGCAGCCACAGTTTCACAGTTTCACAGTCGCACGGTTCCGTTTCTGATGGTTCTCGATTCTGTTTCGCAAAAACCATCCGCAAATCCTCGACTGCAGTCGTCCGCCGCGGCGGACGATTTTCGCTCACCAAAACAGCTCCGAGATGAGCGGGTCTCCTGCGAACGCGCCAGACGATCAACTCGCCCGACGCGCCAGAATGATCAATTTGCCGATCGTCAAAATATTGACTTGCTGAGAATCGATTGGTCCGACTATGATCCGGGGCAGCTTCCGTGCAGTCATGAGCGCGGTCTGTGGACTCTGGAAGCAGCCCTTCGGCAGATCGCAGTCCTTTCCCCGCAGACGTTGGCGCAGCAACCATGAGGGCGCCGGCCAACTGCCTCAGCGTTCGACAAATCGCTTGCCCAGTTGATACGCGTGAAGCTGCTTGTCCCCGAAAGAGACAAGACCAGCACGCCATGAACGGTTCCCGGCGATTTGAGGAGGGTAATATGCGAACCTTTACGAGACTGCTTCTCACTGCGATTCTGCCTGCGGTTCTGATGTTCTGCATGCTTCCGCAGCAGGCGAGCCCGCAAAGCCGGGCGAACTTCTGGTTCCTCAACAACACAGGGAAGGAACTGCACAACCTGTATGTCTCGCCGCACTCACAGGGTTCGTGGGGCGCGGATGTGCTGGGGCGTGCAACTCTGCCTTCCGAGATGGGAACGTTGATCGTCTTCCCGCCGGCATGGCGCGGCGTGTGCCACGAGGATTTCAAGCTGGTCTTCGCTGACGGAACCTCTGAGGTATACACCCAGGGCCTCGACGTTTGCCAGTTGCATGCTCTGCAATTCAACGCGGACACTGTGGAGGGATTCTAAAGGGAGTGGGAAGACCGGGCACAGCGACTAACCAATAAGGAGTAGGGACGCGCGAAGCGAGGGAGAGTTCGATCTTTCGCCCGCTGAGGCGAGCTGCGCCTTGATTGGCGCGGCTCTGCCCCAGGCTTTCGCCTGGGGCTTCCTTTTTTGCCCGCTACGCGCGCTTGCGTTCGCTTGAGATACAGGTCCGAAGTAAGTGGTCGCCGCTAGTGCAGCGCGGTGAACGGATCGATGTTCAGGAGCTGCAGGAGCGAGTTGTCGTAGAAGGGCGTGGGCGTGAAGGTGAGGACGAAGAGGATGAGGCCGAAAACTCCGAGGATGGCGCGGCTGGGTGACAGGCCCGAGTCGATGGGGACTTTGGGGTGGCGAAGCGCAGGGATGAGGAGAAAGGCTCCCCAGAAGAGCCAGCCGACCCAGTAGACGGCTCCGGCGAGGAAGAGGAGAAAGGGCAGGACGTTGGTGAACAGGCGGTGCAGGCGCGGAGAGAGCGCGTAGAGGATGTGGCCGCCGTCGAGCTGGCCGCCGGGGATCAGGTTGAGCGCGGTGATGAACAGGCCGATCCAGCCCGCGACGAGGATGGGATGTGGCGAGGCCTGATTGAAGGAGGGGATCGCGGGGTTCCAGTGCGCGAGAAAATGGCGCAGCAGGCGGATGGTGAGCGGATCGCCGCCAAAGCGAATGAGGGGTTCCGGCGCGCCAGCTGCGCGGGGCACGCTGAGCATGAGGCCGGCGGCAACGGCGAGGGCTGACGCGATGAATCCCGCGAGCGGGCCGTAGATGCCGACGTCCATGAGAGCGTCGCGGGTGGGGATGCGCGCGGATGCGAATGACGGCGCCGAAGGTTCCGCTGAGCGTGGGAGCGGGGATGATCCAGGGCAGTGTGGCGCGCAGGCGGTGCGCGCGGCACGCCGCGTAGTGGCCGAACTCATGGATCAAGAGAATGCCGAGCAGGGTGAGCGAGTAAGCAAAACCGGTGGCGAAGAGAGCAGGGTGGCGAAGAAGCCAAGTCCAGGGCCACAGGTCGCTCTCGCGCGCGACGGGTGGCAGGCCCTCGAGGAAGTTGTGCATGAACCGCGCGCCATTCACAGTTGTGGTGACAATGCTGGCGAGGAGAAGCAGCACCGGCAAACCATATTCTCGAAACAGTAGACGCAACCGGCACGCTTTCCTTGCTAGGCGATTTAAACAACGGGAGAGTGCTTTTTGCTTTATAGCACAAACATTGCTGTGCTATGATTCGCCCTCATCGATTTTCGGGCAGTTCAATCGCAGTAGCTGTGCCGTACTCGTCGTTTCCCCTTCGGGCCTTCCCGCATCAGTCGCAACTTGTGGAAGACAGGAATTCCGGGCCGCAATGGCGAACCGGCGATTCCGTACGAGAGTCCGTCACCAGCTTCTGCTCACTTCAAATCTGGAGGATATCGTGGGACATTTGTTGATCGAAAACTCACTTTCCGCAGGTCGCAACAGGAGGAAAAACCTTCACCGAGCGGGGCCATTGATGGCGTTGATTCTCACGCTGATCGGTTCTTCGGGGTTGGTTGCGGCACAGACTTCGCCCTTGCAAGCGTGCAAGGAGAACAAATGCGTGCAATACTGCCAGGGCCTGTCGGTCCAAAAGACAGAGCTGGCGCAGTGCGTGACACAGTGCAAGGATGCATGCTTGCCGCCGCCCCCGACGGTGACGGTAACGCCAAAGTATTTTGTGTGGGCAGTGGCGTACGCTCCGCCAGGATGTAGCCAGGGATCGACGCCTGCACCGAATTCGTTATGCGGGGCATCGAATGGTTCGAGTCTTGTGGACTACGGCGGAAGCTCGGCAAACGGAACGAAAGTGACGACGAAGGACTCGTTCCAGAAAGGAGAGACCGTCAGTCTGGATGCAAGCTTCATTCCCGGGCCGCTGTCGGCTAACGGGAGCTATGGGATTCAGGACACGAGTTCCGACTCGACAACAACGAGCGTAACCAAGACGACGACAAACGACTGGAAGGTTTTCGGGAACGGCGACGGAGTTGACCATGGCCAAGATCAGTTTTATCTGATGTTGCATCCGCAAGTGAAGCTGGAAGCGCGAGGCAGCCAGGTTCTTTGGGGAATCGTGGATGGCGGAGCGCCTTACGTGGTGTATGCCTCGGAATTGCGCAACCTTGCTTTCGCGCGTCCGAGCACGATCTCGGTACTTGGGGAGGTGGGGCTCACCGCGGCCGATTATCAGTCGATTCTAGACACCGATCCGTATGGGGGGACGGTATTGGCAGGAGGCAACGGTTCGACAACTGTGGGAGTCAATTTAGGTACGCCAGCGACGAACCAGCAGGAATCGGGTACTGGGGCGCCCGGCTCAGAACTGGATCCGAAGCGGTTCTGGTATACGGGCCTGAGTTTTCCCTATCAGCCGGGCTTGCCATCAAGCACATGCAACAACGGGCTCTGCAACTGCGATTCGTATTCTGGGGGCATGACGAACGACAACATGACGGTGAACGAGACCTCGGACGAAAGTCAGACCACTGTGGATATGCAGGCGGGGCTGACGGTGCCGGATGCTTTCGCTCTCAAGTCCGACACGAAGCTGGTTTGGACCAACAGCTCTACGACCGACAACAGCACGGAAAAAACGTCGACGGCCAACGCTACGGTGACGTGCCCGTCGACAAATTATCCAGGTCCTTACGGGATGCAGGTGTGGTGGGACAGCCGCTATGGATCGTTTGTTCTGATTCCGTACGATCCCGGAGCAGTGCCGACGATTCATCGGGGGCAGATTGTGGATGCATCGGGGCAGCCGGTTCGCGGGCAGCTGGTGACCTTGACGTACGGTGGAAAGACGCACCGCACCTATACTGCACGCGATGGCAGCTACGGGTTTCCTTTGTGGAGCGGGGCTCCGAAATTCATCGGAACGGCACAGGTGGAGACCCGCGGCCTAAAGCAGACGATTGATCTGGGCGCAAAGCTGCCGTTGGTGATGAAGATGAAATAACGCGCAACGCACTTGGCCGCACATCGATTCGGCTGTGGCGCGTGAGGCGCGGCGCAGCCGGGGGCCGGATGCGGATGTGCGCTCGTGAGCAGCGGACTTCAGCCGGCCCACGGTGCTCTGCTAGCTTCCGGAAGCGCCAGTCTCGAGCGTGTGCAGTTCCTTGCCTGGCTTGAAGCGAACGGCTTTGCCGGGAGCGATGTTGACCTCAGTCCCGGTGCGGGGGTTGCGGCCGATGCCGGTTTTGCGCGCGCGGACGCTGAAGACGCCAAATCCGCGCAGCTCGATGCGCTCGCCGGCCGCCAAAGCCTGCTTAAGGCCCTCGAAGACCGTGTCCACTGCCGCCTCAGCTTTGGTACGCGGCAGGCCCGTGCGCTCGACCACGTTGTGAACGATATCCTGCTTGATCAAAGGGGTATCCTCGCTGGCACGAACTTAATGCTGCAAATCTTACCACAACCATCGCCGATACCACAGATTTTGTTGCGATTAGGGAACTAAAAAGCAGGGAACAGGGATCAGGGATCGGGGATCGGAAATACAGGGACCGAGGGTGCAAGGGATCGGAACTGCAGCGAACGAGGCGGCGAGAATTCTCGACGACTGGGGTGGTTTAAGATGGTGAGTCGGGGTCGTAAACGAGACTGCAAATGCCGTAGCAAGCCGGGCGCAACACCCGGAACAGGAGAAGCATGTCGATTCAGAGCGATCGGTGGATCAGGGAACAGGCCCTGAAGCATGGGATGATCGAGCCGTTCAGCGAAAAGCAGGTAGCCGGCAACGTAATCTCTTACGGACTTTCTTCTTACGGCTACGACCTCAGAGTCTCCGACGAGTTCAAGATCTTCACCAATGTGAACAGCGCCATCATCGATCCCAAGGCATTCGACGAGCGGTCGTTTGTTTCTGTGCAGGCGGCTTCGGTGATTGTGCCGCCAAATTCATTCGCGCTGGCGCGGTCGGTCGAGTACTTTCGGATTCCGAGGGATGTGCTGACGATCTGCGTGGGCAAGTCGACCTATGCGCGTTGCGGAATCATCGTGAATGTGACGCCCTTCGAACCCGAGTGGGAGGGTTTTGTCACGCTTGAGATTTCCAATACGACGCCGCTGCCGGCGAAGGTGTATGCGAACGAGGGGCTGTGCCAGATTCTGTTTTTCCGCGGCGATCAGCCGTGTGAGACGAGCTACGCCGACCGCAAGGGCAAATATCAAAAGCAGCAGGGAATTGTGCTGCCCAAGTTGTGAGACCCAAGTTGTGAAAATCGATCGAAACCGCGCCACGCATGGGCAATGAGGATAGAGAGGGATAAAGGATCGATGCACGAGGGCCCCATAAGCTTAGATTTGCGGATGCCACCTTCGCGTCAATGACCTACACCTATTTCTCAGCGAACTGGATGTTGGTGGTATTTAGGTTTTGACCCGCGCCGTCAATGATGCAATGAAGGACAACTTCAAGAGAATCCGAGTTCAGGTCCACCTCGGGGGAATGCGTTCGGTGCGCTTGGACACACGGACTGCCCGGACGATTTACGCAGTGTTGAACGATCGCTCTTGAGTCCTGCACGCGGCGGATCGAATCGCCGAAGATGCAGTTCGAAGAGCAAGTCTGGGTTCTTCTCATTCGCAACCACAGTTGCGCTGATGCTGTTTTTTCTCTGGATCCGCCGAAGGCAGCATGAACCAGACCTCCATGAGGCCGTTGCGCTTTAGCTGGGCCGAGACTGGTGTGGGGATGACATCGTCGAAGCGTGGTCCTGACTTAATTCGCATTGGGGTGGCGGCGGATGAACCGATTCGCGTCGCCGGTCTTGCGAGCATTTTTGACCAACCCGCGCAGGATGGGCATTGCCGGCTTGTGCCGGTGATTGCGCATCTTTCTGAACTGCTGGCACTGGTCGACATTGAATACATTGTCGTCGACATTCATTCCGCGTTGGGCGGTTTTGAGGCACTTGAGACGATTCGGCGCGAGCGACCGGACGTGCGATCGATCGTGATTGGCCCGGACGGCAACGATGAACTGGTTTTGAGTGCGATCATCGCAGGAGCCAGAGGCTACCTCGGGCAGACTGCGGGGCCTGAGTTGGTTCGCAGCGCCATCGACGTGGTGACTTCAGGGTCGATCTGGGCTCCCAGACGGCTTCTCTGCCGCGTGATCGACCGTCTATTGAACGTTCCAGGAATATCTCAAGCTGCTGCGAACCAACAGCTTACAAGGCGGGAGCAAGAGGTCCTCGAGCTGATCCTCGGTGCTCACTCGACGCGCGAGATTGCCAACGAGCTAGGGATCGAGCAGCGCACGGTGAAGTCGTACGTCGGCCGCTTAATGCGGAAATCGGGCGCCGATAACCGGATCAAGCTCTCAATGTCGGCGCTCGGCCGATCCTTTGTGCCCAGACGCCGAGGCAGGCGCAGAGGGGACGGAACTCACGAAAGTGCCGCAAAATAGGGGCGACATGGGTTACTTTATGTCATGACCCCTAAGTACTCTTGTGCTGTTACCCACTTTTCGGCGATCTTATCCACAGAAACAACGCAGATCTGGGGAAAGGAGTTCCCCGGCGGCATGTAAACATGATGCCAGGGAACTCCTCTTTTTTAGGCAAGATCCTCCAGAGTCTGGTGTCTCTTTCTTTTCAGCCCTCCCCCCACTCCATTCCAGCACCTCAACCGTAGAGTTCGCGGCCTGTATCAGGCCGTGAGGGCGATCCAGCCGTCAGGCAGCGCTCTTCTGCCGCAACTCCCGGTCGATTCGAGCCGCAAGCAGCTTACGAGCCTTCTCCAGGCTGCGCAGTCTTGAAGGAGGCAGCCTCTTGGCCGAATGGCTGATATAAAACGTCAGCAACCTCATTCCCGCAGTTGTCCCCTGCGGGCATATTTCCCTCGATGCGAGAGAATCCGCAAGTGCTTGGGGGGCATCGTGAATAAACCCAAATGTGCGCCAACAAGGTCCATATTCAAGTCCATACTCCTTCTTCAAATTAATCTGAGCAAATTTGATTCGACCCGAAAGAGTCGGCGCGGACTCGCCCGTAGACGGCCCGCGCCTGCCTGCGATGCGGCTCAGCGGTGCATTTAATCGTGGTCGTGCATTTTAGCTTCGCCGAAATACTCTCTCACAGCGTGCAAAAATCCCTCAGCCTGCGCGGGCGGAGGCACCTCTCCGCGGAGAATTGTGTCGAAGTGATGGTGTCCGCCGTAGAGCTCATCGGTGTCCGAGACATTCTGGCTCACCGTTGCTCCATTCAGGTCGATGCCTGCAAAAATTCCGCGGCTGCGCGACCAGGTCAGCATTTCAGCTCGCATGCTGATGTCGGTCGAAGCCTGTGCGTCGCGTCCCACGGGTCCGGCTGCCGCCGACGCATCGGCGCCGATCTTGAACTTGTCATGTAGAAGGTCCTGGAATCCCTTTTCATTCGTTGCCACTAAGACCAGATCGGTACCCTGTCCGCCAACCTGGAAACCGAACGATCCACCGGCCAGGCGAATGAACACAGGGACGCTCCAGCCGTGACCAGTGCGGCAGGTAACCACGCCCTGTCCGTACTCGGCGCCTACAATGAACGCTCCCTTCACCACGCCGGGAATCACGGCGATACACTTTGCATGCCGCGCGATCCCATCGGGAACGGCCTTGTCAGGCACAGTCATAATCGAGTCGATCACGGATCGGGCTGCGTCCAGGCGGTCATCCAACTTCCGAGGGTTGTCGGCGGCACGCGCCACAACTCCACAACTTGCAATCAACAGCATCAGAATCGCAAACAGCGTTTTCATATTCAACCTCCTTGATTCCCACGCCTCATCGGCGTCTTGACAAACTTCCACAGGCGTCAAGTTGTACCTTTGCTTCGATGCAAGTTATGGAGCGGCGGCAATTCGAATCCTGAACAAAATGTCGAAGTCTTGGCCGTGCAATTAGATGCGGCGGATTCTTTAAGCCGCGCCGTAAAATTGGATTGATTTTTTTTGCTTTAGGCAGTGGCTGAAGCAACCTTTGCAGCAGCGAGGCGGCGGAAAGCCGACGGCTTCGGCTTGGACCGCGTTTTCACAGGAGGAATATGCGGTATTGCCCATGAATGCTGTAGGCTGTTCGAGGAGGATTCGGCGCAGGCTGCCATGCGACAGTTCCCAAGAATCCTCAGGCTGAATGACTCCGGCAGTGAGACGAATGCCGACCGACACAGAGTTTTCGCATCCGCGGCGCCAGCCGCCGAAAAGGATAGGACCATGAAAAAGGCCATTGTTTCAATTCTCCTCAGCTTGCTTCTCCCCACTACGGCCTTCGCCGCCTCCACCAAGGAGGATTTGCAGGCTCGCATCGACGCAGCCAAGGTGGTTCTCGACCAGATCATGAACGCCGGTGACCGGACGGTTCCCAGCAACATTATGAAATCGGCCACTTGCGTGGCTGTGGTCCCCAGCATGGTGAAGGGCGCATTTTTCGTCGGCGCTCAGTACGGTCAGGGCGTGGTTACGTGCCGCACGGGTCACGGCTGGAGCGCGCCCGTGTTTATCCGGATGGCCGGTGGATCGATCGGCTTCCAGTGGGGCGGCCAGGCGACGGACTTGATTCTGATTGCGGTGAATGACCGCGGCATGCAGGATCTGCTGAAGGACAAGTTCAAGATTGGCGGCGATGCTTCGGCCGCGGCCGGCCCAGTGGGGCGCTCAGGAACCGCATCGACCGATTGGAAGATGAGCGCGGAGCTTTTGAGCTATTCGCGCACCAAAGGCATCTTTGCCGGCATCGACCTGGACGGAACAAGCGTGAGCCAGAATCAGGAAGATACAGAGGTCTACTACGGAGCGCCGCATCACTTCGAGGCGATTCTGCGTGGCGATGTCGCAGTGCCGCCGGGCGCGGTGCCGTTTGTCCGCGACGTGGCACAGAACTTCGTTGAAGCCAGGGCGCACTAATAGGGTCGCGCTCGCCAGTCATTTGCGAGAACTCTGAGGTTCGACGCCCGTCCTGTCCGCGCTGCGCGGGCGGGCAGGATGGGCGCGTGTTTGTGGCTCCGCGGCAGTCTGCGCCGCGCTGAGCGTCTACACTGAACCTTACTCAGCGATGTTGGAAAACCTCGAGTATGGGATCGTTGTAGCGGTTGCGAGCTGCCTGGGCCGCATGCCGCGCGGCGTTGCGCGCGTATTTTCCGGCTGCATTGCGTTCGTGGTTTATTGGTGCTTCAGCCGGCTGCGTCGCGTGGGCATGCGCAATCTCGAGCTTGCCTTGCCGGAACTACCATCCGAAACCAGAAAAAGAATTCTGCGGCGCGTCTACGTTCACCTGGGCTGGCAGCTCGTCGAGTTCTGCCGCATGACGCGCTACACGGCCGAAAATACGCGCGACTGGATTCGCACCGAGGGGCTGGAGCATTTTGTGGCCGCGCAGGCTCGCGGCAAAGGCGTGCTCGTTCTCACCGGTCATCTGGGCGCGTGGGAACTTTCGAGTTTCTATCACTCGCTGATGGGCTATCCCATGGGGATGCTGATCCGCAGGCTCGATAACCGGCGTCTCGATGAGTATGTGCACCGCATTCGCTGCATGCACGGCAATTTTGTTTTATCGAAGGACGACTTCGGTCGCGGACTGCTCACGGCGATTCACGCAGGCGGCGCTGTGGGAATGTTGATCGACACCAATATGACCCCGCCGCGGGGCGAGTTCGTGAAGTTCTTTGGCACGGATGCCTGCACGGGGACTGGCCTCGCACACGTGGCGCGCCAGACGGGCGCTGTCGTGCTGCCGGGCTTCATGCTCTGGGAGCCGGACGAAGGGAAGTACGTGTTGCAATTTGGGCCGGAGATTGAGATTCCCCACACGGCTGACCGCGGCGCGGATATTCTGGAAGGCACGCGGCGCTGCACGGCTGAACTGGAGCGGTGGATTCGGCGCTATCCTGACCAGTGGCTGTGGATTCACCGGCGCTGGAAGACGCGGCCGGGGGGGGAGACGGGGTTGTACTGACCTTCCTTATTAGGGGGTGGACCAAATGAAGATCATCATGATGCTCGCCCTAGCAGGACTCGTCGGACTGGGATCGGGAATCCCTGGATTTTCCCAAGGGGTCGCTGTGGTCCAATTCGCGACGCCATTCAGAGCTCAGACGCTTGCTGGATTTGTACGAGTCGGTTCGACGGAGGTCGCCGCCGGAGGTGTATTGGTGGAGGAATGTACGGGCGACTGGAAGGTCGTGAAGTCGTCAACAAAGACTGACGAGGCCGGACATTTTTCATTGTCGGACAAATCGCGCAAAGGGCTGCACTATTTGCGCCTTTCAGGCTACGGATTTAACCCGACCTTGATCAAGGTCATCATTTCGGGAAGTGCTCGCGACAAAGAATTGACATTGCAGATCGAGGTCGCAACATAGAGATTAGAGTGGCTGACGGGAGAGAAATGACGATTGGCGAATTGGTGGAACAACTCGGCGGGAAGTTGGCGCAGGGGCGACCGGAGTCGGAGATCACCGGCGTGAACGGATCCGAGCGCGTGACGGCGACGGAGCTGCTGTTTGCCGAGGATGCCGCTGCGGCGGCTGCGGCGCTGAAGAGTCCCGCGGCGGCGGTGGTTTTGAAGGCGGGACTGGCGGCGTCGTATGCGTCGAATCCATCGATTGCGGTGGTTGAAGCCGACGAGCCGAAGCTGTGGTTTGCGCGGGCGGCGAAGCTGCTCGCGAAGTCACCGCCTGGCGGGGGAGTTCATCCGAGTGCGGTCGTTGGCGCCGAAGTCAAGCTCGGCGCAGAAGTAACGATTGGCGCTTGCGCGGTCATCGGCGATCATGCGCAGATCGGCGCCGGAACGCGCATCGAGGCCGGAGCAGTGATCGGCGAGGGTGTGCGCATCGGCGAGCATTGCTGCATTTATCCGCGGGTGGTGATTTATCCAGGGACGAATATCGGCAATCGCGTCATGGTTCACGCTGGCGTGGTGCTGGGCGCGGACGGCTTTGGCTATGTGCGCGACGCGAAAAGCGGCGCCTACACGCAATTCCCGCAGCAGGGCACACTCGTCATCGAAGACGATGTGGAGATCGGCGCCAATTGCACGATTGATCGCGGCGCGCTGGGTGAGACGCGCGTGCGGCATGGGGCCAAGTTCGACAACCTCGTCCACGTTGGCCACAACTGCGACATCGGCGAGGATGCGATTCTGGTTGCGCTCACAGGCATCTCCGGCTCGAGCACGATTGGCAAGGGCGCGGTGCTTGCGGGGCAGGTTGGCATCGGCGACCATGTGCATGTGGGACCGGGCGTGATTCTTGGCGGGCAAGCGGGCGTCTTCAGCGGCAAGACGGTGACCAACGAAGGTTTGAAGCCGGGAACCGTGCATTGGGGCACTCCGGCGCGGCCACTGCAGCAGGTATTGCGGGAACAGGCGACGCTGGCGCGGCTGGCGAAGAGGCAAAAAAACAGCCACTAGCTTCTAGCTCTGCTGCGGTTGAACTGTCCACATCGATTCTCGCAAGAAAAAGCCAGGGGCTGGAAGCTAGAAGCGAGCGGCTCGGATTGGGCTGGTGAAATGGCCATCATCGTAGTTGGCGGCGGCGGGCGCGGCGCGGGCAAAACGGCGCTGGTGTGCGGCCTGATGCGCGCGCTGCCGGAGATTTCCTGGACGGCAATCAAGGTCACGACTCATGAACACGGAAAGGCGACTCCGATCTGGGAGGAGACCGCGCCGGGGCAGGACAGCGATACGGCACGCTATCTCGCGGCAGGCGCGCGGCGCGCGTTGTTGGTGACCGCGGGTGAGGATGCGCTGGGGCCGGGCGACGATACGCTCGGACCGATTGTGCAACAGGCTCTGCGGGAGTGTTTGCCGCCAGCCGGTGCGATCGGCGCCGGCAAGATCAATGCGGGAGTGATCTTCGAATCGAACAGCGTGCTCCGACATGTGCGCCCCGATCTTTGCCTCGCCGCGGCTACCAGTCCGTGGGTGCACGAGAAGGCTTCCTACAAACTTTTGTCACAGCACATGGATGCGATGGTCGAGCTGGCAGGGCACGATCACATCATCGAGGCCGAGAAGACTACGTTTCGCCTGGCGTCGTTGGAGCGCGTGTCGCCGACCATGCAGGAATGGTTGCGGGAACGCTTGGGTGACCGTCTCCCTTGACTTCCGGATCGCTTACTTGTAACGTGGGCGAACATTCCCTTGAACTGCGGTTGTGTTCCTTAAGGCAACAGCCGGAGTGTGCGAATTTTGGACAGTGTGTCAGTTTCAGACAACAGTGCGTCAGTTTCAGACAGTAGAGCGGGTTCCGACAGCGGCGTGGGTTCAGGCAACGGCGTGAATTCAAACTATAGCGCGGCGGCGGTCGCGGTGGGGGCAGGCAGCGCAGCACGAGTCGCGGTGCGACCGGGCGGCGCCGATGCGGCGGCTCGGGCGCCGAGAGAGTCGGCGCTCGGGGCACAACTCGACGAAGATCGGATGGCGTGGCTGGCGTTGACTTTGGCGCCGGGACTAGGGCCGAAACGGATTCTGGACGCCGTGAAGGGACTGAAGTCGGCGAGCCAGATTCTCACGATGCCACTGACGGCTCTTGAGGGGCTCAGATTTCCTGCTGAGGCGGCGCAGTTCCTCTTTGACGGCAAGGGGCGGCGCGCGGCTGAAGAGGAGTGGGCGCGGGTGGCGGCGCAGGGCGCGACGATTATCAGCTACGCCTGCCCGGAGTATCCCGAGCGCCTGCGCGAGATCTACGATCCGCCGCCTGTGCTGTGGGTGCGCGGTAACGGGAAGCTGTTGAGCCGGCCGGCGATTGCGGTGGTGGGAACGCGGCATCCCACTCCCTACGGGACGGGCATCGCCGAGTTGCTTTCGCGGGACCTGGCGGCGCGGCGATTGCTAATTGTGAGTGGCATGGCGCGAGGCATCGATTCCTGCGCTCACAAGGGTGCTTTGGCTGCGCGCATGCCCACAGTAGCTGTGTGGGGCACCGGAATCGACGTGGTCTATCCCAAGGAGAACAAGAAGCTGGCAGAGGAGATTCTGGCAACGGGCGGGGCCATTGTGAGCGAGGTGCCGATGGGGACCTTTCCCGCGCCGCAAAACTTTCCCCGGCGGAATCGCATTTTGAGCGGGTTGAGCGTGGCGGTTCTGGTGGTTGAGGCGGGCGAAAACTCGGGGACGCGCGTCACGGCAAGGTGCGCCGCGGAGCAGAACCGGGACCTGTTTGCCGTACCCGGCAATGTGACTAATAAAGGCTCCTGGACCCCTAACACATTGATAAAACAGGGAGCCAAGCTGGTGGCGACCTGGGAGGACATCTGGGAGGATCTGCCCTCGCAGGTGCGCCTGGAGCTGGAGGCCGAGGCCCCGGCTGCATCCAAACCGGAGGCTGGCGCATCTGTACTGCCTGATCCAGTGCTGCGGCCCCAGGAGGCGATGGTGCTGGAAGTCCTGCGCACTGACGAGAGCCTGCAGATCGACGAGATTCTCGACCTCCTTGAGACTCAACTCACTTCTTCCGAAGTATTTACAGCGCTTTTTGAGCTGGAAATGGCAGGCCGGATTCGGCAATTGCCCGGGAAGAACTACGTGCGGACGATGTAAAGGCAGGAATTAAAGACCATGGGTTAGGAAGTAGGGATTTGGGAGCAGGGAGTAGAAGAGCTTCAGCGGCGCTGAAACATCGTTCTGATCGCCGACTCCCGAATTGTGGCAGTTACTTTCCGGATGCGCCTCCATCGATGGATGCAAAAGGACGGATTCGAGGCGGTTTGCGGGCCCCAGAGGCGAGTTCCTGCTCCCGGAATTGGGCTGCGAACGACAGAAAAAGTCGTCATGCCGGTAGAAATGAGGGGGTATTCCGTGCTACGGTGCAAGCCTTGCGGCCATTTTTTGCTGGTGTGAGCCAGGAGACACGTGGGCCGCGAGGCGGCTGGTGCGATCAAGGCGCGGGAACACGCCGCTGGAACGGAATGCCAGGCTGAGAGTCAAACATGGGAACGGACAAGCTAGTAGATATAGAGAGGGAACCGGGTCAAGGGATGGCAACAACAAAATCATTGGTGATCGTTGAGTCGCCGGCTAAAGCGAAGACGATCGAAAAATATCTGGGCAAGGGATTCGATGTGCGTGCCTCAGTGGGCCACATCATGGACCTGCCCAAGAACGAACTCGGCGTGGAGCTGAAGGAGCGCACCTTCGAGCCGGAGTTGATTGTGTCTCCGGGCAAGGAAAAGGTCGTTGAGCAGTTAAAGAAGGCGGCCGCCAAGGCCGACGAGATTTATCTTGCGCCCGACCCGGACCGCGAGGGTGAGGCGATTGCGTACCACCTCGCCATTCAGCTTGGGACTAACGCCAAAGAGAGAAAGAAGATTCACCGCGTCACCTTCAACGAGATTACGAAGAAGGCCGTGCAGGAAGCATTCAAGCATGCGCGCGACATTGACCAGAATCTGGTGGCGGCGCAGCAGACGCGGCGCGTGCTCGATCGCCTGGTGGGCTACCAGATTTCGCCGCTGCTTTGGGACAAAGTGCGGCGCGGACTTTCGGCGGGGCGCGTGCAGACTGTTGCGCTACGGCTCATCGTAGAGCGCGAGCGCGAGATTCGCGCGTTTCAGCCAGTGGAGTATTGGACGCTGGAAGCGTTGCTCCACCCTGAGAAGCAGAGCGATCAAAAGTTCAAAGCGAAGTTCATCGGCATTGGCGGCGAGCCAGCGCGCGTGGCAAACGGCACGGACAAGGACGGCAAGGAGCAGTTCATCGCGAGCGCGCTGCCCGACAAGAACTCGATGGACGCAGTGCTGGCCGCGCTCGAAAAGGCGGACTGGTCGATCACCAGTGTGCAGGCGCGCGAACAGCAGCGCAGGCCGCTGGCGCCGTTCATCACCAGCCAACTGCAACGTGACGCTGCCAACAAGCTGGGTTTCAACGTGCGCCGCACCATGGGCGTAGCGCAGCGGCTTTATGAGGGCGTCGATATCGGCGACGAGGGCACGACGGGCCTTATCACTTACATGCGTACCGATTCGCCGCGCGTAGCGCCTGAAGCGGTGACCGGCGCGCGCGAGTGGGTTGCGAAGGAGCTTGGCCAGGAATATCTGCCCGAGACTCCCAATTCGTATAAGGGCAAGAAGGACGCGAA
>Ga0224558_1002903_pt1 | contig 15034 bp, 21 predicted proteins | sample 714S32024metaG_FD_180682 | JGI IMG/M metagenome (GOLD analysis project Ga0224558, IMG submission 180682) | Peat soil microbial communities from Stordalen Mire, Sweden - 717 S3 20-24 | ecosystem: Environmental > Terrestrial > Soil > Wetlands > Peat | place: Sweden: Norrbotten County, Stordalen... | reverse complement strand
CAAGGTAACTGAACCTGCCGTGGGAATCTCGTGGGCGCCAACCCCTCCTGGCGATGGCCTCAGCTACAACCCGCCTGGGTCATTTTTGGAAAGTACAGGTGGGTCATTCTTGGCGCGCGCCGAAGCCAGGATCGCGGCGAACAGCCATTCGAACACTTTGTCGATCATCGGCATATCCCTCCGGGTCCGGGTCGTTATCATCGCGATCCGCCGAAGTCCGGTATCTCCCGCGTCAAGGAGAACGCATGCAGGTTCGCATGGCATTGCTTGAAGTAAGCCGTCCAAAAGTCGCGGAGGCTTTGCCAATAGCGCACATCCTTGCCCGCGGCGTGGACCCCGTAAATGAAAACATCAACTCCCGCGAGGTCCGCGAAGAGGTCTTCGCGGGCGACGGTCGCAAGCGCGGCGCTCACCGGTACCGCCGGAACGTGCTCGATGTCGAGCGGCCTGGCGGACTGCCGCATGTCGGAGTGGACCACGAGCACATGGCGCATCTGCGGCGTATTGTGGAATGCGATCCCGGCGGCCATCAGGAACCCCAGGATGTCGGTCGATGGGAAGTTCGGCGCGGTCGATGCGCCGATCTTCCTCAGATTCGCCGCAAGACGAATCCGCGCGGCGGCGATCTGGTCGTACTCCCGGTACTTCCCCGGCGTGCTCGGGACCTCCCCGGTGAGCAGCACGTACGGACGCGCGAAGCTTTGGTCCGAGATCGCCGACACGGTGAGGCGCGATCCCTGGGGCAGGCACTCGATGATCCGCGCAGCGGCGTCGATGTTCTCTGTATGCGCCGCGGTGCCGCCGTAGTTCACCGCTTGGGAGGTCGCGCTGTAATCGATGGCCTCGACGAGATCGATCGACTGTCCGCGCAGGTTCGAGTTCGCGCATGATCCGAGCAGCGTTATATAGGGAATGGTCACCCACCACGTTCGGGAGATCCGGGTGTAGCGCGAAACGCCATGCAGAAGGCCGAGGTAGACGTTGCGGCGGAATTCGCACTCGAACGCCTCCGGCTCGTTCTGCAGAAAGGTGAGGCGCGCCTCCGTTTTGCCGATCTCCTGCTCCACGATTGCGAGCCGTTGGCGTTCCGGGGACGCGGGGGGCCTGCGGCCTTTCATGGCAACCCGGACCCGGTGGAGCGCGAGCCCTCCCGCCAGTTCGAGCGAAAGGCTCAAGAGCATGAGGAAGAGCCGCATCTTCGGGGCGGAGGCGGCGTAGAAGGCGAGCGCGTGGTCCGATGCCGCGGAGACTCCCCCGTCCCCCGAGGCCGGGATGTTCTGGAGATGGAGGGCAAAGAGGTCGCCGCGCACCGAGGCAAGCATCGCAAGCCCGCTGAGGCTCAGGACGAAGAGCGTCGCGGAGATCGCGAGGACCAGGGCGTTGAGGCCGGTCCGGTCAAGCAGTTCCGCGGTGGCATAGGAACACAGGCACGCGATGCCGACGGACGACAGCCACAGCATCGCCGGGTCGAGGCCGAACGGTTCGAAGGACATCCGCGTGAAGCCGAGTCCGGCGAGGACGAAGACCATCGCCATGACGGTCTGCCAGATCGGCCACGAGGCATAGGGCACCGGGACCCGCTGCTCCGTGCCCAGTGCCTCGCGGAGTTCCGAGCGTTCCGCGAGCAGCACGCCACGGGCGCGGTCCAGGAATGCTATCTCGGCCGCGTTGGCAACGCGGATGCGGTCCTTCTCCTGGGCGCAGATCTCTTCGGAGACGGCCACGTGGCCGTCGATCCCCGCGTTCGCAACCTGGAACCCGGTGCTCGCATTGAACGTTTGACTGCTCATATCAAAAACCTCCTTACAGGTGTGAATCTTTCGAGATTGCGGCCGTTCCGCCTTCATCGCTTTCGATTATCGGATGGCGTCGTGTCAAACCTGTCAAAAGTGTCAGACAATGTAACGTCGAACGATGGCGTCGGATTGTACTGCTCAAGCTCGACGTACTGCTGGATGCCGCGCACCGTGAAGTAGAGATGCCCCTTGCGCCGCCGGTGCTCGAACTGCCCCCGCCGCCGGTAGAGCGTGCGGACGCTCACTTCCAGGAGTTCGGCAGCCTGTTCGATCGGAACGGCCGGCACGGTTTCGAGTTCCGCGCGCAACTTCACAATCGACGCGACATCCTGCGAGTACATTGCGGTGTTCCCCTTTTCGGCTTCTATTCGGTGCTATGGCGTAAGATCCATCGGGCGCCGACGACGGCGACGCGCCCTTCGGACTCGCACCCGCTAATCAATTCCCGGACCTTGCGGAAAGCCGCGAGACTAAGTTCTGACAATTTCGTGTGCAACGCCCCGCCGCCCACAAACCGGACGGCGACGGTCGGGTCGTCAGCCGACCAATCGATGCCGTCCACGACCGCGCAATCGGCTATCAGCAGGGCACTGATCGCCGCGTTTTTGTCCCGGTACAGAGCGTCACGGGTTTGGTCATCGCTCACTTTGGCTTGGCGGTTGGCGTCAAACGCGCGGTTCTTTAACTGATGGATAAGTTTTCCTGTTTTGCGATCCGATTTGAAGGTCATTTTGTCCTCTTTCTTCATCTGCCAAGCCCAGAATATAAGCAGTGAGCGAGAGAGGCAAACCATTTGGATTGAGCAACTTGAACACGCAAGGTGACTGTTCAACCTGACTATTCAAAGTGAACAGGTGCCTTGACACGTGGGGTGCTATGGGATCAAATTAAATGTTTTAGAATCTGCAAGTCTGCTTTTGGGGGTCGCATGGAATCGGTAAATACGGAGCCTTTCCACGGGCTCCTTAACCGCGTGGTACAAGCGGGGAAACGCCCCGCGCCGAAACTCGCGGATGATCTCGGGCCGGACTACCGGACGTTCATGTACTGGCTTGAAGGCAAGCGGAAGTTTCCCGCCGAACTGCTGCCGGCGCTCTGCATCGCACTCGAAAACTATGAACTCCTCGACTGGCTTGAGCGGGAGGTCGGCCGGGTCGCCTATCGGATACCCGATGGCACGCACACGCAAAATCTTGAGGATGTCCGGGCGGTGCAGGGGCTTATCAAGGAAGTGGGGGGCGCGCTCGAAGAATTATCGAGGACGCTCGAAGACGGCATCGTCGAAAAGCATGAATTGGACAAGACGCTCCCCGAATTGGACGATGTGATCCGGGAGTGCGCCCGGCTCAAACATTGGCTTGAGCGGCGCCATGAGGCGGACTTCCCGAAACACCCGCGGCCGGTGTATTCGCACTCTTAGAATCGCAAACGGGCTCATGCGGCACAAAATTGTGGCTAAACCACGACCAGCCGCGTTGTGCCACAATGAGAGCTTGGAAAGTAACGCAAAAGAGTCCGCGGATCGCACAGTGGTCGTTGATCTGGATGGCATCACGCATAGTTATCAAACCCACCTGGGAGAACCTGTCTTACGCTTTCGCCTCCATCAACCTCCAAATCACCGAAGGCGAGTTTGTCACGGTGGTTGGGCCATACGTAAGAACGACACTGCTAAACACCATGGTGGGCCTCCTTAGGTCAGTAACCGGCAGAGTGTTATTGAATATTGAAGGACAAATTCGCGGATGGGCTGATATCCGGGCAGTGCCGCGGCCTCGTGGTGCAAGAACCAGCATTTTATTGGCTTGGCGCGATACAGAAGCCAATTTCCGCCTGCCCCTTGAGATCGCTGGCCGTGGTGCCACTGAAATGATGCGGGTCAAAGAACTCATCGTCCTCGTGGGGCGGCTCTTTCTACTTCTCTTTGGAAAATTTCCGCGGCGGGTGTAAAATAGGATTATTCCTTTGGGTGGAATACAGTGCAGGCGGATTGCCCCAAAGAATGTCGAAATCCTTAGGGACGTCCCAATTATGGCGTACGCACAAACCGTGAACATCCTCCGTGGATCGTCGCTCGCCAAGAGTATTCGTGAAACGACGGCACGGGAAGTTCAAGAACTGCGAGGTCGCGGAATTTTCCCTACGCTAGCGGTCGTCATTGCGACAGCCGACGCTTCCGCCCACAGCTATGTTAACTCCATCCAAAAAGCTGCCTCTGCCCTCAGCATTGTCCTAAAGGTTGCGCGATTCAGTTGTTGTACACAACAGCAGTTGGAGTCTGCGTTGCTAGACTTGTCTAGCGATGGGTCCGTTCATGGAATAATTCTGCAGTTGCCCCTATTTGCCGACCTCGACACGGCTCAGGCTATCATGCGAATCAATCCTTTGAAGGATGTCGATGGCCTGACGCCACAGAACATGGGCCTGCTCCTAGCCGGGAAGGAACGGTCGGCTCTCCTGCCTGCAACACCACAAGCCTGCGTCGAGCTTGCCGAAACCTTGGGCACTCTGAGCGGAACGACCGTCGGTATAGTTGGCCGCGGGCGAACCGTTGGGCGACCGCTGTTAGCCATGGCCATAAATCGTCATGCAACGGTTACCGTGTGTCATACTCGAACCAGAGATCTAAAAAAGGCTCTCGCACCCTGTGATATTATCTTCGTCGCTATTGGTAAGCCCAACGCGATTACCGCAAATCACTTCAGTGACGGTCAACTCGTGATTGATGCCGGAATCAATATGCTTGGGGAGTCGGTCGTAGGAGATGTCGATGCGAGCGATAGTATGATTTCTAAACTCGGTGCCCTATCCGCGGTGCCTGGCGGTGTTGGGCCCATTACTACTGCGATCCTCTTTCGCAATTTATTGCGAGCTATTTCTTTGCAAACCACACACAAATGAGCATGCCAACCCTTTGGACCGCGACATTGGACGAGTTTCTTTCTGCTACGGCGAGTGCGGCTCCGACGCCAGGAGGCGGGTCAGTGGCAGCCGTCGCGTCCGCCATGGGCCTCGGTCTAATACTGATGGCGCTTAATGTTACGGCTAAGAAGAAGCAATATCCACAGGAGATTTCACGTTTGATTAGCGGAGGCGAAGAACTTCTCTCATCTCTCAAGGCTCATGCAGACAAAGATGTCGAGATATTTCAACGATATTCTGGAGCATTGAAGCTCCCAAAATCAACTGCCGCGGAGGCGACTAGTCGATCCATGGCGCTTGAAGCTGCCGCTGTGGTGGCGACGGAAGCCCCACTGGCCGCCGCGGCGACCGCCCTCCTCGGAATGCGGCTGGCACTCGCAGCATCAGATGATGTAGTGCCGTCGATTATATCGGACGTCGCTTGCGGGGCATATACAATTGGCGGGGGGATCCAAGGTATGTTAATGACAGTGCGAGCGAATATTCCAAATATTCATAACGCCACGCTGGTCGTAAGGTTCAGGGATCAGGCTAATCAGATTAGTACAGAAAGCTGTGGTATCTTAGACCAAATTGAACAGGTTGTACTTCACCGCTTAGAAGTCTAACAATTTGCAGGAATCTGGTCCATGGGCCTGCTTAGCCGTCTATGTCGCAGACTTGGTTCGTCTACGGTGTTCCTACCCTCAGACGCGTAATCGAAGATTATCGACCGTTTGCGTCTGCCTCCATTGGCAAGATTGTCTTTGTGTCATTTGGCTTTTGTGAGAGATTTTCGTCGAGTGCGTTCAAAGCCGCTCAAATTTCCGCGCGCTCAAAAACCAGGGCATTCAGTTCACTCGGCATTGTTTGCGAACACATGCAACTCGATCCCGACTGCTCACTAGGAATGTTCGAAGATGTAATCGGGTTAGTCAATAAAAAGGAAGACGTGCGGGCGGTCATCGTACAGTACCCTGTTCCAGATCATTTACTGCGAGTGCTGAGTGCCGTTCATGAGAGTAAGGATATTGATGCTGTTGGTGGTCGTGAAGGCCGATACAAAATCTGTGCTGCTGCGGAGGCGGCCCTCCGTGTTGCGGCAGCGCTCTCGCCCGTCGGGGCGATCACCGCAGTGATTGGAGCCAAAGGTCGGGTCGGATCCGATGTGGTGTTCGGGCTCCGTGGAGTGTGTGACGTATTGTCGATTGATAAGGGCGATTCACTGGAAGCGATAAACAGTGCCACGACAGTCATAACTGCGGTCGGGCAGCCGCGCTTGATCCGGCCAGAACACATCCGCAGTGGGCCCTTGTCCTTTATCGATCTTGGGATCGCGGTGTCAGATATCAGTTTTGGCGGAATTCGGATAGATGGTGACGTGTGTCACTCGACATATCCACTGCTGCGCTCGGTTACACCCGTACCTGGGGGTATCGGTCCATTGCATGTAGCGACTCTGATCGAAAGGTTTTTTTCTATAGCTCCGTCGCCGACCCATGGACATCCGCCACCATCGTGGAAGGTGCCTACTATGCCGCGAAACGCGCTTTAATAGTTTTGTATGCTGGACCGAGTAACCTTGCCTAACTGTCGAACTCTCGTGTGACGCGGTCTTCACCCGACATCGAGGGTAACAGCGCGAGTGAATCTTGAGGCGTAAATGGTTCGGTACAGAAAATGGCCTGAAGTGAGTAACCCACTCGGTCCTGGTAAGGGAGCACTCGATTCTACGATTCCTTGGTAGAATGGACGGTGAAGGCGCGGAGGATGCGGCCAATGGACGCAGCACTTTACCTCGAACGGTTCCGCCGAGACCCGCTAGGCTTTATCGAGCATCTCGCTCACGGTGGGCCGATGGTGGAGTTCGGGCTTGGTGACCACAAGGCGGTCTTTTTGAACGACCCAGGCGACATCGGCGAAGTGTTGGCCGCCCCGGAGCACAACTTCCGAAAAGCCCTTGGGTTTAGCCGTGCGAGGTTGTTTCTGGACCCGTCCGTTTTCAGCAGAGAGATCAGCTGGCCTACGAGGGCTGAGTGCTCTTCCTGGATCGATGGTATTTTATACGAGGCCGGCGCGTTTTTTGATTCTCCCTCGTGCTTGGGTGGTCTTGATGCATTTGACGCACTGAAGCTTCTAAACCTGCGTATTCTCGCGAGAACCATCTGCAACGGAAACGCTGACCTTGTGGGTTGGCCCGAGAAGCTGGCCATGGATGCAATTATTGAGGCACTTAACGACGTAACGCTTCGTTTTCCCACACGCCCACCCGATGTTTCTGACGAGGAAAAGAACCGTCTACAACAAGTTAAGACGGCCGTGCTTCGGGGAATCGGCCTGAACATGTCGGACTCTCGCGTCTCGTCATACCATCAGTCTGCGCGGGCATTGACATCACTACTGGCCGGCTATGAACAGATTCCATCATTGATCGTGTTTAGTTTATATCTATTGGCTCACCACCCTTCTGTGTACGATGAAGTATACCAAGAGATTGATGCCGTGGATTTGCGCGAGTCGATGTTATATTCAACTGGCCTTAGCGGACTAAAGTGTGTCATGATGGAGGCTTTAAGACTTTATCCTCCGGCGTGGTACCTTGCTCGGATTGCGATGCGAGATGTTATGCTTTGTGGTAGGAGCGTGGCAAAGAACTCGTTGGTATTTATGAGCCAATATACAGTTCACAGAGACAGCCGGTTCTTCAGCAATAGTACTCAGTTTTGTAGCAGCAGGTGGAAAACAAAGACGGTTAGACAGCCAACTTTCGCTTACTTCCCGTTTAGCCATGGTCCGCGAAGATGCAAGGGAGATTTCTTAGTAGACCTTATCGCTACCGGAGTAATCGGCAGTCTGTTACGGAGATTCAGTTTTGGCATTGCTTCAAGTCGTGCCGGAGTTATTGACTCGCGGATTAGCTTACGACCTAAACAGATTCGCTTTGAGTTCAGTCCGAGAAAATTGAACGGGTGACGGTCGCTCTGTGTATAACTCCCCTATGGACAATCGCCGTTTTGTATGTTAGACGCCCCTTGACGGCTCATGCCGACAGCGTATCATAAAGGACGTTATCACATAGTCCTACGGACATGGAACGAGAGCCACAAAATAACGAGAAAGTGACCGCAGGGGGCGGCGCGGAGCCCGACAGGGACGACATGGCGGACATTACCCCGGCTGAATTGTTCGATCCCGAGGAGTTTGGATACCGCCGCATCGCAATGTCGGGCAATAATCAGCGAAGGCCATGAGCGATCTCGTGCCGGTTTCGGGCCGGAAGCTCGCGGCTGTGGCGGCCGGTGGCGGCCGTCTGCCGAAAATATTCTTGCGTTCGCCGGATGCCAGCAGGCGGTTCTGGGAATTCTTCACTGCCCACATCCGGAACCGCAACACGCGCAAGGCGTACTTCGTGGCGGTCACGCAATTCTCCGAGTGGTGCGAAGCGCGAAAGCTCGAACTGCCTCGTGTGCAGCCCATTCACGTCGCGGCGTATGTCGAATCCATCGGCGAAAAGCACTCGAAGCCTACGGTGAAGCAGCATCTCGCCGCGATCCGGATGCTCTTCGATTGGCTTGTTACCGGGCAGGTCATACCACAGAACCCGGCGCACGCCGTCCGCGGGCCGCGGTACAGCGTGAAGAAAGGCAAAACCTCCGTCCTCTCAGCCGAGGAGATGCGGCAGCTCCTCGATTCGATCAGAACCGACAGCTTGATCGGTCTGCGTGATCGGGCGCTGATCGCGCTCATGGGGTACACGTTCGCCCGCGTGGGCGCTGCCGTCGGCATGAAGGTCGAGGACTACTATATCCAGAACCGTCGCGGCTGGGTGCGGCTCCATGAGAAAGGCGGCAAGGTGAACGAACTGCCGTGCCACCATAATCTTGAACACTATCTGGATGAATGGCTCGCGGCGTCGGGACTCGGAGCGGAACCGAAGACTCCCCTCTTCCCTGCGCTCCTGCACGGCAAACTCGTAAACCGCACGGCGCTCCCGCAGCAAAACGTTTATGCCATGATCCAGCGCCGCGCGGTTCACGCCGGGATCGCAACCAAGATTTCCTGTCACAGCTTCAGGGCAACCGGAATCACGACGTATCTCCAGAACGGCGGAAAGCTCGAAATCGCCCAGCAGATGGCCGGTCATGAATCTGCCCGCACCACCGGTCTCTATGATCGCCGGAACGACGGCGTGGCGCTTGACGAGGTGGAGCGGATCGCGTTCTGATTGACCTCTGGTCTTCGAATGTGGTACAAGATTGGGCAAGGAAGGTTTATATGTCCAAAAGCGACAAAGCTCCGGATAATGTTACACACAGCAGCGAGTTCGTCCTCGGACACAAACTGACCGTGGACAAAACCACCATCGAGAAGGGCGGCGAAACGTATACCGGCTATGGTTGGGACCGGGATGAGGCAGATAAGAACGCCGGCGAGAAATACAATCGCGGCGACAAGGACTGAGGTTTCGTCGCCATTCACTACGGAGGGGTCTGGCATCCAGCTTTCCCGGACCTCTCACGCTTCACTCGGCAAGCATCGTTTCCTGGCCAAGCTCGCGAAACGATCCCGGACCGAACGTCTTCTCGGTGATGCGAGCTACATCAAGGAGTTTTCCCGTGAAAACCGCGCGTGCTAGAAGTGCGAGCACGTCTTCTTTTGAAGCGAATTCTTCCGTATTAGCTGTGTAAACCTCGTCGATGAAGCGTTGGAGCCGCTCGCGCTCTGCTTTGTAGCGCCACTCCTCGATCACGGTTTCCCATTGGCCGCTTTGCCCTTGCCGCGAAACGACTGCGGCGATGTCCTCGGAAGCGCGCGCTACGAGGCCGCGTATCGCTTTCCGACGATCCAATTCGGATGTAAGCGTGGGAATTCCCGTGAAGTACTTGTCGTCGAAACGGGCGGCAAGCATCTCGATCATGGCCTCGTCGAAATCCCGGAAAAATCTCCTCGTGTGAGCTTTGTTAAAGACGCTGAATCCGATTCGTCGCGGCACGCTGGTGGCTCCGGTGGCCGCGGCGGCATCGGGTGTCGCCTGGAGCGCGACGAAACTCTCGAAATGGAGCAGTTCATGCAGGACCCGGTGAGCGGTCACCAAGAGTGAGCGGTCGTCCGGCACAATTGCCGCAGACTGATTCCTAAAATCGTACAGTCCCCCGATGTTCGCTTGCGCTATGCGGTCGCGTTCCTCATCGGGAAGTCTGGCGGTATCGACAAAGTGAAAATTGGCGGCGGATACACCAGTCACCGGCAGCGCACCATAGGCAGTCACGAATTCGGGGATGTGTTGGAGCAGGCCATCCACGGTCGCGAGTTCATTAGGAGTTTTGGCGCGTTCAAAAGAAGACGCCGGTTGTTCTCTGAGCAGTTTCGAGAAATGGCGCAGGGCGGCGCGCTCTTCCTCCGGCGAGGATGCTATCACGCGCACGATTCCCGACTCGCGAGCCAGCGGCTTTTCCATGAAGGCTGTGAATTGGTTGCGTTCGACTTGAGCAGCTCTGGCGTCCGCCAGACGTTAATGCGGCGTGTTTGTCTGTCCTTTGATGAATCGAAGTCCGATCAAGCCCTTCTGCTTTTTGAAGGTGACATCAACGCGGTCGAAGAATCCGGCCTGACCGAAAATGGGAACGATGCTCGGCGCATCGCTGAAACCGGCATACAGCGGAAAAGACGGTTCGCCCGGAATGGCAAACCGCACATGGGTGAACGCGGCACTGATGTGACCGGAACCGATCCCGGCGTATTGGTTCGTATTCTCCTTCTTGAGCGGCAGATCGAGTTCGGTCGCGACCTCAAGCGGAAAAATGCAGTCATCAGCCCCGGAGTCAACGAGCGCCAGGAGGTCGATGAATCGGTTCTTATGAAACAGGCGGACGTGGATGCGGGGACGAAGAACAGCAGTGCGGTCCGGATGGGCGGAACCTGGTATGCTCGGCTCTGGGCGATACGGGACGTTCACTGGAAAAGAGGAAGGTAACCTTGCTCGGGAGGAATCACTTTCACAAAAATGGCGTCGTTCGCGGTGCGCTGCCGCATGGCTCGCTCGCGCGTTTCATGGAGGGTCGTGCCGGAGGCTACGATTTCTTGTTCGTCAGACGAAAGCGCAACCCAGCCCGAGCGGTAGGGCTTGAGGAGTTCCGTGAGGCTGCGGGGAGAAGCAGGCCGGTCAGATTTATTTTTCTGCGGGATTGCCTTCATGTGTTCTCATACAGTCTAACCGGGCGGCGAATTACGTCAAGGCGCACCCCAATTCCATAACCATCTGCAAAAACCAGTTCTTCAGAAATGCTCTACAGAGCTTTGATTGCAAGGTCTGCGCGAGGGCGTATCATAAACGCACGTTATGATACGGCAAAGCAGGGAGGGGAAGGAGGTCAAAAATCAGGCCAAAAAGGTCGCGGAAGGGCGCGTAACCGGTTTCAAAAGAAGCCGAGCGACTGATACCGACGTTGAGGAGATCGATCCGGCGGAGTTTTTCGATCCCGAAGAGTTCGGAGTCCGGCGCCGGGACGCCCAAACGCCATGACGAGAGATCTGGTTCCGGTTCCACCGCGTGAGCTTGGCCGAGCGGGTTTCGACCGTTTGCCGGCGGCGATCATGCGCGCCGGCGAGTCGGCCACGTGGCGCTTCGTGGAATTCTTTACGGCCACGATCAGGAACCGCAACACGCGCGCGGCCTATGCGCAGGCTGTCACGCAATTTTTCGCATGGTGTGAGAAACACCGCGTGCATGCGCTTGAGGAGGTCAACCCCGTGGTGGTCGCCGCGTATATCGAGAACCACGAGGGCGCCGCCCCGACCGTGAAGCAACATCTCGCCGCGATCCGAATGCTCTTCGACTGGTTGGTCACCGGCCAAGTGATCCCTGTGAACCCCGCGCACGCCGTCCGCGGTCCGAAGTACGTCGTGAAGCGCGGCAAGACGCCGGTCTTGAAGGCCGACCAGGCGCGTACGCTCATCGACGCCATCAGAACGGACTCCATCGTGGGCCTCCGGGATCGTGCGCTCATCGGCCTTATGTGCTACACCTTCGCGCGGGTCTCGGCCATGGTCAACATGCGCGTCGATGACTATTACGAGAGTGGCAAGCGCTCTTGGGTGCGGCTGCATGAGAAAGGCGGCAAACGGCATGAAGTCCCCTGCCACCACAATGCGGAAGCCTACCTCGATGCCTATTTGGGCGCTGCGGGCATCCGGGACGAAAAGAAATCGCCGCTCTTCCGGAGCGTCGATGGCCGGCGGCGGATCACGGCAAATGCGATGGCGCGCACGGACGTGCTCCGCATGGTGAAACGGCGGGCAGGCGCGGCCGGTCTCCCCTCCTCCACGTGCTGCCATACGTTCCGGGCGACGGGAATCACCGCGTACCTGGAGAATGGCGGAACCATCGAAAATGCCCAAATGATCGCCGCGCACGAATCGCCGCGGACAACGAAGCTTTACGACCGGACCGGGGATGAGATCACACTTGATGAAGTCGAGCGGATCGCGATTTGAGCGTTTTTGTCCACTGCCGAAACGTAACCCAACTTTGCCTCTACTTAGTCGCCCAGTATTGTAGCCAAGCCGCGTTCTTCTGAGCTAATGCGGCTAGTGCGTCGGACTGAAGGGTATAAAGCATGACAATGGCGGTGGCCAACGCAATAACTACGAATGACGAGCCTACAAAAAATGCGGTGGGCATTCCAGTTGCCGGGTCCAATTCTGGAGCCATCTGTGGGTCATACCAGTTCCGCCACCGCGCCAACAAAAATAACAAGCTGCTGCAGTGATACGGAAAGGTGGCTAGAAGCCAACCAACTGCAAAGATCCATATTGGCTGTGCTGTAATTAACCAGCCATACCAGAAAACGCCGAATGTGATCGGGATAAGAACTGTTACCGTTAGGGTCAGGCACAATCGCTTGTTCACTAAATGAGCTGGTTGCTTCTCTTTATACACAAAACCGCGAGTCTTGTTGGCGTACCAGAGCACAACAATCTGGGCCGAGTAAACGGCAATGAGCAGTTGAGTGAAATCTTCGACTATGTTCCCGGACATGGCGACACCGAAGACCTTGACTGCAACGATCACTAGGAGAATGGGCAATCCACCAAGTGTGCCCACTACCTCCCAGGAATAGCTGCGTGCCGGCAGTGGGGCAACATTCCCCTCTCCTTTTGCGATTGTCTCGTCAATCCATGCTTGTTTTGCCTCTCCGCGATGCTTGGCCCGTGCGGATTGCCAGCCCGCCAAGAGCGCCCACAGGTTCTTGGCAGCTCTGGGAAACAGACCCACGAACACCGCGCCGCTGATGTAGAGTGCATCCATCCATACTGCGCCGGGGGTACCCGCCCGCAACGGTATGTGGCCTAGCAAACGGCGCACAGCGACAAAATAGATGAGTGGTGTTAACAGTAGCAGAGGTACGGATGTAAGCCCGAACTTTGTGATCGTCTGCTGTCGATTTGGCCAACCGTGGAATGCGCGCCAGACTGCGGCGAGTTTAACCGACTCGCGGAAGGCAAAGAAGAACACCGCGGAAAATACGTAGACCAAAAGGTGTTTCGGGCTTTCCATGGTCTGCTAGATTAGCACACCTCGACCCGACCCGGCAGTGCCCCTAAGCAGCGCTAAACACATTTGCCGAAGGGCAGGGTCACTTCAGCACCGTGCGGACCGTGATCTGAAGTTCACTAGTTTCGGTTGGGACCTGCTTTGGCTGGCACGTGGTAATGACGAGACCCCTCGGAACGCAGATTCAACGGTTGTCGCGAAGCAAAGCATTTACGGCCGCGAACTCGCCGCTCTGGACCTGTTCATTGGTGAGCCTGAGAATCTTGATGCCCCGCACGCGCTCGAACCAAGCGTCCATGCGCCGGTCGTGGGAAGGGTTTTGATGACTCGGGCCATCAATCTCAATCGCTAGTTTGTGCTCGGGGAGGTAGAAATCCACGATTCGGTAGTACGGCGTGTAGAAGCCTTGTTGGAAACGATAGGGCGCCCCGAGCGAAGCGAGGAAATCCTGAAACGCCAGTTCCGCCTCCGTGGCCGCCTTGCGGAGACGGGCAACATTGATCGCGTGCCGTTTCTTAAGGGGGAGCTGACAGAAATACTCCACATTCGGATTCTCACATGGATCTGATGCGGAAGTCGAGGAAAAAAGAACCGCGCTTTTTATAGCGCAAATACGCCACGCAGTCAGAGTTTTAATGCGTCAGGTTCCCCGATCTCGTCGGGGTCGATTCTCTCTTTGCGCAACCAGGCTCGGAAGTGCCCGGCGAGGATGTACGGGTCGATGTGAAGCTGTAACGGTCTTGAGCGGGACGGCGTCGCTAATCCCTGGAAGTCGCCAATGGGGCCGCGATCATGTGATCGCGGATTGCCTCATGTAATAACCGTTGTATTCGGAGATGATCAGCTTCAATGGGGCCGCGATCATGTGATCGCGGAATTCATGACGACAGGGGCGGGAGCGCCCCAGCCGGCCGGCTTCAATGGGGCCGCGATCATGTGATCGCGGAATTGTCGTGGGCAACCTCGGCACAGCCGGCGCTCCGACCTCGCTTCAATGGGGCCGCGATCATGTGATCGCGGAATTTCCGGCGTCAACCGCGCGGAAATGGCCCAGATTGTCGCTTCAATGGGGCCGCGATCATGTGATCGCGGAATTACGACGACAAAAAGGACGGCAAAAAGGAGCCGGTTAAGCTTCAATGGGGCCGCGATCATGTGATCGCGGAATTGCAGAAGTACGGGACGGCAGTTTCCAAAGAGGACGTGCTTCAATGGGGCCGCGATCATGTGATCGCGGAATTTTGCCAGCCAGGTAGCGGGTGGATGGCGATACTCAGGCTTCAATGGGGCCGCGATCATGTGATCGCGGAATTCAGATTCGGTCGGAAGTGGAACGCCTCATCGACGAGCTTCAATGGGGCCGCGATCATGTGATCGCGGAATTGCGCGCGCAACGTGCCCACTGCCACATCGTCACCCGTGCTTCAATGGGGCCGCGATCATGTGATCGCGGAATTTTTCCCGGCACCCAAAGCGCCCGCTCCGGATCAAGCGCGCTTCAATGGGGCCGCGATCATGTGATCGCGGAATTGGCAGATACATTGTAAGACCTTTGACTTTTGTACAGCTTCAATGGGGCCGCGATCATGTGATCGCGGAATTAGTGCCCGTGCTGGTTGTGCCGGAAGTTCCGGTCAAGCTTCAATGGGGCCGCGACTTCGGCGCTCGGCAGAAATGACCCGGTAGCGCTCGGTTGAAGTTGCCTGAGCTGCGAACAGGGTCAGGAATGGGAAGCGGAGATCATCCACGCCGCAGGCGTGTGTTTGATGTGAGAGAGGGCCAG
>Ga0224558_1002901_pt1 | contig 15039 bp, 13 predicted proteins | sample 714S32024metaG_FD_180682 | JGI IMG/M metagenome (GOLD analysis project Ga0224558, IMG submission 180682) | Peat soil microbial communities from Stordalen Mire, Sweden - 717 S3 20-24 | ecosystem: Environmental > Terrestrial > Soil > Wetlands > Peat | place: Sweden: Norrbotten County, Stordalen... | reverse complement strand
GGGGGCGGTCTGCGCCCGGTGGTCGTGCCCGGTGCCCGGGCCCGGCGGGTGCGCGGTCGGGCCCGCTTCGGGGCCCGGCGGGCCTCGGGGGGCTCCCACTGCCACCGCCCGGGCCCCCCGGTGAGGGTGAACCCCTGGTGGGTGCGCAGGTAGTGGTGGTGGTGGCAGAGGCGGGCGATGTTGGCCAGGGAGGCCGGGCCGCCCTCGGCGAAGGAGACCGCCCAGTGGTCGAACTCGAGCCCCTCGGCCACGTCGCACCCGGGGACCACGCAGTGCCGGTCCCGCTCGTAGAGGGCGGTCTTCAGCGGGGTGGGGATGGAGCGCCCGAGATGGCAGACCGTCGTCACGTCCACCCCGTCGGTGATGACGAGGTCGCACAGGGCGTCCCCCAGCAGGGAGCGGGCCGTCTCGACAGGGACCGGGCCCACCCCGGGGATCTCACAGACCTCACCCCGGGCGAGGGACCCCCGGCGCAGGGCGTCGAGGTCCACCCGCAGGTGCACCACGGCCCTCGGGTCGGGGGCCCGCTCCCGGGCCGGGGTGTCGGTGTCCGGGGTGTCGGTGGTGGTGCCACCCCGACCGCTGCCGTTGCCACCGGTGCCCCGGGACCCCGGCCCGATGATCCCCCGACCGGTGACGAGGGCCACCAGGGCGTCGGCCCGGTAGGCGTCGGGGGTCTCCCGCTGCCCGGCCCTCCTCGCCCGTCGGAAGACCCGGTCGGACTCGGCGGCGAGGGAGGCGAGGAGGGTGGCCCCGGCCTCGGGGGTGAGCCGGGCGAGGAGGCGGAAGGCCCCGTCCTCGTCGGTCCAGGTCCGACAGCTCCTCCGTCCGTGGAGCACGGCGGCCAGGCCGGCGGCGTCCTGCTTCGAGCGGGCCTCGGCCCGGGCCCGTCGGCACCGGTCCGACAGCTGGCGGAACGAGTCGGTGCCGGCGGTCGCACAGAGGTCCTCCTCGCAGTCGGGGTCGGCCTCCACCGCCCCGGTGAGCACCCTGGCCTTGGACCGGGAGAGCCGTCCCCCCCGCAGGGCCCCCTCCATCCCCGGGTGGTCGCCACAGGCCTCCCCCAACCGGAGCACGCCCGCCGCCTCCCCGACCGACTCCCCGGTGGCCGCAGCCAGCCACTCGGCGCCGCTGCGGTGGCCCGAGGCCTCGTGGCAGCGGGCCTCGACGGCCCGGGCGGCGGCCAGGGCCCGGCCCGAGACGCACAGCCGCTCGGCCCGGGCGAACAGCGACACGAGGAGGGCGGCGTCCCCGCCGCCGAACCGGCCCGGCTCGAAGGAGGAGACGAACGAGGCGATGGCATCGACGGCCGCGGCCAGGGGGGCCGCCTCCCCCGCGGGGGAGACGGCCGGCCCCTCGGGGGGGACCGACGACCCGACCGGGGACGGGGGCGGTGTGGTGGCTCGACTGGTCACCCGACCATCGTCCCAGGAGGCTGTGACACTCACTCATAGGACATGGGAGGACACGGGGAACAGTGGGGAGGGACACGTCGGGCCGGAGGCGGGACACCGACCCTCCGGTGAGGCGGACGGCGGGGACGGCAGGACACACGCCCTCAGGCCACGGGCGACACAGGTCTTCCCGGTCCGGACCGCTCCGGGCCGTCGGTCTAAGCGGCGGGCAGACTGGCCGGACAGGAACCGACCAGACTGCGACACTGGAACGACAGGAGGCGCACATGGCACTCGAGATCGAGACCGTGACCATCGACGCCGGAGATCCGCTGACCCTGGCGGGATTCTGGACGGCAGCGCTCGGATGGGAGTGTCGCGTGGACGAGGGCGGCGACGTCTGGGTGGAACCGGGGGACGGTCACCCGGACGGCGGTGGCGCCCGTCCTCTCCTGTTTCTGGCCGTCCCCGAACGGAAGAGGGTCAAGAACCGCATCCACCTCGATCTCCGTCCTGACAACCAGGCCCGCGAGGTCGAACGCCTCGAAGCCCTCGGCGCCACACCGGTCTCCGTAGGACAGGACGGGAGCGAGGATTGGGTGGTATTGGCTGATCCCGAGGGCAACGAGTTCTGCGTCCTCAGCGAGTCCTAGCCGGGGAACGGTTCGTCACCGCACAGGTCATCACCGCCCAGGATATGACGACGCGGAACACCAGGGCGCGAGACACGACGGTGGCAGGCGCTACGCACCTGACTGTGACGCCACCCCTGCTTCTGCCGCGGCCTTGCCCTCGGCCGCCTTCCGGTACGCCTCGAGCTGGTCCAGGAGTGGCATGCGCTCCTGGCCGACCGTCGAGTCCAGCCGGGCTGCGATCGCTTCAGGCGTCCATCTCCCGTCCGCGTACACCGCCCGCACCTCTCGGGGCTGGTTCCACACCGCGATCTTTGGCCCCACCGAGGTGTAGACCTGACCGGTCACGTGCTTCGCCTGGTCCGACAGGAGATAGATGACCAGTGGCGCAACGTCTTCGGGGTCGCCCATCTCCGCGAGGTCCATCGGGACATTGGCCGACATGCGGGTCCGGGCCACCGGTGCGACGGCATTGGCAGTGATCCCGTAGCGGTTGAGCCCGGCCGCTGCCGAGCGGACCAGGGAGACGATGCCCCCCTTTGCGGCGGCGTAATTGGCCTGGGCGACGCTCCCGGCGAACGCTCCGGAGGTGAAGGCGACCAGCGACCCGCCACCCTCCTGTTTGCGCATGATGGCCGACGCGGCCCGAAACACCGTGAAGTGACCCTTCAGGTGGGTCTCGATGACCGCGTCCCACTCGTCTTCGGCCATGTTGAAGAGCATCCGCTCCCGGAGGATGCCGGCGATCGCCACCACTCCATCGATCCGTCCCCACCGCTCGACGCCGGCACCGACTATCTTCTCGCCGCCGTCCAACGTGGTCACGCTCTCGGCAACGGCCACCGCCTCACCGCCGTTGGACTCGATCTCCGCGACGAGGGCCTCGGCAACCTCGCTCTTCGGGTCTTCGCCGGCCAGCCCCACTCCGATGTCGGCCACAACGACCTTCGCTCCTTCGGCCGCGGCGGTCAGGGCCACGGCGCGACCGATCCCACCACCGGCGCCGGTGATGGCCACGACCTTGCCCTGCAAGAACTCACTCATTGCGCACTGCCTCTCTGTGTCATCGCTGTCTATGGTCCCGTCGCTGGATCGCGCTCCGGGGCGCCTCCCGGCCGGACGCCATCCTTCCGCGGAACGTCACCCGGTCACCAGTCGGTACACGCCGGCGCCCCGGGGCAGGCGACCGCTCACCGGCGACCGGCGACCGGGACGACGGACCGGCTCCCTCCGACAGGTTGACCGTATATGAGAACCTGTTCTAGCGTCCCCACCGGGTCGGCGCCACCTGAGGGCGTGCACGCTGACCGGACACCGCCGGCTCCGTTCGGCACCATCGGGCAAGCATCCGCCGCCATGCGGCGCAGGGGGTACACGGACACCATGGGCGATCTTGGATTCTGGGCACTGGCACACGAGAACCCGAGCAAGCTGGCGCTGGTCGCGCCCGACGGCACGGAATACACCGCCGGTGAGCTGCTGGGGCGGACCAACCAGGTCGTGCACGGGCTGCGAGGCCTCAACCTCAAGCCCGGGGACGTGATCGCCACCCTGCTGCCCAACGGGGTGGAGATGTTCGAGCTGTACTTGGCCGCACTCCAGGCCGGCTGGTACCTGGTGCCCATCAACCATCACCTGATCGGCCCCGAGGTGGCCTACATCCTCAAGGACTCTGAGGCCAAGGCATTCATCGCCCACGAACGCTTCACTGAAGTGGCCCTGGACGCCGCCGAGGAGGCCGAACTCCCTTCGTCGCGGTGCTTCGCGGTCGGCGAGATCGTCGGCTTCGGTTCCTACGCCATGATGCGCGACGGTCAGCCGACCACCGATCCGGCCGACCGCACGATCGGCGACGTGATGAACTACACGTCGGGTACCACCGGCAATCCCAAGGGCGTGTTCCGTCCGCTGAGCGGGGCCACCCCTGAGCAGGCGGCGATCGGCCTGTCAGGGATCCTCTTCCTCTTCGGGATCTCACCGGAGGAAGACCATGTACACATCGTGGGCTCACCGCTGTACCACACCGCGGTCCTCCGTTACTCGGGAGCGTCCATCCACCTGCTGCACACGGTCGTGGTGATGGACAAGTGGATACCCGAGGAGATGCTCCAACTGATCGAGAAGTACCAGGTCACCAACTCCCACATGGTGCCTACCCAGTTCCACCGCCTCCTGGCCCTGCCGGACGAGACACGAGCCAAGTACGACATGTCCTCGCTCCAGCACATGATCCACGCCGCGGCCCCGTGCCCGGTGGACGTGAAGTACAAGATGATCGAGTGGTGGGGCAACGCCATCGACGAGTACTACGCCGCCTCCGAGGGCGGCGGCACATTGGTCACCGCAGAGGAGTGGCTGGAGAAGCCGGGCACCGTGGGCAAGGCGTGGCCCATCTCCGAGATCGCCATCTTCGACGACGAGGGAAACCGCGTCGAGGAGCCCAACGTCATCGGAACCGTCTACATGTCCATGCAGACCGGTGACTTCGAGTACCACAAGGACGAGAAGAAGACCAAGAGCAACCGCATCGGCAAGTTCTTCACCGTGGGCGATGTGGGGCTGATCGACGAGGACGGCTACCTGTTCCTCCGGGACCGCAAGATCGACATGATCATCTCGGGTGGGGCGAACATCTACCCGGCGGAGATCGAGCACGTGCTGCTGGGCTTCCCCAAAGTGGGCGACGCAGCCGTCTTCGGCATCCCCCACGAAGACTGGGGCGAGGAGATCAAGGCAGTCATCGAGCCGGCAGAAGGCGTCGAGCCCTCACCCGAGCTGGCCAAGGAGATCCTCGAGTACTGCTCCACCCGCCTGGCCAAGTTCAAGACGCCGAAGTCGATCGACTTCACCGACGCGATGCCCCGCGACCCCAACGGCAAGCTCTACAAGCGCAAGCTCCGCGATCCCTACTGGGCGGGTCGAGAGAAGATCTGACAGGCGAGGCCGAGGGACCCCAGGTCGGTCCGGCCGGCGCGATCAACCAGGTCAGCGCAGTCAGGCCGAACTCAGGCGCCCGGGCCGGCCGGCCCGGGAAAGTCCGACGCCGCCCCGACCCTGGTCGCCTCGGCCCGGATGGCCTCGACCAGCGCCGGATCGGCGCTGTCGACGTTCTCCTCGGCAATGGCAAGGATCTGGCCCGGAGGCACCTCGATGAAGATGCCTTCGGCCTCCGCCGTGAGCACATCGCCGTGGTAGATGCCCCCCCAGGTCCGGATCTTGCGACCGGAAACGCCAACACAACGGGCCTCGAGGTGCAGATCGGTGCGGAGGGGCGTCGGCTTCCGGTAGCGGATGGTCAGTGTGCCGGTCATGCCTGGGCTGCCCGCGACGATGTTGGCAGCCCCGAGGATCTCGTCGAACGTCTCGGCGATGACACCGCCGTGGACGCAGGTCGGCGGCCCCTCGTAGGGGTAGTCGAAGTTGGCCCGGGCGTGGATTTCGCGGTAGCCACCGTCCGTCCCGTCGACCACGGTGAGCAGAACCGGGGGGGCGACGGGATTGATCAGTCCGGTGATCGGACTGGTGGGGAAGTACTCCTGGACGGGTCGGGTCATGTCCGGTTGCTGTCGGGCGCGCTTGCCCTGGACCTGCTCCGCCAGTCGCTCGCCGATGGCTTCGATGGATTCGGCTGCTTCGGTCAGTGCGTCCTCGTCGAGCTCGGACGACACGGTCAGGGTGATGATCGGGCGGAGCGCCTCGGTCAGGCGCTGCCGCGGGTCGGCCGGTGTCGGGGAGGTCTCCCGTGCCTCCCTCACCGGCGTTGGAAGTTGGGCCGTCGCTTCTCGGCGAAGGCCTTCTGGCCCTCCTTAGCGTCCTCGGTGGCGAAGATCGGCCAGCCGAACTCCAGCTCCATCTTGAGGGCCTCCTCTTCGGGGATGCCCTCGGTCGCCTTCACCGACGCCTTGATGGCCTCGACGGCGAGCGGGCCGTTGGCCCCGATCAACTCGGCGATCTCCAGTGCGGCCTCCAGCGCCGCCCCGTCCGGCACCACCCGTCCGATCAGCCCGATCTCCTTCGCCTCCTGGGCAGAGACCTCCCGTGCGGTGAGCAGGAGGTCCATTGCCACGGTGAAGGGGATCTGACGCCGAAGGCGGACAGTCGAGCCCCCCAGCGGAAACAGACCCCGCCGTGCCTCGAACACGCCGAATTTGGCGCCTTCCCCGGCCACCCGGATGTCGGTGGCCTGGAGGATCTCGGTGCCTCCGGCCACGGCCCACCCCTCAACGGCGGCGATCAGGGGCTTCTTCAGCGAGTAGTGGCGGAGGAGCGCCTTCCAGTGCAGATCAGGGTCGTCGGCCATCCGCTTCTGGACCGACTCCATGCCGGGCCCTGACATCGACTTGAGGTCCATGCCGGCGCAGAAGGTGCCGCCGGCCCCGGTGAGGATGGCGCAGCGGATGTCGTCGTTCGAGTCGATCTCCATCCAAGCGTCGACCATGCCCACCAGCATCGGCCCCGATAGGGCATTCTTGGCCTCGGGGCGATTCATCGTCACGACGGCCGTCGAGCCGAACCGCTCGTAGGTCAGGTGTTCGGTACCGGTCATGGTGCTCCTTTTCGCTCAGGCTCCCCCGGAGCGAACTGGCACACGGACCGGTGGTCCTATCAGGCCGTGGCGCCGAGGATCGGTTCCGTGGCCGACGCGGGCCGCCCTCGGGGTCGGTTGGTCAGACAAGTAGAACACATTCTACTTTCATCGTGGGCCCCCGGGGCGAGTGGCGCGGTTCCCCTACGGGGTGGGTCCGCACCCGACCGGGGGCCTATCCGGCCGCGGCGGTGGTGGGGACGCCGGCCATGCCGACGATCGGGCGCTGAAGAGGAAGGCCCCCGGTCGACCCCTCGAACTGGGCGTCGCCGAAGGCGAACACCCCCCCCGTCGGCGGCCACCAGCCAGTAGCCCTTGCCGTCGGCGGTGGGCGCCATCCCCACGATCGGCCGGTTGAGCCGGAGCGAGCCGGTCGATCCGTAGAAGCTCGCATCCCCGAAGGAGAAGATGCCGCCGTCGGAGGCCACCAGCCAGTAGCCGGGCCTCGGCGGTGCCGGACTCGGAGGCCCGGGAAGACCCGCGGGGCCCTCGGAGGCGTGGATCTGGGTGGAGGACGGCGCGAGGATCAGGCCGTCGGCGGCGGAGGGCGAGGGGAAGGACGAGGAGGACCCTCCGATGCCGAAGCTCTGGGCCACCGCACCAGTGGTGGCATCGAGTGCGGAGAGGGTGCCACCTCCGATCGACCACACCAGACCACCGGCCACGATGGGCGAGCCGTTGGCTGCCGAGTTCGACGACGTCCACGAGGCGGTAGGCGCCGACGACGACACGGTCACCGCGTGGATGCCGTTGCTGCAGGGCACGAACAGGGTGCCGTCGAGGTCGGCAGAGCCGCCGTCGGCGAAGCAGAAGTTGGAGGTCAGCGCCACCTGCCCGCCGATACCTCCCAGGTGGGACTGGTTGAGGACGTAGGCCGTGGTCGACTTCCCGACCTCGAAGACCAGCCCGTTGGGCAGGAGCGCAGGCGCCGTGGAGCCGAGGTCCTTGTCCAAGCGGTTGTCCGTGTACCAGGCAGCGGGAGCGAAGGAGTCGAGCAGCTGCATGGTCGGACTGAGCTCGAGGACGCTGTCGCTCTGGTCGTACGAGTCCGAGGAACTGTGGTGCTCGCTGTTCCCAGTGGCGACCCATACGTCGCCCTTCCCATCGATCGGAGGTGCGGCTCCGCCCATCCAGACGGCGCCCTGGCTGTCTCCCGGCTGGTTGGCCACGGTGTAGACGGACGGGGCCGAGCCGTCTTCGGGGGCCGACACCACCAGCCCGTGGCAGGGGTCGCAGTCACCGGCGTTCCCGCCGAAGCCGGCCACCACCCGACCGTCGGTGAGGGCCAGGGAGACCCGCTGTAGCTGGAACGCCGGGTTTGCCCCAGGGGGATCGATCGCCTCGTCGAGGAGCGTGGCCCCGGTGTAGATGTCGAAGCCGACCAGGTGGTGGACGGCGTTGCCCCCCGACGCGAAGGTCGCCACCACGAAGATCTCCGACCGGGAGGGGTCGATGACCGGGGTTCCGGTGATGCCAACCGTGGGATAGATGTTCCCGCACAGTCCCGGGACCGTAGAGGGGTTGAGTGGCGTGCCGAGGTGGTTCGACCAAAGCACCCGGCCGCTGTCGGCTTCCAGTGCGTAGACGGTGTCGTTTTCGGTGGCGGCGAATACCCTCCCGCCGTCCACCAGGGGCTGACCGTACAGCTAGCCGTCCAGGGTCGGCGAGGTCCACGCCGGGCGGGCCGGGGAGAACGACGCCCCCGACGGGTCGACCCCGGTGCGGAGCGGGTCGTGGTCGAACGTCGTCCAGTCCGACGCGGGCACCGAGACGGCACGGGGTGCGGCCTGTCCTGGGCTCGGAGCGAGGGCGATGGGTGCTACGGCCGCGACTACGGCCGCGGCCACCACACCGAGCCTGCGGGTCCGGAAGGGGGAGGAACCGTGCATACTCCCGTTCTACCCGCTCGGCCGGCCAGACACCGACCTCCGCGGGTCGATCCGAGGCCTCGGTGTCAGATCCGCTCGATGATCGTCCCCGTGGCCAGCGCGCCGCCGCAGCACATGGTGACCAGTGCCAGGTTCTTGTCGGTGCGTTCGAGCTCGTGGAGCGCGGTGGTGATCAACCGAGCACCGGTCGATCCGACCGGGTGGCCGAGGGCGATGGCTCCACCGTTCACGTTGACCCTGTCCCAATCGACCTCCTGCACCTTCCCCCATGACATGACCACCGAGGCGAATGCCTCGTTCACCTCGAAGATGTCGATGTCGGCCATGGTCATGCCCGCCTTGCGCAGGACGTCGGTGGTCGCGGCGATCGGGCCGTCGAGGTGGTAGTAGGGGTCGGAGCCGATCAGCGTCTGGGCCACGATGCGGGCCCGGGGCCGGAGGCCGAGCTCACCGGCCCTGGCCTGGGACATCCACAGGACGGCGGCGGCGCCATCGGAGATCTGCGAGCTGTTCCCGGCGGTGTGCATGCCGTCGGGGAGTACCGGCTTGAGGCCGGCCAGACCCTCGCGGGTGGTGTCGCGGGGGCCCTGGTCCCTGGTGACGAGGTTCTTCTCGCCGGTAGGGCCCTCGGGACCAACCACCGGCGCCTCGAGCGGGACGATCTCCCGGTCGAAGCGACCCTCGGCCACCGCCACGGCGGCCTTGCGCTGGGACTCGAATCCCAACCAGTCGACGTCGTTACGGGTGATCCCGTACTTCTGGGCGATCCGCTCGGCCGCCCCGAACTGATCGGGCATGTCCCAGGGGAACTCATCGGGCTTCGACTTGCCCGGGCCGTTGTACGCATTGGCCCCGAGGCCCACCCGACTCATCGCCTCCACGCCGCAGGCGATCCCGATGTCGATGGCGTCGGCGCCGATCAGATTGGCCACGAAGTTGTTGGCCTGCTGGGCCGAGCCGCACTGGCAGTCGACGGTGGTGGCCGCGGTCTCGTAGGGCAGCCCCTGACTCAGCCAGGCCGTGCGGGTCACATTGGACGCTTGCTCCCCTGCCTGGGTCACACACCCGCCGACCACCTGTTCCACGGACCCGGGGTCGACTCCGGCCCGCTTGACCAGCTCCACCTGAGCGTTGCCGAGGAGCTCGGCGGCATGGAACCCCGCCATCCATCCGTTGCGCTTTCCGATCGGAGTGCGCACTGCTTCGACGATTACGGGCTGGGCCATGATGGATTCCCCTCGGAGGTTTCGGGCTCGTGCATTGGTCGGTGGGGGTACGGGTTGTTGTCCGGACCACCCGCCGGGTCGGCGCTGTCTGGCACCGGACCGGACCCGGCGGCAGGACCGGCCGGTCACCGGCGGCACAAGTATAGAACCGGTTCTACCGGAGTCGCCCCGGAGTCGCCCCGGAGTCGCCCCTGCCCCGCTACCGGGGCCGCTACCGGGGCCCGCCAATGAGTGCCGCATGACCTTCCGGACAGTCGGCCCATCCGGATCCCCTGGCTCGACGCGGACCGCGAGCCGGGCCGCCCTGCAGGTCCAGAGCCCGCCGGGACCGAGAGGAACCCTATGAGCAAACCGGATTCAAGGCCCCGCTGGAGAACGCCATCGACTTCCTGCACGTGGAGTGGAAGTCAAGCCGGTCGGCCTGGTCAGTTACGGCGGTATGGCGGCGGGGACCAGGGCGGCCCAGATGATCAAGCAGGTACCGACCACCCTCAAGATGACCCCCCCTGACCGAGTCGGTGTCGATCCCCTTCGTCACCCAGTTCATCGACGACGAAATCCGGGTCACGCCCAACGAGATCATGGAGACGTCGGCAACGGCGATGTTCGACGAGATCGGGCGGTTCACGGCCGCGCTCCGCCCGCTGCGGGGACCTGGTTGAGTCACCGGCTCCTCGGTCGGACCGGGTGGACCGGGCGGACCGGCTACCCCGGGGTGACGTCCCAGACGGGGGCTGCGCCACCCGGCTCGTGTCGGTGCTGATCCGGCCGGCGCCAGGAGAACGGTCACCAGGGGGCGACCGCGAGCCCGTTCCATTCGGCCCGGTCCACGACGGCCCGCACCAGCCTGCCGCCGATGGCGCGACCGCCCGGCATCGCAGGGACCTCGGTGTGGGAAAGGATCAAGTGGCGGTCCTCCACCCGGTAGCTGAACTCGGCCCGCTGCCCGTCGACGACCGATTCGAGCCGTCCCTGGCTCGGCCGGTCCATCACCTCGCTCATCGCGCCCTCCTCGTCACACACCCGTCACCGGGGCCGGGGCGGAACCGTGCCCCACAGGACCTCCCTTGGACGGGACGGCCCGGCGTCCGCGCACCCATTCCAACATGCCCGGACGAGCGCCGGCCGACCACGTCGGGCCGACCCTCTCCCGCCGCCGTACCATGAGCGGGATGGCCGACGCCGCTGATCCACAGAGCACCGGCGTGCCGGGGGAGGCCGGCTGATGGACGTCGTACTCTTCGCCGTCGGCCTGGTCATCGTCCTGCTGACCGCGGCCATTGTGTTGTTCACCATCGTGCTCCCCCGGGAACCGCGGGGCTTCGAGCGGCTCTCGTCCTCCGTCAATCGGGTGGTCCAGGTCGCCTTCCACGGTGTGGCCCGACTGGCCAGGAGCTACGAGGGGAAGGACGCGCTGCTGGCCCCGACCGCCCCGGTCGCGCTGATCGCGCAACTGCTGTTCTGGGCGGGATGCTTCATCGTCGGCTACGCCCTCATGCTGGTGGCGACCACCCACAGCCTGGCCTCGGCGTTGGCCCAGGCCATCGGGGCCGTGTTCACCGTCGGGACCATCGACCTGAGCGGTCCGGCCAACCATGCGGTCGACATCGCCGCCGGCGCTACCTGGGTGGTCATCGTGGCCCTGCAGATCGCCTATCTACCTGCGCTCTACGGGGCGTTCAACCGCCGCGAGAGCCTGGTAGCCATGCTGGAGAGCCGGGCCGGCATCCCGGCGTGGGGCCCGGAGGTCCTCGCCCGCCACCAGCTGGTTGGCATCATCGACACCCTTCCGGACTTCTACTCATCGTGGGAAGAATGGTCCGCCGACCTGGCCGAGAGCCACACCACCTATCCGGTGATGCTGCTCTTCCGATCACCCCAGCCCTGGTTCTCGTGGCTGGTAGGCCTGCTTGCCGTACTCGACGGCGCCGCCATGCACCTGGCCCTGGCACCGAGCAGTGCCTCGTCCCAGTCGCGCCTCTGTCTCCGCATGGGGTTCACCGCCCTCAACCGGATGGCCGGCGTCCTCGGTTGGGAGGTGGACCCCGACCCCAACCCGGAGGGACCCATCGACCTCACCTTCGAGGAGTTCGAGGAGGCGGTGGCCATGCTGGAGCACGTGGGGTTCCCCATGGAGCGGACGGCCGAGGAGGCGTGGCCCGACTTCCGGGGCTGGAGGGTGAACTACGAGTCGGTGGCCTACCGATTGGCCGACCGGTTGACCGCACCTCCAGCGCCCTGGTCGGGCACCCGCCGCCACCTACGGTCCGGTCCGGTGGCACCCCGGCGGCCGCCCCAGCGGGCTCCGAGCGTCCTGGCCGAGCACCGCCCCGAAGTCGTGGTGGAACCCACCTCCCGGCGACGGGGAACGCCCCCTCTGGAGTAGTGCTTCGCGGTGACGACCGACTCCGCGCTCTGGCCCACGATCGCCGACGAGCGCCTGGGACTTGCCGATCTGTTCGACCGGCTCACCGAGTTGCGGCGGAGCGAGGGTGGCCTGTGTGAGGGGTGGACCGTACGTGACGTCGCCGCCCATCTGGTGACACCGCTCGGCCAGCGCCACTACCGATTCACGCCACCTGGCCTGGGTCCGATCGCCATCCTGACCGACGTCGCGAAGCGTGGCCACCTGGTCCATCTCTCCTGGCGGTGCACCGACCTCGACTGGTCATGAGGCGTCGGACCGGTGATCGAAGGTCGGGCAGAATGGGTGATCCTGGCCACGCTCCGGCGACGGGCCGCCCACGGGGACGTCGCGGGAACAAGCTCGGACGTCCTTCGAGCCCGCTGGCCGGGGGCCACCTGATCGGCAAACCCACCCATCACTGCCCCGGCGGCCAGTGGTCTTTCATGAGATCAGACTTGACCGCCACCACGAGCCCGAAGACGACCGTGTAGAAGATCACCACGAACGCAGTCAGAGAGAGTTGGGAGTAGGTGATGACTGCCAGCAGGACCAGGAAGACATAGAGGACCGTGACCGCTCGACCCTGCCATGTCAGGGGCCCGATTCCCAGGCCACCTTCCTTCTTCCCGAACCAGAGCTGAGGCTCCTGCCGTGGCACCTCAGGCATCTCCCTCGATTCGCCCCATGAGTTCCGTGGGATCGGAAGGACCCGAGATCACCACCGAGGATTCGCGTCCCTTCCGGACCTCGCACCTCCGTGGTCGGTTGGTAGACGCTGAGACACTCCGACCCATGGGACCTACGGTACTGGCCCGCGGCCAGATCGGTTACCGCTGGGTGCACTGATCCGCCGCATCCGCGCCGGACGCTGCCGAGGTGGAGTGGTCGTCATTTCCGATGGGTGGCACCACCTCAGAGGAGCCGCCCGGCCGGTCGTGATGACCCGGCCGGGCCCGATGCTCCTCGTGGTGAGGCTGCAGGATCGCGCTCCGTTACGGAAGCGCGATGGTCGATCCGAGCCCGATGGTGAACCCCGGGTACGGACCCCACCCGGCTCCACAGGTGGCGGCGATGTTGGTCAGCATGGTGTTGGGCGCGGCCGCGGGCGGAGCGAATGACCCGGTGCCGGTGACCGTGGCGCCAGCGGCCTGGAGGGCGATCGTGTCGAACGGCGTTCCCGAGACGATCGGCGTCACCCCGTTGGTGTAGGTGACCACGGATGGTGCAATGGCCGGCGTCGCCGACCATACGTACTTCACGACGATCGTGCCGATGGTGTCCGATCCGGTGAATACCGAGCAGGCATTGGCATTGCCCGGACCGGTCGGCTTCAGGGAGCCGACCCCCTTCACTGTCACGCCGTGGACGGTGACCGGAGACAGGGAGCCCGCCGAATTGGGGACACTGACCGAGCCGGTGCAACCACCCGAAGTCGGCGACACCTCTTTGAACTTGAACTTCACCGTGGTGGTGGCCACTCCGGTCAGTGTCAGTTTGGGTGCGAACTTGCCGGTGCCGGTGACGTTGCAGGCCACGTTCCCAAGGGCCGGTTGAGCGGCCGCTCCGCTGACACCCGCATCGACCATGGTCAACGCCGCTGTCGATACGACGACCGCCGCGGTGATGCCGAATACTCTACGAATCATTTGTCTTCCCCCATTTCGGCCTGACGGGTGGAATCCAACAGAGCAGACCAGACCGCCAGGTCAGCCGGGCTGCAGCCGTTGGCCGCAGCAGGACGTGGCTCGCCCTGAGCAGACGATAGCCCCTCCGCTGGGAGCGCGCCCGCGCCAGTGGGACGTGAGAACGCCGACCTCATGCTCCTGGGTAGCGAAAAGGAGAGGTTCATCCACGCCTGCGTACTGCACCGAACACGTCCCGTACTTGGCGACCATATCCGACCGTGAAATTCGGGTCATCCACCCCCGGGGGCAGATCCGAAGACACCTTTTCCATCATGCCCATGTTTGAAGGAAGGACAGGACAACTGATGAAGTTCCGCAGACTTTCGATGACAGCAATCGCCCTGTGCACAGTGGCCCTGCTTGCTGCTGCCTGCAGCAGCAACTCGAGCAGTTCGACAACGACCACAATGGCACCGACGTCGAAGAATATCGTAGAGGTCGCTGCAGGCGATCCCCAACTCTCCACCCCGTGACTGCGGTGAAAGCAGCTGGATTGGTCAGCACACTCGAGGGTGCTAGGCCTTACACTGTGTTCGCCCCTACCAATGCGGCGTTTGCGGCCCTTCCGGCGGGCACTCTGACCAGCCTCCTGGAATCGGCCAACAAGGCGGAACTAACCAGTGTCCTGGAGTACCACGTGGTGCCCGGGAAGATCGAAGCGTCCGGTCTCAAGGCCGGAACGGTCAAGACGGTAAACGGTGACACCTTCACCGTCAGCCAGTCCGGCAACACCTTCACCATTACCGACGGCAAGGGCAACACGGCCCACTTCGTCACCACCAATGTCGAGGCCTCTAACGGCGTGGTTCACATCACCGACGCGGTGCTCATGCCGCCAACGAGCTGATAGCACAGGCCGGCTGAATGATTGTCCGGTGATCGTGACCCGGCGAACGTAGGTCCTCCTGGTAGCGACCCATCCACGACGTGCGGAGCGGAGGGTGGTGCGACCCATGGTCGTGCCACCCTCCCGGCTTCGGTCAGCGTTTCCACATTGGACGAACCAGGGTGGTGAGATAGGCCGCTGGTTCGGCAGATCAACTCTGCGGTCGAGGTGCCGAACTGGCCGTCTCGGTGGCATCTTCCAGCGCACTATGTGGGCGCCGAACATCCCATCCCGCCAGCTCAGGAGACAAGTCGGTACTCGTGGAACAGACCGAAGACGACGCCCCTCCGGCGAAGCTGCCCAGGTGCGGGATCACTGGATGGTGGCGCTGTCTC
>Ga0224558_1002900_pt1 | contig 15050 bp, 11 predicted proteins | sample 714S32024metaG_FD_180682 | JGI IMG/M metagenome (GOLD analysis project Ga0224558, IMG submission 180682) | Peat soil microbial communities from Stordalen Mire, Sweden - 717 S3 20-24 | ecosystem: Environmental > Terrestrial > Soil > Wetlands > Peat | place: Sweden: Norrbotten County, Stordalen... | reverse complement strand
TTTTGAGCGTCACACTTTTTGAAAAAACGCCCATTTTGCAGGCACTCCACGCACCCGCTTCCGATACCGATTTACTCGATCCCGGCAACCAGTTGATTCTATTCGACTTCTAACCGGACAGTAGTGACACCGGATGTTCTGCTGCAGCCCCACAACGCATCTCTGGAGATGACCTTCTATGACGGCCGCCAATTTTCCGCAGAATATCGGGGCGATGTCTTCGCCGGCGAACATGGCTCTTGGAACAAGGCCGTGCGCACGGGTTACGAAGTCATCCGGGTTCCGATGAAAGCGGGGCACGCCACAGGAGAGTATCAGGATTTCCTGACCGGTTTTGTGACTGCCGGCGGCGACGTATGGGGCCGGCCGGTGGGCGTCGCAGTGGCGCAGGACGGCTCGCTAATTGTGACCGACGATGGCTCGAATAGCGTGTGGCGCGTCGGCTATTCAGTCCGATAGTCATGCGGCGGCGGCCGGACCTGTGGTCCGCGACGGTCGAGTGGCGGCCTACGCAGGGCCAAATTGGGCAGCGGGCTGTGTTGCATCGTGAAAGGCGAACGGCCGACGAGCGCGGACGGCACAGCTTCTTGGGGGATTCGTTTCGGCCAACCCGCACGCCGGGCGGTCGCGGCGACGGACCGCGGGCGGCGGGAACGGGCCGCCGGCGCTCGGGCGCCGGAAGCGCGTTATGGCAACCTGGCCCGCCGACTTCGGCCATCCGGAAGTATCGCCCGACGCAAGCGCGCCACGGGCGTGCCGGCTGCGCGTCGGCATACCGCTGAAGTGGCCGCTCGCCGACGTCCCTTGGATCACGACGACTCGGAAATCTAACGCCGTCCGCCGGCCGGCCCCGCGCCGATCATGGCGGCGCCTTCCCCGCCGCGCGCATCCCATCCGCCACGCTCGCGGTCGCGGCGACGGGCCACACGGCGGGTGCCGGAACGGGGCGCCAAAGCGTCGGGCGGCGCGAAGCGTCAGCGCACCGGCAGCCGGAAGGTATCCCCCGACTCAACTGCGCCACGAGCGTGCAGGCTGCGCGTCGGCATCCCGGCGAAGTGGCCGCTCGCCGACGTTCCCGGATCACGGCGCGATGGTGCGCGATTCATCGGCCAGCACCGTGCACACCATGGATGCAGCGCGCCTCCGCGCGGCGAGCATCCCCATCCGCACGCCGGCGGTCGCGGCGACGGACTGCGGGCGGCGGGCGTGAAGCGCGTTATGGCAACCCGAGCCCGCCGACGTCGGCCAGCCGGCAGTGATCGCCGGCGCACCCGCGCCACGGGCGCGCAGGCTGCGCGCCGCCATCCCGGTGAAGTGGCTGCTCGCCGACGTTCCTGGACGCGGCGCCCTCCGCCCCGCGCACATCCCCATCCGCACGCCGGCGGTCGCGGCGACGGACCGCAGGCGGCGGGACGGGGCTGCGGGGTCGTGCGCGGCTCGCCGCTGCTCCTCGGCCGCGTCGCGCCCGGCGGCTGCTGGCGCGGCGATGCGGCGGTGTGCCGGGGCGAGCGGGCTGAAAACGCCGGGCGATCGCGCGCCTCGCCGACCGACTTCGGGCATCCGGAAGTCATCGCCAGGTGCAACTGCGCCATGGACGTTCAGGCCGCGCGTCGGCATCCCGGTGAAGTGGCCGCGCGGCGACGTTCCTGGATGCTGGCGCAATGGTCCGCGATCCACAGGCCGGCGCCGTACACGTCATGGATGCTGGCGCCTCCCTCGCGACGCGCATCCCCATCCGCCCGCCGGCGGGACTTGAGTTTCGGAGAGAGCCAAGCCTCCCACTCAAACCGTTCACTGAACGCCTCTTTGCAAACCTTAATCGCAGCCGTCCGGTCCAGCCGCGTGTCCGAAGCGCTCCTCGAATACCCGCCCGTTCCGCCTCAGGCGTACTTCAGCAGCGCCTTGAACCCGTAGTCCATATGGTGCTGGATATGACAATGAAACAGCGTCGGCCCTGGTTGGTCGGCGGTGAAGTCCACGCTCACCCGGCCATACGAGGGAGCCACAACCGTATCCTTGATGATGCCCGCCGTTGCCTTTCCGTAGATCTCCGCGATCTCGAACTGATGCCGATGCAGGTGGAGCGGATGCGAATCGTCCGTCCGGTTGCGGAACGTCAGCCGGTAGCGCACGCCCGGCTTCAACACGTACTCCCGGTCGTGCGGATAAGGCGCGCCGTTCACCGTGAACAGGTTGAACTTCCCGGCCCCGCGCGGCACCTTCTCGAAAATCATCTCCAGTTGCTCCGCCGGCGCCGGTCCCGATGCCGCCTTGCCGAACATCGTGTAATCCCATCCCGATTGCGGCGGCGGCATCCATTGCGGGCTGCGCCGCTGGTTGGCGTACTCGATCACCACGCCGAGCCCGCCGTCGCGCACCATATCTTCCGGCGCTCCCATCACCCACACGCCCGGCTGATTCATCGCCACCCAGGCGTCGATGCGCTCGCCCGGCCCCAGCATCAACACGTCCACCGCCGCGCTTCGCGGCACCGGGTTGCCATCGAGCGCCACGATATTGAACTTATGCCCGGGCAGCGCCAGATGCCGGTTCTCGATCGCGCTCGCGTTCAGAAGATGGAACATTATGCGCTCGCCCGCCCGCACCCGGATCGGTTCGCCCGCCCCCAGCGCTTTGTCGTTGATCGAATACAGATCGGCCGCCACTTCGAGCCCCGGCGGTCGCGTATCCAGCACCGCAGGCTTCTCCGGCTTCGGGCCGGAGGGGTCGAGATCGTCGCTATCCATGTACTGCGAGGTGAAGTACGGCTCCCAGTCGCGCAGCGCTAGGTAATGCTCCTGATCGTAGTTGCCCGAGTTGGCCCAGCCTTCCACGATCAGAAACCCGAACTGTCCGGTGTATGTCCCCCGGTGCAGATCGTCCATCGACATAGCGTGGGTGTGATACCAGCGCGTGCCCATGGGCGTCGGCGTGAGTTTGTAGCTGCAACTGCCATGTGGCGGCACCGGCGGCGTACCTTCCTCTTCGGAACCGTCCACGTCGGCCGGAATCAGCAGCCCGTGAAAATGGACATACTCGGGCGTATCGGTCTTGTTGACTACGTTGACCGTTACCGGCACGCCTTCCTTCATCCGCAGCAGCGGTCCCGGCGACATGCCGTTGTACCCGATCGTGCTCACGATCCGGTTGGGCGCAAGTTCCACCGTCACCGGCGCGATCTCGAGGTTGAATACCGTTCCTGAAACTTCTTTGGCGCCCGAAGCCGCCGCCGTCACAGGCCCCGGCAACGGCGTCTGCTGCCCCGCTGATGGTTCGGTAGCCGCTGCCGCTCCCGCCAGTTTGAGAAAATCGCGGCGATCCATGAGGGTTGGGCTCGGCATTGAAAAGAATTCGTTGGGACCTTCGTCCTGCGGGTCGTTCGTGGTACGCTTCAGGATAACAAAGGCCGCTACGGACCATGAAGATTGCGTGTCCCCTGCTGGTGATCTGCCTGCTGTTGATGGCCTTCGAACTCTCTGGCTGGCAACGGTTCGGCGAAGCGCCCTCCCCAGGTCTTCACGCCTACGACCAGTCCGACCTGTCTATCGCTTCCGAATTCTTCTTCAGCCGCCTCCGCTACAACACCGGCTATGGTGGCGGCTACGGATATCGCCGATTCGGCGGCGGATGGGCGCAGGACTTCCCGCGCGCCGACCACGATTGCCTCGTCGCCCTCCGCCGTCTCACCCGCATCGATTCGCCCTCGCCCCTCAACGTCGTCGATATCGATGACGACCACATGTGGGACTACCCGTGGATCTACGCCGTCGGCGTCTCCAACTGGGCCTTCACCGACGCCGAAGCCCAGCGGCTTCGCAACTTCATCGCGCGCGGCGGATTTCTCATGGTCGATCACTTCCACGGCCAGGAAGATTGGAACCGCTTCATGAGCGGCATGAGTATGGTGCTGCCCGACGCCGTCGTCGAAGACATCCCGGACGACGACGCCATCTTCCACGACCTCTACGACATCCGCGAGAAATTCCAGATACCGGGCGAGCAGTACGTGGCCACCGGCCGCACCTATGAGAAGGACGGCTATATCCCCGGCTGGCGCTGCATTCGCGACAAGGACCGGCGCATCGTCGTCGCTATCTGTTTCAACATGCACCTGGGCGACGCCTGGGAGTGGGCCAACGCCGGCGATTATCCGGAGAAGTTCTCAGGCCTCGCCTTTCGCATCGTGCTCAACTATATCACCTACGCCATGACGCACTGAGGCCCGGTGCTTATCCGCCCCATAACCTCAATTACAACGAATTGCAGCCCAACCAAGGTGAACCCGGCTGCTCGCCGGGATGGCATCGCCGCGCCATGGCGGCCGCATCTCCGCCCGCGCGCATGCCCCAAGGATCGCCCAAAACAGGCGCTTTTCGGCGGCGGCGCAAAAACCGCAAACACGACCTCGCCTACTACCTGATGTGCGGGGCGCCGATGGACCCGCTGGCGCACATCGAGCAACTCTTCGCGGAGGGCGAGCCGCTCTGGACTGCGCAGTTTCGCGCGGCGCCGGGGGCGCGTAAACCGGCTGCCGATGAACAGGGCGGACGGGCGCCCCGCCGCGTGGCTGGAAGCCGGCATTGGCCCGAGCATGAGTCTCCACCGGGTCGTGGTCATTCGAAGTACTGCCGGATTTCCTCCATGTCGGCCGCCTGAACCCGCGCCCGCTCAAGTGAGTAAAGAGGATTCGAGCCGGCCGGACCGCCGGCAGAGGCTCGAAATGTTCCCCACACCCAGACCAGAGCCCTCCGCGAGAACCGGATTCGCGCCTCGGGAGCGAGGTGAACAGTGATCATTTGGTCCCCGAATCGATGCGCCGGATGCAACAGGTTTCCGGCTTCGGGTAGCAGGACGAAATCGCGAACCCACTCTCCTTCGCCCTTTGGACGATCGCTTTCGACCATATAGCCGAGGGCCTGAACTGGCGCTCCGATAAAGAGCGGGGACCCAGCGGCCAAAGAATGAGTATGATCGCGCAGTAAGGTTGACCAGCTGAGAACGGCGCAATTCTCCGCCGAATTCCCGATCGGGACGAGATCGGAAAGATCGGGGCGGCCCGTCTCGGAGATGGCCAATACTGCCGCGGCGAGAGGAATGGCGATGCCAGCACCTATTAGGAGCAGTGTGCGGACTTCCTCGCTTCGCGAAATGGAAAGCTTCCGCTTTCCCCGACCTGGACCACGCACGTCGTCACTTTACGTCCAAAGGGTGTTACGCCAAAGGAGTTTCCGGCAGGCGGGCCACTTGTCTGGACGATCGATCTATGTTGCCGGATCAGCGGAATGCGAAGGCAGCGGCGACGGACACCACGATACAATAGCCGTCGGGGCCGCATGACATTGGCCGACAGTTGGCTGTAGGCAGCAACCATGCCCGATTGGCTAAGCATCCACGAGCCGGTTCTCGTAAACACGATCGGCCACTGCGCGGGCGCCGTGATCTTCGGGATGCTGCTGTACTTTTTTCTGGTGAACCGGCGGCGCGCCGGCGACGACCGCAGCAGTCTGCCGGCCGTGGCCGCGGCGCTGGCTATGCTCTGGAACCTTGGCTCTCTCGTGGCGCTGGCAGCCGGCCCCGAGGGCGGCCAGATCGCGGGCGCGATTGTAGCCCTTAGCTTCTCCGTTTTGAGCCTGCTGCCGGCGGTCCTGCTGCACATTTCTCTGCAAGCGCGCCGCCGCGCAGTCTGGATCGCAGGTTACATCCTGAGCGGCGTGGCCGTAGCGCTCCACCTGGGCGACTGGCTCAGCCATCTGCCCGCCCTGCACTACGCGGCGCTCCTGGTGGTGACCATCGGCTTTGCGCTCCTCACCATTCTCTCGGTAATCCTCGAATGGCGCCAGGAAAACCGCGCGGCCGGTTCGAGGCTGGCTGGCGCCATGGGATTGTTCCTCTTCGCGATTTCCTTCGCGCACTTCGGCGCCGCCCACACCCAGCTAGCCTGGTCCAAGGAAGCCGCTCTGCATCACGCGGGCCTCCCACTGGCCCTGCTCGTATTGCTGCAGGATTACCGCTTTCTGCTCATGGACGCGTTTCTGCGCTTCATCGTGAACGCCACGCTGGCGGCCGCCGCCCTACTCGCATCCATCCGCATCCTGCAATCCCGGGTGCTCGCCGAGCATCTCCAACGCCCCTTTGATGCCGGAGTCATCTTCGTATCGGCAGGCCTGCTGTTGACGCTCTTCGTCTGGGTGCACAATCGCACCCAGCGCCTGCTGACCAGCGCCATTTTCCTGCGCTCCAGCCCGGATGAGGCTCTCCGCGAGTTGCACGACCTCTCGCATGCCGTAAGCGACGAAGCCGAATACCTGCGCCTGGCCGCGGAAGCCATTACCCGCTTCCTGCATGCCGCGCGCTGCGACTTGACGGCGCAGAGTCCCACAGTCGGCCCGCCGCTCGCCGCTCCCGTAGCAGTGCTCGGTTCGGCGCGCTACGCCATCCCCAGATGGGTGCAAGCGGTATTGCCCCTGCGCTTCTCGCGGGGCGACGCCGCCTATCTCCTGCTCGGCCCGCGCGACGGCGGACGGCGCTATCTCAGCGAAGACCTCACCGTACTGGCGCACCTGGGAGCCGCTGTCGCCGAGCATGTCGAGCAACTCCGCGGCGTCCAAATGCAGAACCTGGTCTCGCAGGCGGAACTGAAGGCTCTGCAGGCGCAGATCAACCCGCATTTCCTGTTCAATTCTCTGAACACGCTGTACGGGACCATCGACCGCAGCAACACGGAAGCCCGCCGGCTGGTGCTGAATCTGGCGGATGTGTATCGCTACCTGCTCCGTTCCGAACGCACCCTGGTGGAAGTCGAAGAGGAGTTGCGTATCGTCCGCGCCTATCTGGAAATCGAGGAATTGCGCCTCGGCCCCAAGCTTCAAACGAAGGTGGACGCCGATCCACCCGCGCTACGCGCAACCATCCCCCTGCTTTCGATCCAGCCGCTAGTGGAGAATGCGGTGAAGCACGGCGTAGCCTCCCGCATGGGCGCGGGGTTCGTGCATCTCAAAATCAAAATGGATGGTGAGACCGTCTCCGTGGAAGTCTCGAACTCTGGCGTGTGGGACAGGTCTCCCGGCTTGTTGTCACAAAGCGACCCTCCATCGGGGATCGGTTTGACCAACGTCCGCCGCCGGCTGGAGCTTTGTTACGGGCCCTCGGCGCGCTTCGATATTCGCGCGGAGCACGGTGTCACCACCGTCGCCTTCGTTCTGCCGGCCAGCCCCGCGCCACCCGGGCTGGTGTCCAACGAAGCGGTCGCGCTTTCATGAGCCCCGCTATACCCGCCCACCCCGATTCTCAGGCCGCCGGCCGCCCCGGCCCGCCCGTCCATCCGAAAAACATCCCGCGATCCGGCTCCGGTGTGCTACAAGGGTCTGAGCCTTGGCGCTTAGGCATGGGACTGAAGACGCTGATCGTGGATGACGAACCGGTCGCGCGCAAGGTGCTGCGCGAGGAGTTGGAATCCATGGCCGGCATCGAGGTGGTCGGCGAGGCGGACAGCGGCGCAGCGGCGCTGGACCAGATCGCCAGCCGGCGCCCGGATGTGGTCCTGCTGGATCTCCAGATGCCCGAGATGGGCGGCTTCGAAGTGATCCGCAAGCTCCACCACGGGACCAACCTGCCGGTAGTCGTCATCGTCACCGCTTACGATCAGTACGCGCTGGACGCCTTCGAGGCCGGCGCGATCGACTATCTCCTGAAGCCCGTCGGGCGGGACCGGCTGGCCGAAGCCATGGAGAAGGCCAAGCGTCTTACCGGCCAGGAAGCCGCCGAGAGGCTGGCGCGCCTGCAGGAGATTGCGGACCCGCTGCTCCCCGGGCAGCGTTTGAAGAAGATCGTCGGTAAAGCCGGCGCTGAATATTTTCTGCTCGACGCCAACGAAGTTTTCGCATTCAATGCGGAAGGCGACATCGTCTGGATCACCACGGCGCGCAAGCGATACCAAGCCACCCAGACGCTTAAGGTACTGGAAGAGCGCCTGAGAAACACCAGCTTTCAGCGCATCCATCGGAACGCGATGGTGAACGTCGATCATGTCCGTAAGATGAGCGCTTTAAGCAGCCAGCGCTGGCTCATCACGCTGAGTAACGAACAGGAGTTCATTGCCAGCAAGAGACAGGCCCACAGCATTCGCCGGCTTGTGAACTGGTAAGGCCGGCAGCCGCAGCCGGCGCGCAGGTCGCCCAACACCCTGTCCGCTCGTCGCCGGGGCCAGTTCATTCACCGTTAGCACCAGGCCGCCGGTCAGATTGTGCTTGGATCGCGCCACTCCGGCCTACGATGATCGAGTAATATGAAGAGGGTCGCTTCGGTCGCCTTGATCTGCTTTGCGCTATCCCTTGGGTGCGCGCTCTCCAGCTTTGCTCAATCCAGTAGCGGAACGGTTCACGGATCGGTCCTCGATCCCTCGGGAGCGGTCGTCGCCGGCGCTGCCGTCACGATCGAGAACCCGGTCTCGCACTACAGCCGCAGCACCATCAGCGACAGCCAAGGCAAGTTCGCGTTCGATAATCTTCCGTACAATAACTACCATCTTTCCGCGGCGGCTACGGCCAGTGGCTTTCAGACTGCCGCCGAGGACATCAACGTGAGGTCGGCCGTACCCATGGAACTGAAAATCAGCCTGGCCCTCGGCAAGGAGACGCAGTCGGTCACCGTGGAGGCGGGTGCGGACCTGGTCGAGAGTACACCCATCAGCCACACAGACGTCGATCGCGGCCTGTTCGACAAGTTGCCTCTCGAGAGCCAGTCCTCCTCACTGAGTTCCCTGGTCACCCTGGCCGCGCCAGGGATCAGCGCCGATTCCAACGGCCTGTTTCATGGATTCGGGGATCACGCCTCGAACTCATTCTCGGTCGACGGCCAGCCGATTACCGACCAGCAGAGCAAGGTCTTCTCCAATCAGCTTCCTATCGATGCGGTAGAGTCGCTGGAAGTGATACAGGGCGCTCCCCCAGCCGAATATGGCGGCAAAACCAGTCTGGTGATTGTGGCCACTACAAGGTCGGGACTCGCTAACACCGAGCCGCATGGAAGCGTGACCACATCCTATGGCACCTTCGGCAGCGCCAACGCGGGATTCGATCTCGCGTATGGCGGGAAGAACTGGGGCAACTTCATTTCGGTGAACGGTCTGAATACGGGCCGATTCCTGGATGGCCCGGAACACCAGACACTGCACGATCATGGCAACGAAGAGAACTTCTTCGACCGCATCGACTTCAAGCCGTCCCAACCGGACAGCCTCAATTTAAACCTCGGGTTTACGCGGTCGTGGTTCCAGACGCCGAATTCCTACGATACCCAAACCGCGTCGGCCTGGTCCGGACTGGTGGTCGACAATGGAGGACTGGGGCCGGACGGGCAGCCGGTAGGGTCGGCGGATCAGCGCTCGAAAATCAGAACTTTCAACATCGCCCCCACATGGACCCGTTTGCTGAGTCCTACCACCGTATTGACGTTGGGCGGTTACGTGCGACAGGATCAATTCAACTATTATCCGAGCCGTGATCCCTACGCCGACTTCGCTCCCGATCTCCAGTCGACCAGCATCGGTCAAAGCCGCCGGCTGACCAATGCCGGGGTTCGCGCCAGCTTGTCTTACGTGAAGGGCATTCACAACCTGAAAGCGGGCGTGGTGTTTCAACACACATTCCTTACCGAGAACGACACCTTCGGAATCGTCGACCCGGGTTTAAACCCGCCGTGTTTGAATGCGGACGGAAGCCGGGATACGGACCCCACGGTTACGAATCCTTCCCAGTGCGCCGGGAGTCTGCAGCAGAATAGCGGATTTGTTCCTTTGCTGGCCGCGTATGATCTGACACGGCCGGGACCCGGCGTTGGACTTTACAATTATCTGGGCCACGCCGACATTAAAGAGACAGCGCTCTACATTCAGGACTCGATTACGCTGAAAAACCTGACTCTTAATCTCGGACTCCGCGGAGATCTGTACTATGGAATCAGCACCGCCAGGCAGGCAGAACCTCGCGTGGGAGCCGCTTACAACTTCAAACAGACGAATACAGTGCTGCGGTTCTCCTACGCCCGCACAATGGAAACTCCGTTCAACGAAAACCTGGTCCTGGCGAGCAATGGATGTAACGATCCGGTTGTCAACGCCATCTCCACGGCTATTCAAGGATATCCCTGCCTAACCGCTCCCCTGAGCCCCAGCACGCGCAACGAATTTCACGCCGGGCTTGAGCAAGCGTTTGGAAGGTGGGTCGTTGTCGATGGCGAGTATATCTGGAAATACACGACCCGGGCCTACGACTTCAGCGTGTTTGGCAACACTCCGGTTACCTATCCGATCGAATGGGCCAAGTCGAAGATACCCGGTTATGCGGTGCGCGTCAGCGTGCCAAACTTCCACGGGTTTACGGCCTTCACCGTTTTCTCGTCGGTGGCGGCGCGTTTCTTCGGCCCGCAAGTGAGCGGAATCGGCACCACGCCAACCTCGGTGGGGTCGACCGCGGTGTTCCGCATCGATCATGACGAGAATTTCAATCAAACCACTCATCTGCAATACCAACCCTGGAAGAAAGGGCCCTGGTTCGGGTTCAACTGGCGCTACGATAGCGGCTTGGTGGCCGGCCCGGTGCCTTGCATCGGAGGCAATTGCAACAATGGGCGGAATGGGACTGACAGCGAGGTGGATGTATCCGGACTGACGCCCGACCAGCAGTTCCAAGCCGGACTTTATTGCGGGAGTGTGCACGCGACTCCCACTACGCCGATTAGCCCGACTGGTTTGTGCCCAGGATCCATGTACGGATCGAGCCTGGTGAAGATTCCGGCTCCCGGCACGGAGAACGACGACCACAATCCGCCGCGCATTCAACCCCGCAGCCTCTTCGACGCGGCCGTGGGTGTCGACAATCTCTTTAACGGCGACAGGTACAAGTGGAGCTTGCGATTCACGGTGGTGAACCTGACGGACAAATACGCGCTCTACAATTTCCTTTCGACCTTCAGCGGAACACACTACGTCACGCCGCGCGCCATGACGGCTACGGTAGGATTCCACTTCTAGTTTTCTTTGAAGTACTTCCGGATTTTCCTTTGGCGAGCCGGCTGGATGCGTGCTCGCTCAAGCAGGTATGGCGTCGAGCCTGCATCGCAGGCAGAGGCGCAAACGTCCCCACACCGGAACCGGGCCCTGAATGAGACCCGGACTCGGGGTCCCTGATTCGGGATGAACTACGATTTGGCCGCCGAATTGCGAGAGCGATGGACGACACAGACAACAGAGCGATTTGGGATCGCAAGTATCAGGAGGGCCTGCCTTCGTTAGCCAGGCCAGACCCGTTTTTTATTTCGGTTTACGAGCGTCTGGTGGATCAGGCATTCCCGAACGCAGGCACGGCGCTGGACCTTGCAGCGGGGCTAGGAAGACATGCGTTGTGGCTGGCGGAGAGAGCGTGGCAGGTAAGCGCAGTAGACGTTTCCGAAGTCGCTATTGGTAAACTCAGTCAAACCGCTGCTCAGCTCAATGTCAAAATCAAACTCTTTGCAATCGATGCGGCAGAGTACGACTTTGACACCGCACGCTTCGATCTGATCGTCCTGTTTTATCACTTGGACCGGACCCTCTTTCCTAAGATCGTTTCCGCCTTGAATCCCGGCGGCCTGTTCATCTGTAAGATGGCTGTATCTTGGGGTCCGCAGATCGCGTCACCAACGGGTAACTTCAAACCACTGGGGAAGAATGAACTCGCGTCACTCGTGCCCGACCTCCAAGCCGTTACCTACCACGAGCGACCAGTCCGTGATCGGGGAGTGGTCGAATTCGTGGGAAAGAAGCCGTTTCCGCTTTTGATCGATTGACGGCAAGGCGCGCGCGCGGCACACGTTGGAGGACCCCCCGCCCCTATCTGGCGCGAACCGCTTCCTCGCTTGTTGTAAAGGATGCATCCTCGGCGTCAACCGCGACCGCTCCCAGGAAATGGCGGTAACGCCGGCTTCCGCGCGGAGACCCATCATGATGAACATGGCGGAGCCGATGGCGACCAGGCCGTTCGTTCTGAGCCCCATCGTCCGCTGCTGCCACTGGCGCTCCAGCCCGATCACTCCGGCCAAGAAGATCGCGCCGAACATTCCGAATTCCATCCAGTTCAAGGTCTTTCTCCTCTCTTCAACTTTCGCACACGCTTCGCCGGAACGTCGCCAGGAGTGATACGTCGCCACTAACTGAATGGACAAAACATGCGGTCCAAGTCCAGCCTTACCAGCGGGCACGCGTCAGGCCGTCGTCTGCTCCGTCGCGGGAATCGCCACGCCGTCGCGCGAAGAGGCGGGCCGCGGCTTTTTGGAGGCACGCGAAAGCAGACGGGCGGAATTGAGGATGAATACCATTTCGGAGGTCACGTGGATCAACGCTGCGAGCACCGGGTTCAGAAATCCGAAGGCCGCTAGCGCGACTCCCGCGGCATCCACACTCAGGGTTCCGGCGAAATTCGTCATGATGATGCGGTGGCATCGGCGCGCAATCCTGATGACTTCGACCACCTTCAGGAGGTCGTTGCCGAGAAGCAGCACATTGGCGCTTTCGCGCGCGATCTCGGTGCCGGAGCCCATCGCTATACCGACGTCGGCTTCCATCAATGCGGGAGCATCGTTGATCCCGTCGCCAACCATTGCGACCGTCTTCCCGGCACTGCGGAGCTTTCTAACGCGGTCGAGCTTCTGCTGGGGGAGAAGCTCCGCCTCCACCTCGTCGACTCGGAGCTGATATCCGATTGCGCGTCCAATTGACGCCGCATCCCCTGTGAGAAGAACCGTTCGGATGGACATCTGCCGGAGTGCGCGCACAGCCTCCACCGCTTCGGGCCTCAGAACATCGGCGATTCTCAGGTTCCCCAAATGAACGCCACCCTGAGCGATCAGTATTTCGCTGGAGGAATCGTGGTCCACAGGAGGCGCGGAGGCCTTGATGCCTTGCTCCAGCAGAAATGCTCTGGTTCCGACGACAGTATACTCGCCGTCCACGCGGCAAGTAATTCCTTTGCCAGGCGTGTATGAAAATCCTTCCGGATTGACCAGTCCGAGGGCGGCGCCGTTGACGGCCGTCAAAATGGCACGCGCCAAAGGATGCTCGGAATACCGCTCCGCACTCGCAGCAACCTGCAGCAATCGTTCGCGCCCGACTCCAGGCGAAGGATCGATGGATACGACCTCTGGATTTCCGAGCGTGAGCGTGCCGGTCTTATCGAGAACCACCGTATCCACCTTGCTGAGGGTTTCCATGTACAATCCGCCCTTCACGATGGTGCCGTGGTTTGCCGCGCGTCCAATGGCGCCCAGGATGGCCAGCGGTGTGCCTGCGGCAATGCCGCACGCGCCGGCCACGATTACCACCGAAATCGTCGAGCGCGCGTTGTGCGTGAGGATGAATGTAAAAGCCGCGCAAGTCAGGGCAAAATAAACCAGGTAGCCCGCCAGGCGATCGGCCGTCTTCTGCACGGGGGCGCGCGAGCGTTCGGCCTGTTCGACCGCCTCGATGATCTTCCCAAAAGCCGTGTCCCCGCCCACCGTTTCAGTCTGAATTTCGAGCACTCCGGACTGATTCACGGTGCCTGCATAAACACGAGTGCCCGGGATCTTCTCTACCGGCATGGATTCGCCGGTAATAGTTGCCTGATCGATGAACGAGTGCCCGCCCACCACCACACCGTCAACTGGCACCCGGCCGCCCGGCCGGACCAGGACCACATCCCCGATGCGCAACTCGCTCAAGCTCGCGGATTGTACACCGTCCGGGTGCCGCATTTCCACCTGCTGCGGCAGCAGATTCAGTAAATCCTGAATCGCGCGGCGCCCGCGGCCGACCGTCAATTCCTCAAGGACCTCGGCGATGAGAACGAAAAACACAATCACCAGCGCCGTGAACACTTCTCCGACGGCCAGCGCGGAGATGAGCGCGATCGTCATGGAGAGTTCCATGGTCATGCGCCGCGACACCAGATCGGCTAAAGCTTCGTGGAATATAGGGTAGCCGCCGATCAGGACAGCCGCAAAGCCCACGATATCGAAGTGCGGCAGGGGCTGCCAGAGCCGGAGCCACGTTGCGATGATTGCCAGCCCGACAAAGGCGATTCTTCCTAATGCGAGCGATTCGACGCGCTCGCCATGAGAATCAGACATGGCCAGTTTCCCCCCCAATTTCAGAGTGCTTACTTCATGTACATCTTGATGACATCGATCAATTCCTGGGCCGCCTTGGCACGTTCCGATGCCGGATTATGGTCTGGATCGACGACGTGAAACCGTATGTGGCCCTCAATGACCTCGCCCATCAACCCGTCGATCGCGCCCCGGCAAGCGGCGACCGTGTGCAGAATATGCGAGCATTCGGCGCCTTCCTCAAGGGATCTTTCGATGGAATCGACCTGCCCCTTGATGCGCCGAATCCGGTTCAGGAGCTTCTTCTTATCGCGAATGACGTGTGCCAATTTGGACGACCCTTCTCTTTCATGATAATATACCCCGGTATGTATATTTGTCAACGACAGGATAGCAAAGATCGAATGCCGGCCCTTCGAGTAACCCCGCTGCCGGACGAAGCGCCTGGCCATCGGCATCTGCGGGTGCCTCGGATCACTTCGCCAACGCCATCGAGTTCTCCAGTTGGGACGGCGACATCTGGCGCGGTGATATCACGCACCTGCAATACCGCGATCTCGTGGACTGGGCCTCGCGAAGCAAGATGGCGGAAGGCTGCCTCCGCGCGGACGAAAAACTCGAGGAACCTTGGTTCGATCTCTTCCGTTCAGCCCTCCGGGACACCAGGCAGCTCGGGGCACCTACTGTAATGGGGACCACTTGGGCTGGACGGATTCGGTGGTCAACTGGGCGGCTTGAAGAAATGATCGACGATTGCCAACGGAAACCAACGCATCAGTTAGGACCTTAGAAGCGCTCGGGAATGGGCAACAGTTCAGATTGGCCTATCGGGGCAGCAGTGAGGCGGCCGGTTGACGGCTGCGGTGACAGGCAATCGCGGCGGAAAGATAGGCCAGGATGTTGAGGCGCTGCAAATCGCAGGTTTCGGCGAC
>Ga0224558_1002899_pt1 | contig 15052 bp, 15 predicted proteins | sample 714S32024metaG_FD_180682 | JGI IMG/M metagenome (GOLD analysis project Ga0224558, IMG submission 180682) | Peat soil microbial communities from Stordalen Mire, Sweden - 717 S3 20-24 | ecosystem: Environmental > Terrestrial > Soil > Wetlands > Peat | place: Sweden: Norrbotten County, Stordalen... | reverse complement strand
GTGGTCTCGTCCCGATTGTCGGCCGCCGCCCTCGAGACCCTGGCCATCGTGGCCTACAAACAGCCCGTCTCCCGGGCCCAGATCGCCGCGCTACGCGGGGTCAACGTGGACGGCGTGGTCCGCCTCCTCGAGCACCGGGGGTACATCGCCCCGGCGGGCCGGGCGGCCGGTCCGGGCCAGGCCGTGCTCTATGCCACCACCGATGCGTTCCTCGAGCGCCTCGGCCTCGACCGGCTCGACCAGCTCCCGCCGGTCGAGGACCTGCTTCCGGGGCCGGAGGCCCTGGCCGACCTGGAGGAGCAGATGCGCCCGGTCGCCGATGGCTGACCGGGAGGGGCCAGACCGACCACCGGGGCCGGACGACCCGCCAGAGACGGCGCCGGCCCCCCTATCCACCGGCGACCGGCTGCAGAAGGTGCTGGCCCGGGTAGGTGTCGGATCCCGGCGGGTGTGCGAGGAGCTGATCGTCGACGGGCGGGTGACCGTGAACGGCGAGGTGCCCGTGCTCGGCCGCCGGATCGACCCGGCCGTGGACCTGGTCGAGCTCGACGGGGTGCCCGTGCCCGTCCAGCCGGGCCTCGTCCACTACCTGGTCAACAAGCCGGCCGGGGTGGTGAGCACCGCCGAGGACACCCACGGACGCCCGACGGTCGTGTCGCTGGTGCCCGCCGAGCCGAGGGTGTTCCCGGTCGGTCGGCTGGACATGGACTCGGAGGGTCTCCTGATCGTCACCAACGACGGCGAACTGACCCACCGGCTGACCCACCCGTCCTTCGGGGTCCCGAAGGAGTACCTGGTGCAGGTGGACGGGGAGCCCTCCTCCGGCGAGGTGCGACGCCTGCGGGAGGGGGTGGAGCTGGACGACGGGCCCACCGCCCCGGCGAGGGTGTCGGTGGTGGCACCCACCCTCCTCCGGATCGTCATCCACGAGGGGCGCAATCGCCAGGTCCGGCGCATGTGCGAGGCGGTCGGCCACCCTGTGCTCCGGCTGGTGCGGACCCGCATCGGCCCCCTTTCCGACCCCTCGCTGGGCCCCGGCTCGTACCGGCCGCTCACCTTCGACGAGGTCCGGAGCCTGGCCGCGGCGGCGACGGTGGTCGACCCGGTGGTGGATGGTGCCGCCGACCGAGGCCGGCCGGAGGGAGAACCGGGTGCGGACGGCCCCTCGGGCACGGCTGAGTAACATGCCTGGCTGATGTCCTCCGTCCGAGCCGTCCGCGGCGCCACCACCGTCGACGACGACACGCCGGAGGCGATCACCGAACGGGTGGTGGCGCTCCTCCTGCGGATCCTCCAGCGCAACGGACTGTCCGAGGAGGACATCATCTCGATCCTCTTCACTGCCACCGAGGACATCGTGTCGACCTTCCCGGCCACGGCGGCCCGGTCGATGGGCCTCGGTGCCGTACCCCTCATCTGTGCCCGGGAGCTCTCCATCGTCGGCTCGGTGCCGCGGTGCGTCCGGGTCATGCTCCACGTCGACACCGACCGCCCCCGCGACGAGATCCACCACGTCTACCTCGAGGGCGCCCAAGGGCTCCGTGACGACCTCCCCGACTGACGGCGGCGGACCGTCCACGGTGGCGCCGTCCACGGTGGCGCCGTCCACCGGGGGAGTGCACCGTCACGGACGCCGGGCGATGGTCTTCGGGACCGGCCTGATCGGCGGCTCGGTGGGCATGGCCCTGCGCGGCCGCGGGTGGCACGTGAGCGGCGTCGACGCCACCGACGGGGTGGCCGACCGCGCCGTCGAGCTCGGGGCCCTGTCCGAGGTGGGGATCGACCACCAGGCCGACCTCGTGGTCGTGGCTACCCCCGTGCACGCCGCATCCGGGATCATCGCCGAGATCGCCGCCTCGGCGGCGTGGAGCCCCGAAGCGGTAGTGACCGACGTGGGAAGCGTGAAAGGGCCCCTGGTCGCCGCGGCCCGCCACCCGCGCTTCGTCGGCGGTCACCCGATGGCCGGTTCGGAGCAGGTCGGCGTGGAGGGCGCCTCTGGCGAGCTCTTCGTGGGGGCGACCTGGGTGCTCACCCCCACGGCGGCGACGGACCCGGCGGCCTACGCCCTGGTCCGGAGCGTGCTCGCCGACCTCGGGGCCAACGTGGTGGCGCTGGCGCCGGACCAACACGACGCCCTGGTGGCCGTGGTGTCCCACGTGCCCCACCTCACCGCGGCCACCCTGATGGACCTCGCCGCCGGCCTCGGGGAGGAGCACGCCGCCCTGCTGCAGTTGGCCGCCGGCGGGTTCCGGGACATGACCCGGATCGCCGCCGGGCAGCCGTCGATCTGGCCGGACATCTGCGACGACAACGCCGACGCCATCGTGGCGACCCTCGATCTGCTGATCGAGGCGCTGGGCGCCATGCGCCGCCGGGTTGCCGACCACGACCACGACTCGCTCCTCGACGTGCTCGCCCGGGCCGCCTCGGCCCGGCGGGCCCTGGTCGACCACACCCCCCGGCCGGAAGGCCTGGTCGAGGTGCGGATCCCCGTCCCCGACCGCACCGGCGTCCTGGCCGAGATCACCACGCTGGCCGCCGAGCTCGGCGTCAACATCTTCGACCTCGAGATCGCCCACTCGGTCGAGGGTGACCGGGGGGTGCTGGTACTGATCGTCGACACCCTGTCGGCCCCGACCCTCCTAGCCACGCTGCCGGGCCGGGGCTACCGGTCCACGAGCACCCCGGTGGGGAGCACCCGGTGACCGATGACCGGCCCGACCGGCCCGACCGGCCCGAGATGGAGCCGGGGGACACCGGGACGCTGACCGTCGCCGGGGGCGCACCACTCGTCGGCACGCTGTCCGTGCCCGGGGACAAGTCCATCTCCCACCGGGCGCTGCTCCTGGCCGCCCTGGCCGAGGGGACCTCCACCATCACCGGTCTGTCCCACGGTGACGACGTGGTCCGGACCAGGTCCGCCGTGGTGGCCCTGGGTGCGGTCGTGGAGACCGACGGCCGGTCGGTCGTGATCCACGGCGGGCGGTCCCGGCTCCGGGCCCCCGCCGACCCGCTCGACCTGGGAAACTCCGGCACCGGCATCCGTCTGCTGGCCGGCGTGGCCGCCACCCTGGCCGGCGTCACCACCCTCACCGGCGACGCCTCGCTCCGCGCCCGGCCGATGGACCGGGTGGCCGAGCCGCTGAAGCTGATGGGGGCCGGGGTGCGGGGCACCGGTGACCGCTGCCTACCCCCCCTCGAGGTGGCCGGCGGGGGACTCCGCGGGATCGCCTACACGCCCCCGATGGCCAGCGCCCAGGTCAAGTCGGCCGTCCTGCTGGCCGGTCTCGACGCCGACGGCGAGACCGTGGTCACCGAGCCGGTGGCCACCCGCGCCCACACCGAGGAGATGCTGGAGGCCGCGGGAGCCACGATCACCTTCGAGCGGGTAGGAAGGGGCCGAGTGATCCGGGTATGGAGGAGCGCCCTGCGCCCGGGGGCGTTCACCGTCCCGGGAGATCCGTCCCAGGCCGCCTTCTGGGTGGTGGGTGGGATCATCGTCCCCGCCAGCCTGGTCACCGTGACCGACATCCAGCTGGGCATCGAGCGCCTCGGCTTCCTCGGCGTCCTGCGTCGGATGGGAGCCACCATCGAGGTCGAGGAGTCCGGCGGGCAGGCGGGCTCGGTGACCAGCAGCTCCTGCATGTTGCACGGCACGGTCGTCGAGGCCGCGGAGATCCCCTCCCTCGACGAGGTCCCCATCCTGGCCGTCGCCGCGGCCTGCGCCCACGGTCGCACCCGGTTCCGGGACGTGGGGGAGCTCCGGGTCAAGGAGTCCGACCGCCTGGATGGAACGGTGACCCTGGTGCAGGCCTTCGGCGGCAGTGCCCACGCTGACGGCGACGACTTGGTGGTGGAGGGGACCGGTGGCCCCCTCCGGCCCGGCCGGGTGGAGGCGCGTGGCGATCACCGGATGGCCATGGCGGCGGCCATCGCCGCCGCCGCCTGCCCATCCCCGGCCCCGCCCACGGTCATCACCGGCTGGGAGGCGGTGGCGACCAGCTATCCGGGGTTCGCGAACGACCTGGGACGCCTCCGGGGGCGACCGGGGGCGGGGTCGTGAGCCCAGGGTCGGCGACCGCGCCGGTGATCGCCATCGACGGACCGGCCGGATCCGGCAAGTCGACCGTGTCACGCGCTCTCGCCGCCCGCCTGGGAATCGACCGACTGGACACCGGGGCCATGTACCGCGCCGTGGCCTGGGCTGCCCTCGACCAGGGGATCGACCCGGCGGACCGGGCTACCGTGGCCGAACTGGCCGGGCGGCTGGCCATCACCGTCGACGACCGGGTCGAGGCCGACGGCACGGACATCACCGAGGCCATCCGCGGCCCGGCGGTGAGTGCCGCAGTCTCCGTGGTGGCGGCCAATCCCGAGGTCCGCGCCGTGCTGGTGGGGCGTCAGCGGCTGTGGGTGGCCGAGCGGGGCGGAGGGGTGGTCGAGGGACGCGATATCGGCTCGGTGGTCTTCCCGACAGCCGACCTGAAGGTGTACCTCACCGCGTCGGAGGCGGAACGGGCCCGGCGGCGGGCCGAGGAGGGAGCCGACGCCCTCGCCCGTCGCGACCGGCTCGACAGCACGAGGTCCGCCTCGCCCCTCGGGGTGGCCGAGGGAGCCAGGGTGGTCGACACCACCGAGCGAAGCGTCGACGACATCGTGGAAGAGTTGGTGACGTGGCTGTGAGCGGACCGGACGGGATCACCGGGCAGGGACCGCCTGGTCCCGAGGTGAGGGTCGACACCCGGTTCACCCCGGTGTACCGGTTCCTCCGGATGCTCGTCCACGGGCTCAATCGCCTGCTGTTCCGCACCACCGTCGACGGCGCCGTTCGCGTCCCGGCGGAAGGACCGGTGATCATCGCCCCGGTGCACCGTTCGTTCATCGACTTCTTCGTGGCGTCCGAGGTCACCGGCCGCAAGCTCCACTACATGGCCAAGGACAGTCTGTGGTCCAACCGCACGCTGGCGCGGATCCTCCCGGCGGTGGGCGCCTTCCCCGTCCACCGCGAGTCGGCCGACCGGGAGGCGCTGCGCCGGGCCCAACAGGTCCTCGACGCCGGCGAGGTGCTGATCCTGTTCCCCGAGGGAGAGCGTCGTGCAGGCCCGGTCGTTGAGGAACTCCACGAGGGTGTTGCCTTCCTCGCCGCCCGCACCGGGGCCACGGTGATCCCGGTGGGGATCGGCGGCTCGGCCTCAGTAATGCCGAAGGGGAGGCGCATCCCGAGGCCGCGCCACATCCACCTCATCGTGGGCGAGCCGATCCTGCCGCCGGCTCGGACCGAGGGTGGCCGCATCTCCCGTAGCCGCATCCACCGACTCACCGAGGAGCTGGCCGCATCCCTCCAGGACCTCTACGACCGCTCGGTGGCGGTCGCCGGTCGGTACTGAGGTCCGGAGCCGTCACATCCGGCGGCGGTTGCCCAGGGTGACCCTGAGCCAGGTGGTGCCGATCACCCGGGCGTACTGCAGCCCGAAGAACAGGTTTCCGCCCTTCTTCGACCTCCCCGAGGCGCGGGGGTGCCACACGGTCGGTCGCTCGGTGATCCGCCAACCGCGGCTGGCGGCGATGATGACCACCTCCGCCGTCTGGTACTGGTCCTGCACCAGGTGGGGGAGGATGTCCTCCAGCAACTCGACCCGGAAGGCCCGGTAGCCGTTGGAGGAGTCGGTGAGCCGCTGGGAGGTGATGGCGTTGAGGAGCGAGGCGTACAGCGTGACCCCGGCCCGCCGGAAGCGGTCGGTGGTCCGGTCGACGCCCAGCCGCCGGGAGGCGATCACGAAATCGGCCTCGTCGTCGAGGACCGGCTTGACCATGTCCTCCAACTCCGCGGGGTCGTTCTGGCCGTCGGCGTCGAGGGTGACCACGTAGCGGGCCCCGTGGGCCGCGGCCAACTCGTACCCGAGGCGTAGGGCCGCACCGTGGCCCAGGTTCACCGGCAGCACGCAGGTGAAGACCCCGGCGTTCATGGCCACCCTGGCGGTGTCGTCGGTGCCGCCGTCCACCACGACCAGGGTCGAGACCTCGAGGCCGTCAATGAAGGCGGGCATCGCCTTCAGGACGTCACCGATGTTGTGCTCCTCCTCGTAAGCGGCGATCAGCGCCACCACCGGCCCGAATCGTGCCTCCGGGTACCGGTCCTCGAACTCCCGGCGGGCACTGTCGAGTGCGAACCCGACGAGCTCGGCCCGTCGTCGCCGGTCACGGCTGTCGGGGAGCGTGAGCCAGCGATGACGCTGTGTCGGCGTCATCAGATGACGTGGGGGGTGCCGAAGACGGCCCGCACTTTCGGCTCGAAGTGGGCCAGCGACTCGGTCGGGTAGTCCGGGTCGAAGCTGGCCTGGTCCCACTCGTCGGCGAACCGCTCGGCGAGCCCGTACCAGGGCTCGTCCCGGTAGCGGTCGCGCATGTTCGGGTCCATCTCGAAGTGGTGGTAGTAGTGGCGACCCTGGAAGTCCTGGTGGGCGAGGATGGCTGCGGTGACCTCGGGTCGCACGTAGGGCCGCAGGATCTCGGCGGCGATCCGGGGATGGTTGGGCACCGACACGGCCTTTCCGATGTCGTGACAGAGCGAGGCCACCACCAGCTCGTCGTCGGCACCGGCCCGCTCCGCCCTGGTGGCCGTCTGCAAGGAGTGGGTCAGCTGGTCCACCGCGAATCCGTCGACCACGTCGGCCAGCGACTCGAGCATGGCGAGCACCCGGTCGGCCACCCGGCCCTGATTCTTCACCGTCTCGCTCCCGATGACCGCCCATTGATCGCCGGTGGAGACGTCCATGCTGGTGAACGAAGTCGTCATCCGGCCAGTCTCGCGCCAAATCCCCCCGAGGGGAACGTCCGGGCCGGAGCGGTACGCACCGTCACCCGGCCAACCGCTCGAGGACGTCGGCGGCCACCGTGGTCCGGTCATCGGCCAGGACGCGGCCGGCCGGCTCGCCGGATGAGCCCTCGCCGGCAGCCGGGTGATCGGTCGGCGTCACGTTGAGCAGCGCCAGCGTGAGCTCGAGGCCCCGCAGCAGCTCTCGGAGCTCGGGTGGCGGAGGGAAGTACTCCTCTTCGACCGTCACCGTGGACCGCTCCACCCCGTGGGCGGGGTCGAGCCGCTCCACGACGGCGCGCACCAGCGCCTCGGGGGCCGACGCGCCGGCCGTGACGCCGACCGTGCCGGACAGGTCGTCGGGAAGCTCGGAGGCGTCGTTGACCCGGAGCACCCGGGAACAGCCGAAGTCGACCGCCACCTGTTGCAGGGCGACCGTGTTCGAGGAGTTCTCCGAGCCGATGACCACCACGGCGTCGGCCTGGCCGGCCAGGGCCTTCAGTGCTGCCTGGCGGTTGGTGGTGGCGAAGCAGAGGTCACTTCGGTTCGGCATCCACAGGTCGGGGAACCGCTGGCGGGCCCGCTCGACGATCCCGGACCACTCGTCGTGACTCAGGGTCGTCTGGGCCAGCAGGGCCACCCGGGGTACGTCCCCGGTGCCCCCGGCGAGGTCCTCGAGGGCATCCACGTCCTCCACCCGTTCGAGTAGGCGCACCGAGGTCGGGGCGACGGCCATGGTCCCGACCGCCTCCTCGTGGCCCTGGTGGCCCACGTAGAGCACGGTGTACCCCTTGCGGGCCCGTACCTTCAGCTCGTGGTGGACCTTGGTGACCAGCGGGCAGACCGCGTCGACCACCACCCGGCCACCGGTCCGGGCCGCGGCGACGACCTCGGGAGCGGATCCGTGGGCGGACAGCATGAGCGGGGCGCCGGCCGGGACCTCGTCGACGTCGTCGACAAACACCACCCCCTGGGCCCGGAACTGGTCGACCACGTGCTGGTTGTGCACGATCTCGTGGTAGCAGTAGACGGGAGGCTCGAAGACCCTGACCATCCAGGCCAGCGCCTTGATCGCCTTCTCCACCCCGGCACAGAACCCCCTCGGCTCAGCCAACAGCACCCGGTCCACGTCCACGCGCCCAGGCTACCTGGGCAGGCCGGGCCGCCGGCACCGGGGCGGCCGCCCCACGGAGGGGGAGCGGGGCCGGGAGCGGAGGGGAACCGGGTAGCCTGGTCCCATGTCGGCGCCACGGGTGACGACGGCACCCAGGGTCGTCGCCGTCACCGAATCGTCACCGGCAGACCGGTCCGGGCTGCGCCCCGGGGACGAGATCCTCTTCCTCAACGGACGGTCGCCCCGTGACGTGATCGAGTACAGCCTCCTGGTCGACGAGCCCGAACTGGACCTCGTGGTCCGCCGCCGCGGCTGCTCCGACCCGATCGACCTCGAAGTAAGGAAGGAGCCCGGTGAGCCCTTGGGCGCCGAGGTCTCCTCGGCGGTCTTCGACCGGGTCCGGACCTGTGACAACCACTGCGAGTTCTGCTTCATCCACCAGCTCCCGAAAGGGATGCGCCGGAGCCTCTCCCTGAAGGACGACGACTACCGTCTCTCCTTCCTCTACGGGAACTTCACCACGCTGACCCGGTTCACCGAGATGGACCTGGAGCGCGTGCTCGCCGAGCGTCTGAGCCCCCTTTTCGTGTCCATCCACGCCACCGATCCCGAGGTGCGGGCCGATCTCCTGAGGAACCGGCGCGGCGCCACCAGCCTGCGGTGGCTCGAGGCCCTGCTCGACGGCGGGATCGAGATCCACGGGCAGATCGTCGTGTGCCCCGGCACGAACGACGGGGAGGTCCTCGAAGACACCCTGGCCGGCGTGCTCGACCGGTACCCGGGGCTCGCCACCGTGGCTTGCGTGCCCCTCGGGGTGAGCCGCTTCTCCCGCGAGGGCGCCATGCGGCCCCACACCCGGGAGGAGGCCGCGGCGGTCTGCGACGTGGTGGCGGCGTGGCAGGACACCTTCCTCACCGCCATCGGCAGGCGGATGGTGTTCGCCGCCGACGAGTACTACCTGATGGCCGAGCGGCCGTTCCCGCCCGCCCACACCTACGAGGGGTTCCCGCAGCACGAGAACGGCCTGGGCATGGCCCGGGCCTTCGAGGCGGCCTTCGGCGGCGACGAGCGTGCCGCGCTCGGCGTGCGCCCCGGCTTCTTCGCCGCGGTCGACGGCGCGCCCGCCTCCGGCTACCGGGCACCTCGGTCGGACCGGAGCCCCGCGCCAGGTGCCGGCGCCGGCGACACCCCCGTCGCCATCCTCACCGGAGAGTACGGGGCGCTGGTGCTCGGCCCGTTGGTCGACTCGCTCGGTCGCCAGGACATCCGGCTGGTGCCGGTGGCCAACACCTTCTTCGGGGGGAACATCGGTGTCTCCGGCCTGCTCACCGGCACCGACCTGATCGACACGCTCCGGACCCAGCCGGAGGGGCACCGCTACCTGCTTCCCGACTCGTGTCTGTCCGAGGGCCGGTTCCTCGACGACCTGACCGTCGCCGACCTCCCACGCGCCGTGGAGGTGGTCCCCACCGACGGCCTCTCCCTGCGCCGGGCCCTGGAGATCCGGGTTGCCGCCCCCACCGGCCCGAAGCTGCCGGCCGCGGTGGCGCTCCGGGTGCCCGTCTCCCTGGGATCGCCCCGGTGAGCGCCGAGGTCGCAGCCGTCCGGGACCGCCCGCTGGTGGTTATCGCCGGCCGTCCCAACGTCGGCAAGTCGACACTGGTCAACCGCATCGTAGGGCGGAGGGCGGCCGTCGTGGAGGAACGGCCCGGCGTCACCCGCGACCGCAAGGAGCTGGACGCCGAGTGGTGCGGTCACCACTTCACCGTGGTCGACACCGGCGGCTGGCTGTCGTCGGACGACCCCCTCGACGCCCAGGTCACCGCCCAGGCCGAACGGGCCATCGCCGAGGCCGACGTGGTCCTGCTGGTGGTGGACGTGACGGTGGGGGTCATCGACGAGGACCTGGCCGTCGCCCGTGTGCTCAAGCGGTCGGGCCGGCCGGTCCGGGTCGTCGTGAACAAGGTGGACTCGTCGCAACGTGAGGCCGACGCCTGGGACGCCATGGGCCTGGGGCTGGGCACGCCGTGGCCGGTGAGCGCACTGCACGGACGGGGGACCGGCGACCTGCTCGACGACGTGGTCCGGCTCTTCCCCGAGGCGGCGACGCCGGACGAGGATCCCTCGGGTGCAGCAGCGCCCGGACCTGCCGACTATCCGGACCTCGTCGCCTCGGACGCCGACGGGGCAGCCGACGGTTCCATTCCCCGGGTGGCCCTGGTGGGCCGGCCCAACGTGGGGAAGTCCACCCTCTTCAACCGGCTGGTCGGCGACGAGCGCTCGATCACCCACGACGCGCCGGGCACCACCAGGGACGCCGTCGACACCGTAGTGGAGACCCCCGACGGGACGGTCTGCTTCGTCGACACGGCCGGCATGCGGCGCAAGTCCCGCACCGAGCGGGGCACCGAGTACTTCTCGGTGCTCCGGGCGCTCGACGCCCTCGACCGGGCCGACATCGCCCTCCTGATCATCGACGCCACCGCCGGGGTCACCCACCAGGACCAACGCCTGGCCGAGCGGGTGGGAGCGGCCGGGTGCCCCACCGTGGTGGTCCTCAACAAGTGGGAGCTCATCCCGACCGAGGACCGGAACGACATCCTGGTCGACGTCGGAGACCGCTTGGCGTTCCTGGGCGACGCGCCGGTGCTGCGGGTGAGCGCGCTCTCGGGCCTGGGCGTCCACCAGATCCTTCCGGCGGTTGCGGCCGCCGAAGAGGCCTACCACTCCCGCATCCCCACCGGCGAGCTCAACCGTGCCCTCAAGTCAATCCAGATGGCCCACCCCCCGGTCGGCGCCAAGATCCAGTACGCCGTCCAGGGGGCGATCGACCCGCCGACCTTCACCTTGTTCACCAACGGTCGCCTCCAGCCCACCTACCTCCGCTACGTCGAGCGGGGCCTCCGCGAGCGGTTCGAGTTGGGGCCGACGCCGATCAAGCTCCGGGTGCGGGCCAAGGGCGCCAACGGGGGCGGAGGGCGTCGCCGGTGAGATCGGGCGACCCTGCACGGGACGGCTGACCGTTGCCCTGGTGTGAGCAGTGCGACCAACGGCTCTACAACGAAGAGCTGACCGGGGAGGGAACCTGCCCCTTCTGCGGCACCGTCCCGCTGGAGCACCGCAAGTCACCCTGGTACTTCAAGTTCATGCTGGTGGCCAGCGTGATCTACCTCGGCTACCGGGCGTTCCAGGGTGTGACCTGGGTGGTCCACCACATCTGAACAGCTCCCTTGCCCCCTCTGTTCGGACCGGCCAGGGACTGGCGGATGGGCGGTCAGCCCGCACCACACCGGGTGGTCCTCCGCCACCCAGTGTGACGAGAGAGGATCCCCGACTCCGCCGGTCCGTGGTGGAGTCGCCGGTTATGGTAGTAACGCTTGCATCTTGTGTCATCAAGGTGAACTTCGAGAGCTGGGGACCCACATGCGCACGCGTTCCGCTTCGTCCGTCGTCATGAGCCTGGTCGGGGTGGTGGGCCTCTCCGCCCTCACCGTGGTGGCGGCTCCGGGGGTGAGCCAGGCGGCGAAGGTCAAGCCGCCGCCGCCCTACTACCTGTCACTCGGCGACTCCTACTCGGTCGGCTACCAGCCCGGCCTCGGCGCCACGGCGGGGTACACCGCGGTGGTGGCCCAGAAGGAAAAGATGCAGCTGGAGAACTTCGGGTGTGGAGGGGCCACCTCCGATTCCCTCCTGACCGCCATCGGCTGCGTCGAGTCGGGGTACGGCCCGGTGGCGGCGACCGACGCCGTCGCCTACCCGACCGAGACCCAGGAACAGGCTGCGCTCGATTTCATCGCCGCCAATCCGGGCAAGGTAGGCCTCATCACCGTGTCCATCGGTGGGAACGACATCACCAGTTGCGTCAACGCCGGTGACAACTCGGCCATCACCGCCTGCGTGCTGGCCAATGCGGCGACGGTCGAGGCCAACGTGCTCACCCTCGGCACCGCACTCCGCTCCGCGCTGAATGCCTCGGATGATCCGGCCGCCGCCATCGTCGGGCTGACCTACCCGGACGTGATCCTGGGGGACTACGTCTTTCCGGCGGGATCACCCAATCCCACCCTGGCCCAGCTCTCGGTCACCGCGTTCAAGGACATCGTCAACCCCGACCTCGACGCGGCCTACACCAACTCGGCCGTCGACGGGACCTTCGTGGACGTGACCAAGGCCACCGACGGTTACAAGGCGCTGAAGCATCTGGTGACCCTGGCTCCCTACGGACTGATCCCCGAACCAGTGGCCAAGGTGTGCGAACTGACCTACTACTGCACGCTGGGAAACATCCACGCCAACACCACCGGGTACGACTTCATCGGCAAGCTGGCCGCCAAGGCGGCCAAGAAGGACCACGCCGCCTGAGTCGCCACTGCGATCATCCCTGCCCCACCAGCTGGACCGAACCGGATCGTGGGGCAGGGCGACGGTCCGTCGACAGGGGAGGCCACCACCTCCGGTGCGGGAACCGCGGTCAGTCGGGCTGTGTGCAGCCAGGCAGATGTGCTCGACCGGGGTGCAGCAGAACACCCTCCTGACCTTGTTGGTGCCGAAAATGCCATCCGAGCAGGTCAGGCCTCCAGCCGGTGTTCGCGGATCAGACCGAAGGCGGCATCCCTGCGACGCAGATCCCGCGGCTCGGGATCACTGATGGGCGGCGGTGGAACAAGCGTGAGCGGGGCCAGCTGATCCAGCCCTCGGTGCGGACGGTGGTCGTTGTAGTGAGCTACGTACTCGGCCAGGACTCGTTCGAGGTGTCGACGACCAAAGTTCAGCATCCGGTCGAGGCACTCACGACGGACGGTGCCGACGAAGCGCTCGGCGAAGGCATTGGCTCGAGGTGCTCTCGCCGGGGTGCGGATGATCCGGATGCCGTCAGCTCGGAACACCTCGTCGAAGCTCGAGGTGAACTTGGTGTCCCGGTCTCGGATGAGGAAGCGGACGGGAATGATCCGATCCTCCAGCACCATGGCCAGGTTCCTCGCCTGCTGGACCACGCAGGACCCGTTGGGGTGAGCGGCGACCCCGGTCACACCTACCCGTCGGGTGTCGAGCTCGATGACGAACAGCACGGAGAGGCGCTTCAGCGCCACCGTGTCGACCGAGAAGAAATCGCAGGCCAGCATCGATGACGCCTGGGAACCGAGGAACTCCGCCCAGGTCGGACCGCCCCGCATCGGTAACGGGTCGATACCGTTCGGCCGCAGGACGGCGCAGACGCTCGGGGGCGACAGGACGACGCCCATCGTGGCCAGCTCGCCCTGGATCCGGCGGTAGCCCCAGGTGGGGTTCTCCCGGGCCAGTCGGCAGATAATCGACACCGTGCCGGCGGGGATGCTGGGCCGCCCGGGCGGCGGGCATAGGTCCATCTCCGCCGGACCCGGTCCCGATGCCAGCGGAGCAGGGTCTCCGGCTTCACGAAGAACCGACCTCGACGTCTTTGGTCCATGAGTCGACTCAGTCCGGCGATCAGCGCTCGATCGGGTGGACGGAGCATCGGTCGAGTGACCTGGCGACGAAGGACGGCAACCTCGTGGCGGAGCATGACGACCTCGATGGCCAGATCGTCACCGTCTTGGCGCCTCAGCCGGTGCAACTGAAGGATCCGAATGAAGGCGAGGTAGAGGAACGACAGGGCCATGGCCCAGTGTCGTCGTTTCGGGCTGATCCGGGAACGTCCTGGTCACGGTACCTGGATGACATTCTCCGCACCCACACCAACGGTTGACACCGCCACGTCGGTCAGACGGCATCACGGTCGGCCGGCACGAATGAGGGACGAGGTGGTCCGATGCTCGTGGCAGAAGGGTGGTCCCATGTAGGTGGCGGGTGACATCGAGCGCATTGACAACCGATGCCAGACGATCGAGGCTGAAGTCAAAGGCCTTGAAGGACGAGGTGGAGCACTGGCCAACCTTCTCATTTGTAGTTCGATTCCTCGACGGATACCGTAACGATCAAGACCGAGCAGACAGGAGGGCCGAATCGTGAAGGTCAGGGCCCTTTCCCTCGGCGTCGTCAGCGGGTTGTTAGCCGGCGTTGTCATATTCGGAGTAGGTCAAGCGTCGGTTCCCGCGGGCGCTTCACCGCTACCCATGGCAGGCATCTCAGTTGGGAGTCAATGGACCTTCGAGTTAGAAGCTCCTTACTATCCAAACGGGTGGACGTGCGAGGTCCAGACGTTCGAGAAGCGTGCATGGGAGGTCAATGGGGGCGTCGTTGGCAGCTACCGCACCTCCAGATCGGGCACGGAGTTGAGGGAGTCGGTTTACGGGGGTGATCCGCACTATACGTTCAAAGCCACGTACGAGGAATCGACGACTTACTTCAGTGGTGGTAGCGGTCCTGCTTATGTCGGCGAGTATGGTCATGGTCGGCACACCTATCCCGCTGAACTCATCCCGAGTGTGATCGCGGGTTGTTAGCCTCGCCTCTTCACGCCGCCATTTGAGCTGACCGGCCCGCGTCCGCGGAAACGCCCCCCTGGGCTCAAGCTCTGGACGTTCCAGAGCAATCTTGGAGCCCGACGCTTCTACGAAGCACACGGATTCGTCGCCACGGTCAGCACGGCGGGCGACAACGAAGAGGGAGTTCCCGACGTTTGCTACGAGTGGTGCCCTTCCGCATCGCCCGGATAGGGAGGGTGCCCCATACGCCGGTTATGCCCCGGGACCACGGCTACCAGTCCTTCCGATGACAGCGGGTGGCCTCGGTTCCCGCACCCCTACCCCCCGACGACCGCTTGCGGGGCACTGGGGCGAACTGGTGGGGAGTGGGTCTGGGCCCGGACCGGGTCGTCCCATCACGCTACGCCGGACCATCGATTCCGCCGGAATCCCCATGGAGCCCGCAGGAGCGAGGCGCCCGGAAGGGTTCATCCACGAGTGAACCCTTGACCCTCGGGAGCGCAGGGGCGGTGGAGGGCCAGGAAACAGTCTCGGGACTGATGGGCCGTTCGCTCCTTTGCGAGTAGTGTCTCCCTGGGTCGTTTGGAACGCTTGTTAGCAAGGCGTTAGCAAATGACCCACTCGGGCCAGAACCCCGTCAGCAGAATGGGGCTCTGACCAGGAGCGGGCTGTGGCGCAGCTTGGTTAGCGCGCTTGACTGGGGGTTCATTGCCGATGGTA
>Ga0224558_1002898_pt1 | contig 15057 bp, 14 predicted proteins | sample 714S32024metaG_FD_180682 | JGI IMG/M metagenome (GOLD analysis project Ga0224558, IMG submission 180682) | Peat soil microbial communities from Stordalen Mire, Sweden - 717 S3 20-24 | ecosystem: Environmental > Terrestrial > Soil > Wetlands > Peat | place: Sweden: Norrbotten County, Stordalen... | reverse complement strand
AGCCCCACTGCGATTTGCCGAAAGGCCGCCAGGAACGGAAACGATAGCGGCAGGTGAACGACCACGCGGCGCATCGAGACCATCACCCGCGCACCCAGTTTCAGAAACCGTTCCCGAAGCGTCCATAGCCGCACGTAGTGAGACCAAGAAAGCGAGAATAGGGGCACGTCTCCCAAACTCAATTTCGCAGACGGCGTCTGCGAAATCTTTGGGGAGATTCCCGCGGCCGAATCCGCAGACAGTGTCAGCGGATTCTCCCACTGGAGATAGAACTGTCGCATCTGCTCCAGATTTCTTTCCGAGAATCCGCGACCAAACCGGGACTGCAGATCGCCCGACAGCCTCTTCAGTAATTCAGAGCCGTAAACTGCCCGCTCTTTACCGCGCTGTTCAAACTCCACGAGACGCCGCCCGACCAGCCAGTAGGTTGTCGTCAAGACCGCGTTGACAGACTTCGCAGCGTTCTGGCGTCCACGTCGGAGGAGTTCCGAGACGCTCGACAGCAGCGTCTCATATCCAGTGGACATTTCTGTGTTTGAATGTCGTTTCGTCGGCATTGCTCCTCTTTGACCGACATCAAATCCTCAGCCGCGCTTAACCATTTCTGATTCGCGACCCAGGCGTGCCAGTTCCAGAGTAAACGCCTCGCGCGGCACCTGGGCGATTCGATCCTGATCTCCAGATGGTCGTTAGCTGCGGTGACGCAAATCCTGAGCCATACATGGTATGGGAAAGGACCCAGGATCCGGTCGTTTTGAGCTTACATATCCGCCCCCAAAAAATGTAGTCAATTTTGTCGTCAGCCTATTTCAAAATCGGTCATAATCGGGGATGTACCGATAGCAATCCGCGAAAGGGAGGGGAAGAGGGAACAGCAACCGCGTAGATCGTGGGCGATGCCGAAAGTCCTTCATTTTTCAGCTCTTAATTGACCGATTCAACTGTCTTTGCAATGAAAGGGTTAGCGAAGCGCGTTCCTGAAAACGTGCTCCAGCAGGCGATCCTGAGTAGCTCAATGGCAGAGCATTCGGCTGTTATCCGAACGCCTCCAGCTCCAGCAACCTCCAGGAACTACGGTTCTTGCTAGGCGGATTTGTTTGGTACAATTTGAACAACGGAGTGGTGACAACTTCGTGGTCCGCATCGGCTTGGATTGTGACAGGGGCTTTTCGTTTTTGCTTACTGTCCATACTGTCCATTTCTCCCGGAATTCGGTTATATCCGGTGGAAAATATGGAAACAAGCGACGGAATGGACAGTAGGAAAAGACAGTAAATTCTGCGATTTGCGCTAAGTGATTGAAATTGCAGAGGGGACGTAGCTCAGTTGGTTAGAGCGCTGCCTTCTAACCGGCTACCTTTGGAATCAGTAACATAACTCCTTGGTGTCCAGTTTGGTGTCCACTCTGATAGCCTAAAGGCCCCAGAGGAGGATGCTGCTCATGCCTGCTCTCACCCACAAAAACGCACCCGAGTACGCCGACCGCGTCAACCTCATCAAGAAGATCAAAGTCGGCAGCGCCTGGCGTTTTGCGCCCGTCGTTCCCGAAGCGAACGGACGTCTCAAGGACAAGGTACGCGTCAACGGCCAGATCGAAGTCCATGTCGAAGGCGCCTACTACATCGAGTGGCGCGAGCGCGGGAAACGATGCCGTGTCTCGGTCACCCGCGAGGACGCCATAGGCCAGGCCCGCCGCAAAGCTGTCGAGCTGCGCGCTGTCCGCGAAGGTCTCATCGCCGCCCCGGAGCCTGAACCCGAGGCCGCACCCAAGACCAAGATCGGCGACGCCATTGACGCCTATCTGCGCTACGTGCGGATGCAGCGCAAGCCGCGCACCCATCTCACCTACCGCTACACCCTCGATACACTCCTGCGCGCTTCGTACAAGAAGAAGTACGTCGAGGATGCGACGCGGGACGATGTGCTCGACTTCATGACCCACTGCTACGAGCAGGGGTTGGGAGCGCGCACCGTCTACGACAAGGTGGTGACCGTGCTGCAGCTCTTCAAGAAGCATGGGCGCAGCGGCCTCATGGAGAAGGGCGACTGGCCGAACTATGTCGATACGATCCGCCCGGTCTACGAGCCCGAAGAACTGGAAGCGATGTTCCGGGCGGCGACCCACGACGAAGCCACGCTACTCAAGTTCGTGCTCGGCTCCGGCTTCCGGGACCAGGAGATCCGCTGCGTCGAGTGGAAGGACATCGACTTCCGCAATCACGATGTGCGGGTGAAGGCGAAGCCGCACTGGCGCTTCACGCCGAAAAACTGGGAGGAGCGCGTTGTACCACTCCCTGCGGGTTTGATCGAGCGTCTGAGGAAACGGAAAGAGGCGCGAAGCGCAACGCCGAACCAGTTGGTCTTCCCCAACGGCCGCGGCAAACCCGACAGCGAGATGGATATGGTCGTCAAGCGCGTCGCCGAGCGCGCCAACCTCAACTGCAAGCAGTGCGTGACCGAGCACAACAACAAGTGCGCCGAGGGGCCGTACTGCATGAACTTCTTTCTCCATAAATTCCGGCACACCTTCGCGACCAGCCACCTTCGTGACGGCGTGGACATCCGCACCGTGCAGGCATGGCTCGGCCACCGCGACATCAAATCGACAATGGTGTATCTCAAGGGCATCCGGTCGAAGGATGCGGCGCAGAAGGTCAACAGCGGCGAACTGGCGGCTCTCGTTGCCTGAATCCGTCTCTCCGAGCTCGGGCGCCGATGCGGTCGCATCGGCGCCGGCGATCTACTGTCCCTACGCCGATAAGGACATCCCATTGGGTGAGAGCAATCCAGAGCACATCATCCCGCTCGCCGTGGGTGGCTTGAACAGTTTTACGCTGCCGGTCTCGAAGGATTTGAACTCTCGCATCGGTTCCGAGATCGACGGGGCGCTTGCGAATGATTTCCTGGTCATGAGCCAGCGGGACAAGCATGGCGTTCGGGGACACAGCCGCAAACACCCGGAGTTCGTGACCCGGAATGCTTCAGACGCCGTCACCGGTGAACCGTTACAGGTCACGCTGGGGCAGCGGCGAGGTCTTCGCCTCTGGTCGCCGCGAGAGGAGCGCGACGTGACCGGCCGAGGTCAGAAGGTGAACCTCCAATTCAGCATGGACATCGACGTCGAACTTCGCTTCGTCGCCAAGGTCGCCCTCTCCGCAGGCTATTACGTCTACGGGGATCAGTTCCGCAACCATGTGAAGCATGAAGACTTCCGCGCGATCATGAATCAACGGCCCAACGAGATGGGAGAGACTCTGAAGACCATCGAGGCGCGCTATGACCATCGTTTCCGCGAGCCGGAGACAGACAACGACCGCATCCTACGTGCGATGACGAGCGGTTTCGCGCCTCGTTCGATGGTGGCTCTCATCCCGAACTCTAACAGCTTATCCGTAGTGGTCGGTATCCTCGGTTACTACCTCGGCATGTTGAACGTTCCGGCGGACCCTCGCAGGTTTCCAAACGCTGACGAGTTCCGGATGGGGCATATCATCGTCCTTGATAAGCCTCTGGCGATAAGGGATTCCGTCTGGAAGTTGTTGCAAATGATGAGTCGTCCAAGATAGTTGTCCCCAATTGGATATTCATAGATAACCGTATTGGGTGAGTTTTGCTATCTATAAATAGACAAATGTCGAGTGTTCTGCTATCTTTACATAGCCAACCCAGAAAGGATGGCTGTGATGCGCGACCACTTCCGGCAACTTCGATCCCAGCAGCTCGACCGAGCCCTAGCCCCGTTGCACTCGTTGCTACTCCCCCGTCCTCCGAAGGGTTGGATTCGCGCCATCCGCGAGGCGCTCGGCGTCTCTTCCGGGGAGCTGGCCGAGAGAATGCAGACGAACCGGTCGCTGGTCGTGCAGCAGGAGAAGGCGGAGGCTGAGGACCGGATCACTCTCAAAAGTCTGCGCGCCTATGCCAACGCGCTCGACTGTGACCTGGTCTACGCTTTCGTCCCCCGCGCTGACACCCTTCAAGAACTCGTGGATGCGCGCGCGCGCGTCGCAGCCAAAGCAAACGTCCTGGGCGTCGAGCACACGATGGCACTTGAGAACCAGGCGAGCGGCAATCTGGAAGAGGCCATGGAAGCGGAGGCGCAGCGGCTCACGAGAAAGCGCAAACGGACATGACGATCTTCACCACGGGAGATGGCAATACACCGCTGTCTCCCGACGAACAAGCCGACCTCATTCCCAACCTCGCCATGAAGGAAGAGCTTAACGAGTTCGAGCGGGCGAATATTCTTGTGGCCTATGGCTGGGCCCTCGCTCCGCGGAATATTCGCCGGCAAGATCCTCTGACCGAACCTTATCTCCGAGACCTGCACCGTCGAATGTTCGACCAGACGTGGAAGTGGGCAGGCATCTACAGGACCACCGAAAAAAACATCGGGATCGCGCACTACCAAATCCGCGACGCACTGGGCGCTCTGTTGGGCGATGCCCGCTACTGGCTCGAACACCAGACCTTTCCACCTGATGAGATCGCCGTCCGCTTTCACCATCGTCTGGTCTCGATCCATCCCTTCGCCAATGGCAACGGTCGTCATGCAAGACTCATGGCTGATGTGCTGGCGCGGACGCAAGACAAACCTGTATTCACCTGGGGCGGAGCAGACATCGTGGCGCAGGGAGATTTTCGGCGCCGCTATATCGAAGCCCTCCAAGCGGCCGACAAAAACGACATAGAGCCACTTCTTGCGTTCGCTCGTTTGTAGAGAGGGTGAAGCCGCGTGGCAACTCCCGTCCATCCAGCGGTCGAGACCCTGGATCGCCCCACTGCCGTCACCAGCGTTCTCGCATCCTTTCGCATGGAGGCTCTGGAGCCCGATTCCGAGACTGCCGCTCTGCTTTCGCAGTACGCGGCCGGGTCCCGCTCGCCCACTGAACTTGGATCCGCGATCGAGCGGCAGGTCGCGTGAATGAAGACCGGAGAGGCCACTCAGGGCGCTGCATGATTCCGGCGCACTATGCGGCGGAGGATACTCTCTGCTCCGCGGGCCTGCTGGAACGCGGCCCCTTTCGGGGAGGGCGAGTCTCGTGGCCGTACTTCGCCCGGAGCCACTTCGCTACCTCTTGCGGATCGAATCGCACAGCCCCGCCGACATGAAAACTGGGAATCTGTCCACGCGCTGCCATTCGATAAATATGCTTGTCGTCCACTCCCAGGATGCCGGCAAGATCTGCAACCTTGATGCCGCCACGCCGGGCTTCCAAATCTTCAATGAGATTGAGATTCACTTCGTCTCCTCTTGTGCAGGAAGTGTCATTGAGCGCCGCGCGATGCCCTGCGTTTCTCCTAGCCTCAGTCGAATCCGGTGTCTTGTCCAATATTTTTCATTTATCAGGTGATATGTGGCAGCTATCGCCTTCCAGCAGCTCAATCCGCTGATTTTGGGGGGGGGATTGTTAAAACTTCGCCAATAACCTTAACCCGGTGGAAAAATCTGTTGAAAACCAGGTCGATTTCAGGTTAAGGTGCCTTACACGGTTCGAGTTTCTCCGCTCAACCATTGCTCAACGTGATTCCATTTGGTTCTCTCGCACTCCATCCCCAGGAGCAGAGCGTTATGAACAACTGGGCCGAGTTTCGCCATTTTCGATACTTGCTTGCGATAGTGGAGCACAAGGGATTCCGGGCCGCGGCAGAACACCTTCGTACTGCCGAGCCGAATCTTAGCGTTCAAGCAAGGCAATTTCAGGAAGCCTTTGCGATCCAGCTATTCCGGAAATCAAAGGATGGGCGCATCCAACTCACCGAAACCGGCGTCGCATTCAAAGCGATTGCCCAAGGAGTGCTGGATGCGCGCGATGAAGCCATTGCCGCGTTGGTAGCGATCGACCACGGCCAAGTCCGTACACTGAACCTCGGATGCGCTCCCTTTGTCGATCCGGAACTGCTTCGCGTGGCGTGCGAGATGCACAAGGAGATCGTCCCAGGTTGCACGATCCGGCCCACGCATGGCGATTCCGTTCAGCTTGTCGAGGAACTCCTCTTGGGAGAGATTGACGCGGCGATCATGACGTTGCCGGTCATCGATTCTCGCCTCTGCATTGAAGCGATTCGCCGTGACCGGCTCGTGGCGTGCCTCCGCGCCGACCACGCTCTTGCAAGTAAGGCGGCTCTCCGGCCCGCTGATCTGCAAAACAATCTTGCGGTCCTGTACCACCCGCAACGGCATCCCGAAGCGCATGCCCGGCTTCTCGATTGGCTCGGAGAAGGTGGAATCCAGATCGGAAAATTCTCGCGGGCATCCCACCCCACCGAGATGCAGGCCCTCGTGAAGGCCGGATATGGCCTTGCTCTGATCCGCGAAGGGACGGTCTTGGATGCCGAACTGACCACCCGGCCCATCGCCAGGGTGGATTGGGCCGTTGATACGGCGTTCGTCTACAACAAGCAGCTTCATCCGAAAACGATTCCGGTGCTCGCGCGGAATCTGAGGAGGCGGTTGGCGGTTCTACCGATCAAAGGCCGCTCACCTGAAGTCATTACTGCTCCAAATACGAGGAATGGCAGCGCCAAACGCCCGCCCCGGTCAGAAGACAACGGGCGAAGCAAACTACCTTGTTGGCCCCAACGAATGAGCTCTGTCGGCTAGTGGCTTCCTATGATTGGGTCAACAGGGTTTGCCAGAATACACGGAAGGACCACTTTGCACCTGCCGCGTGAACCCGACCATTTGCCTGCGTCACGCAATTATTGACTGCAAAGTGATAGGAAACGAGCGGTGTTCTGAGTTGGTCTTGACTCTGAAACAATCTGCAGATTGGCCAAGCGGCGCAGTTCGGCCGCTTACTTTTCCGGACACTGGCCGACATTGCGGGACCGATTCGGGCATCGACGCCATAACCGATTGTTTTTAAGACGGTTCTTGATCTTTTTCAGCGGCTGCGGCTGCACCACGGAGAGCTCCGCCTCTGCTACGGGCCGTTGTCAACAACCGGCTCTTCGTTTCATCGTTTCCGTCAACCGGGAGCAGCGAGCTCTGTCCCAACATTCGATCAACCCTCCCCATGTGTGACGAATGAGCTAAAATGGGTTGCCGTGGACATCGCCCTGTACCAGAAAGCGAAACCTAGAGCCTGTTATTAACTTTGCGCCCGTAAACCCAATGGAATCAGCGCGGCTTTCGCAAAGCGACTGGGATTCAGGGGGAAACAGTGAATGCATTCCGTGCCACATCTCGCGAGCGCCGCGTTTTACGCGGGTTTTGAGCATTCGGGCAACACATGCCGCGCCTCAAAGTTAATAACAGGCTCTAGCGTGAGCCAAGATGCCTGCACCCACTGAAACACCCAGCTATTGTCAATACTCGTCAGGGCCCTGCGATCAGGCATTTGGGGGGATCGCGGCCACAGATGTCTACTTCTTCTATTCGAGTAAGCCCGAGGTCATTGCAAGTACAATTGAGGAGGGCGCGGAAATACTGCGTAGCCGAGAGCCATCCCTGTTGATCAAGACTTGGCGCGACATGCCCATTAGTGGCCAGATAATCTTCTGCCAAATTTGCAAAGCCCAGAGATTTACAAAGGTTGCGGTCGTCGATGTAACCACAATGAACTTCAACCTAATGTTCGAGATTGGCTATGCGCTCGGGCTCGGCATTCCTGTGATTCCAATTCGAGACACGACTTGCACGCTTGATTCACAAGAATTCGAATCATTGGGCTTGATCGATACACTGGGCTATCTCGATTTCCAGAACTCAAAGGAGCTTGCAGATAAGCTTCCCGCGGCCATCAAGAATGCCTCTATTCCAATCACGGCCACCTTCTCTCCCAACCGGGAGCAGCCATGTTACCTGCTTAGAAGCCCAATCGTAACGAATGGTCTGGTGAAGGTCATGTCAGCTGTGAAGAAGTCTGGCCTGCGGTTCCGCACTTATGACCCGAAGGAACAGCCCCGGCTTTCAATTCAGGACGCCTTTCGCCAAGTGAAGACTTCAATCGGCGTGAGCGTTTACCTTCTGTCATCATTTCGTAGTGGAGCCACCATTCACAATGCACGTGGAGCATTCGTTGCTGGCCTAGCAATGGCTTCCGGCGCGTACGTCTTCGTTCTTCAAGAGGGAAGCAGTTCTCAGCAGCCCATCGACTATCGCGATGTCGTGCAGTATCACACCGACGGCGCCCAGGTTCAACATCTGATTACGCCGTTCATCCGACAAATATATGACGCACTTCAAAGTACACGCTTTATTCCGATCACCCTCCCCCTGCGGCCCCTAGAAACCCTCGACTTCGGTGATGTAGCTGCTGAAAATGAGATCAATGCTCTGAAGTCATACTTCTTGCCAACTGCGCAGTATAACGATGCCAAGCGTGGACATGCTCGTCTCGTAGTCGGACGTAAGGGCGCAGGGAAGACGGCCATTTTCTATGCTGTGAGAAATGCGTTCTGGTCGAGTAATAGCCATGTGGTGCTGGATTTGAAGCCCGAGGGGCACCAGTTTCTGACACTGCGTGAACAGCTATTAAGCTCTCTTAGCCAAGGATTACAGGAACACGTCCTGACTGCCTTCTGGAATTACATCTTACTCGTTGAGCTCGCCTCCAAAATCATCGACACAGATGGTAGATTGGCAAGCAAGAACCTGCAACGGTTTGGCCTCTACGACAAACTGGTCCAGATTATCGGCGCAGACGTAGACGTAGAACAAGGAGACTTTTCCGAGAGGCTGCTGACGCTTGTTGATCGGATGCTGGAACGAAAGCAAGAGATTGAGTCGCTGACAAGCCCAGGCGAAATCGCACGATTGATTTATGAGAAGGATATACGGGAACTTCAAGAAACACTTACAAGCTACATATCATACAAGGAAGGCATTTGGATACTCATCGACAATCTTGATAAGAGCTGGCCTGTAAATGGCGCTACCAAAGAAGACATTCTCATTATTCGCAGCCTAATGGAAGCGACGCGAAAACTTCAGCGGCAGTTCTCGCGAAACGAGATCGAATGCCGGGCAATTGTATTTATTCGCAACGATATCTACGAGCATCTGTTAGGCGAAACGCCCGACAAGGGAAAAGACACCGCGATCGTCCTCGACTGGTTAGACGAAGAAGCATTTAAGCTGCTAATTCACCGCCGGATGATGGCGAGCACAAAACTGGAGCAGCCTTTTGAGGAGATGTGGCCGATGTTCTTCGAGTCCTATATTAGAGGGGAGCACTCCTTTTCGTACATTCTAGAAAGGACGATGATGCGGCCTCGCGATCTGATCAGCTTCCTCAAGTTGTGCGTAAACGTAGCTATAAATCATGGGAACAATAAAGTTCTAGAAGCTGACATTATTCAAGCAGAGAAGCAGTATTCCGAAGATCAGCTCCAAGCGCTCTTTGACGAACTCCGTGACATAAATAGTGAATTTTCCGCACTGCCGTACGCATTTATTGGGTCAACGATAACGATGGCTACAGACATTCTCGAAGCCAAGGTTCGGGAAATTGGCGTACCTGCGGACAAAGTGAAGCAGGCCATAACTATCCTCCTCTGGTTTGGTTTCTTCGGCATTGTAGATGCAGAAGGGGAGGAGAAGTACGCACATATGTACCAGTACGGGGTTAAACGGATGTTGCGAGAAGTCGGCCAGCTAACACTGTTCGTGATTCACCCAGCCTTTCGGTCGGTGCTGGCTTGCATCCAAAGCTGAGCTTCTATACGGGGAGCGAGGCCGACCTGAACCCCAGAAAAATCGCCGAGTCATAAACCGAGGCCGCAACGTGACGTGGCAATATCGGTCGCGAAATCGAGGCCGTCTCAAGATCGGTCCCGGGAAACGCCCCAGTGTTCGCCACGCCGATTATCGTTCGAATTGTTCGACTCAACTGGGATTTGACATCTCGCGGAAACACGCAATACTCCCCCCGCTCTTTGTACCCGCAATTCGGGTCCAGGAAGCACCTCCTGACTTCAGGTGATATGTCTCAGCTATCACCCGATAAATGAAAAGTATTGGACGGCAGAATAGGACCGTCATACGCTCACGGCAGATCGCTGCCCAACTTGGGCCGCGGGAGGTGCCGATGATCGCCAATCTCATACCCTGCTTCCGGTTGCGAGCTGTCCTTAGGGGCAGCCTACGCCGGGTGTTTCCGACCTTTAGCCTCTTTACCCTGTTGCTTCTCTTCCCGGCGATTGCATTCGCGCAGTCACCGTTCGATACCGGCTTCACCGCAATGCAAACCCTTTTCACCGGCACGGTTGCGAAGGTCGCAAGCCTGATCGCCATCGTGGTGGGCGGCTACCAGTTCGCGCACGGCGAGCCGGGCGCCAAGAAGACCCTCGCCGGTGTCGCTGCAGGCACGGGAATTGCCGTGCTCGCCACCAACGTCCTGACCTGGCTATGGGGAGTGTAAGCGGACCCCTTGGCGTGCTCAAGATCTCCAACCAACCACTTCTTAAGCTGTGAGGGGCGAGAATGCAGACACACACCATAATCCGGCGGCGCAACCGGGGCTACAAAAGCCTGCACAAGCCCCTCACATACCTCGGCGTCGAGCGGACGCTCTTTTATTTCGTCTGCGTCGGGGCTGTGGGCGCATTCAACCTCTTCAATAGCTTGATCGCCGGGGTTGCCGTATTTATTGGGGGCTTTGCGTTCGGGCATTGAGTCACGAATACCGACCCGGCTTTCCTGCGCATCCTGGCAAAATCGGAACGCTACAACGTGCGCTACGACGCCGCAAAGCAGAGCGTTCCCCGCGTGGAGGTGATCTGATGCTGCGACTTGATAAGGTCATCAAGCCGTGGAAAGAGGCTGCCTCGCTCAACGACCACATCAACCTGTATGGGTTTTGGAATGGAACAGTGTTTCTTACCAAGAGCGGCGATGTGGGCGTTGTGCTGCGTGTCTCCGGCGTGGACTACGAGAGCCTCGACCATGCGGAACAGGAATATGCCGTCAAACGGCTGGAGGCTGCGCTGAAGGCCTTTGGCCCCGGCTTTCACGTCTATCAATACCTGTTCAAGCAGAACCGGCCCGAGATCCCCTTCGCACACTACGACGACCCAGTCGTCGAAGCGGCCATCGACCAGCGGCGGCAGTTCTTTGAGACCAAGCGCGACCGGCTCTATCAGGTTGAGATATTCTATTGCATCGTCCTCGAAGGCGCACGGTCGAAGACGGGCGTCGCAGCGGCACTTGCACGCCTGCTGCGGGACCCGGCCGGGGCAATGGATGAGCTGAAGACGCAGTTTGCCGGCAGCAGCATGAAAACGCTGCTCCGGACGCAAATCGAAGCTGACATTGCCCATCTTGAGCAGCGCGTCCAGGCATTCGCGCGACAGCTCGGCGATTTGGCCGGGATTGAGGTTCAGAATCAGCAAGGCCAGTTCAGTTTTTTTCGCCGGTTGCTCAACTACGACGACTGGCGGATAGCCGGCAAGCCGCAATCCACGCAGTTCCTCGACTATCAGGCAGTCAACTCAACAGTTGAGGCCGAGCGTGATCACCTGCGCGTCGGCGACCACTTCGTTCGTGTGTTGACCATGAAGGAAGCAATCACAGAGACGCGGCCTCTTGTGCTCGATTCACTCCTCAAGATTGCAGCGAACTTCTATGTCGTGACGGAATGGACGCCAATGACGGCCGAACAGGCCCGCAAGGAAGTCAACAAGCGCCGCCGCCACTTCAATGTCTCAAAGACAGGCTTCATCTCGCAGATGGGCAACGATGCAGCGCAGACAAATCCCCGCGATGTGCTGGTCGATGAATCGAAACAGGCGGACATCGAGAATCTGGGCGATTGCCTGCGTGCGCTGGGCGACGGCCAGCAGCTCGGTGACTTCTCTTTGAGCATTGTGCTATATGGCCGCTCCAAATCGGAACTTGAGCAGCTTGTTGGAGAGTTCATCGGCATTTTCACAAACGCAGACGGCAATCTCTTCGTTGAGACCTACAACCAGCTCAATGCCTATTTCGCCACCGTTCCTGGCAACTATGCCCTGAATCTGCGCAGGCTCTACCTGCTCAATTCAAACTATGCCGACCTCTCGTTTCTGTTTACGATCCTACCCGGCGAGAAAACGAACCCGCATCTCGGTTCGGAGTACCTTGCCGCGCTTGAAACCGACAACAGCACGCCGTACTTCCTCAATCTGCATAACGGGGAGGTTGCCCACACGCTCATCCTTGGGATGACGGGGTCCGGCAAAAGCTACTTCTGCAACTTCGTTCTCCAAAATGCGCAGAAGTATGCGCCCCTGACGTTCATCTTCGACATCGGCGGGAGCTTCCAGTCGCTAACCTCGATCTTCGGCGGCTCGTACCTGAATGTTGGCCAGGAGGCGCGCGACTTCACCATCAACCCGTTCTCGCTTGAACCGAGCAAAGAGAACCTCCAGTTCCTCTTCAGTTTCTTCCGGGTGCTCATCGAGGGCAACCAGCAGCGTTACCGGCTCGAATTCCAGGAGGAGCGCAAGCTGTGGGATGCGATCGAGCGCGTGTACGTGCTGGAGCCGGAGCAGCGAACGGTTTCCAACTTCGCCAACATCATCGGCGAGCTGAAGGACCGCCTGCAGCGTTGGACGCGCGGCGGCCAACACGGTTTTCTGTTCGACAATGCCGAAGACACGCTCTCCTTCAGCCGCTTTCAGACTTTCAACTTCGCAGGGTGGGGAGACTCCCCGGATCTTCTGGAGCCTCTGCTCTTCTACGTTCTCCATCGGGCATCGAACGAGATCGCTGATCCCACCAAACTCGCCACCTTCAAGATGTTCCTGCTTGACGAAGCGTGGCTCTTCATCAAGAACGAGACCATTCGCAACTATATTGTGCAAGCGCAGAAGACCTGGCGCAAGCATAACGCGGCCATGATTCTGGCCACGCAGTCTATCAAGGAGCTGGAGGAGTCGGGTATGTTGCAGATCGTCTCCGAGAGCTGCCCAACGAAGATCTTCCTTGCGAACCCGGAGATGAACCGGGACGTGTACCGGGAGGCATTTCACCTGAACGATACGGAACTCGACCTGATCGCAGGCCTCGTTCCGCCCGGCCAGATGCTCATTCGTAAAGCGCAGTCATCAAAGAAGGTCCAGTTGAACGTCGATTCCGTATCGCACTGGATGGCCACCAACAACGCCCGCGACAACCTCAAGAAGCGCGACTACTTCGAGCGTTTCGGCATCGCCGATGGCTTGCGCCGTCTCGCCGAAGACTTTCCATTCCGGCCTCGCACGCAGGCTGGCGTTGCCACTTCCAACCCGAAAGGAGTTCTCGCATGATTCGCAAACTCATCTTCATCGCCTGGCTCGCCCTGGCGCTTCCAGCGCTGGCGGCCGTTGCGCAGGAAGCATCGGCGCGCACTGTTCAGTACCACTCTCAGGACATCGTTCCCATTCACGCCAAACTGAAGTACACAACGCTAATTGAGATTCCGACCAGTGAGAAGATCATGGAGGCGGCGACCGGCGACAAGGATTTCTGGATTGTGGATGTTGTCGGCAACTTCTGCTTCGTGCATCCTGCCAAGGCGGGCATCAGCTCGAATCTCAATCTGATTACCGACAAGGGCAACATCTATTCGTTCACTTTGCAGGACGTTTCCGGCACGACCGATGCGCCGGACCTCAAGGTGCTCATTCAGCCTGCCGATCAGTCTTCCATCGTAGCTGCCAGCGGACCGCCGCAATTTGTGCCCGCAACCCAACTGGAGCACGCAAAGGAGCAGCTCTCGGCCCTGCAATCGCACTTTGCGCAGGCCGTCGATGAATTCAAGAGCGCGTACCTATCGGGTAGTCCCGCATAATCGAGTCGAACAACTGCTCGATTTGCGGAGCGCCCCACACGAATTTTCGCTGAATGGCGGGGAGGTAGAGCTTCTTTGCGCCGATGCGATGCATTGCTTCTTTAATTGTCCAATGCTGGTATTCCATATTCTCAAGTATAAACGCGCTGCACTCTCTTCTCGCGCACATCGCGGAGCAATACAAAGCGTACATGGCTCGGCTAAATGAAGGCGTAACCGATGCCGACTGGAAACCGTAAGACTATTGCTGCCGCGCTCCATGTGTACCAGCAAGAGGAGCTGGAGGACATGATCCGGCAAATGAAAATCGAGGGCGGCACCCTCGACGACTGCGTCGCTGAGATGCATTTCGGCTTTCGTCAATTCTGAGTAGGCATTCATCTGGAAGCGCTGAATTAAGCTCGGACTGGATAAATTGCCCTGGCTAGCATGGTGTCGCCACTGGGTAGGAATCCGTCGGCATTTTTGAGGGGAAGGGCAGCTAAACGCCGGCTCATCTGATAGACTAAATTTCGTTGGTGGGTTGAGGGATTTGGTGTCCAGCTTGGTGTCCATTTGGTGTCCAAGAGGTCCAGAAATTCAGTCCAAACCAGCGAAAGGGTAGAACAGAGCGAAGGCAGCGAAAGCTGCGAAACAGCTCATTCTATGTGACATATACCTAAGTTGTTGAAAAACAATCTGGGGACGTAGCTCAGTTGGTCAGAGCGCTGCCCTGTCACGGCAGAGGTCGCGGGTTCGAGCCCCGTCGTCCCCGCCATACATTCCAAAGAACTTAGGAGTGTTTGGCAAGAAAAGTGACAGCCAAATCCGGGCACGATATGGGCACAATAAGCCCCTACCGAGCATTTACGGCTACCTTCTCAAAACCAGTTGTGCCCACGTCTGGCAAAACTGTGCCCACGTTAGAAACCATCATCCGTACAACTTTGCTCTGTGCAGCTCGCTTGTTAGAGGTCACTGCTTGTGTGTAAACATCCAGCGTGATCCGACTGTTTGCGTGCCGCAAAAGCTCCTGCACGGTTTTGATGTCCTCTCCGTTTGCCTTCAGCAACGTGCCGAAGGAGTGGCGGAAGGTATGCCAACCGATGTTCTTGGTGATGCCGGCTTTGCGCGCGACCGGCTTGATGTACCGCTTCATGAGGTTGTCCGGCCAATAGGGCTGCTTGCCCCCCATAGACGGACTTGCGAAGACCCAATCCGCACCCATCGGGTAACCGGTGACCCCGGGAAGTCGGTGGAAGGCGAGAGGGATTCGGCTGGGCCTGTAGTAGCGAGGAAGCGGAGTAATGCCCGTGGAGCGCAG
>Ga0224558_1002897_pt1 | contig 15064 bp, 24 predicted proteins | sample 714S32024metaG_FD_180682 | JGI IMG/M metagenome (GOLD analysis project Ga0224558, IMG submission 180682) | Peat soil microbial communities from Stordalen Mire, Sweden - 717 S3 20-24 | ecosystem: Environmental > Terrestrial > Soil > Wetlands > Peat | place: Sweden: Norrbotten County, Stordalen... | reverse complement strand
CAGAAGCTGCGCCAGGCGTCCCATCTCGCTCGATGCAGGTGTCGTTGTCAGATCCGCCAACATCGTGGCCCACATTTGCTCCAGCGTAAGGAACCCAAACAAGGATCCGCGGAGGTTTCCTGTAATAGTCGGATCCTTGGCCCAAGAGTCGGCGTCGCCTTGGAGCCCGTGTTACAGCGAGCCGGTAGCTGAAGACCGTCTGACCCGTCAGTACAACTGATCTTCACGGCGCTAGCTCAGACCCGAAGTAATTCGTTAGTCCGACTTCCAGTTCGTAGCCGATCTGGCGGAGAGACGGCATCATCGGACCTTTTGACATCGGCTTGTCGCCGACGATCGGGTCATGATGGGTCCATCCCATGGAGTTCTCTTCCTCTATAGCCCGGATGTCAATCGGCTGGGTCGGATCGATGTGAGCGCCGCCCTCCTTGTTGGCGATCGTGAGAACCATCCTCCGTCGACTCCAGAGCACGCCACTGCCATCTTTTGTCAAGTCCGTGGTCCACCACGAACTGAAGGGCACTTCTCGGGGCTCGGCGCCTGGAGGCGGCTGCGGTACTTCCTTTCGTGGCACCCAGTCGCTTCCGCTTCCCATGGTCATCCTCATCACCACCAAGCCGGCGTGCGGAAGCAGGTTTTGTGGATTGATCGGCAAAGACGTATCCAAGAATGGCATCGCCTTCAGTTCGTCCAGCTGCCCGAGCAAGGAGTGGGAACTGACTGTGTCGTGAACAAGAACTCGGATTGCCGTAGCAAGTGGGAAGCCGACAACGGTGACACCGGCATCGAAGGTTTCACCCAAAACGTGAAGGAGATCACGTTGTTCCCGGACCTTCCGAATGAGTTGCGGTCGGTCGCGTTTCTGGGCCTGTCGTTGCTTCTTCTGCTGAGAGGCCCTTCCCACGTCGAATAACGGTAGCGGTCCGGATGAGAGTAGCTCGAGCTAGTGGAGGTCGAACCCACCGGGCTCCTCCCCCCGGCGGGCTCCCAATCGCTGTCCTGGACCACCCCGTCCTGGCTGGCTGGCTCCCGACTCCCCGTCCGGGCTGGCCTGGCTCCCGATCGCGATCCTGGCTGGCTCGTCGTCGTCCTGGCTGGCTGGCTGACGCGATCCTGGCTGGCTGGCTCCTACCCGCTCCCCCCCGTCTCGCCCCCTGGTCCGGTTTCTACCCTCCCTCTCTCTTATCCCAAGAAATGGCCGTTCGGGAGGTAGATAGGACCGGGCTCGGCGTACACAACCTGCCTGCGGCGGCCGGTGCAGAGTACGAGCTGAGCACGCCGCTCTCAGGAAGCAGCCGGCGAGGGACGTGCCTGGCGCCGCCTGCGGCCGGTCGTGCCGCTCTGAGGGAGCGGCCTCGACCGAGGCGCAGCTCTTACTCTGGGCGAGCCACGCTCTCACACTTGACGCAATACGTCTCTCCCTCACCCCAGACGCGAGTCCGCCGGCCTGGATTGACGGGTGTCCCGCAAATCGCCGTCCAATCCTCTAACTTGATCGACGTCTCAGCCACCAGGTGAAACTTAGGCGTCCTTGCGGCTCCGTAGACGCGATACCCCGCTGGCGCGCGATCGGGGTCCTGTTCGGACACTTCTTCGCCTCCTTAGGCGACTTCTCGAATGTCGACCCATACCAGCCCAGTAGTTGCTTCCAAGCACTTCTTACACGTTTCCTTCGCTAGCTCGGGCCAGTTCCCTACGCGGATTAACCAGTCCTTCCAAGCGTCATGCGGGAGGACTTCAACTTTGAGTCGTGCGCCTAAGAGCTGTTCCCCACCGGCAGAACGCACGGCGTCGTCGCGGTACTGGGACATCGCTAACGCGCCTTTCGTGACTTTGACTGCATGGATCTTCTTCGATTTGGGATCGGGATAGTCACCCGCACCGTCGCCGTACTTGTATCGCTCCAGGGCAAACGTTGCAGCCAGGCAATACCCGTCGACGATGCGAGGCTCGCTCACGGCCCGAGACTAGACCCCGGCGACTCGGCAGGGAGCAGCGGAAGGAGCGCGGCGTAGCGACCTGTCGGGAGCCCCGCTCTCCGCGAGCACCCTCGCCCGAGGCGCCCGCGGGAGCAGCTTCAACTCGTTACGATGGCCTACCGGAACCGTCTCGTTCTGGCACTGCCGGGCTGCGGACCTGACCTACGTGCTACCCAACCAGATCAGGATGTTCGGGGCGCCGCCCAGTAATCCCCAGCGGTATTTCCGGTCGTCGCTGCCAGCCGTGGACCCTCAGAGGAACAGTACCTATACCGAATGGTCTCGTCACCGACTTCACGCACTCAAGCCTGGACAGTCCCTTGCGTTCCGGACCCCACTCTCAACAAAGGTCCGCTGTGTTTCAGGACAGAGGGCTATTGCTTCAGATGATGCTCGAAGAAGGAGAGAATGCGGCGCCGGGCATCCCGAGCAGAAGGCTCGTGGTAACCAACAACGCCGGGGGTGAGCTTTCCCATGACGCTGAACAGCAACGGATTCTTGTCCCCGGCGCCGTCGTGATCGTTCAAGAATGCGTGTCCCGCTTCGGGGTACTCCTTTACGTCGTGCTCGACTGTTGCCGCCGTCAGCGCCCGCTCTAGTCGGCCGGCAGCACCTCGCAGCGTGCGGTCCTTGCCGCCGTAGCTGGCCACGATCGGGCAAGAGTGCTGCAGGAAGTTCGCGGTGTAGGCATCTTGCGGAGCTGTTCCGTAGTTCACGCTCGACACGGCGAAGCCCCGGTCAGGTGAGAGCAGCAGGGCGAGGCCCCCGCCCATGCAGTAGCCGATGACCCCCACCTTGTTGGTGCAATCCTGTCGCCCGACCAACCATGCCCGGACAGCCTCGATCTCGGCGAAGGAGCGTCCCTGCCGCGCACGCGCCTCGCGCATGATCGAGATCACGCACGCGACTCGGCCACGACCGTGGAAGAGATCAGGGGCCACCGCTAGATAGCCTTCCCCGGCAAGCCACTCCGCCTGGTTCCGTAAGTCCTGGCTCATGCCCAACGCGTCGTGGATGACGACTACGCCGGGCCATGGCCCTGAGCCCGGAGGCGTCGCAACATAGGCGGGCACCTCACCTCGAGTAGGAATCCTCACTTCGGCCATCACGTCTCCTTGGATGCTGGCGGTTGTCCCGGACGGTCCGCACTTGCGGCGCCGTTCGCCACAACTCTCGTGGCGAGTCGTTTGCCCCATTGTTGGGCTCGGACTTCCTCCCCCCGTTTGAGGTGATTGTCCACGGTGACGAAGAAGCTCTCGGGCTTGGACACCATCTGAAATCCGTGTCTCCGAAGCGTTCTGCCGATTCCCTTCGATGCCCTCCCCCAGAGGATGGCCGGACCCTTGCGGCGGGTGTCAAAGACGGCCACTCTTGTGTGACCTTGGCCGAGCGACCCGAGCCAGTCACGCACGCCCGGGCCTTGGGCGTCGCGATCAAGCACCAGATCGCTCCTGGGATTCCGCGCTATGGCACCTGCCCACTTGCGGGTGCGCGCACGACTCATGCCGTGAAAGTGGGTAGGCCCGCCAACCACAAGCAGGTCGGCGTCGACCAGTAGCTCGCGGCCTGCCTCGGGCACTGGAACCACGACGACAATGCCCACTGGTTCGAGGCCCTTGGCAATGGCATCGGCGATCACGCGCGTGTTACCGAACATCGACTCGTAGACGATCATCGCCCGCATGGCCGTACCTCCTTCATACGTCCACCACTCTCCACCGCTCGTTTTGGATTCCCGTCGATCCGCTGGTCCACCCAGGACGGTGATCGGGAGCCAGCCAGCCAGGGCGGGGTTGTGGCGGACAAGGCAGATCCAGGTTGGCGCTCAGCGTTCTGACGTAACGGCTTCCCTCCGGCGACGATCCGATCGCCAGTCGCAGACGCGGTCCTGAGACACAGCGAAGTGGTCAGCTGCCGCCTTTACGCCGTGCTCATCCGAGTACTGCACAATGGCGAGTTGCTCGACAGGGCTGATCACACTCGCCTTCATCTTGAGTACGACCAGCGCAGCTCCGGCGGCCATCCTCGTGCCGATTTCCGCACCATCAGTTGTTAAGCCGACTCTTCGCGCGTTCGATTCCACTGCTTAGCGACTGCGCGTCAAGCCATCGCAGCGCACGCTCCAGTTGTCCTTCGTCCGGGATGTGAAGCCCCTTCGGACCATCAGTCCGAGCACCGCAGCGCCGGCAGACGGGCATCCGTCCGTTGGTCTCGGGGACATGGTGCTTGTCGAGCCGAGAACCCATTTGCAGCGCTTCAGGTGATACCACGATCTCCCCACCTCCAGCCCGCTTGGAGATTGCCCGGTCGGTTCACTGTCAACGCCCGCCGTTGCGGCTCGTCCTCGTGATTCGATGTAACCGAGGGTACGCCCGATCCGGTCGAGGTTGTGTCGCGCGCCCGTCGTAGCGCCACCGTCGTGCGGAGGTCGGCCCGGCCGTCTAGGGCACAAAACCCTTTCGGGCCGAGCGAAGTCGGCGTAGCCTGGTCCCGGGCCCTCGAGGGTAAACCCGCACCGAAGAGCCGGGGTTGAGGGTGAGATCCGGCCACGCTGGCAGGTCTTTTGACCGCAGGTGTCGTTCCCTCCTTGGGACGCTCCCGAGGGCCCATCACCTCGTCAGCACCCAAGTCCCGTCGTAGTTGGGCTAAATAGCGAGCAACCTCCGGAGGTCTAGTTTACGGCGACGTGGAGCAATAGCCATTTCGCTGAGCAGTGGAGTCGGCCGCGTGAGGGGAGCGACAGTTGATGGCTATCCCGCGGTGCGCGGACCGCCAGTCCATGATCGTGGCGCACTCGGGGCAACGCCGGTCAACGTGCCGAGCTTGAGGGTGAAACGTTAGACCCTGGATGGCTGCGGCCTGTGACCGCTCGAACCAGAATCTCTGTCGCCGGCGTCGAGGCGAGCGGGCTATCGAAGTCCCGCGCGGCGCGGCGTGGCGTGCCTCGACGAGCTGGTCGGAGTGACGCAGCCGGCAGGGTACGCTCGATGACCGAGAGGTCGCCCATGGCTGAGCGCCCGAGGCTCCTCGTCGTTCGTACGAGCCCTCACCGGCGCCTCGCCGAGGCGGTGGCCCCGGTCGGCACCCCCCTGGGGCAGGACGGTGGCCCAGGCCCAGAAGGCCTACGAGAAGGCGAAGAGAAGATGAGCACCGACCAGCCCACTGAGGCCAGGAATGCCTACCGCAAGACGGTGGCCCAAGCCCAGAAGGCCTACGACGAGGTACTGGCCCCGGCCAAAAAGGCCTATCACGAGGCGCTGGACCTGGCCGAGAAGGCCTACGACGAGGCGAGGGCACCGGCCGAGAAGGCCTACGACGAGGTACTGGCCCCGGCCGAGAAAGCCTACGAAGAGACGGTGGCCCCGGCCAAGAAGGTCTACGACGAGGCGATGGCCCCGGCCCGCAAGGCCTACGACGAGGCGGTTGCGCCGGCCAGCAAGACCTACAACGAGGCGATGGCCTCGGCCAGCAAGGCCTACGACGAGGCGATGGCCCCGGCCCAGAAGGCCTACGACGAGGCGATGGCCCCAGACCCAGAAGGCCTACCGTGATCCCGTTCCGACCGTCTCGCGGTACCGAACCTCGCCATCCCACGTAGTCCTGACAGACCGCATCGACAGCGACCCCTCGGCGACCGGTCCCAGCACTCCCGACCGGTCACGTCGTCACGATGCATCCGCTCGCAGAATGGGAGCAGGCGAACCCGGGGACCGTGCACGACCCGGAATGGTTCGGCCGTGATGTGCTGCCCCGGCTGGCGAGCGTGAAGCTCTCCGAGATCGTCGAGGCGGCCGGCCTGCTCGAAGGCGTCCGCGTCGGACATCAGGCGTGGAAAGTGGACGCCTCATGTTTCGACGTGGCCGGCGCTGGTCGGGGGCTCGGCGCCGCGGGAAGGCTCGTAGGCAACGTGGGGGATACCGTTTCTATCCTGTCGCTCGTAGCGCTGCCGATCATGATCGTCTGGCGCATCCTTCCCGAGACTCGAGGCATCGATCTCACCCACTCGGGTCCTTCCTGAAAGATGGCGTGCTGTGATGTCCTTCCTCAGAATCTCTGCGGACACCGACCACCGTTTCAGAACAGCAGCCGCCGCTCAATGGGAAAAGAAGTGCCATCCGGCATAGAGCCATACCGCGATAGCGACGACACGAAGGACCGTACGGTGGAGGTAGCGAGCCACGAGGTCTCCGGCACTGGGCCCTGGCCCCCTCGTCAGGTGGGCCAGGGCTTCGAGTGTGCTGAGCGCGGCGATCGCAGCTGAGACCTGAACAGTTACGGATGGTGAAACTCCAGCAGAAGATCTCCGGCACCTGGCGCAGTCTCGAGGGTGCCCGCAACTACTGCGCCGTCAGCAGCTACATCTCGACGATGCGAAAGAAGGGACAGGACGTCCTTCACGGACTGCGGCTCCTCTTCGAAGAAGACGTCTGGCTCCCTGGAGTCGTCCCTCGGACCTGAGCGCTTGGCAGCTCGGTCGTCGCTGGTCCCTTGATGCAGCTGAGACCTGAATAGTTACGGTAAGATGACGATACAACACGCGTGTAATTACACTACCGATCCGAGCAGGAGGCGCAGTGCACGGCAGCTCGGTGGCCACAATCCCAACGCATGCGGTCCGGCGGTTGTGCGACCGGCCCATCGTCGAGGCCGGTACGGTGCCCGGCTACGGGCCGTTGTTCAACGCCGGTGTCCTGCATCACGCGGGCCTCTACCACCTCTTCGTACGGGCCGTGCGGGATGGCTACCGCCGCGGTGAGGGCACCGGCCCGCGTTTTGTCGACTACGTCTCCGACATCGTGGTCTTCACCTCCGCCGACGGTCGCCGCTACGAGTACGGCTACGTCCTTGCCAGCGCAGGTATCGGGGCCGCGCTGAGCTTCGAGGACCCGCGGCAGCTCACAGCATGACGAGTTCCGCATTCGACATCGAGGCGGGCTACGCGCGTGGACAGGTCGTAAAGCTGCGGCTCGACGGCGACTTGAACTTGGCTGAGCCGGATCTCCAGCGGGCCTTGGGCGATATCGCCGATGCGGGGGGGTCAACGCTCATCATCGACATGTTCGGGTGTGAGGTTCGCCAGTGTCGCAGTACGGAGCCGTCTCGTGTACACCGGGGGGTGTTGCAGGTCGGCACGATTCCACGCACCCTTTCCAGTCGTCCGGGTCGTTCCCCGCACCCTCGATCGCGCCGACGAAGAGGCTTTCCGCGATTCGACAAGCTCAGCCCAGCTCTCGACGGCGATTGACCAGGCCGTCGCCTCGAGGTAGCCAGGAAGGCGGCGAAGAACCAAAGTACGCAATCCACGCACGGGTACGCGAGAAGCGCTTGCCGACCATGCACTGAGTGCCAGCCAAAAGGATCCAGAAGTACCATCCCGCCGTGGTCGATCCCGAGCTGACGAGGCTGGCGATTCGCTGGGGGAGCGGGTCGAGCTCGAACAATCCAAGCTCGACCGAACGCGCTGGGACCTCTAGCGCCACGCACGCGCCCTGCGCAGCCGCGCCGCTCCCGTTCGTCCACGCTGCCCCAGACGCTGGCCAACGCCTCCGGCGCGCCGACTGCATACTCGGCACTGGCGCCGATGACCGCCGTCGCACGGGCCTCGACGAGGGCTTGCAGGGGACACATCGAGACTCAATCCGGTAGCCCACCAGGTGGTGGACCCTTTGCGCCATATACGCCAACTCGTTGGACGCCCTCCCCCAATCTGAAGTGAACACTTCCGGACCCTCAAGCTGACGGCGCGATAGCCCGATGAAATTAGGTGGGTGCACGACCTCAACTTGCCTGCGAGGGTGAGCAGCGGGTCGTGCACCCACCCATTTCAGTATCCCGCGGAACCGGCCTTGCGTATGAGGATGCGGTTTCCCGCCCTAGCGAGAATGTGTCCTTCGGCCCTAGATAGCCCGGCGTCTCGGGTGCATCCTGGGAATGGGTAGACAGCGATCGAGAATCAGACCGCCGGTCCTCGGTGCGACTGAGCGTTCGTGTCTAGTGCCCAGCACCCCCGAATCCCCCCCTCGGGGGTGCTGTCGCGTGAAGACCCAAAGTCGCTGTGGTTTCCGACGCGTAGCGGAACTGAAGAGGCCGCTAAGGCCCTTTGCGAGGCCGCCGGTCGGTGCCAGTGCCTCGAACACGCCATTAGCTCGCCGGAACCCCGTGGTCGGTGCTATCTACCTCCCATCAAAGACGCAGCCGGATAAGAAGGAGGACCAGCCAGCGGTACACAAACGGCAGACCAGCAACGGTATCGCCAGCCAGTCCGGAGCGGTGAAGGGTGAGCCCGGCAGCCGGCCCGGAGCGTCGCGGGGCGTGGGGGGCGCCGAAACTACGTGCGAGACGGACTGCCGGCCGGCACACCAGGCGCCCAGTCCCGCCCAGCCCGAGGAGGCACGGTGCGGGCGCGGCGAAGGCAACAAGACGGACGACGGCCCCGAGCCTCCTTGCCTTACTGCCTTCCTCTAACCGATGGTGGAGTTCTTCAGGTGTTTGTGCTGCCGAAATCGTGCGTTCACATCCGACGCGTACGGTGACACCATGTTTCGTTACGTGGTCGTCCGGCTGTGGCTCTCAGACCGCCCGGGATCGCTCGGTGAGATCGCCACCAAGATCGGGGAACTCGGCGGCGATCTCGTCGGTATCGACATCCTCGAGCGAGATGGGGCGCGAGCGGTGGACGAGCTCACGGTCGAGCTCCCCGACGGCTATCGCCCGGAGGCTCTCGCCGATGCCCTATCGCAGCTTTCCGGCGTAGAGGTGGAGGATCTGCGCCATCGCGTCTCCCAGGTGCCTTATGCCGGTCGCGATCCGCTCGATACAGCCGTGCTTCTCGTCGAGTCGATCGGCCCGACCGAACTCTCGGACGTGCTCGCTAAAGGCGTCTGCACCGCCTTCGCCTGCGACTGGTGCACGGTGCTCGACACGGGAGACGCCCGGGCCATCGTGGTGGCCGAGGCAGGCGATCGGCCGAGTGCCGCCTGGTTGGGCGCGTTTGCAGCCGGAGCACGAGCAGGCCTGTCGCTTTCCACCGGCAGCGGCGCAGGGCTGGTCGGTCCTCGGGACGTCGCCTGGTCGCCACTCGACTTGTCGGGTCTCGTAGTCGTAGCAGGGCGTGACGGTCCGCCGTTCCGGAGCCGTGAGCGCCGACAACTCCAGCAGTTGTGTCGGATCGCCGACGCCAGGTGGAGCGAACTGGTTCGCACAGGTGGCCGAACCGCCCTTCCAGGGGCGGAGCAGTCGCGCAACCAGCGCCTCGTCGCCTCGTGAGCGCTCGGTCCCGGATTCTCGAATGGCTGCCTGCACCTTTACGGAGACGCGCGACTTCTGTCTCCAACTGATTACTGGCCGCATGGGCATTCAGTAGCGATATCTGCCCGTGCTAGCTGTCTTGCTGGACCCACCAAGGGCGGACACGGTGACGAAGACGGTGCCGGACCCCGGCGGCACGGTAGCGGTGATCTGAGATGACGAGAGCACACGCACGCCCGTTGCCAGTTTCCCGCCGAAGTAAACCGAGATCGTTCCCACGAAGTTGCTGCCCTGGATCGTCACCTTCGTGCCGCCCTTCGTGGGTCCGCTGGCGGGTGCGATTTTGGTGATCGTCGGGAGGCCACGATGTGGCACGACACGCTCTCCCACTTGTCAGAGTCACGTCATAATCCCTTGGTCGCTGGTTCGATCCTTGCCGAGCCCACCATCGAACGTCCAAGTGGGATAAGGGAGAGCGGTAGGGGAGAACCGGTACACCCAGAGACGGAGAGTGAGCCAGCTAGGCCCGGGACGAGGGAGCGCCAGGAGTGCCTCGCAGGAACTCGTCCGGCCCAACACGGGAGTCGGGGTGCGATTGCCTCCGGCTCTGACGGGTTTCGCGCGGCTACGCGCTGCCCGCGTCATGCGTCTTGGCTGCGTCTGTAGCTTCTCGGGGCACAGGGCCGCGGGACACTGAAGCGACAGCGTTGGCTTCGTCGGTAACTCCGCTCGGCGTCGCAACAGGAAGCTGCGCCCCCGGCACCAGCGGACTCGCGTCACAGCCGGCCGTCGCGAACAGCGTCACGCCTTTGCGGCGTGTCCGTTTCGATTCGTACATCGCGCTGTCGGCCTGAGCGAGAAGGGCGTCGGCGTCGATCGACTCGGTGGTCCAAGCGACGCCGACGCTTGTCCGCAGCTCGACTACACCGGTGCCGACGTCGATCGTGACCTCCGTCGCCGCCGCGACGCGCTCAGCAATTCTGACTGCTTGAGCCGAGCTTTCGACTTGCGGGCAGATCACAAGGAACTCGTCGCCGCCAAGACGGCCGACGGCATCGCCTTTCCGGGCGGCGCCACGAAGACGATCGGCAGCGGCGACCAAAAGGCGGTCGCCAGCCGCGTGACCCAGCCGGTCGTTCACGGATTTGAAATCATCGAGGTCGACGTAGATGACGGCGCTGCCCTCTCCGGGCGTCTTCGGCGCAGTGGTCATCGCCTCGACAAGCTCGAGCGACGCCTCTCGATTCAAACATGAAGTGAGCTTGTCGACCGACGCCTTTATCTCGAGCTCGCGATGCAGCTGAGCGCGGTCGGTCACATCGCTGAGGTACCCGACGGCGCCAGTCACTACACCGGTCGCGTTCGTGAGCGGCCGCATGCTCATTTCGCAGACTCGCTGGGTGTTGGCGACCATGAGCCTTATCTCGAGGTCGTCGACCGGTTGATTGGCAAGTGTCGCGGCAAGCGCGGCCTCAAGTACCGGTCGGTCCTCGGCGACAACCGATGACATCAGACCTTCCTCGGTGCCCGCAGGAGGGTAGCCCGCGATCGCGCGCATGCGATCGTTGTTGAAGGTGATACGACCCGTCCTATCGATCTCGAACAGACCAACTGGCAGCGCCTCGGACAACCGACTCAACAGCTGCTCACGAGACAGGAGTCTCGATATCTCTTGCTCGGCGACCTTCCGTTCCGTGATGTCACGAACCAGAAGGCAAACGCTCCTCGAAGAGCCCTCCGAACAGGCGATCGGCGCGACCCTGCTCTGGAACCACCGGATGCCCGCAGGAACCTCGAGGCAGTACTCCCAGATCTCGGGACGACCCGTTTCGAGGACACCGCGGATGATCTTCATCAACCCGAGGCCAACCTCATAGCTGAGGGTCTCTGCGAGTGTCCGGCCGAGCAGTTCGCTCCGGGGCGCTGCAAGGAGGGCGTCGTTGGCGGTCCAAATCCCGAGGTAAGTGCCGTTCTCGTCCAGTTCGAACACAAGATCATCGAGAGAGGAAATAAGTGCCTGCAGGCGAGCTTCGCTTTCTCCCAGAGTGTGGGCAACCCGGTGGGATTCGCTGTTGTCGCTCACTGCGTCCTCCAGAACTTAGGAGCACTATCGCCCTTACAGCATATGGCCATCTGCAGCCACGATGGTTCCTCGTGCGGTGACGCTCGGCTGGAAGATTTGGCCGCTTTGTCCATCGCCCATTGCCCAAACAAGAAGCTCATGATCCGTACGTCGCAGGCGGTTGGGTCGCGTAGGCATCGATGATCTCGAGGAGAGTCTTCTGATCAGACTTCGAGATGGGCCACACGTCGAGGGGAAGCGTGACCGTCTTCGGCAAATCCGGAACGAGTCGGGAGAACAGGAAGATGGGTCCGAGATGACCGGCCCGTCGCAGCAACGGCACTGTTTCGACACCGCTCAACCCGGGGAGGATGTGGTCCAGCACGATGACGTCGGGCTTCAGACGCTTCAGAAGCCTGAGGGCGGAACTTCCGCTACGTGCCTCGTGGACTTCGTGTCCGAGGCGTTGGAGACTGATGCGCAGCGCATGCCGCATGGCTCGGTCCTCGTCCACGGCGAGGATGGTCAACCGCCGGTGAGGGACGCTCGAGGCGGCGGACCGGCCGACCATTCGCGCATTGGCGTTCGTGGTCGTGACGAAGTTCGCGACTGCGCTCGGGTGGATGGGCCGGCAGATGACGTAGCCCTGGAACAAGTCGCAACCGAGTTGGCGCAGGATGCGCTCGGCCTCGAGGGTCTCGACTCCTTCGGCGACAACGCACAGGCCGAGGGTGTGGGCTAGTTGGATGACGGAACGCACGATTGGAACCGACAGTTCGTCGCTGTCGATGTCCGCGATGAAAGACCTGTCGATCTTCAGTTCGTCAAAGTCGAGGCGCTTGAGGTAGGCAAGCGACGAGTAGCCGGTGCCGAAGTCGTCGATGGAGAGACGGACGTTCAGGTCGCGGAGCCGCTTGATAGTGCCGAGGACGTCCGGGTCTAGCCCGTCGGCGAGAGTTCCTTCGGTGATCTCGAGCGTGAGGCGCTCGCCTGGGAGCGCCGACGCGCGGAGCGCCTCGTCCACGATGCTCGAGAGGGAGCCGCTGTGCAGCGAGATGGCCGAGACGTTCACCGAGATGGTGGGGATGTCGACGCCGCGGGCGAGCCACAAGGCGTGCTGGGTCGTCGCCCGTCCCAGCACGACGCGGGTCAGGTTGTCGATCAGATGTTCCTGCTCGGCAAGGGGGATGAACTGATCAGGACGGATATCGCCCCGCGTTGGGTGATGCCAGCGGGCCAGCGCCTCCAGACCCCGGACCGCCCCGTCAGCATCGACGACCGGCTGGTAGGCGACATCGATGCTGCCGTTTGCTACCGCTTGCCGGAGGACTTCGACAAGGCCGAGTCGGTGAAAGCCGGCGCTGTCGTCGGCACAGAACGCGGCGATCCCCCCGCTTAGCTGCTTGGCCCGATGGAGCGCCATGTCGGCCTTCTGGGTCAAGGTTTCGGCGTCCTGACCGTCACCCGGAGCGAGTGCGAACCCGACGCTCGCCCCGACGTGAACGACATTGCCGGTCACGCGGTAGGGCTCGCAGAGTCGTCGGCGAAGGTTGCTGGCGATCGCCAAGGCGGCGACCTCGTCGTCGACCTCACGGGCGACCACCGCGAACTCGTCGCCTCCGATCCGGGCGACGGTGTCTGCGTTTCGCGTCACCGCTTGAATTCTCCGTCCGGCCTCGGCTAGGACGAGATCACCCAACTTGTGACCGAGCCCGTCGTTGACATGCTTGAAATTGTTGAGGTCGACGATGACCACAGCCAGTTCCCGCCCGGCGTGCCGCGGGTCCACCAAGGCTTCGTTGAGGCGCTGGTTGAACAGACTTCGGTTGGGAAGACCGGTCAACTCGTCATGGAGACCACGTTGCCGAAGGGCTTCCTCCCCGACCTTGAGCTTGGTGATGTCGATCAATCGCACGGCGAGTGTGGCGTCGTTGCCGCTGCCGTTGCCGATGGCCTCCAGGCGGGTTGCTGCGACCAGCACCCAGCCGGAGGAACCGTCGGCATGGGTGAAGGGGCGCTCGCCGATCATGACGGTGCGCTGTCGGACAGCCCTCGTGACGTCTGATTTGGTCAACCCGCCGATGAGCCCCCGCAAGGGACGTCCGGCGAGGTCTGCCAAGGCGACACCGACCAAGTCGGACAGCGCCAGGTTGGCAGACCGGACCATCCCGGCGAGATCCACCAGAGCGATCGCCACCGGGGAGTTCTCGAACAAAGCCCGGAATCGAGCCTCGGACACCTCGAGGCGACCCTCAGCCCTGCGCTGCTCGGTGAGGTCCTCGATCTGCATCGCGAGATGCCGCACGACACCAGACGCGTCCGTCACCGCTGCCGCGCTCATCCGGACCCAGGCCTGCTCCCCCGTCCGCGAGCGGTAATGCTTTTCGCGCTGCACCATTTCGATCTCACCGGTGACGAGGCGCCGCAGGTCGTCAACCCCGACGTCGTGATCACCGGGATCGGTGACGTCGAGAAAGGAATGGCCGGCCAGTTCCTCCTCTGTCCGCCCAAGGATCCGACAAAAGGAGTTGCTTACCCGCTGAAAGCGACCGTCGAGGCCGACGATGGCCATGCCGACCGTCGCATTGGTGAAGACGGCCGCGAAATCCCCTTTGCCCTCGTTCATGCTGGAGAACCCCGCAGGGAGGAGGCGACGGGCAGACCCGCCGACGCCTCGCGGGCGCGGTAGCAACGTGTTGATACCAAGTTCAAGCCTCGACGACCGGGCGGCCGAGGGGCCCGTCCGACCTCGCGTCCGACGATCCCCTGCCAACAGACCCCGTGTCGCGCAACAGCTTCGCCTGCGATCAGGCCGAACGGGCGCCGTCGGCCGCGAAGCCGGGCGTCAGGGTCACGAGCAGTTCCAACCCCCACGGCAACCTCCAGTGGAAGCTCCGATTGACATTTTAGTGCTATCTAGCACTTCGCGGGTCGGTGAGGTCGACGGTCTCACCTCTCGAGCCTGTTCAGGCTCCGCGTTGCCATCTCCGAAATGCTCCATCCCGCCAAGACGCGCGACGAATCCTCCCCTCGCCGACGGGACCACGGTGGCCGAGCCTGTGTTCGCGCAAGCCAGCGAGGGGGTCGGGGCGCACTCGGACCGACCTGACCAGGCGCCGAAGTAGAGGGTGGCGCGCTCGCTTCGACCTGGCGCAACTCGTCGATCATCGCGGCACTTTCGGTGGCGAGAGCGAAGTCGCCGATCGTCTCGGCCGTCATGGCATCACCGAAGCGGCAGAGCACAGCGGGCACAGGTTCTGTCCAGTAGAGGCCCTGCATCATGGAACTCCAGCGCGGCGACAATACAACCGGTTACCCAAACGAGGATAATACGGAGTCGTCCAGTGAACACTGGTACGTGGCACCCTGCACACGGGAGCTGGCTTTGAGGGACTCAGTAGGACCCACGATCGGCGTGCTTGCGCCCTACCTCTCCGGCTACTTCTACGGCACCCTCGTATCGGCCATCGAGGACGTCGCCTCCGCCGCCGGAGGTCGCGTCGTCGCGATACAAACCGCCGGGCCCGTCATAGACGATAAAGGGGGACGCGCCCCAGAACGGCTGGACCGAGTTGCCTGGGAGCGCGTGGCCGGGTTTGTTGCGATCGGCAAGGCCGTACCACGCGATTATCTCGAGGACTTGTGTTCCACGGGCAAGGCGTTGGTGACCCTCAGCCATCACGAGCCCGGCTTGTCGTGCCCAGCTGTAATAGCAGACAACCGAGGTGGCGTCCGGGCGGCAGTCGAACACCTCCTGGACCATGGCCATACGCGC
>Ga0224558_1002896_pt1 | contig 15065 bp, 17 predicted proteins | sample 714S32024metaG_FD_180682 | JGI IMG/M metagenome (GOLD analysis project Ga0224558, IMG submission 180682) | Peat soil microbial communities from Stordalen Mire, Sweden - 717 S3 20-24 | ecosystem: Environmental > Terrestrial > Soil > Wetlands > Peat | place: Sweden: Norrbotten County, Stordalen... | reverse complement strand
CTTGTAAGCGCTTTTTTCCAACGATTCTTGGTCCAAATGTTGAAAATCGTTCGCGCCCAATTCTTCGCTTAGAAATCAGGCACCTGCGCAGAGGTTCCTTAAGCTAAAAGCTAGGAGCTAGGAGCTGTCTTATGCTCAAAGACATTCTCGGCCAGGCCTGGGAGGCGATGATCTACAACCGCCGCCGCACCGCCATCACCATGGTCGGCATGGCCTGGGGCATCGCCACGGTGGTGCTTCTGTTGGCCTACGGCGCCGGCTTCAGCCGTGCCATCGAGAACATCTTTGCCCAGTGGGGCGTCAACCACATGGAGGTCTACGGCGGCCGCACCTCCGAGCAGGCCGGCGGCGACAAGGCCGGGGTCAAGGTCCGCCTCACCGACGAAGACGTCGACCGCATCTGGAACGCTGTCCCCGGAATCACCCAGATCACGCCCGCCATGTTCCAGGACACCACCGTCCAGAACGACCTGCACACCTACACCTGGTCGGCCGTCGGCGTTCGACCCCCGGGCCTGGACATCCTCGCGCTCGACATCGACCAGGGCCGTTTCTTCAACGGCCAGGAAGAGCAACAGCGCGCGCACGTCTGCCTGATTGGCCCGGACGCCAAGATCAAGCTCTTCTCCGGCGGTTACGCGGTCGGCGAAACCATCCGCCTGAACGGGGTCATGTTCACCATTGTCGGCGTGCTGCGCGCCAAGATGGTCGAAGGCGAAAACGACATCAACACCGACATCTGGATCCCGTTCTCCACCATGGGCGATCTCAAAGACACCACGTACATCGACGGGGTCTGGTTCGACTACCGCGGCGACAACGAAGTCGTCGAGCGGAATCTCCGCAACACGCTTGGGGCCGCTCATCACTTTCGCCCCTCCGACCACCGCGCCATCTTTGTCGCCAATCTCCAGTCTCAGCTCCACCAGTTCCGCATCGTTTCCATCGCCCTGTCGGTTCTGCTCACGCTGGTGGGCGCGCTCACCCTGGGCATCGCCGGCATCGGCCTCATGAACATCATGCTCGTAGCCGTGCAGCAGCGCACCCGTGAAATCGGCATCGAGAAAGCTCTCGGCGCGCGCCGCCACCACATTCTCATCCAATTCCTGGCTGAGGCCATGGCCATCACCGGCGTTGGCGGCGTGGCCGGCATCGCGTTGGCCTATCTGATCTCCGCGCTCGTGGGCCGCATCACGTTCTACAGCGCTCTGGCCAAAAATGCCGAGTCCGCGGACATCCATCTCCTCATCTCGCCCACCTCGGTCGTCGTGGCCACCGTCATCCTGGCCATCACCGGCCTCGTCAGCGGCATGATTCCCGCCATCCGCGCCGCCAACCTCGACCCCATCGAGGCCCTCCGCTATGAGTAGCACGACGCGTGGTTTAAAATCGAAGCAGCAATCAAATTTGAACAAACCACATTCCCCGGCCAGCGGTCACACCGGATTTCCCTGATGGAGAGAATCATGGCACTGATGAAGACATCCAATCCAGCACTCGGCGACCAAACCTTTCGCGACCTTGCCGCCAGCCCGTCTGGAAGCCTGATCGACGCCGCCGACCGCATGACCCTGAGCGGCACGGTGAACAAGACCGGCGTTCTGCTCATCTGCGCCATCGCCTCCGCGGCCTGGACGTGGCATCTGTTCATGCAGTCGCGCGATATCGCCGATGTGATGCCCCTGATGCTAATCGGAATGTTCGGCGGATTGATCTGCGCCTTTGTCACCGTATTTAAAAAGGCGTGGTCTCCGGTCACGGCGCCCATCTACGCGCTGCTGGAAGGCCTGGTGCTGGGCGGCTTGTCGGCGGTCTTTGACCTGCGCTATCCGGGCATTGCGATCCAGGCCGTAAGCCTCACCTTTGGCACCCTCTTCGTGCTGCTGCTCGCCTATCGCTCTGGAATGATCAAGGTAACGCAGAAGTTTCGCCTGGGAGTTATCGCGGCCACCGGCGGCATCATGGTCTTCTACCTGCTCCAGATGCTGCTCGGCTTCTTCGGATTCCGTTTCGTTACCATCAACGGCTCGGGGCCCATCGGCATCGGATTCTCGCTCATCGTCGTTGCCATCGCCGCCCTCAATCTGGTCCTCGATTTCGACTTCATCGAGCAAGGCGTCGCCTATGGCGCTCCCAGGTACATGGAATGGTATGGCGCCTTCGGCATCATGGTCACGCTCGTCTGGCTCTATCTCGAGATTCTCCGCCTGCTTTCCAAGATCCGCAGCAGAAACTAGAACCGCGACTCGTCAACTCTTCTGTGGCCGGCAAGCCGGAAGCACTGCTTCAAGCTAGCCCCGTCCCGGACCGCATTTTACGCCCACGAGCTACCCGCCGCGACTAACTCCAGAACAGGATCGGCCTCAACTTCAACCGAGGATCCCATGCCATCGGCAAGCAAAAGCATTCCATCCTTGTCGCCCTCGCCGGCTTCGAGGAAAGCCTCGAAGAGAACCGCATACAGACCTTGCCGCCCCGCGAGTCTCTTGTTCCGCGCGCGCTGAAAATCGAAGCGAAACGGAGAACTGGATTCGAGTTCGGCCAGGAATGACGGAGAGAAGAACTCCTGTGCGCCGGCCACCGCCATCAGGATCAGCGATCGCCAACTCATTCGCAGCAGCTCCTTCAACGGCGCGGGGCCGCTGGGCAAGCGATCCATCCGGTCTGCAACCCGCTCGCTAAGGTTCAGCAGTTGAGCGGCAAGATTGTCCAACTGCTTGCCCGTTGCGGCCGCGCGCGAGAACAGCGTAGCGGAACCGCGCCGCAGGTCCTCGCGCACATCCTGCAAATCGTCTCCCAATTGCAGCAATGCGCCCCACTCGAACGCCAGCCGGCTTTCCTCCTCGCCGAGCCAGCCATGCGAAAGGCAAGCATCCGCCAACACCGATGTTCCGCCCTTGGCGCAGCTTATCCGCAACACTTCGGAGTTATCGCAATCGCCACAGTTATTAAGTTGCGCGATGCTCAACTCCTGCGCGCGATGGATGGCCCGCAAGCACTCAAACACCTGGGGGTAACTCAGCCGCGGGTATTGTTCTTCGATCAACTGAACCATCGTCCACACCGCCGCTTCGCGATGGTTCCGCACTTCAAGTCTCCGGCCGCATAACCGCTCCCGAAAACGTGCGCTGAACTCCAGTTTCTCCGCCTTGGACACTTTCTCATCGTCCAGATAGTTGTCGCTGTACGGATACAGCAGGCTGTATCCCACGATGGATGGCGTCAGACCCATGGCCTCGCCGAGCAGTGGCTGCAACCCGCAAGCGGTCCACGCATTGCGGCATGCCTGGATCGTATCGGCCATGCTCAGGGTGGGGTCTAACCGCCTCGCCCACCGTGCAAACTGCGTGCCTGCCGGCAGGAAGCCGTCGCTGAGCAGTTGCACTGTCTCCCCCTCCAGGCCCAGCGCCGTGGCCGCGAAGCGCGGGAACGCCGCAACCGTCCGCCGCTGCGCTTCCAGACGCTCCGCCCGGGTCCGCGGAGCCTTCCGCGCCTCCCGCTCAACGGCTCGCAACCCCTCGTCGTACGCCTTCTCCCTCTTCCGCTGCTCTTTTGGGGTGAACCGCGGCGAGCCTTGCCACGGGCGCCGGGCGCAGTCATTCCAGACCACAATGGTCTCGGCAACCTGCTCTTCCACCCAGGCCCAACTGTATAGTTCTCTCATCCTGCTGAAGGGTACGAAACCCCGGGTCGATCGGTTCCAGCATCGCCTCCGGGCCCCGTGTGGCCGGCCAAAACCTCAACCGCCATCCACGTCCGCTCCACCCTCCGAGCCATCGCTCTCCCCGCCCGAATCCGACTCCGATATCCCCTACAACTCCCAGGCTTAACCACCAATTTGTGGCATCCATCACCAGAATCAGTACGCTCCACCACTAGTGTGTGACGCCCATCACCACATCCTGGCTCCATCGGTGCAACCATAGCATAAATACCCCGCAAGGGCCCCTGCTCCACTTTTCCCCGGTTTTCCTCCTAAGGAGGCTGCACGTGAATCTCGACCCGTCCGCATTCGTCGCCGACCCTGATCTGTTCCAGGCGCTCCAAAGGCAATCCACTCCCATCTCCTGCGCCGAAGATCGCGTCCTCTTCCGTCAGGGAGACGCCCCGAACGGCCTGTTCATCCTCAAAACCGGTGAGGCCACACTCACCATGAACTCCCCGGCCGGGAAACAAATCATGTCCATCCGGGCCGCCGCCGGTTCGCTCCTTGGCCTTCCCGGCCTCATCGGCAGTGAACCCTACACGCTCACCGCTATCGCCCTCGCCGGCGCACACATCGGCTTCCTCACCCGCGACAGCTTCACCGCCCTCATGCGCACTGACCCGTTCCTGTCTCTCAAGGTCCTGAAGGTCCTCGCCGCCGAAGTCCGTTCCGCCCGCAACGCCATCCTTCAGCGTGGAGCCCAGCCCCAAGCCGCCGCCGCGTCGGCCGATTGACTCCCTGCTGCTTGTCCTGAGAAACTCACCCCAATGCAATATCGCGGAAAAGTGGAATATGCCCGGCAGCGCAAGATCCGCGAGCGGAACACCCGTCTCTACCGGCTGGCGCACTGGCCCATCTGGATCTGGGTCTTCTTCCTCGCCCCCGGCCCCCTGACCTTCTCGCTCTTTGCCCATGGCTTCGGGTGGGGCAACGGCGCCTGGCTTGCCGCGGTGCTCATCGGCACCGGCATCGCCGGTTTGCGCGGCCGCTTGCCCGGCGCCGAACCCCGCCCTTACATTCTCCGCTTCGACGAAGACAGGCCCAACCCCCTCTACCGCCGCGTCTGCTACACCTTCGCCTGGAGCGCCGTGCTCACCTTCGCCCTGCTCAACCTGGCCGGCCTCGTCCTCGCCGCCGCCACCGGGGTCTGGCACATGAAGCAGATCTACGCCTGGGCCTACTTCCCTCTCTGCGCCCTCATTCTGCTCCTCGGCGCCCTTGGCAAGCTGCCCCGCGCCGGCCCGTCCACCAAAGCCGAAGGCATGGAGCGCCGTTACTTCTACGGCTCCGTCTGGGCCGTCACCGCCGCCCAAACCGTCTTGCTCATCCTCTGGAAGACCCTGCCCAGCACCATCATCTCCACACCAACGGCAAATTGGATGAAGCTGATTTTCTTTGTGGCAGCGCTCCTGAACATGGGGCTGCTTGCCGCCCGTGGCAAGCTTTACCGCACCCGTCCCATCCTGCCCGGTGAGCTCATGGTCTCCGACTGAGCCCACCCCGCCGGTCCCGCTCTACAACCACCGCCCTCCACCTGCTAAACTCTCACTCGTCATGCTCCTCGTAAGCCTGGTCGTCATAACCGTCGCTTACCTGCTCGGGTCCATCCCTACCGGATTCCTGCTCGTCCGCCTCTTCCGCCACCAGGACATCCGCTCCGTCGGCAGCGGCAACATCGGAGCCACCAACGTCCTCCGCTCCGGCGGCAAGGGCCTCGCCGCGGCCACTTTTTTTCTCGACATGCTCAAAGGCTCGGCCGCCGTCGCGCTGGGCGCCCTGCTCGCCGCCCACCTCGCCCCCACCGCCCCAGTGCGCAACATGGAGGCCCTCGCCGCCCTCTTCGCCGTCCTCGGCCACATGTTCCCCGTCTGGCTCGGCTTTCACGGCGGCAAGGGCGTAGCCACCGGCTTTGGCGTCTTCCTCGTCGCCGCGCCCACCTCTGCCCTGGCCGCCATCGCTGTCTTCGCCCTCGTCCTGCTGCTCACACGCTATGTCTCGCTGGCCTCTATCCTCGGCGCGGCCAGCTTTCCCTTCTTTGCCTGGGTCCTGGTCCGCGGAGACCGTCCCCCCTTCTTCATCGCCGTCCAGTTCGCCGTCGCCCTGCTCATCGTCGCCAAACACCACCAGAACATCCGCCGCCTGCTCGCCGGCACGGAATCCCGCTTCGGAGCCTCCTCCTTGCGAAAGAAGACCACCACATGAGCCGCATCGTAGTCCTCGGTTCCGGCGCCTGGGGAACCGCCATCGCCCTTGCCCTCCATCGTCGCGGAGGACACCGGATCACCCTCTGGTCCCACTCCGCCGAAGAATCCGGCCAAATCGCCGCTGCCCAGGAGAACACGCTCTTCCTGCCCGGTTTCCCCATCCCCAAATCTATCCACCTCACGGCGGACAACGCCGCTGTCGCCGACGCCGAAATCGTCGTCTCCGTCGTCCCCTCGGAGTTTCTCCGCCCCACGCTCGCCCGTATCCGCCCCCATCTGCACCTCGGCCAGATCGTCGTCAGCGCCACCAAGGGCGTCGAAAACCACACCTTCCTCCGCATGACCCAGGTCATCGCCAACTGCCTCGCCGAATCCGCTCCACCATCCGCGGATGCAGCCGCTCGCTCGCTAGACAGAACCCCCGGCACAAACCCGGACACAAACCTGGAAGTCTTTTTGGAGGATTCAGCCCCCCAAGTCAGCTCTTCGGGAATAGCGCCCGCGCCTCGTTCCCTTTCCGACTTGGTTCTCCCCATCGGCGCCCTCAGCGGCCCCAGCTTCGCCCTCGAAGTCGCCCAGGCCCAGCCCACCGCCGTCACCATAGCCTTCGACGAACCCGAAGTCGCCGCCCGCATCCAGCACGAGTTCTCTTCTGAAACCCTGCGCCTCTACACCTCCACCGACGTCATCGGCGTCGAACTCGGCGGCGCCCTCAAAAACGTCATCGCCATCGCCGCCGGAGTCGCCGCCGGAGTCGGCCTCGGCCACAACTCCGCCGCCGCCCTCATCACCCGCGGCATCGCCGAAATCACCCGCCTCGCCGTAGCCTGCGGCGGCCGCCGCGAAACCCTCGCCGGCCTCTCCGGCGTGGGCGACCTGGTCCTCACCTGCACCGGCTCTCTCTCCCGCAACCGCACCGTGGGCCACGCCCTGGGCCAGGGCCGCAACCTCCCCGAAATCCTTGAGAGCCTCGGCGGCAAAGTCGCTGAAGGCGTTCTCACCACCCGTGCCGCCCTCGGCCTCGCCCGGCGCCACTCGATCGAAATGCCCATCACCGAGCAAATGGAGTTAATCCTCAACAAAGGCAAAGACCCCCGCGAAGCTATCAAGGATTTAATGCTCCGCCCCGGCAAACACGAGCTTTAGGGACTGGCCCCCAGCCGCCGATAGGACCCCATCATTTCCCCCAACTGAGCAATCTTGACCATCCCTCCCGCCCCTGCAGGCGTTAAGCTTCGGTACGGTTCGTCTCTGCTCGGCCAACCCCCTTGGGCCGTTGCGGAGATCCAATGCAAGGGAGAACGCGATGCACCACCTTACGAATGCCCTGCTCCTCGTTGCCACTTTAGCCCTCCTCCTCTTCTGCATCGTTCTTGCTCTCAGAGCCTTTCTAGCCAATCGCCGGGAAGAAGCGGCGCCGTTCCGCAATTATTTCGGCCCCGAGTACGACCGCGACCTCCTCCGGCAGAGCTCTTGGAGCGAAACCGAAGAAGGGATGACCGATCGTCACTCCGGCTTTGCGCCTCTCCTTCTACACGATCTCGGCGCCAACGAGCGCAGAACAAGAGTCAGCGGCGCAACCCCGCGGGATCGCGAATGGGAGTGATCTATAGCAATTTCAGGGTTGCCGTAAATGGGGCCGATGCACTCAAGTGGCTTTTTCCCCTCCAGGGTCCCTAGCGAGCGACGTTTGTTCGCCGGGGTGGAAGTAAAAGCCACACTGCTGAAACTCTGCTACAGCATGTTAACCCTGAAATTGCTCTAGCGCCCCCTCACGCCAACAAGCAGGATGCCCTTCAACCTCTTGCCCCCCGCAGAACCCCCATCCATTCTCCCCTCTAAGCAATTCCCTCGCGCCTTCAAACCTGCCGTCTTCTGTCCTCTCCAGACCGTGCAATTCTGGCCAGCATTCCCGCGCCGGCCCGCTCATGATGGGTTGAGTACCGGTTCCTCCCATCCACCCTTTGCCGTCGCGGGCATACCCGCACAGGAGAACGCAATGCTCTCTCACTTCACGAACACCCAGCTCATCGTCGCCGCGCTCGTACTCGTCGTGGTCGCTGTCATCGCCGTTTTTGTGTACCTGGAGCGCCGCAAAACCCGCACCCGGGCCTTCCGCAATCGCTTTGGAACCGAGTATGACCGCGCCGTTGTCAAGCACGGCTCCCCTAGCAAGGCCGAAGCCAAACTGGCCGACCGCGAAACCCGCGTGGAAGCCCTGAAAATCCGCGATCTCGGCGCCACCGAGCACGATCGCTTTGTCGCCGAGTGGCACACCGTCCAATCCCGCTTCGTCGATCATCCCATGGCCGCCGTCACTGAAGCCGATGACCTCATCAATGCGCTCCTTGAGGCCCGCGGCTATCCCAAGGCCGCCTTTGACCAGCGCGCCGACGATGTCTCCGTCCACTATCCACGCGTCATGCAGAACTACCGCCTGGCGCACGCCATCGCCGTCCACACCGGCGCCGTCGAAGCCACCACCGAAGAACTCCGCACGGCCATGATCCAATACCGCGCCATCTTCGATGACCTCCTCCAGCCCCAAATACCCAGCGAAGCCAGAACGGCGGCATAACTCGAAGCTTGCGGCGCAAAAGGGACCGTAACTGAAGCGTATCTCCTGGAGGATCGCAACATGGGACCACTCGCGAGTGTAACTCGATGCGTCCGCAAGTTGCGATTCTCCAGCCTGCTGCTGGTGGCCACACTTATTCTGGCAACCACCCCGGGATTCGCCGCCGGTCCTGTCTCCGAGACGATTCAGGCAACCTACTTCCGAGCCGGCGCCATCGTCAGTGTAACTTTGACCATTAACGACTACTCCCCACCATCCGACGTGCAGATCCTTTCCCAGGCATTCGAACAGGGCCAGGATCGAGCCTTGGTCGCCGCGCTTTCCAGAACTAGGGCGGTCGGCCATTGCTCGATTACCGGGGCTATCCCCTATGACGTCGCCTTCATCCAGATGGTTGTAACTCCAACCGGGCGGCAGATCACCTTCATCACCAACCGCCCGCTTCAATTCGATGAAGTCAAACCGGATTCCCCGTCCCAGTCCTACGACCTGGAGGTTGGCCAATTCGACCTGAATGACTCCGATAACTCCAAGAGCACGGGATTCCTCTATCCGGCAAGCAAGTTAGTTATCGATAAGCAGGGAGAGTTTCACTATGATCTGGCCGGCAGCCCCTGGTCGCTGGTCAACGTTCTCGATTCCAAGGCAACCCCGGCGGCCACTGAGCCCCGCGTTGCCGACGCCACGAGCCCTACCCCCCGGCTATCGCACCAATAATCAGCAGCGGCTCCCGCCCCTCCGCCACTGGTGCCGGCAACTCCGCATCCATCCCTTCGTGCGTCCAATCCGTCTCGCAAGCGAAGAACCGCAAAAACGCCCTCCGCTGGCCCGTCCCATACTCCCGGATCGTCCCCCGCAGCACGGGATACCGCGCCTCCAGCGCGTCCAGCACCCTCCGCACCGTCACCGGCTCCCGAAGCTCAAGCGCAACCTCCCCATCCAACCCCGTCAGCGTCCGCAGGTGCTGCGGCAGAATCACCCGTATCGCCGCCGCTCCGCCCCCTTCTCCAGTCCCCGGCGTGGATGCGCCTTTTTCAGTCACGGTATCGTTTGCACCTCCACGCTCAGCACCGCCGGCAAATCCCTTACAATGGGCGTCCAGTTATCCCCCGCATCCGCCGACCCATACACCTGCCCGCCCGTTGTCCCGAAATACACCCCGCACTCCTCCAGCTCGTCCACCGCCATCGCATCCCGCAGCACGTTCACATAGCAATCCTTCTGCGGCAGCCCCTTCGTCAGCGCCTCCCACTCGTTCCCGCCCGTTCTGCTCCGGTACACCCTTAGCTTCCCCTCCGGCGGAAAATGCTCCGAGTCGCTCTTGATCGGCACCACATACAGCGTCTCCGGCTCGTGCGCATGCACATCGATCGCAAACCCGAAATCCGTCGGCAGATTCCCGCTCACCTCCCGCCAGTTCTCCCCCGCGTCGTCGCTCCGCATCACGTCCCAGTGCTTCTGCATAAACAGCACCTCCGGCCGCGCCCTGTGCATAGCCACATGGTGAACGCAGTGTCCCACCTCCGCCGTCGGGTCCGGCATGAAGTTCGACACCAGCCCCTTGTTGATCGGCTTCCAGTTCTTGCCCCCATCGTCGGTCCTGAACGTCCCCGCCGCCGAAATCGCGATATACATCCGCTCCTGGTTGCTCGGATCGAGAAGGATGGTGTGCAAACACATCCCGCCCGCGCCCGGCTGCCAGTGGGGCCCGCTTCCATGCCCGCGCAGCCCCGCCAGTTCCTCCCACGTCGCGCCCCCATCCGCCGACCGGAACAGCGCCGCATCCTCCACGCCCGCATACACCGTGTCCGCATCCGTCAGCGACGGCTCCAGGTGCCACACCCGCTTGAACTCCCACGGATGCGGCGTCCCGTCGTACCACTGGTGCGTCCCCGGCACGCCCTCATACGCAAATCTGTTTCCCACCGGACCCCACGTCGCCCCGCCGTCGTCCGACCGCTGAATCATCTGTCCAAACCACCCGCTCGACTGCGACGCCCACACCCGGTTCGGTTCCACCGCCGACCCCTTCACGTGGTAAATCTCCCACCCCGCAAAAAACGGCCCGCTTACGTCCCAATCCTTCCGCGTCCCATCCGCACTCAGGACAAACGCCCCTTTCTTCGTCCCCACCAGCACCCGCACCCTGCTCATCCGACCCCCTCCAATTCCGCGCCCCAACGTTATCAAGACCCCAGCGCCCAGTCTCCCCGCGCCAGCTTTTCTTCGGCGCCGCTCTGCGATTCTTCCCCAACTCCCCCGCAAAACACAAGCATTTTTTTTAACCGCACACCACCCGCGCCGTCCATTCGCCCTACAATCGCCGCCTCGCATGCCACACGCTGCAAGCTTTCCCGCAATCACAATCCACATCCGTCCCGCTGCGCTATAATTCCGCCTTCTGAGATCTGTGAAACCACAGCCGTCAATTAGGCCTATAATCGCAGCCCTCGGCAATCCTGAGAAATCTCCCCAATCAAAATGAAACCTGGAGGACGAAAGCAATGAAATTCATGTCAACCTGGACTATGATTCCCGGAACCGTCCCAGAAGCCGTTGAACGATTCCTCGCCGGCGAGGCTGCGCCCCAGCAAGGCGTAACCCTCCTCGGCCGCTGGCACAGTGTGGACTGTAGTGGCGGATTCGCCCTCTACGAAACCGACAATCCCGCTGCGCTTCATAAGGGAGCCGCAAAGTGGGCCGATCTGCTAGAACTCAATACCGTCCCAGTCGTCGAAGACGCCGAAGCCGGAGCCAACCTGGCAAGCGTCTTCAAAAAGTAACCGCGACCCACCCCATAACCATCCCCAGCGCGCCGCCCCACGACAAACCCCGTGAGCCCCAGGTCTCGTTCGCCCCGGCGGAGAGACCTGGGAAGCCATAGCCGCCAACCGGACTCCAACCGGTAGGCGCGGCCCGGTATGCCGGGTTTCCAACCCCGGCATAAACCCACCCACCTCCATCCGAAAGATCGTGTACGCAGCGGGTAGGCCGAGGTTTTAACCCCAACCTAGAACCGCCCATCCACATTAGAAATCAAAGCGCGCGATGCCAGTCGCACTGGAGCCATCGCCATGAAGGCTACGGGCTTCAGCCCGTACATAAACCCGGGGAGACTTGCTCTTGACCTTTAGAATATGCACTATTCCCGCGTTTTGCCGCTCCTGATGCGGCTTTCATGGCTCTCGCCATGTGAACAATCGTACACCTTCATACAAACTGGTACATGCAAGAATCGAAATAAAGTGTAGCCGGTGGTAGCCAGATTTGAGCTTGAAAAGCCACCCCGTGAGTTGGCTTTCACGTCGGTACGTATAGCCCAGGCTCAGAGTTTGCGCCGAGGCGGAGCAGGGCATATTTGATGCGTGGGAGCGTCCGACGGCCCTTTTACAGTCGCTTGTGGGAGAAACTGGCGAAGTTCCCAGGGAGCAGGTAACTTCACACTGGCAAGCGCCGAGCACGAATCGCTGCAATTGAAGACCTTGTTCCGGCGCCTCCGCTCAGAACCTCCGCGAGTTCAACTTCAACTCGCCGCGCCGGCCTGTTGACCTTGACCTCGGCCTTGGTCTAGGCGTGCGCGTACGGACTCGCAGGAGTTCGAGGAGGAGTTTCGGACGGGGTCACAAGCTTTCTTCATCAGGCGCAATGTCGCCCTCGCCAGGGAGTGATTGGCACTCCTGGCGGGCGGCCGAGTCTCCACTGGCTTAGAGTCCAGCAGAATAATTCAAAAGTGCAGGGTGGTAGAGACGGTTCGACTGTACCTTGATGGGCAAACTGGACTCGAATCCCCCTCTCTCAGCCAGCATTTGCAACCCCGCTAATTATTGAGCTGTCTTGTTTTGCGGTCCCATATGGTCCTGTGCACAGGATGCAGTCAGGGTGCATTCTGTCCAGCATGATGGCAACCGCGAAGAAGTTCACGCTCATGTGGCACACGTCCACTCCAGCAGGCTGGCGTTATTTCCCCGTCATTTTGGAACGGCGCGACGACGTGATGGAACCCAAAAAGCACGGCTGGGTAATGGAGAAGGGCGAGCTACGCGAATACCCCAAAGGCCGCTACGTTCTCCGGTCGTATGTCGAGGGCCGCAAGGTCTACACCGCTGTTCCGTCCTCCAACCCGCGTGACGCCGCACTCGCACCGGGACGCGCTCAGCGTCATGCCAGGGCTGCAAGTGTCACGCGCAACCCGTTGACGGCAATCAAGACGGCCAAGGAATTGTACGTCAGGGATTGCCAGCAGCGCGGAGCTATGGAGGCAGCCAAACAAGCGCGGGCGGTCCTAGACGAGTTCCTGAGCCTGCCACTGAGCTGTGATCTTCTCCAGGTCCGCTCCGTAACCCGTGAGCACGTCTTTGCATTCCATCGGGCATTGCGAGGCCGTGGCCTGAGCGACCGAACGGTCGCCAACAAACATGAGCGCTTACGATCATGGCTCAAGTTTTGCGGAGCCGACACGAAATTCCTTCCCCCTGTGCCCAAGTACGAAAACAAGCTGCCGACGATCTACACACTGGCTGAGGTAAAGGTACTCCGGGCCGGAGCCGGCGCGTACATGCGTTTGGCTATCGACATGGCTTTGAAGTTGGGGCTCCGCGATAGAGAGCTAGTCTTTGCCATGTGGTCGGACATTGACTTCCATGATTCGACTTTTCGCGTGCGGGGCAAGCCGAGCTGGGCTTCGCTGTGAAGGATGCGGAGCAAAGGGACATACCTATTCCTGCCGATTTGCTTGCAAGGCTCACAGATCGCCGCACAGCGTCACCAATGGGCGCCATGATTCTCGCCAACAGGCAGGGCAAGCCGGAAGGTCATTTGTTGAGGAAGTTGCAGCAAGTGGCGAAGCGGGCAGGGGTGGTGCCGGAAGTGGGATCGGTCACCCTGCATCGCTTCCGCCGAACATACATCACAATGCTCCTACGGAGCGGCCTGGACCTTGCCACCGTACAACGGTACGCGGGACACTCTGATCTTGCGTCCACCATGCGCTATTTACGACCGAAGTCGGCGGTTGAGACCCAGGACCGGATTAGTGCCATCGTGTGGGAGTAACCAAACTGCACAGAATGCATACGCATGCCCAGTAGTAAGCGGCTCTTGATGCTGCCGTCCAGTGCTTCATCGTGTTACCTGTGGTGATGTTTACCGAAAAGTAACTGACGGATGGCGACCAACCGCTCAGAACGCGGCTCTCGGATGTGCTTGCTGGTGTCGTCACAAAAGGATCTGAAAAACACGCCGCATAAACCCAACAGAATCAAGGGCCCGATCTCCTCGATCCCGCTGTTCCAAAACCTAAGGGTTAAATTACACAGGGGACAAGGTGCCTGAGTCACGTATATACCCATCTCCAATGAAATTGAGTGTTACACCCAAACCGTGGGCGCGCATCCGCAGGACCCACGAATGACGAACTCCGTACTGAGGACGATCTTGCGGGCTGGATGCTTCTTCACATCCGCTATTCGCTTGAAGAGAACCTTCGCGGCCTGGCGTCCCAGTTCGCGCGACGGCTGGCGCACCACTGTCAAGCCCGGCGGAATCATCTCGGCAAGCTCAAAGTCATCAAACGATATCAACCCCAGATCTTTGGTTATCCGCTTCTTTAAAACATTGAGCCCCCGCAGAACCAGCATGGTGCAGACCCAATTCAGCGAAAAGATGGCTTCGACTCTGTTGGGGCCTGAGAGAAATGTCGAAAGAACCTCGGGGGTCAGGTCGTTCTCATGCTGGACCAACAGTTCGAAAGTTTCTGCCCCTGCGGTTTTTATTGCAGAACGATAACCGGCAACGCGCTCAGAGCAGGTGTACAAATGGGGCCGAGCGCCACGGCAAGAATCCGGCGGTAGCCGTGCGCGAGCAGATGTTCGGTGGCTTCGCGAGCCGACATGCGGTTGGTCACGGTGATGGTATCCACTTCTTGGCCACGGAGAGGCTCGTCGAAAACAACAACCGGCACGTTTTTTGCCCGGAGCGGCTTGAGGTTGCTCTTGCCGCTGCTCGCCGCGATTAGGACGAGGCCATCGATCTGACGTCTCATTATGACCTGAAGTTCGGACTCCTCGATGGCGACATCGCCGCTTGAGCCGGCGAGGATGACCACGTAGCCGTTCTCGCGGGCAACGTCCTGAACGGCCTGCACAGCGGTCGCTGTAAATGGGTCAGCCAGATTCGGCGCAATCATCGCGATCGCCGCCGATCGCTTCGCTTTCAATCCCCTGGCCAACTCGTTCGGTTGATAGCGCAGCCGGACCATGGCTTCACGCACGCGGGCGGCGGCTGCGGGCCGGAGCTCGGGAGAGTCGTTCAGAACACGCGAGGCCGTCTTCAGGGATACACCGGCCGCTCGTGCCACATCAACCAAGGTTGCGGAACCGTTCTTGACTATCACTTTTTGATCCTCGCCCTTTCCAACCGCCGGTTTTCCGTTGCCTCTGGTCAATGTCTAATAGCTAATGCCAGACGCCAACGACTCCAGGCTAGTGTAGTCCGTCACACGGATAGTCGTTTATCGAGGGCGGCTTTTGCGCGCGAGACTTTGGCGAGGATGTCGGAAGCCTTTGCGGTCCAGATGAAA
>Ga0224558_1002895_pt1 | contig 15066 bp, 19 predicted proteins | sample 714S32024metaG_FD_180682 | JGI IMG/M metagenome (GOLD analysis project Ga0224558, IMG submission 180682) | Peat soil microbial communities from Stordalen Mire, Sweden - 717 S3 20-24 | ecosystem: Environmental > Terrestrial > Soil > Wetlands > Peat | place: Sweden: Norrbotten County, Stordalen... | reverse complement strand
GGCCGCCAAGGAAGCCGGGAACATGGTCGACCTCGACTCCAACCCGACAAAGCTCATCGACGTCGTCGAGATCGGCAAGCAGCTGCTCATCACGCGCGGGTCGCTGACGACGTTCTCGATCGCCAACGACGTGGCGAAGTACTTCGCCATTATTCCGGCCCTCTTCATTGCCACCTACCCGCAGTTAGCGCCCCTCAACATCATGAAACTGCACAGCCCCCAGAGTGCCGTTCTATCCGCGGTGATCTTCAACGCCCTGGTCATAGTGGCCCTCATTCCGTTGGCCCTGCGCGGGGTGCGATTCCGTCCCTCGTCGTCGGCATCGATCCTCCGACGCAACGTCTTCATCTTCGGCGTAGGCGGAATCCTCGTGCCGTTCATCTTCATCAAGCTCATCGACCTCGTCCTGGTCGCTCTGCACGCCTACTAAATGGAGACCCACTGATGCTCGTCCATCTTCGCCGCTCGGTCATCATGGCCCTGATCTGGCTGGTTCTCCTGGGCTTCGTCTACGCCCTTGTCGGGACCGGCGTGGCCCAGGTCCTGTTCAAGCATCAGGCCGACGGTTCGATCACCGCCAACGGATCGACGCTTATCGGCCAGAACTGGTCGGATACGAAGTGCCCGGGTCAGCCCCTGGGCAGCTGCGTCTTTCAAGGGCGTCCCGACGACCTCGGACCGTACGCGGATATCAACAAGAAGACCCCGAGTCCGGTTGGACACCCGGGCGACGATCCCCTAGTAGCCAACGGTGTTGCCGGAGGGTCGGGGGCGACCAACCTCGGGCCGCGCTCGGCAGAATTGTTGCAGTACACAAAGTTCCTGGTCGCGTACTGGCATGCTCGGGGGGTTGATCCCACGCCCGATCTGGTCACGACCTCTGGGAGTGGGTATGACCCCGACATCACGCCAGCAGATGCCACGGCCGAGGTCCCCATGGTCTCGCGGGCCACGGGACTCTCGCCGGCCACGCTAAAGGCCCTGATCAGACAACAGACCCATGGTGAGGAGCTTGGGTTCCTCGGCAGCCAGTACATCGACGTGCTTCAACTCAACGAGGCCCTGGTCAAGCTGGAACAATGACCACCGCCATTTCGGCAGTGGTGCCCCGCAGACCCACCATGCTGGCTGGAGAGATCGTGGCAGTCGCCGCGAACGTTCGCCCCTGGGTGCGACTCAACGCAGAGCTGTGTGACGGGACCGGCACCATCACTCTTCGCTTCATGGGCCGGACGGAGATTCCGGGCATAGTGCTTGGGTGTCGTCTACGCGTTCATGGGACGCCGTGGATGGAAGATGGCACCCTCATCATGCTCAATCCGCTCTACGAGTTCGAGACATAGAGCAACCCGTGAGGACCTTGTGATGAACGTCGTATTGCTGGATCTCGATCAAGGCTCGCGACGAATCGAGGTGGCCACACTGCGCTACGGAGGATACGAAGTATCGAGTGCGCATACCGTCGAACAGGTCATCACACATGTGCGGACTCACCGAACCGACGCAATTCTCGTCGACCCTGCTCACCTTGATATCGCACAATTGGTGGTAGAGCTGAGAGCCCGGACCGAGTTACCGATCATCGTGGTATCGGAGGGCGAGGGCGATGGTGACCTCGTTACTGCACTCGACGCCGGCGCTGACGATTACATCTCCAAACCATTTCGAGTAGAGGAACTCCTGGCCCGGATGCGAGCTGCGCTGCGCCGGGTACGCAGAATGGAGGACCCGGCGGCCATCGTGACAGACGATTTTACGATTGACATCGCGGCGCGGAGAGCCTTTCACTCCGACGGTTCTGAGATCTATCTCACTGGCGTCGAATTTCGAATGGTCGAGATCCTTCTTCGCCACCCGGGTCACGTCGTCTCGCGTGAGCAGATTCTTGAAGAGATCTGGGGGCCTCGGGGTGCTCACAGTCCGCACTACCTGCGCGTCTTCGTCAACAGGGTCCGGCAGAAACTTGAACCCGATCCCGCCCGCCCCCGTTACTTGCACACGGCCACCGGTCTCGGGCTCGTCTTCAAACTGGGACACGGTGAGTCCGAGCCCACATCTGAGGACACGCCAACACGATGACTTCCAATCTGAGATCATTTCGGCGGTTGCAGTTAGTGCAGGATTAACTTCATGCCCAATGTCATTGGAGGAACCATGAATACAGCGCTGATAAGCCCGAGTTTTCCGACCGTCCTGCTCTACGCTGCATCATCCTGGTCATGTGGACTGTTGTCGACGTAGCGAGGCGTCCCCCTAGCGATTTACCGCCTCGGCGAAAAGCTGCATGGATCATCGGTTCGGTCATCGGCTGGTTGCTCTTTGGAATCGTCGGTGCAGTCGTTGCCATTCTGTACTTGATGGGGCCCCGCCGGAGGTTGAATACCCAACGGTGGTGAGTTTCGTCCGATGCAAGCCAGACACTCGAGGGTGGAATCGTCATCGCAGCGGTATCCGTTGTAGATCGCGCCGACAGAGGGAGCAGGCTAGTCCGCTCATAGTGGCGCAGAGTGGAGACGGGCACCTTCGCCCGTTCGGCCAGTTCGGAGGTGCGCAGAGAACCCACACATACCGTAAACTCTGAACCCAGGTGCAAGGTAAAGGACCAGCCATACACTGGCGGCTCATTGGGGCACGTGGTGTATGTCCCTGAGCACCACTATGCACCCAGCTACACAGCCCAGTAGGGCCAGACGTCCCAACCGGGTCTCCGTTGGGCATCGGCACCGAGTCTCCGCCGGATCGCTTGCCGGGCGATGTAAGCGCGTCGTCTGCGCCATCCGCGGCACAAGAATCTACGTACAAGAGTGAGTGCGAAGCGCGTTTGACTCTATCTGAACCTTGAGGTTCTCCCAAACTGGGAGACAGGGGCCTGAGGCGTCGGCCGGGGGCGCACTCGGAGCGTCGAGTTGGCGCCCCCGAAGCGAAGGGAGCTTGAAGTGGAGAGTCTCATCCCGTTTGCGCTGGTCTGCGGTACGGCAGCCATTGTTTGTGATCTTGCGACGGAGCGTCGCTCCAGTCCATCGCCACTTCCAATCAGAGGTCGAGGCGGTTCGTCCGGAACCTCGTTCCGTTGCCGATTCGACGATGGGAGCGGCCAATTGGAGCTGCTCTTCATCGGCCGCGCCCTGGTCCCCGGCCTGGTCGTTGGCACCCGCTGCACCGTGGAGGGCACGGTCAGGACCGAGGGGGCTCTGCTCGTGGTCTGGAATCCCCTCTACCGGATCGACGATCCGGTAGAGGGGCTCTACGTCACTTGAAGCTACCTGGGGGAAGTTATCCAAGGTGTGCATGTCCCCGACTTCGTCGAGGAAGGCTGCGCGCACCGATCGGATACCCTCTTGGTGGAGCGTGAAGTCAAACGTGCACTTACCCGGAATCGATGCATCGTCGCAACGTGGAAGGCGCCATTCTCGGCAGTTCCGAACTCCATGGCCCCGCCTCGGGGAGAACGTCGACAGCCTCAGGAAGCGGAACCGAATTGCCGGAGAGGCAGAAGCAAAGTGAGACGCAGCCTGATCGGAACAGGCGCAGCCTTAGCCAGCATGGCGCTTTTCACGTTGGCGATGTTGCCACTGCGGTCCCATCTGAGCATAGCGACGACCGCACTCATCTTGATTGTGCCGGTCGTCATCGGCGTCGTCTACGGCGGACTGACTGCCGGCGTGTTCAGTGTCATTGCCGGCTTCTTGGTCTATGACTTCTTTTTCATTCCCCCCTATTGGACCCTCTGGGTCGGGGCATCGCAGAACTGGGTTGCTCTCGGCGTATACGTCGTGGTCATGTTGCCTGTCGCCGGTGTCGTAGCCACCATGAACGCCACACGAGCCAAGGAGCGCCGACAGAGTCTTGAGCTCCGACAGCTCTTCAGACTCTCTGATCTGCTGGTCGAAGACCAACCTCTCGATGTGCTCTTGAGGGTCATCGTGACGGCGCTGGCGGAGGTATTCGACTCCAGCCAAGTAGCACTCCTTCTCCCGCAGAACGATGAACTCCAAGTCGTGGCCAGTGTGGGAGCCCCCCTCAGCGAGACCCAGCGAGCACGGGTCGTCCCCGCCCCGGGAACGACGACGAGTCTTGCGGCCCAGACGGGGCACGGTGGACTTCTGACCTTGGCATTGACTGCGGCTGGGAGGCCGGTGGGGCTGTTGGTCTTGTCGGGGGAAGGGGCGTCCACGGATGACCGTGAACCGCTGCTCCTCTTTGCCAACCACGCGGCGCTTGCCCTCGAGCGGGCGCAGTTGCGAGAGGCGGCGCTGCAGGCGAGCCTCACCGAGGCGGTGGCACGCCTGTCCAAGACGCTCGTCGCGGCCGTCTCTCACGACCTCCGGTCTCCCCTGGCCTCCATCAAAGCTGCCTCCTCGACGTTGACAGACAGAGAACTCAGCCTCACCCCTGAGGCGTACCACAATCTGGCCGGACTGATCGACGTCCAGGCTGATCGGCTGGCCGAACTCGTGCAGAACTTGCTCGATATGAGTCGGATCCAGTCGGGCGTGCTCACACCGCGCTGCACGATCACTTCGGTGTCGGACCTCATCCACGATGCCGTAAGCGGACTCGCCGCAACCCTGCGGAATCACGTGGTCACCATTGACGTGACGCCCGAGTTGCCACCCGTCGACATCGACATGGCGCTCATCGCGCGCGTCCTTGCGAACCTTCTCGAGAACGCTGTCCGCTACGCACCGCCGGGCTCGGCAATCACAATTCAGGCGGAGCAGTTGAACGATGACACCATCCGAGTGTCAGTCACGGATCATGGCCCGGGTGTTAGTCCGGGACAGCGCGCCGAGGTGTTCGGCTTACCGGCACGTCGCTACGGCGACACGGGTGCAGGCCTTGGCCTCACAATTGCGAGGACGTTTGTCGAGGCCCATGGACAGCAGATATGGATGGAGGATCCTCCTGATGGAGGGGCGAAGTTCTGCTTCACGTTGCCCATAGCGAGTTCAATAGCTGAGGAGTCGAAGGTTGTCGAAGATTCTCATCGTTGACGACGACCGTGATTTGCTCAATGCATGCACTGTCGGTCTAGAGGCGCTCGGCCACGAAGTACACACGGTAGTGAACGGGAGTGAAGGCCTCAGCACCGTGGCGGTCGAACCGCCGGACGTCATGGTTCTTGACCTTGGCTTGCCCGATCTAGACGGCGTAGAGGTGTGTCGGCGGATCAGGAAATGGACTGATCTGCCGATCATCATCCTTTCCGCCGATGGAACCGAGGACCGCAAGGTCGAGGCACTGGACAATGGCGCCGACGATTACATGACGAAACCGTTCGGGATGCGCGAGCTGGACGCCAGGGTCAGAGCGACGCTCCGGCATCGTCGAAATGTAGACGAACAGTCGACTGAACTCGATGTCGGGCTGCTGCACATCGATCTCGTCCATCACGAGGCGATCTACGACGGAGGCCGGCTCGACCTCACCCCAAAGGAATTCGAGTTCCTCGCTTACCTCTCCCGTCACGTAGGGAAGGTATGCACACGCCGGATGATCCTGGAGAACGTGTGGGGTCCCGGATATGAAAGAGAACAGCACTACCTCAAGGTGTACGCATATCGCATTCGGCGAAAGCTCGGAGATGAGCGGGGGCGCTTTTTGCAGAGTGACCCATCTGTTGGCTACCGGCTGGTACCGCCGACCGACGGTCGATAATGGGGCAGGCTTCGAATCTCCTGCGCCCCTCACGGCATCGTGCCGAGCGCCGGCCGGGGTGGGTGTTCGCATCCGACGGCCCGGCCGGACAGACTCTGTGGCTGTGGAGTTGATTATCGTCGGTAACCCGGACCCCGCAAGCACGCTGCCCTACCTGGTACGAGTGCCGATCTCGGGCGGTCTCGTCTTTCGTACCAAAGGCACCTGGCCGCGCACCACCGCCTTGTACTGCCACCCGGTTCCGGCCACCGAATGGCCCGATGCGCCAGAGGTGGTCGAGCGGATCCCCTTGCAGGCCTGCAGCCGCCGCGGCGCGGCGATCGACCTTGTCGCCCAACGGGGCCGCGAGAAGCGCTCGCAGATCGTCTTCACCCGCGCCCGGGGCCGCGACATGGTGTTCTGGCAGTCGCCGCGTACCCGAAAGCAGGCTCGACCTGACGTGCGACTCCCGACGGCTCGGGCCGCCCAGCTCACCGAGATGGAGATTGTGGTCGACTCCCACGAGCAGTATGCCTACCGCTTCGACGCCCAGCAGGTCCGGACCGTCAGCCGGGCCCTGCCCTGTGGCGACTACGGCGTGACGTTCGCCGGCAATCTGGTGGCGTCGGTCGAACGGAAGTCGCTCAGCGACCTGGTCGCCAGCCTCACCACCGGGCGGCTGCGCTTCGCCCTGGCCGAGCTCGCCGCTCTGCCCCGTGCCGCGGTCGTCGTCGAGGACCGCTACTCCCAGGTGTTCTCCCTCGAGCGGGTCCGCCCGGCGGTGGTCGCTGACGGCCTGGCCGAGCTCCAAGTCCGGTGGCCGAGCATTCCCATCGTGTTCTGCGAAACCCGCAAACTGGCCGAGGAGTGGACCTACCGGTACCTGGCCGCGGCGCGGCTCTGGGCCGAGACCGAGGACCTGGCACTGGCGCGGATGGGGATCGGCGACGAGCCCCCTACGTCCGCGCCGCCGGCGCCCGAGCCGTCCACCGCCGAGGTGCGCGCCTGGGCCCGCAGGACCGGAATAGCCGTCACCGACCGTGGGCGGCTCCGCCCCGAGATACTGCAGGCATGGCATGAGGCGCAGCAACCGCATGCCCGCGAACCGGCAGACCAGCGGGGGTTGTTGCCCTGAGAGCACAACCGTCCGGTATTTGGGATATATACCGTGAGCTTGTCGTATATACTTGTCGCCATGGCCAAGCATCTGATCGACCTGGACGAGGAGGCGCTGAACGCGGCCCGGGCTGAACTGGGGACGGCCACGATCAAAGAGACGGTCAACGAGGCACTCCGACGAGCGACGCAGGATCGGGGGCGCAAGGTCGCCGCGGCGCTCGACATCCTGGCCAACGCGGACCTGGACGATCGTGTCGAGGCGTGGCGCTGAGGTTTCTCGTCGACACCAGTGTGTTGAAGCGGCTCGGCGGTGCTCAGGTGCGCGAAGTCGTGGAACCCTTGGCCGCGGCAGGTCATCTTGGTCGGGCGAGTATCTGCGATCTCGAAGTCGGCTACTCCGCCCGAACCGCCGAAGAGTGGGACGACCTTGTCGACGCCCTCGGCATTTTCGACTCCGTCGAGACGACGGCCGCCCACGTACGACGGGCACTACAGGTCCAGCGGCTCTTGGCCGAACGCGGCCAGCGGGGAAGGAAGATCCCCGACTTGCTCATCGCGGCGGCCGCCGAGGAGCTCGACATCGCGGTGCTTCACTACGACTCGGACTTTGACCTGATCGCGGCCGTCACCGGTCAACGTTGTGAGTGGGTCCTGCCAGCGGGCACTGTCGACTGACGATCCTCACCGCTGGATCGGTTGAAGCGCTGGGGCGCGGCGCCGACCTCGGCCGCTGCCTCCATGGCTCCATGGCTCAATGGCGGGTCGGGGCCGCCACGATCAGGCCCGCCCCCCGAGGCCCCGGAGCCCGAGCCGTCCACCGCCGGGGTGCGGGCTTGGGCCCGCAGCACAGGCATGGTCGTCACCGACCGCGGGCGGCTCCCCCCCCGAGGTCCGTCAGGCCTGGCGCGACGCCCACTACGCGCCGGCCGCGGCACCGGCGGACCGAACCCGGATTGAATGACGCGGGCGTCCTTTGCGCTGCTGGCGGCGTCCGGGAGATCGCCGACATCGCCGTCGTCCGCTGTGGGCAGGATGGGCGCACCATCGGGGCTCCAACTTCTATTGGCCCTCATCGGTCAGAAGGGCCAGGAAGGCGGCGGGCGTGAAGACGGGTATCTGGTCAGCCACGCTCTGGAGGTGAGCGTCACCGGAAACGATCACGGCCCGGGCCGCTTCGGCGAGCGAAATCAGGTAATCGTCGTCAGGGTCGGGTGACGTGATGACTGGAGGGCCTTCCGGATCGTCCATGGACTCTGCTTGGCGGCGAAGCAGGTCCAAGAGCTCCTCCGCCTCGCGTCGGGTTATTCGATCGGCGATTTTGGGATAGTCGAGGACTCGTTCGAGCTCACGGAGCAGCGAAGGGGAGACCACCAATTCGTAGGCGCCTTCCAGCCAGGCGCGTAACACCTTCGCCGGAGCGCCACTTCGAGAGAGAACGGCCGAGACAATGACGGTTGCGTCGAGGACCGCCCGCAACTCGGCGTCCTGCCTCAGTGCTTGCGGGACCGTGTCGCGCGTTGCGCCTCGACGGCCAGCGCCATCGCCTCGTCCTCGCGGAGGTCGTTCTTCGCCCATAGCCGTTCCAGCAAGTCGAGCCCCAGGTCCCGCCGGAGTGCCTCTTCGATCACCTCGCTGTCACCCTTCCCAGTCCGAGCGGCACGGACCCTGACTGCGGTCAGCACCCGCTCGTCGATGGTGAGCGTCGTACGCGTCTTCGGCATGCATACATCTTAGCATCATGATGCAGACGGCCACGTGGCCGAGCAGGGGTACCGAGCGGACAACTCCGGTGGGTGCCGCCGCACCGGGTGGGTGGTGAGAAGAGGCGGCCCACCCTCGTAGACTGGGGGTATGGCTAATTCTGAGGTGCCGAATTCCGAGGTGACGGGGACGTTCACCGTGAAGCGGGGACTGGCCGACATGCTGCGTGGCGGCGTGATCATGGACGTGGTCAACGCCGACCAGGCCAAGGTGGCCGAGGACGCCGGTGCCGTGGCCGTCATGGCCCTCGAACGGGTGCCGGCCGACATCAGGCGTGACGGCGGTGTGGCCCGGATGAGCGATCCCGAGCTGATCGAGGGCATCCAGGCGGCCGTGACCATCCCCGTGATGGCCAAGGCCCGCATCGGGCACTTCGCCGAGGCGCAGGTGCTCCAGAGCCTGGGTGTCGACTTCATCGACGAATCCGAGGTGCTCACCCCGGCCGACGAGGCCTATCACATCGACAAGTGGGGTTTCGGCGTCCCGTTCGTGTGCGGGGCGACGAATCTCGGGGAGGCGCTCAGGCGTATCTCGGAGGGGGCGGCCATGATCCGCTCCAAGGGCGAGGCAGGGACCGGGAACATCGTCGAGGCCGTCCGGCACCTGCGTTCGATTCTGGGCTCGCTGCGCGCCATCGCCGCCTGCACGGACGGCGCCGAACTCTACGGTTGGGCCAAGGACCTGGGCGCGCCGATCGGGCTGGTGCAAGAGATCGCCGCGTCGGGTCGTCTGCCGGTGCCGCTGTTCTGTGCCGGTGGCATCGCGACGCCCTCGGATGCGGCCCTGGTGATGCAGCTCGGTGCCGAGGCGGTCTTCGTGGGCTCGGGAATATTCAAGAGCAGCGATCCGGCCCGCATGGCGTCCGCCGTCGTCGAGGCGACGGCCCACTTCACCGACGCCGCTCACGTGGCCAAGGTCTCCCGTGGCCTGGGTGAGGCCATGCGGGGACTGCAGCTGACCGACACGACCGAACGCCTGGCCGATCGCGGGTGGTAGCGGCTCCCGGCGCGGGGGCAGCGGCGGGGGCGACATCGGCGACCATCGGGGTCCTCGACCTCCAGGGCGATGTGCGGGAGCACGTGGCGGCGCTCGGGGAGCTGGGGGTGGCCGGCCGGCTGGTCAAACGGCCGGACGATCTGGCCGGCCTGTCCGGGTTGATCCTGCCCGGGGGTGAGTCCACCACCCTTTCCATGCTGCTCACCTCGACCGGGTTGTTCGAGGCCGTGTCCGAGCTCCTCGACGGTGGGCTGCCCGTGCTCGGCACCTGCGCCGGCCTGGTCCTGTTGGCCCGCGAGGTGCTCGACGGGAGGCCGGACCAGCGATCGTTCGGCGCGGTGGATGCAGTGGTGCGGCGCAACGGGTTCGGGCGCCAGGTGGCGTCGTTCGAGACCGAGTTGGAATTCGGGGAGGGCCCGCCCTTGCCGGCGGTCTTCATCCGGGCGCCCTACGTCGTGAGCGTGGGCCCCGAGGTCGAAGTGCTGGCCATGGTGCGCCACCGTGGGGTGGCATCGGAGGGGTCGGCGGGCTCGGTGGGGGCGGCAGAGTCGGTGGGGGAGTCGCCCGCGCTGGTGCGCCAGGGGAGTGTCCTGGCTTCGTGCTTCCATCCCGAGCTGACCGCCGACCGGAGGGTGCACCGGCTGTTCGCCGACATGTGCGCGTGAGGGGGTTCGCTGAGGTGCTCGACTAACGGGCTCGCGCACACACGGTCCGTCCGACCAGGCTCGGGGACGAGCCGCTCCTTGGTCGACCCTCCTTTGCGCCACTGGTGCGGCGGGAGCCACGCGATGGCCTCGCTCGCTCGTCACCTCCGGTGAGGAGTTGTGGGTCCTACTCCTCCATGCCGATGGTGCCGTACGTGGGCACGCCGGCGGTCTCGTAGGTGAGGTGGAGCGTGCCGCTCGGGTAGGTGACCGATTCGCTGAGGCGCAGCGCTGTGGGAACGGTCCCGTCGGCGAATACCTGCTTGCCGCTGCCGAGCAGTACCGGGTACAGCCACAGGTTCATCCGGTCGACGAGGCCGAAGCGCAGTAGAGACTGCAAGAGGTCGAGACTGCCGATGACGTGGACTTCGTCGTGGCCCTCCTTGAGGGCGGTGATGCTCTCTGCGAGGTCGCCGGCAACGAGCGTCGACCCCTGCCAGGCGAGAGAGCCGGCGAGCGTGCGGCTGGCAACGTATTTGGGGACGCCGTTGAGCAGGCGGGTGAACGAGATCTCCTGCGGAGCGCTTGGCCAATAGTCGGCAAAGATCTCGTAGGTCCTTCGCCCGAGGAGCAGGGCGTCCATGCTCCTCGCTTGCTCGAATATGACCTCGCCCGACTCCGGGTCCGCCACCGGCTCCTGCCACCCGCCATGCGCGAAGCCACCGTCGCGGTCTTCGTCGGGCCCTCCCGGCGCCTGTGCCACTCCATCGAGCGTCACGAATTCGGTCACGATCAGTTTGCCCATGGTGTGCTCCTTGCCTGGTGGCGATGCGTTCCTCAGTTAGACGCTCCCGTCGTGTCGAACTCATCGCCGGCGCCGCGATCAACGGCCGCGTAGCCTCGACGCGGGGCTCGGCCGGTTGGGCCCGGCGGCGCTCCACTCCGGAGCATGGCGTGAACCGATTCGTAGGACATGCCCCCATATGTTCGTCCGACAGGGTCGCCCAGAACGCCGGGCCGTGGCTGCATCCTGCGTCTGCCCGGCGGCGAGCCGGGCGGAGCCTTTCCGCCCGGACTGCAAAAGGGGACGGCGGTCGCGATGAGTTTCGCGGCGCCCTATCGTCAACTCCTATGCAAACAGCTCCGGAGGAGACGCCGACGGAGGAGACGTCAAGGAGAGCAATCATGAGCCGCGTCAGCACGTATTTGAATTTCATGGGGACGACTGAGGAAGCTTTCAATCTTTACAGCTCTGTCTTTGGTACCGAAATCACCGGTGAGATCGCTCGTATGGGTGACATGCCCAGTGGACCTGGTGCGCCCGAGCTGTCCGAAGCCGAGAGGAAGATGGTGGCTCACGTCGAGCTACCGATCCTGGCAGGCCACGTGCTGATGGGTACCGACATGCTCGATTCCATGGGCCATGAACTCCGGGTCGGAAACAACGTGACAATTTGCCTTGAGCCCGACAGCCGGGCCGAGACCGATCGCCTCTACGCCGCGCTCAGCGAGGGCGGAAGTGAGTCGACGGGCATGCAGCAGATGCCATGGGCATACTGGGGGTGCAGCCTGGACCGTTTCGGTGTTCGATGGATGTTCAACTGCTACGAGCCAGCCCAGTAGGGACGAATGACAGCGATCTGAATGGCACCGGATAGGGAAAAACTGATCGCTCGACGTCCCCGGCCCTGTAGCCATCGAGTTCCTTGGGATGAGTGCCGGGGATCGGCGCTTCAGAGCTCCTCGACTCCGCTGAGCTTCCGCCCCTCAATCCCAGTTCGGGACGTGGCGATACAAGTCGAATCCAAACCGGGCGCACCCTCGACGCTCACAGTCGTGCTCAAAGGCCGGTCAGAAGTCGACTGATGCGATCCCTCAACGCGGTCGGGATGAGCGCCTGTGTAGCGGCGACGCCCTGGGCGTCTCGGCCAACGAGGTAGCGCGCCCGGGGCGACCTTGTTGTAAGGGACTTGCCGATGACCCGGGCCACCGTTTCGGGCTCAGTCATGAACGCCCTGTAGGGCGCGAGAAGGGTGAGGACCCGGCGATACTCAGTCTCGTAGCCAGAACCGGCGCGGCGGGCCACGTCCGCCTTCATCTCCTCCCAGATGTTGGTCTTCACGCCACCTGGCTCGATCAGAATGACCTTGATGCCGTCACGGGCGACCTCGACACGTAGGGCGTCGGAGACAGCCTCGAGTGCGTGTTTTGACGCCTGGTACCAGCCACTGAACGGCGTTGTCGTCAACCCATAGATCGAAGAGACATTGACGACGCGGCCTTGGCCGGCGGCGCGCATGTGCGGCAGGGCCAACCGAGCCAACCGGATGGGCGCTACCACCATCGTCTCGAGCTGGTTGCGGGCCTCGTCGTCGGATACGTCCTCGATCGCGCCGACCCCCGAGTAGCCGGCATTGTTGATGAGAGCCCAGGGGCACAGCCGGTTGACGACCGCACGACAGCCCTCGGCATCCGTCACGTCAAGGATGACCGTCTCGACCTTCACAGCCGCGCTGGTGGCTGCCTGGAGGAGGCGAGCCGCCTTGGGCCCCGAACGCACAGAGCCAACAGAACGGAACCCGAGGCCCGCAAGGTGCACTGCCGTCGCCAGGCCGACGCCCGAATTCGCCCCGGTGGTGAGCACCGTTCGACCGCCGCCGGCAGTCACGCTCCAACCTCCTCGGAATCTCCATGCGCCGAGGCCCACCACGGTCCGAAACACCCCGGCGACGTGTCGTCGTGGGTCAAAGCGCCACCGCTGCGTACCCGTTCATGGCACCGTTTCCGGCACCGACCCACAAGAAGACGACGAGATCGCCCTCCTTGACGCGGCCGGCACGGCGGTCCTCGTCAAGCAGGATCAGGGTGCTTGCCGCTGACGTATTGCCGTAGTGGTCGACGCTGATCGGTACGCGATCGGGAGGCAGACCGAGCATCTCGATCGCCTGTCGGACCACCACGCCGTTCGCCTGGTGCAGGTACCACCGGGCCACAGCCTCGACGTCGAAGTCGGCTCCCGTGAAGGGTTTGACGGTACTTGGCCAGTCTTCTTGCAACATCTGGAAGTCCCGCGCCATCAGGGGTGGGAAAACCTCGGCAACCTTGACCCCGTCCATCAGGAACACGTGGTCGGCCACGTTGCTGGCAGAGGTGTGATGCAAGCAGCCACCTCCGGGGTAGGTGATCAGCCCGACGTCGGGGCATGTCTCGTTGCGCACCGACAACAAGCCGGTTGGACCGTCTTGCGCATCACGGGGAGTCGAACGCCAGACCGATGCCCCCGCACCGTCAGCGAACATGAGCGGTGCCAACCATCCCAAGCCGCTCTGGTGCTTGTAGTAGTAGTCGTGCACCTCGGGCCCGAAGTATCCAGACGGGCAATTGCTCGCCACCACCAGCGCAGTGGCGGGTGCCAACGAGACGAGTGAGCAGGCCGCGCTGCGAAACCCAGAAGACAGCCCGGCACATCCGAGGTTATGGTGGACGAGGTCGGCGTCGGGGCGCAAGCCGAGCTCTGTCGCGAGGAACCTGAAGTGGTCCTGGCAGGCGATGAGGTCCGGAGTGGTCGTCACATGGACCACCACGTCGATCTCGTCGGCGTCCAGCCCGGCGTCGACGAAGGCGGCCCTGCTGGCTCGGAGCGCCAGGTCACCGTCATAGAGTCCGCCCTCGGCCCGGCTCCGCTTGCGTCGCCCGCCGAACTCGTAGTCCAAACGCCTTTCATTTATGCCAAGGTGCTTGACGACCCACTCGGGCTCAAGGGGCCTACCGTCAGGGCGAGTAGGACGGAGGTATTCGAGGATCTCCTCGTTAGAGACTCTGCGATCGGGCAAGTACGAGCCGACACCGATCAGGGAAACGCAGACTTCGGCGGCAAGCCTTGAAATCGAGGTACGAGTCATCGGACCACCTCACTGTCCGGCGAAATCGGCGTTTCTGCCGGCCGCGGTGCAAGTCAATTCAACGACGTTCCGCATGGCTCCAACAGGGCCGAACGTCCCAATCGCAGTGACTTCCTGGACCCAGAGGCATGCCTCCGCCCCTCATGGACTCGAAACGGGCAGTATCCCAATAACCCCGGCCTCGACGTTTGCAAAGTGACTGGCGGAGACGCATATTCGAATTGGTGTGTAATCCCCGAATCTGGTTACGACTGTACTCGTAAGGCGACGTAGTTTCTCCAGTCTGTTCCGAGGAGTTTGGTTCGTTCAGCCACGCGCCAGGGCTTGCGGTCGAGGAGTTTGGCCAGAACCGGTGCGTGGACTGTGGCAAGCAGCGCGTCGAGGGCAGCGGTCCGGGCTGCTCTCGTGACGCCGAGACGGTTGACGCGCAGAGCGAGTTGATCGGGCTGCGTGGCACAGCCAAGGGGACGGAGTTGTGACTCATGCTGGCATCGCCTGGGTAGCTGACTGTCTGGGGGTCCCATGTGGTGCCACGGCACGGTCGACGGTTTCTCCGTCTGACTGGATGGCCGTGCTCAACCACGGAGCGCCGCTCCTCATGTGAGACGCTCGTCCGCTCAGGCCCTGGCCGACCAGTGGCCCAGAAACTCGTGTGACGTCTTTAGAATGACGGGAAGATGAGGAAACATTCAGCCTGGAAGATCGTCGGGCTCGCCGGCCTGGCCGGTGTCGCCGCCACCGGTGTGGCTGTCGTCCGATCGGAACGTCGACGCAGGGCTTACACACCTGACGACGTTCGGATCCGACTGCACCAGCGGGTCGCGGCCATCGTGGATGCTGCCCCGGTGGTGAGCCTCTCGGCCGCTCAGCCAGAGCGCTTCCGCCGCGTGCGCCGCCTGGCCGGAAAGTCGTTCCAGCTCGTGCGCCGTGGCTGAACTGCTCAGCCTGGATGACGCTGTCGAACTGACGCGCACCGGGGACCTGTGGCTGTTCCGGGGCCCGAGCGC